>WNGG01004212.1_pt1 | contig 16920 bp, 12 predicted proteins | sample 5400661 | NCBI WGS metagenome assembly WNGG01 (sample SAMN13153372, study PRJNA577476) | soil metagenome | isolation source: 100 cm soil or saprolite under Garry oak tree replicate 1 | place: USA:California | collected 2016-06-15 | reverse complement strand
CACCGGAGGCGAGGGAGAAGAGGTTCCCGCCGGGATAAGGGGTATCAAGATCATGGATGGTGCCATCGTCGTCGCGACGGATGCCGTTCACAATGACGAACCCTCCACCATTTAGCGGATCGCCAGCCATGAACGACTCAGCCAGGTAATCCAGGCATGTCCCGTTGATGACGACACGCGGCCGTCCAACAGCGTTGATCAAAGGTCGTCCGGCGGCATTGCCCATAATGAAAGCATCGCCTCCCTTCGCAGCATACATGAAGGTCTGACCAACATCGCCATACACCACCAGCTTGCCTCCTTTCATGATCTGGGCAAGTTGATCCTGAGCAGAGCCGTGGACGATTATTGCGGCGCCATCGATGCCTGAGGCCAGGTAGTCACCTGAAGGGCCATATACATCTATGCGCAAGCCATCTGTACTGGAACCGAGACCACAGCCGATGAAGCGTTGACCACGGGTATTAGCAATAATGAAGCGATGAAAGCCTCGCTCATACAACGTGACAATCGCACGCGCAAGCGATGCATTCCCCTCGGGCGGGTAACCACAGGCATCAAGCACGAGAGTTACCCCGGTCTCCTGCGGCTCTGGCAAAGGACTACCGAAGCCAGCCCAGGCGTAGCGCCGGGAAGGAGTTTCGCGTATGCTATCCACCAGTTGGGCAAAACTTCGATCCACTAGAGCGAGCAGGCTGCTTCGTTTCATGATCCCCGTCGGGTAGCGGCGATCTATCAGCAAAGTCAGCATCGTGAACGCGCGGGCGCGGTTGTCGTCATCGCTGGCCGTTCGTTGCAGGCACTCCAGGAAGGCGCTCACATCGTCATAGTCCCACACCGGCAACTGCTGGCATACCTGGTCGAATAGATCCGATGCTGAGAAGTCTTCTCGGACGAGCGTTAATGGGTTCACTGCGCGTTGAGCGAATGAGTTGTGGCCGTCCGGTGAGCGCTTTACCGGTTCGGGTGTAATCTCACAGCCGAACTTGTCTGTACACCGCAATGTGGCCTGGCCCGTTTCACTCGTATGCACATCGAAGATGAAGGCACCGCCATCGGTATGGCTGCCGCCGCGCGCATTCCAATAGAGGTCCGCTCGTGACCAGAAGCGAGTGTCTTCCCGTGCCAAACTCTCCAGGGCCGCGTCAATCGCTTGCTTTTCCGAGGCGGCAAAGCCGACCGTCGCGGCTCCCTGTTGCAGGGCGAACACCTGGGGTCGCAGCATTGATGTATCAGTGATACCAAGCAAGCGATAGGTGTGCTTCTGAACATCCGACTGGGCAAGCAGGAAGAACCAGGGGCCATCAGGGGAGCTATGCAGGTGAACCGCCTGCAGGAGCCGATATAATCGCTGCTTTTCTGGCGTTAACAAAGTGAAATCGCGCTCGGTCGTTGGCGCCATTGCCTCAATGACATATTCTAGTGGATAGCCATAGATCCGGTGGAGCAGGTCAAACTCGAGAACTGCAACCTCGGTATCGGTCAAGAAGAGGGGATAGATGTTCCGCTGCGCAAGGTAGGTGCTGATGGAGGTATAATTGGCAAAATCGCCGTTATGGACCAGTGCTTCGTGCATTCCGATGAACGGGTGGGCACCGCCGGGATGCCACACTTTCCCTTTAGTGGGGTAACGATGATGCCCGATCCAAACATGGGCGCGGAGGTCTTCCAAGCGGTAGTAGCGAATCACATCATCGCCGTAGCCGACCATCTTAAGCACGAGCAGGTTTTTCCCGTGCGATAGGATGAAAGCTCTTTTGTCGCCAGCCGAGGCGTAGAACGTACGATTGAGCCGGTAAGAGTGCTGGTAGACAATTTCGTCCTCGATGGTCGTCCCTTCTTCAACAGCAATCCTATGCTGCTGCTGGAAAAGTGTAAGCACATCCGGACGCACTCTAACGAAGTAGCACCAGACATCCGGCGGTCGAACCTCCAGGCCCGAAATTGAGCGAAATTCCGGCAGCGTTGGTACCTGGAATGTCCCAGCGACGATGAAGGTAGGTTCGACGAAGGTCGATTCTACTTGCGGGCGCACCGAACTATCCAGGTAAGCAATAGCCAGTAGATAATCGTTCTCCAGGATAGTCGGTTGGACTCCAAAGAATTCCGGGTCCAATCCGGCAGCGGCGGTTCCGCCGCCTTTACCGTTGCCCCGATTGCGCATCTGTTGCAGCGCCTGGAGCAGGTGTCGCCCGGGGACTGGCACACTGGCGGCCATACCGATAACGCCACAGCCTCCTTCAGCCTCAGTCTGATCGGCCTGAGTTGAAGTTATCCTTCCCAGTGAACGCCGAGAGGCGATCAAGGCTTCAACAAGCTGCTCTCTATTCATGACAACCTTCTTTTCCGCGATAGCTCAGCAGATCTATGCGGCCCCGAAGCTCCCGCACGCTGCGAAGCCCCAGGCGGCGCAGACTATCACACAGTTGTATGCGAAAAGATGCATAGAGTCGACTAATTCGCTCGGCGCCCCAATCGGGATCGACCAGCCGGGAGAGTTCAGGATCGGTCGTGGTCAGGCCAAACGGGCAGCCGCGTCCCCGTTCACAATTGCTGCAGCGTGTACAGCCAAGCGCAACCAGCTCGCTCGTGCCGAGAATGCAACCATCGGCGCCAAGCGCAATTACCTTGGCAATGTCGGCAGCCGTGCGGATTCCGCCGCTGGCCATCAAAACCACCTCGTCCCGGATGCCCTCCTGGACGAGGAAGCGATGCACCTTCGGAATCGCAAGTTCAACCGGCATCGCAATATTCTTCTTGGCGATTTCGGGCGCTGCGCCTGTACCTCCATAGGAGCCATCAATCTGGACGATATGGGCTCCAGCGTAGTAGCTCCCCACCGCCACCATATCAACGTCCGTGGGTGTGGATACCTTGACCGAGACAAGAGCTTCGGGGTGGATGGCTTTTATCCAGTCGATGTGCTTCTTGTGATCTTCAACCGAATAGACGCTATGAAAGGGGAACGGCGAGAACAGGCTGACCCAAGGGACGCTCTCGCGCATTTTTGCAACGGCAGTCGTCGCCTTGTCTCCTAGCAGGTGGCCACCAAGCCCCGGCTTTGCGCCCTGAGCATACTTGAACTCGACTATCGGCGCCCATAAGATCGTTTCTTCTCGCACGCCGAACATACCTGTGGCGACCTGGGTGATCACGTGCTCCCGGTAGCGAACCAGCGATTCGGGATAGCCACCTTCGCCGGTGGATGTGAAGGTGTTCCACTGCCTGGCCGCTTTCGCCCGGGCCAGCATGATCTGTTCGCTGATCGAGCCATAGGACATGCCAGCACCATACCAGGGGATTGGAAGCTGGATTTGCCTGTCATATGGTCGTCTATTCAGGGGGATCGACGTATCGACGGGTTCATGCGCGGGAACCCAGTGTTCTTCAGGAAGGAACTTGAACGCCAGGGCATCGAAACCTCCGCCAGATTGCCCAACCTGGTATTCCAGCCCATTATCGGGAGGATGGCCTGTTTCGGCCTGCATCCAGGTCGCGAGAATGAGATCCGCCGTCCAGCGCGCATCTCCCAGTGCAGGAGGTCGATCGAAGGCCAGGCTCGGCCAGGTCCGGAAACCCCGGTGAAGTGCCTCCTGGTGCTTTGCATTGATATGGTCTTCAGCCGTTTTATCACTCAGCTTCACGTTCCGCTCCCTTCTGCGCCGAAGACTTCCCGTTCCAATTCTTTTTGGAACATGCAGCGCCCGGTTTCACCACGCAACCGGCGTACTTCCCGCAGCCCCATTGCTCCGAGGATTTCAAGCAACTGATCCTGCCAGGAGGCAGCGAGGTTCTTCAAGCGCTGCACGCCCCAGGCTGTGTTCAAACGAAGGAAAGACAGGGAAGCGGTTTCTCGATCGATGCACTCCCCATTAAAGCGGGCCTGGAGCGCCACAGCGAGAGCAACGTCCAGGGAAACTGCGTCCAGTCCGCAAATGATCGCCTTCGGCACATGTTCGGCGAGGACGATACCACCACCGCCAACGAGTGTAATCTCTTCCCGTACACCGGCATCCACCAGGCGTTGGTGAGCCTGGAGGACCAGGTCCATCACAAACTGATCGCCAACATATCCGTGGTAATTGGCGGTGAGGTGAAACACCCGTGGGCCATACTGCACCAGTTCCAGGAGATTTGTATCCATTGGAACGCGAACGCAGATAATACTGTCGGGGAAGCGATGTCGTAATGCGTCGTAACGCTCCTGGTCCCAACCATCGAGTACCAGCATGCGCGGTGACCATGAAAGCTGGTTCAGCCAGGTCCATGCCGCCGGGTCAATTAAGGGGACGACATGCTGCCCCTGCAAGGAGAACTGGATCACTGATGTAATGGGTACTATCGCCAGCGTTTCAACCTGCCGGGCCGCTTCGGTGAAAATCTGTAACAGTGGTTCCGGCGAGGTAGTATAGGCTGGCACATCAAAAAAGAACGGCACCTGCGTTGTGATCATCGTTGGCACGGGGCCAACGACCTCGCCCCGATCGTCAAAGTGGAGAAAGGTGGGTTTTTCGCCGATGTCAACAGCGGTGGAAATAAATTCTCTGCCATGAATGCCATCGCGCGTTGGACGCACGATCTCGGACATGTCGGTCCAGAGGCCGTCCCAACCTTCGCCACCAAAGAGGCCTCTGTAACCGGCGCCGCGCACCGGCACTCTTCCAGTGCGCGCCTCATAGAGGATGGTATCGACATACTCGGGCCTGACAAAGGAATCTCCCAGACGCTGCCGTAGCGGGTTCGGGTGAATCTGCACAATGCCAGGGTACTGGACTGTGCAGCGCAGGCAGCCAACGCAGAGTTCTTCGCGTGGTGCCAGGCCACCAACCGGCCTTGAAAAGACGCCATAGACGCAGGGGCGGCTCAGTGCGACTTTCAGGTCACCTTTGACCTCGAAGAGTTCCTTCAGCACCATGGCAATCAAGCGGTGCTTTTTTACCTTGACCCGGAATCTGGAAGGAAGGGGTACAATGTCTGGTGCTGTTCGAGTCTCGATGTGATAGCGGTGATAGGTGTTTGGTGGCGGCGCAAGTGGCTCCGATAGGGATTGATCAGGTATTCCATTAGCAGACCAAACAGGTGAAGAAGCGAGTTTGGATACCTGCACTTCTGCAGCTGGCACATGCTTGAAAGTGCCTCCAGCAAACAATGGAAGCGGGTTGGACATTGTCATTGTCCTCCTTTGGGGCTTCGTCGCCTCTATCAAAGGTATATCTTACCTTGTCTCCTTTCCAGCATAATGACTCGCATCCTACGATACTATAGATAATTTATCCGAAAATGATGGTGCTTTATTGTGCAATTTGCATAATGTTTCCGATCAGGTTTCATTTACGCACCATACCTGCGCGATCTTTTTGAAGCCAACCGGCACGATGCGCGTATCATCAGGTGACCTGGCAGGGAGTATAGCAAGTTTGGGATAAATCCATTTCAGTTCTGTGAGTGCGAGCATTGCAGAAGAAGCGGGAAAGGGGCTATACTTTACTCCAACCATTTGCCAGGAGTAAATTCATATTGAACGCCAATCGTCAACCACCGATTTTTATCGATGCCTGCCGCATTGCTTTTGAACTGTACAGCCTTAGCGCGTCAGCGCGTTCATTGCCTGGAGAGCGTGACTACAACTTTCACCTGAAGACAGACAGCGGGCGAGAGTTCGTGTTGAAGATTGCACAGGCAGAAGAGCAGCGGGACACACTTGATATGCAGAACAGGGCGCTGGAGCACCTGGCCGCGTACGACCCTTCTCTCTTGCTGCCTCAGGTATGTCCCACATCTACAGGCGAGAGCATCGCGCAGGTAAAAACCGGGGATGGTACGGCCCATCTCGCGCGGCTGCTCACCTACGTACCTGGAAAGCTTTTCGCGGAAACACGCCCTCACACCCCCGAACTGCTTGCCAGCCTCGGCAATTTGCTGGGCCGGATGGATCGCGCACTGCAAGATTTCTCTCATCCCGCTGCGCATCGCACGTTGAAGTGGGACCCGCAGCGTGCCGGGTGGATCCGCGATTATCTCCAGCACATCGTACAACCTGAAAGACGCGCTATTGTCGAGTGTTTTCTCTCAGCCTTTGAAGCGGAGGTTTTGCCCGCATTGCCTGCGCTACGCATGAGCGTCATTCACAATGATGCCAACGACTACAATGTCCTGGTCGGCGACTTCACCAGGGGATCCAGGCAGGTCGTCAGCGTGATCGACTTTGGCGACATGGTACACACGTACACGATCTGCGAGCTTGCAATCGCCACTGCTTATGCAATGATGGGTAAGGTCGATCCACTCTCTGCTGCCGCACATGTTGTTGCTGGCTACCACGAAGCGTTTCCACTCGCTGAAGCAGAGATGGCAGTACTCTACCCGTTGATTTGCATCCGGCTGTGCATCAGCGTGATCAACTCAGCATACCAGCAGAAGTTGGAGCCGCACAACGAATATCTGACTATCAGCGAACAGCCAGCGTGGGTATTGCTCGAAAAACTTGCAAATACCCACCCACGGCTGGCCCACTATACATTTCGCCAGGCCTGCCACCTGCCAGCCTGCCCAAACACAAATGTAGTCGTGCGCTGGCTGGAAAGCACCGAGGATAAAATCGGGCGCGTGGTTGAACCCGACCTGCGCACGGCTCACAAGGTTATGCTTGACTTGAGCGCCGGCAGCCGCGAACTGGGCAACCTAGCGGATGTAGCCGACGTTGAGCTGTTCAGCCGCCACATTTTCGACCGCATCAGAGATGCGAATAGCGCTGTAGGCATCGGCAGGTACAACGAAGCTCGCCCAATTTACACAAGCGATACCTACAAGACGGAAGGCAGCGATGGTCCTGAATGGCGCACAGTCCATCTTGGCCTCGATGTGTTTATGGAAGCCAGCTCGTCAGTCCTGGCGCCTTTGGATGGCATCGTTCACAGTTTTGGCAACAATGCAGCTCCGCTCGACTATGGCCCAACTATCATCCTGCAACATACAGTTGCTGACAAACAACTCACTTTCTTCACCTTGTACGGCCACTTGAGCGCAGATTCACTCGACGGCCTCTACGAAGGGATGCCAGTTGCCCAAGGGACACGCTTTGGCAAAATCGGCAGTTATCCAGTCAATGGCGGGTGGCCGCCGCATCTCCATTTCCAAATCATCACCGATATGCTTGACAAGATGGGCGAATTTCCCGGTGTGGCGCGGCCCAGCCAGCGCGGCATCTGGTTGAGCCTGAGTCCAGACCCGAACCTGGTTACGCGCATCCCCGCCAATTGTTTTCCTGCCGACGCGCTGAATGCCCAGGAGATTCTTGAGACAAGAGTACGGCACGTTGGTAGGTCGTTGAGCATCTCATACCAGAAGCCGCTCCACATTGTACGCGGCTGGATGCAATACCTGTACGACGAGAACGGACGCGCCTACCTGGACGCGGTTAACAACGTTGCTCACGTTGGTCATTGCCATCCGCGCGTGGTCAAGGCAGCACAGGAACAGATGGCGGTACTCAACACCAACACGCGTTACCTGCACGAGAACCTTGTGCGCTACGCCGAGCGCCTGTGCGCGCTTCTGCCAGCATCGTTGAGCGTGTGTTTCTTTGTGTGCTCCGGCAGCGAGGCAAATGAACTGGCGCTGCGGCTTGCGCGTACACACACCCGGCAGAAAGACGTGATCGTAGTCGATGCCGCGTATCACGGCAACACAACCGGCCTCGTCGAGATTAGTCCCTACAAGTTCGATGGGCCGGGCGGCACAGGCGCACCCCCTTATGTACACACAGTGCCTATGCCTGATGTCTATCGCGGCCGATACAAGAGAACCGACCCGCGGGCAGCCGAGAAATACGCGTACCATGTCGAAGAAATTATCCAGCAGCGCCAGGGCAAGGTGGCCGCATTTATATGTGAGTCGTTGATGGGCTGCGGCGGCCAGCTTGTGCTGCCTGCTAACTATCTCAAGGAAGTGTACCATTATGTGCGAAACGCGGGCGGAGTGTGCATTGCCGACGAAGTACAGGTTGGCTTCGGGCGGGTCGGTACGCATTTCTGGGGATTCGAGACACAGGGAGTTGTGCCCGACATTGTTACGATGGGTAAGCCCATAGGCAATGGACATCCGCTAGCCGCAGTTGTGACAACGCCCGGGATTGCTGCTTCGTTCCATAATGGCATGGAGTATTTCAACACGTTCGGCGGCAACCCGGTTTCGTGCGCAATCGGGTTGGCGGTACTCGATGTGATCGCTGAAGAGCAGTTACAGGCAAACGCGCTGCGCGTTGGGACGCATTTGATGGACAGCTTGCGCGACTTGATGGAAAGGCACGCGTTGATTGGCGAGATAAGGGGACCTGGACTCTTCGTGGGCATCGAGCTGGTGCTGAACCGTGAAACACTGGAGCCCGCGCCGGCACAGGCATCTTATATCGCTAATCGCATGCGAGAGCGCGGCATTCTATTGAGCACTGATGGTCCATTCCACAATGTGTTGAAAATCAAGCCGCCGCTGGTGTTCACGAAAGAGAACGTTGATTTCCTGGTTGCCACGCTGGACGAGATTCTGGCGGAAGATTTTTGCGAGGGCGCCTCTTGAGCTAGCAGGTAGAGTACTGGGGGAAGCATGGCAGCCGCTAGCGCTGGTCCCTCGATAATGAACTTTAACGACCGCCGATATTGTCATGCTGAGCGCAGCGAAGCATCTGTCTGCCCATCGTGAGAGACCCTTCGCTGCGCTCAGGGTGACAAAAATTACCGATCTTGCTAGCTAAAAATCATAATCGGGACCTACTACCATGATACGAAACCACGCCCATTGCAAAAATGTACCTTTTATTATTAGCCTGCTGGAATGGTCACTTTTCCCTGGGCCGTTGGCGGCATATTGGGACCGCTGCCTACCCAGCGGACCGCCGTTCCCATAGCCGTGACTTCCATCCACTCTCCGTTATGCATGAATTCGACCTTGATATCGACTCCGATCACGCCGTCTGCTCCAAGCTGGTCTGCCTCGAACTGCATGCGGCTCAAAGCCAGCTCACGGGCCTGGTACATTACTTGTGAGTATTCGCGAATTTCGCCCTGGAAGTTGCCCTTGAAGCCGGCCAGCCAGTTGCGTACCGCACCCATCGAGTAGATGCAGTTGCCCAGCACAAGACCCATTGGCTGAAATCCCTTGTCGACAACCAGCCAGAACTCCTGGCCCGTGAGATCAGAAGTGAAGGCCCGCCCTCGATAGCCCGGTTTAATATCCATTGCATTGCGTGGATCACCCATTGTGCCCTTTATCCTTTCATGATCCTTAAAGAGAAAGAATATCAACGGTTGCTAGCATACGGTATCGATGAGGTAGTGTCAACTGTATATCCTGGCCTGTGTCACCGAGCACACTTCCTCAATGGCCGAAGACACTATAGCGAACGGTTGGATTGAGTTTAATGCCCGCTGTACCTCGCAACCAGGCTTGCATAAGCTGCTAAGATATACTCCTAAGGGCTACCGCTTTTTGACAAAAGGCGCAGAATACTATAAAGTACAAGTGTTTCAATTGATGCATTTCTTAACGTGGGAAGCAAATATATGACGACGCCTGCACGCAGACAATATCTACAGATAAAGAGCCAGTACCCGGACGCCATCCTTATGTACCAGGTCGGCGACTTCTACGAGACTTTCGACGAGGATGCGCGTATTGCTGCCCACGAACTGCAAATCTTTCTGACAAAGCGCGACTATGGCGAGGAGAAAGTACCACTGGCAGGGATACCACTGCATGCCCTGGAAAACTATGTTGGCAAACTCATTACTCGTGGTTACAAAGTGGCAATCTGCGACCAGGTTGGAGAAGTGGGCAAGGGAATCGTTGAGCGCGCCGTGACCCGTATTCTCACAGCAGGTACCCTGTCCGAGCCCAGCCTCCTGCCAACGAAAGAGAACAATTACCTTGCAGCGATTGCTACGGCGCGGGCACAGAGCGGGCTGGCGGCGGTTGATGTCAGTACGGGTGAGTTCAGCGTCACATGGTTTGCTCCTGATGAGATGCCAGCCGCCCTGGAGGCGGAGCTACAGCGTCTTGCTCCCGTCGAGTGCCTGCTCGTCGAAGGAAGCCGCACGGATGCCTTTCATTTCCCTTCTGCAACTATGACCGTGACCCATTGTCCCATCTATTTCTTTGAAGAAGAGGCGGCAAGAACTCGCCTGTGCAGGCATTTCGGCGTGCAATCTCTCGATGCGTATGGCTGCGCGCAGGCGCCTCAGGCCATTGCAGCGGCAGGGGCTATCATCGCTTACCTGGAGAAGATGAACGGCGCACTCCTCTCACTGCTGGCAGGACTACGTTCATACCGCACTACAAACTACATGGTGCTGGACGCGCACACTCAACGCAACCTCGATCTCCTGCGGGGAGCGCGTAGTGGCTCACTCCATGGCAGCCTGCTCGGTGTACTGGACCGGACAATCACACCAATGGGAGCACGACGATTGCGCCGCACAATCACGCAGCCGCTGCTTGACCTGGGTCAATTGGAGGCCCGCCTGGAGAGCGTGGAAGAACTCTACGAAAGCCCGGCACTGCGCAGCCGTTTTACCATGTGCCTGCAAGGGCTGGGTGACCTGGAGCGCATTGCCGGGCGTGTGCGCCAGGGGAGTGCCGTCCCCAACGAGGCGCGGGCGCTGCGCGCATACCTCAAACTGATCCCGCAGCTGCGTGAACTGCTGCTTGGTTGCAACACATCTCTATTAATGGGAATCGCCGAAGAGCTTGATCCCTGCCCGCAGGTGATCGAACTCATCGGGAAGGCTTTGACCGGCGCCGGTAGCGAGCAGGAGGACGATGGGCGTATGATACGCGCGGGCTTCCATGCTGAGCTTGACGAACTCATCGCTTCTATCCGCGACTCGAAGCGTTGGATGATCTCGCTCGAAGCTCGTGAGCGCGAGCGCAGCGGCATCAAAGCACTCAAAGTAGGCTTTAACAAGGTTTTTGGGTACTACATAGAAGTCAGTAAAGCCAAAGTCTACCAGGACCTGATCCCCAAAGATTACGAGCGCAGGCAGACACTGACCAACGTCGAGCGCTACACGACCCCCGAACTCAAAGTACACGAGGCGCGCATCTTGAGTGCAGAGGAGCGCATCGAGGAAATGGAGCGCAGTATCTATGCCGATGTGCTACGCCAACTGGGCGTCTTTTACTCTCAATTGATGAGCACCGCCACGGCTGTTGCAAAGGTCGATGTGCTGCAGAGCCTCGCAGAAGTAGCAGCTCACCAGGGCTACGTGCGGCCTGTGTTGGAGCAGGGGCGTCACCTGGAATTCTCCGGTGGGCGTCACCCGGTTGTCGAATATACTCTGGATGGCGATGTCTTCATTCCCAATGATGCGCTGATGGATGCGGAAGATGGAGCGCGCATCTTGCTCCTGACGGGACCAAACATGGCCGGGAAATCGACCTATTTACGCCAGGTTGCCTTAATTACGCTGCTGGCGCAGATCGGCAGCTTTGTACCAGCACGGAGCGCGCGTATTGGACTGGTGGACCGCATCTTTACCAGGGTCGGGGCCGAGGATGATATCGCGTCGGGCAAGAGCACCTTCATGATCGAGATGGAGGAGACGGCGACGATCTTGCATCACGCGACGAGACACAGCCTGATCATCCTGGATGAGATCGGTAGGGGAACAAGTACCTACGATGGCCTGGCGATTGCGCGAGCTGTGGTTGAGCACCTCCACACGGCAGCAGGAGCGCGCACGCTCTTCGCAACGCACTACCACGAACTGGCATCGATGGCTGACGAATTGCACCACCTGCGCGTCTATACCATGGCTATCAGCGATGACGAGCATGGCGGCATAGTCTTCCTGCATCGCGTTACGCCGGGATGCATCGGACGCAGCTACGGTGTATATGTCGCGAAACTGGCGGGCATGCCACTCAGCATCGTGCGACGTGCGGAAGAGGTGCTGAAACTTCTTGAGGCAGGGGGCATTCCTTCTGGAGCAGTTCATCTTTCCGGCCAGAATGGACACGCATTCACCGAGGACGGTTTAATGGCGGCTGAGTCAAATGGTCGTTATGGACAATACGAGTGGCAAAGCGAGGAGGCGCGCAGAGCCGCACGGGTACTGGAAAACACGCATGAAATGGAGCCGGATCTTGACATGGTCGACGTATGTGCGATCACGCCGCTCGATGCCCTGAACCTGCTGTTTCTTATGCAGAAGAAGAGAAGCAAACTCAGGCAGTGAGTACTTTGTGACTCTCCTGGCTGCCTGCTGGTTGCGTCAGTAATATCGAACAAGCATCATGAATGTAGAACAAAAACAACTTTCATTTCTTCCCCGCAGCCCCATTCTTCCCTTGACGCCTGATGTAGCGGAACGCATAGCGGCTGGCGAGGTCATCGAACGGCCCGCATCGGTAGTAAAGGAACTGCTGGAGAATGCCCTGGATGCCGGGGCACACGAGGTACGGGTCGAGATACGCGGGGGTGGCCTGCGCCTTATTCGTGTCATCGACGATGGTTATGGCATTCCTGAAGATGAACTGGAGCGCGCCTGCGCGCGGCACTCGACCAGCAAAATCAGCGCTGTTGAGGACCTGGCGCGCTTGCATACGCTGGGATTTCGCGGAGAAGCACTGGCGAGTATCGCCGCTGTCTCAGAACTAACTCTGGTGAGCCGCGCTATCGAGACCGAAGCGCTGGGTGAGGAGCACGCGGCAGCATGGGTGACATTACGTGGCGGTGAAGTGACGCAACGAGGACACCGGGCGCGCTTACACGGCACAACGGTGACGGTGCGCGACCTGTTTTACAACGTCCCTGCCCGCCTGAAGTTCATGCGCGGTGCGCGTACAGAAGCCGGACATATCGTACAATTGTTACAGCGTTATGCAACAGGCTACCCGGCGGTGCGTTTCAACCTCGCGCTTGAAGAACACATTGCCTTGCAAACGGCCGGCAGCGGCGATGTTGCCAGTACACTGGCTGAACTCTACCACCTGCCCCTGGGAGAATTGCTTACTCCTGTGGTTATAGATGCTCCGAGTCAACATCCCTTTGCCCTGCATGGCTATATCGGCAACCGGGCGCTGGCCCAGAACAGCCGTCAACATATAACGCTCTTCATCAACGGTCGTTGGGTCCAGTCTCGCCCGTTGCAGGACGCGCTCGAGGCCGGTTATCGCAGCCTGCTGCCGAAGGGGAAACACCCCCTACTGGTGTTCCACATCGATCTCCCGGCAGAAGAGGTAGATGTCAATGTTCACCCTACCAAGACGGAGGTGAAGCTGGTGCAGGAGGCCAGGGTAGCAGCAGTTTTAACGCAAGCCGTGCGGGCGGTATTAGAGCGCAGTCCGGCACTGCCCGAGGCGGTGCAATTTCCCGGCCCGGCACTTGTCTATCAACGCCGCCTTCCAGGTTCACGGCGGCGCGGCCTGCGTGTGACGGAGTCTGCGAGCGAGTATGCGGGGGAAACATCATCTCCAGGCGCGGCTGAAGTATTGTCGACTTTACGCCCGCTGGCCCAGTTGCAACAGGCGGTAATCCTTGCCGAAGCCCCGGATGGCAGCCTGTACCTGATCGATCAGCACCGCGCCCATGAACGGGTGATTTATGAGCACCTGCGCCACCTGCATGCCAGCGGGCAACACGACGAGGCAACCGATGCTCACCTGCTGCTGGAGCCGGTAATGATCGAGTTGAAGCGTCACGAGGCCGAGTTGTTCGAGCAGCGTCTACCCATATTGCGCGGGCTGGGACTGGAATGCGAGCGCTTCGGAGGCCGCAATTTCCTGGTACGCTCGGTGCCGGGCGGTGACGGGCAGGAGCAAGTGGCAGCACATCTGCACGAACTGGCACAACTCGCAGCGGAGGACAGCGTCGACTGGGAGGATCATTTGCTGATCGGCCTGGCATGCCGTTCGGCGCTGCGGCGTGGACGTGACCTGGGACTCGAGGAGCAGCGTTCTCTGCTCACAGTGCTTGCAAACACGACGGCCCCGGCGGTCTGTCCCCATGGCAGCCCGATACTATTGCACTACAGCCGGGCGTTCCTGGTGGATAAGTTTGATTGGTGAGCGTCTAGTTCAAGACGGCAGCGACCTCCTCGAGTCGTCGTAGGAACTTACGATCGCCAAGTTGTTCCAGCACGGGCCGGGCACGTTCGAGATGAGAGCGGTTTCCTGTGCGCTGTGCCAGGACGATACGCATGCGGGCCGCATGGACAATGAGGCTGTAGGCTTCTGCCTCATCGATGGCTGCTTCAAGCCGGGCGTAGTTCTCGGCGGTGAGGGCTTCGGCGATCTTGACGCACCAGACGGATAAATCATCACTACAGCGGAGTGCCAAAAGATTGAGCCGCATTTAGCTCTCTTCCTGCTTCCCTGCCTTCGCAGCTATGAACTCCTGCGAACGCTGAGCCGCTCGCGTGAGAAAGTCCGCGATAGTTGCGAGTTGATCGTCGCTATATGTTTCAAGGAAATCCCTGAAGTTCTCTTGCAATGAGTTAAACAAGCCGTTCAGTTCCGCAAGCCGTTCCTCGTTTCGTTCTACAATGACGCGGCGACGATCATGAGGATCGCGTACCCGTCGCACAAACCCTTTGCTCTCGAGCCGGTCAAGCAAGCTCGTCACCGAGGGGGTCGTTACTCCCGTGTGATGCGCAATTTCCCCCGCAGTGAGCGGACCGAGCCGACTCAGGAGAAAGAGCGTCTTCGTTTCTGTAGCCCCAAGTCCCACCCGCTCAGCTATACTCGTATGAAAAAAGACCGCTGTGGTGCTACTTTCACGACTCGCGTTTATGACAGCCTCAACGAGATCCTCCCGCTTCGAAGAAGACGATGGACGATGACTTGACATCTCTACCCTCTCACCATATAATTAGATAAATCTAGATATTAGATTTGTCTAGATGTTAGTTCGATCTAGTGTATTCTATCACACCGTCGGATGCTACAAAGAACCATATCGCGAAGATCATCTCATAGAAGCGGAGGAGCAGATTGAAGATATGAACAAGCGCATGCAATCGCAGTGGAGTGCCTCTGGTATTCTTGAGGCCCCTCTCGACAAAGTCTGGGAGAAATTGCTTGACACCTTTCCCATGCTTTCTTCACAAGAGAGAAGCGAACTTGAGCGGGCAGGCAGTCCAGATGTCCTGAAGATGAGTGCTGGAAAACATGGAGAGGGACGAATACACCTTGAGGTGGATAAGAATCGTCACCAGGTCGCTGTCCAGGGTGAATGGTGGTATCGCGGCGTGTACACACTCACGCCACACACGCGAGGGAGTCTACTTGTTTACCAGGTGTATAACGTCGCACCAGGCGTGGGCTGGTGGCTCGCCCAACTCTTTCAAGGACCAGAACACGCCCGCAAGATGGATGCCCAGCTCCAAGCGCTCCTGCGTACCATTGGAAACCAGTTAGGTTGCGCTGCAGAGATGCAACGCCTTGTCTCACACTAGGCAATAGACGCGGAGAGCCGAAGCCCAGCCAGAGGAGGAAGAGATGAACCAACGATTCATTACCAGGTTGCTGCTTGCATGCGGCGTGATAGGGTCGCTCCTCTTCATCATTGTATTTCTCATTGAGGGCGCCACGCGCCCGGGCTACAGTGCATGGCGGCATGCCGTGAGTCAACTCAGCCTGGGTGACCAGGGTTGGATGAACAGCATCAACATCTTCGTCTGCGGACTGTTCCTGCTCTGCTTTGCTTTCGGGCTAAGACTGGTGCTGCAATCGGGGAAAGCTTCTTTTTGGGGACCGAGTTTGACCCTGCTCTGCGGCGTGCTCTTCATCATTGCAGCCATCTTCCCGGTCAACCCGGCTCTCGGCTATCCAAGAGGTGTAGCGCCTACCTACAGTCTGCATGGATTGATTCATGCTCTCGCCGTCACCATCTTCTTCGGCTGTCTGACTGCCCTCTGCTTTGTGCTGGGACAGCGCTTTGTGGACGGTGCCGATTGGACGGGTTGGGCACTACTCCTGCCAAATGCGCCGGGCGGCCTGCTCCAGCGCGTCGCGATCATCAGCGGCTTTGGCTGGATCATGCTTCTTGCGCTCCGACTTCTGCGCCAGGAGAAGCAGGTGAGAGCTTCACGCTCAGAAAACCTTAGGACATACGTACAGGAATAGACATGAAGGAAGGAATAAGAAGCAATGAGGAGTACACACCTACCAGAGACAGAACACAACGGATTCACAGCCCTGCAAGTCTCCAATGTCGCGCTGCTCACGACATTTCGCCGCAACGGTCAGGGTGTGGAAACACCGGTTGGGATCAGGTTTGCCGAAGGAAAAGCCTACTTTACCACCTGGTCAACTACCGGCAAGGTCAAACGACTCGCCCGCAATCCACGAGTGACGTTGGCCCCATTTACAAAGATGGGGATGAAGGTGTGGAAAAGTTGTCAGCAGTCTTCAAATCTGGCCTCTGGGGTCGTATGTGGAACCTGATCTATCAGTTGCGCGGCTGGCAGAAGGTCCACTATGAAGTTTCGCCAACCGACGCCTGATCTGCAATCCGCTCAAATGAAACATCTGGAGTTTTTCTCTGTTTCTCCTTCTTGTTGTTCAATGGCTGCATATACTCGCAGGAATCACCTGGTTTGGCGGCTACATCTTTCTTGATTTTGTGCTGTGGCCCACCCGGCTTCGGCTCCCGGTGAAGCCTGCACAGGCCACCAATGCCTTGATAGCCAGATTCGCCGGTGCGGTAATGGCGACAAGTGGTTCTCTGGTCGTGGTGCTTGGGATTGTCAGAGGAACCTTGCTGGGTCCCATCAAATCGTTCAGTTTTCTGTTTGGCTCAAGTTACGGGATCACCTGGCTGGTCGCCTTGGCGGTCTCAGTCATCCTCATCATCTGGGGGGCTGGGTGGCATGATCGAGTCATTGGCCCTGTCTGGGAGGAAGATGGCCTAAGCCCTGGCGTCGT
>WNGG01006744.1_pt1 | contig 16921 bp, 18 predicted proteins | sample 5400661 | NCBI WGS metagenome assembly WNGG01 (sample SAMN13153372, study PRJNA577476) | soil metagenome | isolation source: 100 cm soil or saprolite under Garry oak tree replicate 1 | place: USA:California | collected 2016-06-15 | reverse complement strand
GCTCACGCGGCGGTCCGAACGCGATGGCCTCGGCGCGAACGCGTTCCTGGGCGATGATCGCAGCGCCGGGAAACAGGCAGTTCCCGAACGTGTGGTCGCCGTGGTGATGGGTGTTGATCACCGCGCGCACCGGCGCGCGCGTGACGCTGGCAATGGCGTCCAGGTAAGCCTGGGTGCGCCGCCTGGTAGCACAGGAGTCGATGCTGACCACGCCCTGCGGCCCGGTCAGGAAGCCGGTGTTGTTGATCCACCAGGTGCCATCCGGCTGGATATAGGCGTACACGCCGTCTGACACTTCGGCGATCTCAGGCCGTCCCGGGGTCTCGATATCGCTGCTCACACTGCTCATGGAGGCAGCCTGTCAGATTGCCGACGGGACAGTTGTGCCTTGACGGGCTAAGGGGACGGAGTGACGATGAATGGATCGTGAGGGAGCCGGTTCCTGAACAGGAGCCGGCCAGGGAGGCCGGTGTGCAGCCGTCTGATCGGGCCGTCAGCGCAGCTAGCGGTGGTGCCCGCGGGATCGGGTTCGGCACGCACTCGCGTCACGCTAGCAACGTCAGCATCGGCGGCTCGGCCCTGCTCGCCCCGGGCCCTGACCGCTTACCACCCCGCACCTTGCTTCGCGGTGAGTGCGTTCTGCCGCTTAGGCAAGATTTCGCGATTGATCTCGCTCACCGGGGTAGTTCCCGGCCGCCCGGCCGGGCCGAGCCGCGATCCTGCCGATCCGGTAGCCATTCGAGTCTGCGTTCCGCCTTGGAGGGATGATGAGGGCTGAGTCTGATCGTGTCAGGAAGCGCGTGGCGGTTCTTGTCGGTGCCGTGCTCGCCGCATCCGGGCTGGCGGCGTGCGGCACGAGCAGCGGTGGATCCGGCCCGGTCACGCTCAACTACTACATCTATCCGGACACCTCGGGCGCGACCAACCAGGCTGTCGCGGCCTGTACCAAGCAGAGTCACGGCAAGTACACGATCTCCTATCAGCAGCTGCCGACCGCATCGGATGGGCAGCGGCTGCAGCTGGTCCGCCGGCTGGCCGCCCATGACAACACGATCGACATCATGGGCCTGGACGTGACGTGGGAGGCCGAGTTCGCTCAGGCCGGCTGGCTACGGCCGTGGACGGGCAGCGACAAGCAGCAGGCCGAGCACGACACCCTCAAGCCGATGCTGGAGACGGCGACGTGGAAAGGCAAGCTCTACGCGGTCCCTGACAACACCAACACCCAGCTGCTGTGGTACCGCTCGGACCTTGTCAAGACACCGCCGGCCACCTGGACCGAGATGATCAACGACTCGATCAGGCTGGCTAAAGAGGGCAAGCCACACCTGATCGAGATCCAGGGCGCACAGTACGAGGGCACCACGGTCTGGTTCAACACCATGCTGGCCAGCGCGGGCGGCAGCGTGCTGACCCCCGACGCCGCGCACGTGGCGCTTGGCAAGCCGGCAATCACCGCACTCTCGATCATGAAGCGGCTCGCTACCTCGGTGGCGGCCGACCCGTCACTGGATGTCCAGCAGGAGAACGACAACCGCCTGGCGATGGAGGCGGGGACCGCGGCCTTCCAGCTGAACTACCCGTTCGTCTATCCGTCGATGAAGGCCGACAACCCGAAGATGTTCAAGAACTTCAAGTGGGCGCCTTATCCGGAAGTGATCCCCGGCCAGCCCGCGCACGTCACGATCGGCGGCATCGACCTCGCCGTCAGCTCTTACTCCCGCTATCCGAAGCTCGCCTTCCAGGCGGCGCTGTGCCTGCGGGACCGGGCGAACCAGCTCACGGGCGCACTGGTCGGAGGCGTCCCGCCCACGATCATCAGCCTGTACAGCGATCCCAAGCTGTTCACCGGATACCCATTCCACGCCGACATCCTCAAAGAGCTCGAGAACGCCAGCGTGCGCCCTAAGACGCCCGTGTATCAGGTCGTATCGATCAACATCTCGCACCTGGTGTCACCGCCCGGCAGCATCAGCCCGCCGAGCACAGAGAAGCAGATGGTTAGCCAGATCAACAATGCTCTGCAGTCGAAGGGGCTGATCCCGTGAACCGCCGCGCGCCTGGCTGCAATGAGGTGCCGAGCAGGAAAGGAAGGGGCCGATGAGCATCCGGAGCGAGACGGCCACGGTCAGCGCGCCCGAGCGGGCGCCGCGAGCCCATCGGCGCCAGCTGTCGGAAGGCGCCCGGGCCGAGCGGAGGCTCGGCTGGCTGCTGTGCGCCCCCGCGGTGATCGTCATGGTCGCCGTCACCGCGTACCCGATTGCCTACGCCGTCTACCTCTCGCTCGAGCGTTACAACCTCGAGATTCCCAACGCGGTGAAGTTCATCGGGCTCAGCAACTACGGGGCCGTGCTCAGCTCGTGGTACTGGTGGCACGCGCTGATCGTGACCCTGATCATCACGGTCGTCTCGGTCGCCATCGAACTCGTGCTCGGCATGCTGCTCGCGCTGCTCATGCACCGGACGATCTTCGGTCGCAACACGGTCAGGACCTCGGCGCTCATTCCCTACGGAATCGTGACGGTCGCCGCTGCCTATAGCTGGATCTTCGCCTGGACGCCCGGCACTGGCTACCTGGCCGGGCTGCTGCCGGCCGGCAGCGCTCCGCTGAGCCACACGGGCCAGGCAATCGCTGTGATCATCCTGGCCGAGATATGGAAGACCACCCCGTTCATGGCCTTGCTGCTGCTGGCGGGCCTGTCCCTGGTGCCCGAGGACCTGCATCGGGCCGCCAAGGTAGATGGCGCCACCGCGTGGCAGCGCTTCGTCAGGATCACGCTGCCGCTGATGAAGCCGGCGATCCTGGTCGCGCTGCTGTTCAGGACCCTGGATGCGTTTCGCATCTTCGACAACATCTACATCCTCACCAAGGGCGGGAACAGTACCGGGTCGGTCTCGATCCTCGGCTACGACAACCTGTTCGGCGCGCTGAACCTGGGCATCGGGTCGGCGATCTCGATCCTGATCTTCGTCTGCGTGGCGATCATCGCGGTCCTGTTCATCAGGGGCTTCGGCACCGCCGCTCCAGGCACAGACACCGGAAGAAGGTGACAGGCTGATGGCTCGCCCGGATACCGGAAAGAAGTTCGGCTGGGGTGCCGCGAACACCATCGCGGTTGCCCTCACGCTGATTCCCGTGCTGTGGATCGTCTCGCTGTCCTTCAAGACCCCGGCCGGGATTCTCGACGCGACCTTCTGGCCCAAGCAGTGGACCTGGTCGAATTACAGCGGCATCTTGCAGAGCTCACAGTTCATCAGGCCGCTGCTGAATTCGATCGGGATCGGCCTGATCGCGACCGTCATCGCCGTCTTGCTCGCGTCCATGGCGGCGTACGCGGTCGCGAGGCTCGACTTCCCCGGCAAGCAGGTCCTGATCGGGATGGCGCTGCTCATTGCCATGTTCCCGGCGATCTCGCTGGTCACGCCCATGTTCAACATCGAGCGGGCGCTCGGCCTGTTCGACACCTGGCCGGGACTGATCATCCCGTACGTAGCGTTCGGCTTGCCGCTCGGCATCTACATCCTGTCGGCCTTCTTCCGGGAGATCCCCTGGGAGCTCGAGAAGGCAGCCAAGATGGACGGCGCGACGCCGTTCCAGGCATTCACGAGGGTGATCGCGCCGCTCGCGGCTCCCGGCATGGTGACCACGGCCATCCTGGTGTTCCTGTTCTGCTGGAACGAGTTCCTCTTCGCGATCTCGTTCACCTCGACGATCAACGCGCGAACCGCTCCGGCGGCCCTGGCGTTCTTCAGCGGCAGTTCGCAGTTCACCTCGCCGACCGGGCCGATTTCCGCTGCCGCGGTCGTCATCACGATCCCGATCATCATCTTCGTTCTGTTCTTCCAGCGCCGGATCGTCGCTGGGCTGACTTCCGGTGCCGTCAAGGGCTAAGACGTGAGGAGAAACAGTGGCTGACATCGTTCTTGACCAGGTCACGAAGCGCTTCCCGGACGGCGCGCTGGCCGTCGACAAGATCAGCCTGGACATCATGGACGGCGAGTTCGTGATCCTGGTCGGGCCGTCCGGCTGCGGGAAGTCGACGACGCTGAACATGATCGCGGGCCTGGAGGACATCACCGAGGGTGAGCTGCGCATCGGCGGCAAGGTGGTGAACAACATGGCGCCGAAGGACCGCGACATCGCGATGGTCTTCCAGATCGACCTGACCCAGCACCTGGACCGCAAGCCGGCCAACCTGTCCGGCGGCCAGCGGCAGCGGGTCGCGATGGGCCGGGCGATCGTCCGCGACCCGTCAGCGTTCCTGATGGACGAGCCGCTGTCGAACCTCGACGCCAAGCTGCGCGTGCAGATGCGGACCGAGGTGTCCAGGATCCAGCGGCGGCTCGGCACCACGATGGTGTACGTGACGCACGACCAGACCGAGGCGATGACGCTCGGGGATCGCGTCGCCGTCATGCGCAACGGCCTGCTGCAGCAGGTCGGCTCACCGCAGGAGCTCTACGAACGGCCGGACAACCTGTTCGTCGCCGGCTTCATCGGCTCGCCGGCGATGAACTTCATGTCGGCCACGGTCGATTCCGGGACGCTGCGGACGCCGCTTGGCGACATACCGCTGAGCAGCCGGCTGCGCCAGGCAATCGAGCGTGCCAACGCACCGCGGGACCTGATCATCGGCCTCAGGCCGGAGAACTTCGAAGACGCCTCGCTGGTCGGGGCCGAAGCCAGGCAGAACGGCATCGGGTTCCGCGCGACCATCGACGTGCTCGAGTCGATGGGCTCCGACGTCTACGTCTACTTCACCAAGGAGATCGAGCGAGGCGTGGACGCGGCCGAGCTTGCCGAGCTCGCCAGGGACTCAGGGCGAGCCGACACCGGCGGGAGCGGCGACACCGTGGTCGCCAGGATCGACGCGGCGACCAGGATCCGCGAGGGCGACGACGCGGACCTCTGGGTCGACGCGCGCACCATGCACGTCTTTGACCCGGCGACGGGCCGCAACATCGCGCTGGAGTCCGGCGGAACATCCGGCGGAACATCCGGAGAGGCGCCGGGAGCGCCTGCGGACGCCGGGGGATAGCCAGCGACGCGGCAGGCAGCGGGCTACCTGATCGCGGTGCGCAGCCGGGCGATGATCTCATCGCTCCACTCGTGCGTGCGCATGAGCCGGTAACGCTCCCTGGCCACGCACAGGTACGCCTCGGCCTCGGTCTGGCTGCCAACCAGATCGGCCGCGCTGAGCATGCGCACGACCGGGACGTACTCCTCGGTCCACCAGCGCCTGGCGACCTGCTCCCGGTCGAGGAACTGGTGCTCGGCCTGCATGCAGCGGTACCCCCAGGCCTCGACGCCCTCGCCGAGCACGGCGTAGCACCAGGGGTCGGCGAAGACGATCTTGGCGTACGCCTGCGGCGGCAGCGGCACGCGGGACCTGAACAGCCGCTCGTAGTTCTTCATCAGCAGGTCGCGCCTGCCGCGGATGCCCTTGGCCGGCACCGCCGTCAGCACCTCGGTCACGTAGGCGTCGATCACCTTCTGGCCGGTGGCCATGGCGATCGACACCCGGTGGTGGCCATCCTTCACGAAGTGCAGCTCACCGACCCGGTACACGTCGATGGGCGGGATCGCCTCGCCTCGGCGCTGCGCGAGTGCGAGTCTTTGCCACCGCTCGCGGACCCGGCCAGAGGTCGGCCGGAAATGCCGGTCGAAGTCGCGCCGCGAGTCGACGGTGCCGACCACGGTGCCGAGCTTGATCGTCTGCAGCCCGAGGGCGCGCTCGCCGCGCCGGCCAAGCGCGCTCACGACGTCGTCGAACGGGAGGATGAGGTTGACATCGTCGGGCTCCCTGCGCAACCGGTAGGCGAGCCTGGCGAGGATCTGACGGCGCCGCAGCCGCAGGAAGTCGTTCTCGACGTCTGCCCGCGGGAACCCGGTGTCAGAGGGCATGGCGGTGACCACCTTGCAGCTCAGTCAGCCCGCCCGGCGTGAATTGGAGCAGCCGCCAGCCGGTGACGTTGCAGACGCTCGTCCGCCCCGATGTCCGCAGCCGGCTCCCGCCCGGGTGCACGTGACCGTGCAGCAGCGCGCTGGGCGCGAGATCGGCGATCAGGCGGTGATAGCAGCCGAACCCGCGGTGCGGCAGGTCGTCGGCGTCGCCGACGCCGCGTGGCGGTGCGTGCGTGAGCAGCACGTCGACCGGGCGATGATCACGCACGCGACTTCGCCAGGCGAGGTACCGGAGCCTTCTGGCCCGCCTGGCCTGCTGGCGCTCGGTGTACTGGTTCGGCCCGTCGCCATAGCGCAGGCAGCCGCCGAGGCCCGCGATCCGCAGGCCGCCCGCGTCCACGATCCTCGCGTCCGCGCTCATCGCGCCCGGCGGCCACGGCGGGGCGGCGGGAAAGCCAGCGAGCGTGACCAGCCCGGCCCGGCTCTGCCGGTAACCGGACAGGTCGGGATCGTGGTTGCCCGGCACGAAGACAAGCGGGACGTTGAAGCCGTTCATCAGCGCCGCCAGATAGTCGGCGGGCAGGTCGCCGCAGGCCAGGATGATGTCGACCGGCCTGCCAGCCGCCATCCCCGCGGCCAGCCCCTCGTCGACCTCGTCGGAGACGGCAAGCACCCTGACCCTCATGGTTCGCGGTCAAGCGTCCCGCAGGCGCGCCGGAGCCACGTCCACGCCGCGTTCCCTGAGCGCAGCCTCGGCGCGATAGATATCGGCCTGCCTGGTCCGGTCGCCGCCCGGCGGCGGGCTGACGTCGAACCGGTCACAGGCGATCCGGAGCAAGTCCAGGTAGGCGCCGCGCACCGCGCGGAGGTGATGCAGCCTCGCCCGTCCGCCGGACGTATTCTCGGTCCGCTCGAGCTCGGCCCTGAGCCGCCTCAGCCGCGTCACGAGGCGGTCGAGCGGCTCAGGTGGCGGCTGCGCCCGCCGCCGGTACTCGCTGAGACGGCCGATACCGCGCCCCGCCAGCAAGATCGCGGACACGGCCAGGGTCGGGAGCAGCGCCACGAGTGCGTACAGCCCGAGCCAGCCCATGTCATCCATATTCGACCGCGCGGTCGCGGCCATGCAAGGCTGACTGCTCGCGGGCTGGGATAGTGAATGGCGGGATGCACGATTCTGGACGTATTCGGGCGCTTGAAGGAGCAACGCATGGATCGCCGGTGGTGGCAGGGCGCGACACTGTACCAACTGTATGTCCGGTCCTGGCAGGACTCCGACGGCGACGGCTACGGCGACCTGCGCGGCATCATCGGCAGGCTCGATTACCTCGAATGGCTGGGCGTCGACGGCATCTGGCTGTCGCCGACAATGCCGTCGCCCGATCATGACTGGGGCTATGACGTCAGCGACTACCTGAGCGTCCATCCGGAACTCGGCAGCCTGGATGATCTGGACGCGCTGGTCTCCTCGGCCCGCGAGCGAGGCATGCGGGTGCTGCTTGACCTGGTGCCTAATCACACGAGCACCTGGCACCCGTGGTTCATCGAGTCCGCGGCCAGCAAGCAGAACGGCAAGCGCGACTACTACGTCTGGGCCGATCCCGCCCCGGACGGCGGGCCGCCGAACAACTGGCTCGACTTCACCGGGCAGCCTGCCTGGCAGTGGGACGCGGGAACCGGTCAGTACTACCTGCACAACTTCCTGACCGAGCAGGCCGACCTGAACTGGTGGAACCCTGCCGTGCACGAGGAGTTCAGGCGGATCCTGCGGTTCTGGTTTGACCGCGGCATCGCGGGCTTCCGTATCGACGTCGCGCACGGCCTGTACAAGGATGCCCAGCTCCGCGACAACCCGCCGGCCGATGCCGGCGGCCCGCTCGGCGGCCGATTCGGCTTGGGCGCCGTCTACAACGAGAACCGTCCCGAGGTGCACGGCGTCTACCGGGACTGGCGCTCGATCGCGGATGGCTACGACCCACGGCGGCTGCTCCTCGGCGAGACGTGGGTGGGCAACATCGCCAGGCTCGCCTCGTTCTACGGGCAGGACGACGAGCTCCAGCTGGCGTTTAACTTCCCGTTCGTCTTCGCCGGCTTCAGCGCGGAGGACCTCGGGTCGGTCGTGGCCGCCACGCTGGAGGCGCTGCCAGCCGGCGGTTGCCCGGTCTGGACTGCGTCGAATCACGACGTCGGCCGTTTCGCCACCCGGTGGTGCGGCGGCGATCCAGCCAAGGTCAGGCTCGCGCTGCTGGTGCTCACGACGCTGCCGGGCACGCTCGTGCTCTACTACGGCGACGAGGTCGGCATGACCGACGTGACAGTGCCTGCGGAACTCACCAGGGACACCCTCGGCGGAAACAGCGCGCGCCCCAGCCGGGACCGGGCGCGAACTCCTATGCAATGGGATGACTCGCCCACCGGCGGGTTCACGGCACCGGGTGTCGTCAGCTGGCTGCCGATCGGGGACGTGGCCCGTTGCAACGTCGCCGCTCAGCGCGACGATCCGGCCTCGGTGCTCTCCTTCTGCCGTGACCTGCTCAGGCTGCGCCGCGAGCGATCCGGAGGGTCCGGCCGCTACGAGCGGCTGCCGGGCCCGGCCGGAGTCTGGCGCTACGCAGCGGGAGACCTGGAGGTCGCGGCCAACTTCGGCGACAGGCCGGCAACGCTGCCGGGTCCGGCCCTCGAGGTGCTGGTCTCGACCGCGGGAAAGCGCGGCCAGTCAGAGTCCGCGTCCCTCGCTCCCTGGGAGGGCGTCATAGCCGTCCGATCCCGATGAGCGGCCACCGGCCGGGTGCGGGCGGCCAGGAACGCGCCTGGCAGACTGACGGCGGGCCGGCGAACGCTGCCGGTAACCTCGGCGGCAGAGCTAGCGCACACCCCGTTTGCCGGATCAGGGATGCGGATGGATCAGGTCGAAGACGACAATTCCGATTACGAAGGCGAGAATTAGGGCGACAATGCCATTATAGTGTCGCGATTTGCGATAGCCCGGAATTTTCTTCTTGGTGGATTTGACGTCGCCGTGAGCCGCGACCGAGCGGTTAGCGAACCAGCCAAGCGCGCAGCCGGCGGCTAGGAATATGAGGACAAGTCCATAGGAGGCCGAACTCATCGTATTGCCTCTCTCGCGGTGTCAGGCGCACCGGGGGACCTGGGATTACCTTGAGATTTTCCCGCATCAGGTGCCCGATCGGCCAGGGGTATCAACGAAAATCCAGGTAATGAACTGATCATTGCGAAGGAATGTTTCCCGCTCTAATTGTGGCAAGAAGGAGAAGCGTCGCATGAACGAAGCACTGACCGCCGAGACGGTCATGATGAAGGGCCACGAGGACGCCGAGGTCGAGGCCTATCTGGCGCGGCCTGTTGGCGTGGAATCATTCGGCGGTGTCGTGGTGATTCATCACCTGCCTGGATACGACTCGTCGACGAAGGAGATCGCGAGGAAGTTCGCGGCACACGGCTATGCCGCGCTCATGCCGAACCTGTATTACCGGGATTCACCGGGCGTCAGCCCTGACGACGCGGCAGCGGCGGCCAGGGCCAAGGGTGGAGTGCCTGACGAGCAGGTGGTCGGCGATGCCGCCGGTGCGGCGGACTACCTGCGCGGCCTGCCAGGATGCAACGGCAAGGTCGGCGTTATCGGCTACTGCTCAGGCGGACGCCAGTCCTTCCTGGTCGCCTGCAGCATCCAGGTAGATGCCGCGGTGGACTGCTACGGCGGCGCCGTGGTGCACGTGCCCGCGGGCGCACCGGCCAGCATGAAGCCACTGATCGGACTGTCGGAAAACCTGTCCTGCCCGCTGCTCGGCCTCTTCGGTGCCGACGACCAGTTCCCGACGCCGGCCGAGACGGCCGAGGTGTCCAGGACGCTGGACAACTTCGCGAAGCCGCATGAGTTCCACACCTTCACCGGGGCCGGGCACGCGTTCTTCTCGGTGGACAGGGCCTCGTACCGGGTGGATGCCGCGGTCGAGGGCTGGGACAAGGTCTGGGCCTTCTTCGGTGAGCACCTGGCAGGAAAGGCGTAACCATGTGCACCTACTCGACCGAGCACCTGCCCGCGGCCGGCAGCGGCAAGGGCGCGAACGGCTGGTTCAGGCTGAGCGAGGTCAGCGTGTATTTCGACCATCCAGCGCACGCCCTGGCCGATCACACGCTGAACCTTGATTTCATCAATCCGGCGCAGGGCCCGTCGGCCAGGGTCGCGGTCGAGCTGACCGCGCAGACCGCCAGGGAACTGGCCCGCGCGATCGAGTCGGCCCTGGCGGCCGCGCCGCCCGGGCTGGCCTGAGTCCAGCCGGCTGATCGCCGTCAGCTGACCGGGCCGGCACTGCGGAACGCGGGGCGCGCGCCCAGCCGCTACCGTGCCGTGCCGGCCTGGCCCTGGCGGCCCCTGACCGGTGGCCGGGGAGCGCCCGCCCAGCCAGACTGGCACGCGCGGGCCGTTAAGAAATGTCGGCACTAAATGCCAGGATCGTGACTATGAAGTTCACCGTCGCGCGGAACGCGCTCGGCGACGCGGTCGCGTTCATCTCGCGCGCGCTGCCGTCCAGGCCGGTCGTCCCGGTGCTGTCCGGCATGCTCGTCGAGGCGTCCGCCGAGGGGCTGACCTTGTCGTGCTTCGACTACGAGGTGTCCGCGCGGGTCCGGGTGGACGCCGATGTCGCGGCCGCGGGGTCCGCGCTCATCCCCGGACGGCTGCTCGCCGAGATCACCAGGAGCCTGCCCGACCGGCCCGCCGAGTTCCAGGCGGACGGCGACGTGGTGAACCTGCGCTGCGGCCAGGCCGAGTTCGGCCTGGTCTGCCTCCCGATGCAGGAGTACCCGGCGCTGCCCGACTCGCCGGGCCCGGTCGGCACGGTCGAGGCTGCCGTGCTCGCGGCGGCCGTGGGGCAGGTCGCCGCCGCGGCCAGCCGCGACGACACGCTGCCGATGCTCACGGCCGTCTGCCTGGACATCACCGGGGACGTGATGACGCTCGCGGCCACGGACCGGTACCGGCTGGCCGCGCGGGAAGCGCCCTTCGTCCCGGCCGAGCCGGGGATCAGGGCGCTCGCGCTGGTGCCAGCCAGGGTCATGGTCGAGGTGGCCCGCACGTTCCCGCAGTCCGGCTCCCTGACGGTGGCGTTCGAGTCCGACCCGGACGCGCGCGGCGCGCAGGGGCCCGACGACCGGCCGCGGCCTGCCGAGGGCCTGGTGAGCTTCGAGTCGGGAGACCGACGCCTCACGGCCCGGCTGATCGCGGGGGAGTTCATCAGGTACCGGAGCAGGTTCGGCACCGACTTCGCGTGCCGCGCCGAGCTGCCGGCGGCGCCGGTGATCGAGGCGGTGCGCCGGGCCGCGCTGGTGGCAGAGCGCGCCGGGCCGGTGCGGCTGTCGTTTGCACCTGATCACGTCGTCATCGAGGCGCACGCCGAGGGGAGGGCCAGGGCCGCCGAGTCGGTGACGGCCGAGTTCTCCGGCGACGAGCCGGTGATCTCGTTCAACCCGGTCTTCCTGCTCGACGGCCTCACCGCTGCGGCCTCGGGAACGGCAGGGCAGGGCGCCGGAGCGGCCGCGGCGCCGGCTGGCGACGGTGCGGCCGAGCACGCGGACGGCGAGCCGGCCGACGGGGGAGCGGACGCGGGGACGGGCCGGATCAGGCTCGAGTTCAACAGCCCGGCGAAACCGGCGTTGATCACCTGGACGTCAGACGACGAGCGCGACGGGGTGCCGGCATTCAGGTACCTGCTCGTGCCGCTGCGGGTTCCCGAGCGCAGCTGACGGCTCGCGGGCCTGTTCTGGCGCGCGGGGCGTCAGAGCTTGCGGCGGAGGGATCGCGGCAGCCAGCGGCGGAACCGGCGCAGCAGGCCGCGCCGTCCGAACAGCAAGGCAAGCAAGACGAAGAGCAATGACCTCGAGATCACCGTGCCGATGAACGCGACCGGCAGGATGAACGCGATCAGGATCAGCGCCAGGATGATGACCACCAGCCCGGCGATGCCCGCCAGGCTGGACCGCCGGCGCGGTCCGCCGGCGCCGTGGCCAGCGGTCCCCTGGCCGGCGGGACTGCGGCGGGACCGGCCGTCCGGCCAGGCGAGCGGGGGCGCGACGTGCGGCAGGTCCCGGGTGATCGCGGCCAGGTCACGGTCGGTCTTGGCGGCGAAGACCAGTTCCAGCCGGTGCTGGAACTCCTCCAGCGTCAGCCGGCCGTGAGCGAAGTGCTCGCGCAGCGCGGCTGCCGCCGCCTCGCGGTCCGCGTCTCCGATTCGAAGGTCCGATGCAGCCGCCATCTGTTCCTCCGCTGATCACCGCGCCGGTCTTTGACCCTAAGACGATATATCTCATCTGCCCGCAGGGCAACGACGATCGCTCGCCGGGCGGTCCAGCCGGACGGCGTCAGTCCAGGCGGATCTCGTCGCAGGCTTCGCTGCCGCCGGAGCCGGCCGCGATGATGGCGGCGCTGATTTCGTGCAGCTGCACCAGCTGCTCGGGGGTCAGCGCGTCGATCAGTGAGCGGCGCACCTGCTCGACATGACCGGGCGCCGCGGCCGCGAGCGCGGCGAACCCCTCGTCGGTGAGCTGCGCGATCTGGCCGCGGCGGTCGGTCGGGCAGTCGTGGCGCAGGACCCAGCCGCGTTCCTCGAGCCTGGCCACGGCGTGCGACAGCCTGCTCTTGCTGTACGTCGACGCCGTGGCGAGCTGTGTCATCCGGAGCGCGCGTCCTGGCGCCTCAGACAGGTGCACGAGGATCTCGTAGTACCCGTGCGGCAGTCCCGAGTCACGGATCAGCTGCGCGTCGGTGGCGGCGAAGACCGACTCACACGCCTGCAAGAACAGGCGCCAGGTGCGCTGTTCGCGGTCGCTCAGCCAGCGTGTGGTCGTTGTCACGGCTCCAGGATACCCGGTCTAGTTGAGCGTTTGACAACTCTTGGAATACGTGCTAGTTGTTGATTGTTCAACCAAACATCCGGGAAAACTCCCGGGACGCAGACTCAGTCAGCATCGGAGTGAGACATGACCATGACGCAGGCGGGCCAGATCCAGATCCCTGGCTACGTGGCAGGTACCTGGGCCATCGACCCCGTGCACTCGGAGGTCGGGTTCTCCGTGCGGCACATGATGGTGAGCAAGGTACGTGGCAAGTTCACCAAGTTCAGCGGTGAGCTGGTCACGGCCAGCGATGTGCTCGACTCCTCGGTCACGGCCGAGATCGACCTGGCCTCCATCGAGACGGGCGCCGAGCAGCGCGACGCGCACCTTCGGTCGCCGGACTTCTTCGACACCGAGAACCACCCGCAGATGACCTACCGGTCAACCGGGATCCGGCGGGACGGCGGCGACTTCATCGTCGACGGCGAGCTGACGCTCAAGGGCGTGACCCGGAGCGTGCCGCTCACGCTGGAGGTCAACGGGTTCGGTCCTGACGCCTACGGCGGCACGAGGGCCGGGTTCACGGCGACGGCCGAGATCAACCGTCAGGACTTCGGGGTGAACTGGAACGCCGCCATGGAGACCGGCGGCGTGGTCGTCTCCGACAAGGTCGCCATTCACCTGGAGATCGAGGCGGTCCTGCAGGCCTGACCGACGCGGTCACCAGAACAGTGGTCACCAGATCAGCGGCCCGGGAGCGGCTACGCCGCCCCCGGGCCCCAAATCAGCGATCACCAGAACAGGGGCCCGGGAGCGGCTACGCCGCCCCCGGGCCCCTGTCGTCCGCGTGCTCGGGCAGATGCGGCAGGTCCTTGCGGTGCCTGTTGAGGTAGTCCAGGTAGAACGGGCGCAGCGCTTCCTCGATGTCCGAGTCGTCGGCGTCGATCGTGTCCCCGATCAGCGCGGACAGGTGGAGCGCGTCCGCCTCGGCGTGATCGGGGTGGCCAGCGATGGCCTCCCCGGCCGGCAGCGCCCGCAGCAGATCCCACAAGAACGCGACGTCGAGATGATGCCTGGCCCGGCGGACCGCGAGGTCGTGCAGCTCGCGCGAGGACAGCGCATCAAGATCGTCCACATCAGTCATGCCAGCCACCCTAGTGCCGGTCCGCGGTGCGAGGGCGCGTCAGCCTCGGCGGATCGCCGTCTGGAGCAGGCCGAGCGGGGGCGATCCCAGGTCGAGCAGCGCCGAGTGGAAGCGGAGCAGGGAGAAGTCCGGGCCCCAGGCCGCCCTGGCCCTGTCGCGCAGCGCCATGATCTCCAGCTTTCCCCAGGTGTATCTGCCGTAGGTGGGGTCGAACGTCGCCCGGTTCGCCTCGGACAGCGCCGCCTGGCCGGAGATGTGCGTGTCTGATTCGAACCTGCGCGCGCCCTCCTGCACGGTCATTCCCGCGGTGTGCACGCCGATCGCGCAGGCCAGCCTCGTCACGCGGACAAGCGCCTCCAGCCAGACGCCCACCGCGAACCTCGGATCGGCGGCGCAGAAGCCCTCCTCCACGCACAGTTCCTCGGCGTAGTGCGCCCAGCCCTCGACGAACGCCTCGGAGTGCAGCGTGCGCCTGACCTCGGTCGGCGCCCTCCGGATTGCCCTGCCGTGGGAGAAGTGGCCGGGCGCGACCTCGTGCACGGTGATGCCGGGCAGCGTCGTGTCGCTGAACACTTCGAGCCACTCCTCGGCCTCGCCGTCGGGCCAGGTCGGGTCGGGCGGCGTGATGTAGTAGCGGGACGGGCCCTCGGGCTCGCCCGGCGCGGCCGTCGACATCATCGCCATCGCCCAGCGCCGGGACTCGGGCGCGAGCATCACCAGGCACTCGCCGTCGTTGTAGGGCATCAGCCCGGCGTCGCGCGTGAACTCGATCGCGCGGGCGGTCCAGCCCTTGGCCGCCTCGATCACGCCGTCGGCATCCGGGTGCTCCCTGACCAGGTTCCTGGCTACGTCCAGGGCGGGCCGGCCCGGATCGATCCGCGCGCAGCTCTCCGCGAGCCGTTCGCTGAGGCGGTCCCGCTCAGCGTCGGCGCGCTCGGCGAGCTTGCCCAGGTCCAGGTCGATTCCCTCGGCGCTCCCCATCAGCGCACTGAGCGCGGCGCTGCCAAGCGCCGCCTCCGGGCTGCCGCTCGCGGCCGCCGCGTCAATATGGGTCACGAGCCTGGCGTGTGCGGCCCTGGCGGCGGCGGCGACCTGCGGATCGGCGTTGGCCGGAATGCCCGCGGCCAGCCCGCGGGCGGCCCGGGCGAGCGCCTGGCCGACCGGAGCGGGCACCGCGTCGAGCGAGGCGATCGCCGCTTCAACGGCGGCCGGCCAGGCCGCGAGGTGTACAGCGCGGGCCCGATCGCGGTCGGGCTGCGGCGCGTACTCCCGGTCGTAGCAGGCCAGGTCCATGTTGCCGATGTGGAAGTACGGATTGCTCCGGTGCAGCTCGAGGTCGCCGAAGCGGACCCGCGTGGCGTGCTCGAAAACAGCCAGCTGCGCCTCATCGTGCTCGTCAGCCAGGCGGTCGCCGGAGGCGGCCTCGGTGACCCTGCCCAGACCAGCCCGGACTCCGTCCGGGGACAGGTCCTGGATCCGGCCGTCGTACTCGTGCCTGCCGCAGTACTCCCTGACTTCAGCAACGGACATGTCCCAGACGGCGCGCAGCCGGGCGTTGGTGTCAGCCATGCCCGGCACCTTACCGGGGGCGCCCGGCGCGGTCCCGCCGGCGGGTGAGCAGCAGACGGCCTGTCCCGGCCCCCCGCCGACCCTGCGCGCCACTGCGCCACCGCGCCACCGCGCCACCGCGCGCCACAGGAGTTACTGCGCGGTGCCCGGGCGCGCGGTGCCCGGGCGGAACGGCTCGACGGTGAGCACCTCGGTGCCCGTGACCTGGTGCGCGCAGGTCGTGATCGGGTGACCGACGTAGGTGGTCTGCTGCTCGCCGGGCAGGCCGACCCGCAGGCCAGCCGCGGCTACCGGCTTGCACTGCGACTTCGGGATGTTCGCGACGTCGGTCACGCGCAGCCAGATGTGCGCGGTCTGGCCGCCGGACAGCACCATGACCTTGGCGGCCGCGCTCGTGTCGGCCGTCGCAGCCGCGCCGACCTGCCTCCCGTCCTTTCCTGATGCGATCGTGACCTGCGGGAAGCCGGCGAGCTGGCAGCTGGCAGCCGATGTGTTGGTGAAGTCGAGCGGCAGGTACGAACTGCCGGCCGCCACGCCGGCCGCGTGCGTGTCGACCTTGACCTGGACCTCCCCGATCGTGCACTCGGACACGGTGGCGGTTGGCGAGCCCGACGTCGACGGGAGCGAGGCCACGCCGTGCCCGTGCTGCCGGTGGCCGTTGCCAGCGCCGCCGGCGGAGCCGGCGCCGCCCGCATTCCCCGCGCCGCCGGACCCCGGCGCCTTCTGCAACCCGCACCCGGCAACCAGCGCCACGATCGCGCAGATCAGCACAGACGTGCCCAACATGGCCTTCATCGTTCCACTCGGCATACCCGCACTCCGCATGAATCGCGCCTATTCAATCGCAGGAATGAGCCTGGTAAACAATCCCTCAATAATAATGACGCAACCAGGCCGATGTGGGTTGTACGCGCTCCGGCGGTTTACCAGCAGGCGGCCGCCGGGGGAGTAAGCGGCTCAGGAACCGGCGCGAATGGCCGAAATCGTCATTGTCGACTGCTTGCTGTTGCCGCAGGTCTTAGTCGTAAATGAGACGAATGCCGCTGCCCGCTGATTCGGCGGGAATACTTTCAGCCAATGCGCGGTGACCGGTCTGCAGGTAGCCGCCGGGAAATTCCCGGCCGCCGCGACACCCACCACGGCGTGCGCCGACTGGCCGCTGCCGAGCGGCACCGGGCGGACCCGTGTCGTCGTGGTCCCGCTTCGCGGCATCGCCGATCTGGGTTCCCGCGTTGCTGCCCGCCCTGACCAGCGAAACGCCCGGATAGCCCTCGAGCACGCACGCGGAGCCTGAGGTGTTCGTGAAGTCGATATTGATGTAAATGGTGCCGGCTGCCCCGTTGTTCGCGCCCTTGCTGACGCGCAGGCCGGCCGTCGTGTACGGCGCCGCGACGGCCGAACTCGTGCCAGCGCTCGGCGAGGCAGACCGTGCGGGCGCGGGAGCCGACGTGGCC
>WNGG01022316.1_pt1 | contig 16926 bp, 10 predicted proteins | sample 5400661 | NCBI WGS metagenome assembly WNGG01 (sample SAMN13153372, study PRJNA577476) | soil metagenome | isolation source: 100 cm soil or saprolite under Garry oak tree replicate 1 | place: USA:California | collected 2016-06-15 | reverse complement strand
CTAGCCCGCATTTCTCAAACAAAAAATAGAAAAAGGCTGTCGCTTCTGGCATAACTCTTTTTGTCCGAAAGAGATCCTGCCAGAGGAGGCAACAGCCTTATGGCCACAGAGTGTATCCAGAAAGACTTTGGATTTCATCCCCTAAAACATCGAGAGATTCGGGCCCAGTTCGACGGCGGGGCCATCACCACCGAAGGCGGCGGACTCTTGCTGCGAGAAGTAGAGAAACGCATCGGGATCGTGCGCCAGTTTGCAGCCTGCTTCCGGGACTACCGGAATGCGGATCTCATTGAACACACCGTGGAGGAGTTGGTGGCGCAACGGGTCTACGGCTTGGCCCTCGGTTATGAAGATCTCAACGATCACGAGGAGTTGCGGAAGGACGCTTTGCTGGCGGTGTTGGTGGAGAAGTCCGATCCCGTCGGAGAGGTGCTGGCAGGAAAAAGCACGTTGAACCGTCTGGAACTGACGCCGTCCACGGCCAGTGCCAAGGCCCGCTACAAGAAGATCGTGGCGGACCACGCGGCGGTGGACCGGCTGTTCGTCGAGGTATTCCTGGCCGCGCATCCGCAAGCACCTCCACAGATTATTCTGGACCTGGATGCCACCGATGATCCGCTGCATGGGAACCAGGAAGGACGCTTCTTCCACGGCTACTACGGCCACTATTGTTATCTGCCGCTGTACATTTTCTGTGGCGAGTTCCTGCTGGGGGCGCGCTTACGGCCGTCGAACATCGATGCCTCGGCGGGCAGTATGGAAGAACTGCAACGCATCGTGAAACAGATTCGTGCGGTGTGGCCGGAGGTGCGCATGGTGGTGCGAGGTGACTCGGGGTTCTGCCGCGAGGAGCTGATGGCCTGGTGTGAGGCCGAAAGTGTGGACTATGTGCTGGGACTAGCGAAAAACGAGCGTCTGAAGGCAGAGATCAAAAAAGCGTTGCGGAAGGCCAAACGGCAATATCACGAGACCGGCCGTGCCGCACGCTTCTTTAGGGAGTTTTACTATCAGACACGGAAGAGTTGGTCGCGGCGACGACGAGTGGTGGCCAAGGCCGAGCATCTGGAAAAAGGAGAGAACCCGCGCTTCGTGGTGACCTCTTTGACTGCCGAAGAATGGCCGGCGCCAGCGTTGTATGAAACGCTGTACTGTGCCCGCGGGGAGATGGAGAATCGCATCAAGGAACAACTGATGTTGTTCGCGGATCGCACCAGCACCGCCTATCTGCGAAGTAACCAGCTGCGACTGTACTTCTCTTCGGTGGCCTACGTGCTGCTGCAGATGTTGCGGCGGCTGGGACTGGCCGGGACCGAATTAGCTAAAGCGCAGTGCGCCACGATTCAGCTGAAGCTGCTAAAGATCGGTGCACTGATTCGCATCAGCGTGCGGAAGGTGTGGGTTTCGCTGGCGGGTGGATATCCCTATGTCGCGCTGTTTCGACAAATCCACGAAAACCTGCGTGCCGTGCCGCTAAAGTGCTGAAAAAGAACGATCCTCAGTAACTCTTTTCTCGTTGTTGTCCCACCACGGTGAAGTGTGCGCCGAAATAAAACACGGAGAGAGGATGAGAGGATTGCACTCACGAAGGAAGCGAAAAGGCTCGTCACCTGACCGTGGATTTATGAAAGCACTTCACGACTCGCAGGAGTCGCGACTCACGCGATCTCTGTCACTTTTCTGCCTAGCTGTGAGATAAGCGGGCTAGAGGGTCATCCACAGACCACTGGCGAGGACTACTTCGAGGTGTCGTGAAACAAAAACGCGTCGGATTCGACATTCCCGCGCTCAAGCGCAATCTGCTTTCCATCTTTCGAGTACGCGTATCGCAAAATCAAATCCTTAGGAAAAAATGTAAGCTGCTTGCGATTCTTTCCGTCCAGCGATTGCGTCCAGAGATTGTCAACTCCCTTTTCGCGCACCACATATACGATCGATTTTCCGTCCGGCGAAAACACTGGCGTGGAAGTCATCCGTGAATCGGCGTCGACATACACCGTTTTTGTGCCATCCGTTGGATCAAGCCGGATCATCAGCTTGTGATCCTCTTCCCTGACTTCTACTGACGAGAGGAACTTGCCGTCAGGAGAGAGCTCGAACTCTCCGATTGGCGACTTCACGACGGTTTCAGGCGTCCCTCCGGCCGTGGCAACTCGCTTCACATAACGATTATCCGCTTGGTCTGTATAGTAGACCCACTTGCCGTCCGGAGTACACACAGGCTCCCTGTCGTTCTGGCCTGTGGTCAGTTGACTAACGTTGGTGCCGTTGGCTTCCATTCGCCACAAATTTACTGTCGGCGCACCGGAACGATTCACGCGTCGAAACACGATGTATCGTCCATCTCCACACGCGCTCGCCTGATCGGAGATATGCGTCTGATCATTCAGCAGCATGGTCTCTTGGCCCGCCGTACTCACGGCCTTCAACTCTCCTGCCTGTGGCACGATCAACCGCCCATCCGCCATCCATCCCCAACGCCATAGGTTGATGTGAGACGACAGGGGCACGGACTTCAATTCCGACGGTGATGACGCCGCAGCAACGTCCAGTTCGAACGTGAGCTTGGTCTGATTCGCAACCATCGTCTTTCCATCCGCCGCGAGACTCGGGTGCCCGTAGTCGTTCGTGTCGTGCGTCAGCAAACGGTATTCGCCGCCTGGGTAGCTGAGAAATCCCAACTGCGCTTGCAGTGGCCCTGAGCTCAAGGATGTCGAAGGTACAATTAGGCCGCGTCCGTCCGGCATCCAGACAGGCTGGTAAAAAATCCGTTCTCGGGTGACGGCAAAGTTAGCTTCTTTTCCCGTCGCGGTGTCCACCAAATCGAAGCCGCCGATGCTGTCTTTTGTCGGCTGTACGATCGGAATCAAAATTGTCTTGCCGTCCGGCGACCACGCTGCCGTGTAGCTGTCGCTTAGGATCGTCCTGTCTTTGAAGATTTGCCGCTCATCGCTTCCATCGCTCTTCATCACGATGAGGTCCCAATATGGCGAATCGTGTTTCTCTCTCAAAAACGCGAACCGTTGCCCATCCGGAGAAAATGTCACTGGGCTGTCCACGTCGCGAACTACCACGTGCGGCGTTCCGCCAAGCACCGGCGCCGCATATAGAATCCCGATGACGTGCTCATCCTCATCTCGGCGCAGAAAATACAGATAGCTTCCATCTGGAGAAAAGGTAAGCGACTGGTATCTGGTCGCTGCCGGCGCCACGACCTGCGTATTGCTTCCGGTCGCGATGTGGCGCAGCCAAAGCGACTCCAACCCATTTTCCGAATGCACCTGCAGCAAATATTTGCCATCGGGTGAAATCGAAGCCATCGACACATGCCCGCTATTCGTCAAATTCGTAATTTCAAAACTTTCAAACGGCAGATGCTTAGAATGCTGCAGCAGGGAATAGATCCCGTAGCCCGCCGCCGCAACCAGCGTGACCAAGACCAGTCCAACCAAGATAGTGCCCAACTTGTTTTCTTTAGCCGCGGCCACAATCACCGAACCGCTCGACTTCACGGCACTTCCCTGCGCTGCCGGAGCGCCAGCCGTAGAGGCCATGGTGTTCGCTGTCCGCGGCGACGAACTCAGTGCGGCCGGCGTCCGCCCTGAGTCAGTTTCGCGCTGCAATCTTTTCATGTCAGCGCGAAGTTCCGCGGCCACCTGGTAGCGCACGTCGCGATCCTTCTCCAATGCCTTGTTCAGTATCCGTTCCAACTCCGCTGGGAGGCTCGGATTGAGCGTCACCGGCGAAATCGGCGAACTGTGGAGAATCTTGTCGAAAATCACCGCGCTCGTTGATCCCGGGAAAGGATTCTGGCCCGTCACCATCTGATACAGCACCGCGCCCAAGGAAAATAGGTCCGTTCGCGCATCGAGTTCTTCTCCGCGCGCTTGCTCCGGAGACATATACGCAATCGTGCCGACTGCCGTGCCCGGACTCGTCAAATGGGTCTCGTCAGGATCGATCGTGGCGCCCTCGCCATCCATCGCCGACCCGTTCTTGACGAGTTTGGCCAGCCCGAAATCCAAAATCTTTGCTTGCCCGCGATCCGTCACAAAAATATTCGCCGGCTTGATGTCGCGATGCACGATTCCTTTTTTGTGCGCCGCATCCAATGCATCCGATAACTGAATTCCAATTTCCAGCGTGCGCCCGAACGTCAACGGAGCATTCACCAGCAGTGTGTCGAGAGACTGGCCCTCAAGCAGTTCCATCGCAAGAAATGTCTTGCCGCCGTCCTCTTCAATCGCGTGCATGGTACAAATTCCCGGATGATTCAGCGATGAAGCCGAACGCGCCTCCCGCAAAAAACGTTCCAGCGTTTGCGGATCGCGGTGCTTGTCCTGTGGCAGGAACTTTAGCGCAACTCGGCGCCCGAGCTTTGTGTCCTCGGCTTCATACACAACGCCCATGCCTCCGCGCCCCAGCTTGCGGAGAATCCGGTAATGTCCAATCAGTTCGCCGTCCATCGTGGAAGTGGAATGTTAACGGCTGGACGCAAGCCGGTCAATTACGTTGCTCGGAGATTGCACGGAGGGAACAGCAGAAAAATCTGCCGCGCTGCTGAAAATCAGTGATCTTCGGGCAGCACTGGTAACACTGCCATGTTTCCCGTTCCCGGCTCGTCGCGAAGCTTCACGTAAAGGAGAGTCCCGTTTGGCCGTGGCACACTCAGCGATGTGTCCGCGAACCCCGCAGGTACTGGCACGTTGTGTGCAAATTGCGGGTCAGAAGCCACCGATTCCAGCAGGAAAAGATTTGACCCGCTCAGCCTGCACTGCTTGTCGGGACTGTCCGGGCACCGAATCTCTTTCAAGCCCGGCAGTCGCACCAGCGTCGCCAGCGGTATCCAGTCTCCCTTGCGGCCCTCTTCGGAAACTGCACGGAACCGCAGCGCGCCAAATGCCGACGGCCCGAAACTCTTCAGCGGTTCCAGACTTGCCAGCGCAGTTTCCGCGTCTTGCATCACCAGATTTCCTTCGCCGACACTCAGCATCGCCCGAAATGATTCGTCTTCGCTCGCAACCTCAATTGTTTCTTTGTGTGAAAATCTTTCCGGCAGTTCCGCCTTAACAAAAAACGAAATCTTTCCGTCTTGCGGCAACAATTCTTGGTTTGCCAATCGAATCGCCGACCGATTCGGCCCCGCTTGGATGGATTTGCTTACCAGCGAAACTCGCGGCCGTGCAGGTTGAACCGTGGTCTGCAGGTCCAGTACCCGGCCGTCTTTCAGCGCAACCCGCGCAACCAGATTCTGCTGCGGCTGAAAGGAAGCTGTCGACGCCGTTTCCGGCGCCGCAAGGTACAACACATCTTTGCGATCGGCGCGCGAAAGTTTCGCTGGCGCAAAATGAATGCCGTTCAATTCAAAACTGTTCACCTCGTCCAACCGCGTTCCTTCGAGCACTCCTTGCTTGTCTCCCGCACTGATCGTGAAGTCTTCCAGCTTCGCCGCCTCGGAATACGCCTGCAACGTCATTTCGTCTGTATGTGTCTCGCCAAATCGCTGCACCAAAATTTTCACCGGGCCCGTAGGTGAATCTTTCATCGGAACATGGACTTCGATTTCGTTTGTTCCATTCACCTTCCAGTTCAGCTTCACTTCTTTTCCGTCTTGCGTCTTCAACGTAACCTTCTCCGCGCAGACAGCGCAGATAGACTGCAGATGCAAAGTATCGTCGCGTCCGACGATCAGCGCGCCCTGATCCGCCGCGGGAATCGTCCAGTCTGCCCGCTGGGCGTTCCGCATGTGAAAACTTGGCCCTGCGAATGACTCAAATCCCCATTTTCCATGCAACGTCCCTACAATCTGTGTTTCGAGTTCTGCCGTTTGCACGTGGCTCGTGTCCACAACAAATCCGCCACGTATCGCGTCGGCCTTTGCCGGCAAGTCCACCTCGGACCCGCTTTTGGTTTGCAAGCTCAGCACAAAGTCGTGTGCAATATCCGTCGAAAATACCAGCAAATCCACCACTGCTCCCACATACGCGCTGTAAAATCCCCCTCCTGCCATGGGCGTCGTGCTGATGGCACCGATCAAGTCGGAAGATGGCCCGGTTGTCAGTGCGGACACCACAGACTGGCTGTGCCCGTCATCCAGCACTAAGCGGTCCGTGTTCTGCGTCAAGCACGTCGCTTGTTGCTCTACGGGACGGTCAAAACACTGCTGGTCGATCTTGATTCGCAGCGTCTTGGCCATTTGCACTGAACGTTCGTGCAACTCCTTCGGGTCAGTGTCCGAAGTCTCGCGTACTTCACTCAAATATTTTTCCAGTCGCGAACGATACAGCCCCGCTTGATTCAAGTCCTGCGACGCGCGTACAAATACTCCTGGCACCGCCCGCACTGCCGTTCGCAGCGTTGAAAATCCTCCGCTCGTTTCGGGAGCGAGAAACACCAGCACCTGTTGCGCATCCTGCGGAACCGTAACGACAATTCCTTCCTGACGGACTTTCTTGTTCCACGTTTCCGCGCGTGTGAACCATTCCTCCGGCGGTGGATTCGTCGATCCCCGTAGAAATGCCACGATCATCAGATAACGTACGGACTGCGACTCCGGAAGATCTGGATGGATCCAGATTCTGTCGCCTGGCAGGAAATTTGCTACTTCTGCGATGGGCAGGGATTTTCCAGCCCGCGAAACCTTCATTTCCACGCGCGGCCCGATCAAATCAAACGCTGCCGCCTCAGCTCTCACTACGTGAGGGACGGCCAACGCCGCAAAATAAAGAAAAACCGCTCGAACCAAGATTTTCTGGACGATAGAAACATCCCGAGTCGTCAAAAACACTCCCTGTTCGCTTTCTGGCCTGGGTAATATATTTTTGTATTTTCTTGAACAAATACCACGCCATCAATTATAGCGCGTCGGTAGTTTGCGTAACGATTTTCCGCCGGTTGTGTCCGTCAAATTACGATGCTCGTCGGTTTGAAAAACTACTAGCTCTTCGGTGCGTAATATCCTTTGCGCGTCAATATCCTGTAGTCCTTGTTCGCCGTCTCGACCTTTACCTTGCGGAATCTCCCGTCCTTCGAAGTGTTGGTCGGGTAGTAGCCCACGGTGTACTGGCTCCGCAGCTCTTCTGATATCTGATCGAACGCCTCATTCAATTTCCTTTCCGACGATACTTCAATCGTGCGCCCGCCCGTTTCGTCGCTCAACTTCTTCGCCACATCCGGCCGCCACGAATAGCCCGGATCGTGTACCAGCAGCACGTGCACCACAGTGTCCGTCCGCTGCGCGGATTCAATTGCTTCCTCCAGCCGGACTTTGCTGCCCTCGTCCTGCGCGTCCGTGAGAATCACCAGCGCCTTCCGCCCCGCTTCCGTCGCCAGCTTTTCGCCGCAGGCCAGATACACCGCGTCGTAAAAATGCGTCCCTCCGGTGTTCGACGGAATCGTTCCCGGCGTCACCACGCCACCGCTAATCGCCCCGATTCGCGCCTTGTTGATCGCTCTTTGGATCTGCGCGCGGTCATCCGTAAAATCCGCAAGCAGGTCCACGTCCAAGTCGAAACTGAGAACCATCGCCATGTCGCCCTTGCGCATCACGCGTTCCAGAAATCTCGATGCCGCTTCCTGCTCCGCTCCCAACCGGTTCTGCTCGCTCCCGCTGGTATCAATCAGCAGGCCGAGCGTAATCGGCAGTGTCACCTCTTTGGAAAAAAACGCGATCTTCTGTTCTTGATTGTCTTCAAAGATTTTAAAGTCTTCCTGCTTCATATCGCCAATGATGCGCTTGTTCCTGTCGCGCACCGTCGTAAACAGGTTCACAAGGTTTACCGTCGACTTCAAAGACGGCCCCTGTGATGGCTCTTGCGGAATTGCCGGCAAAGCCAGAATGGCCGCGACCGCTAGTGACACTGGCAGCTTTAACAAACTCTTCAGAGAAGGCATGTATACTTTCCTCGATGGCAGTTGGCCGCCCAGCAGATGCAGGTGCCAGGCAGCACATGAATGTCCCGGCTCATCTCGCAACCGGGTAGGGTTGTCTCTGCATCCATACGATGCCAGGATGCGTGAGGAAGGATGCGTCAGCTACATCGTTCCTCGCATTCGAACGCTCAAAAGTCTGGCTGGGAGAACATGAAAAGTCCACGGAAAATAGCGGTCCACTGGCTCGTTCCGGTATTGCTCGCTGCGGGTATTCTTGTGTCGCCCACCAGCTTTGTCGCGCAAGATCCTCCTTCGGCTCCTGTTCCCAAGGTCCCGCAAGATTCTCCCGCGCCACCACCGGTCAAACCTCAGGACGCACAAACGCCCTCCAACCAAAATCAGTCCGACAGCCAGACCACGTTGAAATTCGCCGTAAACTACGTTTTTCTCCCGGTCACCGTAAAAGACAGCGAGGGCCGTCTCGTTCCCGATCTTACTCGCAGCGAATTCCGCGTCCTCGACGACAACGTCGAACAACGCATCGAGTTTTTCTCTGCCGAAGCCTTCCCGTTGTCCGTGGTCGTCCTGGTTGACAACGACCTCAAAGCGAAGGACGCCGAACAGGTCGAATCGAGTCTCTCCGCTATCGTTGCGGGACTCAGTGCTAATGATGAAGCTTTCGTCTGCCGCTTCGACTCCAACTTTCATCCTGGTAAGGGTTTCACTCGGGATCAGGACAAACTCCTCACCGAATTGCACCGCACTCGCCTTGATAAAGACCGCCCGGACGTCGCTCCCCCCGCTCCCGGCGGCCCTTTTACGGTACCCACGATTAACGGACAGTCCGTTACCAGTCCAGGCTCACCACCAACGGCTCCATCCACCATGGTCATCGGTGAAAAATCCACGAAGGCGCTCGATGACGCCGTTTACGAAGCCGCGCAACTTTTGAAGGACCGTGGCCGCGACCGCCGCAAGATGATTTTCCTGATTTCCGACGGTGAAAACGGCAAGGGCAATCGCAATACTTACGGCAACACCATTAAAGACCTCCTCCGCTATGGAGTTTCTGTCTACAGTCTCGGAGTCGGCGGTGGCTTCTACGAACGCAAATTCTCCCGTCTCCAGTCCTACGCGCACGATACGGGTGGAGATGTCTTTTACGCCGCAAGGCGCAATTCACTCGAAGAACTTTATTCTCGCGTCACCGAACAAGCCCGCAACCAATACACCCTTGGCTACAATCCGCGGGGCAACGATCGCGCTAAGGATTATCACACGGTCGAAGTTCGCGTCCGCCGCGAGGGGCTCGACGTTCGCACCCGTGAAGGGTACTACTCTGTAACTTCTCCTCGATAAGCCGCGCCCGTCATAGGCAGCGATTACGCCTTGCAGTCGCCGGCCTTCGGCTCGCTTCTTTTGCCTCCGCAAAAAAGATCATTTGCAACGGTCCTCAACTCACGATTCCTCTTGACTACCGCACTCGCAGTCTTTATACCGTGCTGCATGAGCACGTGTCCGCCGCGCCGGCCCCGATTGCTCGTCACTCTAAAGGAGCCCGTTCATGAAGAAAAAGGCCAAGAAGGCCCCGAAAAAGGGTAAGTAGTCTTTGCAGAATTCACAGTGGGGGCGCGCATCGTCGTGCCCCTGTTTTTTTGACCATGATCAACTGGCAGAAATCGTCTGCTCGAAAGCTTGTGGGATGCGCCGATTGCTCGTCAGCGCATACTGATGCCCGGATGGGGATGGTTCCTCGATTTAGCCAGCTCCGATTCAATCGCACTTAGCAAAGGCTGAACGCCGTCTTCCTTTGCCACTACGCACCGTACACCCACGAGTTTCGCCGCCGCTTCCAGTTCATCCGTTTTGTAGAGTGTGTACATCACGATGGGGACCGACGGCATGATTCTGTTGAGCTCTGTGGCCGCCGCCAGTCCATCCGACAGATGCATTCTGAAATCTATCAGCACCAAATCTGGTTGTAGTTGCGTTGCTTTGGCAACCGTCTCGATTCCATCTATGGCTTCGCCGCAGATCTCCCAGTCTGGACGCAGTACAAACACCGTCCTGAGTGCACTCCTCATGGACTCGCGGTCGTCCGCTATCAGAATTCTGGCCACACAGCCTCCCCTGCCTCCCTGCACCTAAAACCTTCAATATTTTCGTTTCAGAAGGCTACTTGGGCTGCGCGTTGCTTTGTATCCAGCAAATACCTTAGCCCTTTGGGCCTGGAGCGCAGTCGCTTTCCATGGCCGCTGCGCCTCGTAAAATCGACTGCATTGCCAAACAAGCAGTGATTTCTCTGAGCCTTGCAGCCGGTGGGCACAAGGGACGAAGATCAATTTCCACGCGAATCATTTGCCCGAAATCAGTGCCTCTTCATGTCCCGGGCAGATTGGCCGATACGCGCAAGATCTGCACTGAAATCCCGGCTTCGCCGCAAATGCGCCCGCGCGAATCTCTGCCGCCGACCGGGTTCAGCTCAAGTATCTCTTTCACTGCGATCGCGTAGATGCTTAGTTGTAAGTCTTTTTTCGCGTCCGAGTCTTTCCTCGGTTTTCCCGTTTTGTAGTCTACGATTTCCACGTCTTTGCGGCCCAGCGAATTGATCTGATCGATTCGCCCTTTCATGACCACGTTGTTTTCCAGGTCGAGCTCAAAGCCCTTTTCCTGCTCAAGAATTTCCGGCAGAGACTCCATCATCGCCGCATAAAACGTCCGCAATTGTTCCAGGCCGTCTTTCTTGTACTCCTCTTCCTGGTAGTCATCCTCGAATCCGAGTGCCGACCATTCCGTCTCATAGATTCGTTTCACTTCTTCAAACGGCAGTCGGTTGCCCTTTTTCATCTCGACCATCGCTCGTTTGATCGTCGAATGAACCACTCGCCCAAACGTCAATGTCGCTTTGGCTTCTCCTTCGATCGACCACAGCTTCTCGAATAGAAATTGCTGCGGGCAGCTTCGATATCCCATCACGCTTGATGGACTCAGCCGCAAGGGTTCCGGCACGTCCGGATGATAAGTTTCCGCCCATTCCGCAATGCGCGAAAAAATCTTTGCCGGGCCGCTGGCGGGGAAGAGGTTTGCTTCCGGCTCACTAGCCGCCACTTCAGCTTCCGTGCTGGCGACCGCCGGCTTCGGCGCAATCTGCAGAACATCGCGCTTTCTGATTGCGGGGTCCATCAGAATATCTTCAATAAACAATGGAACCTTCGCCTTTCGCTCGGCAACCGTCGTCAGCGTCAGCCGATCCTCCGCGCGCGTGAGCGCCACGTAAAACAGCCGCCGTTCCTCCTGCGTGTGGTAATCGCCTTGCGGCAGTTCTTCCTTCATTAGCTCGACGGGAAACTCAAACAGCGGCGCACGATCGCTCACTGGAAATGCGCGTGAATTTACGCGCAACACAAAGACCTGCGGAAATTCCAGCCCCTTCGCTCCGTGTACCGTCATCAACTGCACTGCATCGCCCGGGGCTTCGTCATCAAGAGCGATCGTTCCGTTGGCCTGCTGGAAGTAATCGAGATATTCCAGGAATTCGCTGAGTTGCCGAGTCTCGCTCTTCGCCTCCCATTCCTTCACGAATTCGACTAGGCGCTGAACGTATTTTCGGTCCTGTCTGCTTGCCCGTTGCGCAATGTCCAGCCATTCCATTAGATCGCTCAGAATTTCTCGCGCCGTTCGCCGCCTCATTGCCTTTCGCTGCTCGTTCAAAAACTCCAGCAACGTCCCTACTGCGGCATGCGACGCATCGAACGGCAACTCTCCCTGCGGCAATTGCAGTACGTCGTAAATTGCCTTTCGCTCTTTTCGTGCGCGCTCAGCCAGCCGCACGATATCCGGCGCTTCAAGTCCCCACGCGGGGGCCGCAAGCGCGCGCACGCACGCAACGTCATCGTATGGCTTTGCGATCACCCGCAAGTAGGCCAGCACATCCCGCACCAGCGGATGATCGAGAATCGAAAGGTTGCTGATCACGAACGGTATCTTGCGCCGCGACAATTCTTCCACCAGAAGATCCCTATGCGCATGCTGCCGGTACAGCACCGCAAAATCCTTCCATCGCCGGCCCGCTCGATGGCTTCGTTCAATTTCTCGCGGCACCCAACTCGCTTCGTCCTCCTTGCTTGCAAACTCGACAATGCGGACCCGTTCTCCTTCCGCCTTGCCCGCATGCAGGATTTTTTTCGGGAAGTCCGCGCTCGTTTCGTTGTGCGAAATCGCCTGCGTCGCCACACGCAAAATGTTAGGCGTCGATCGGTAATTTTCCTGCAGCAGGACGCGCAATTTTGTCGAGTCTTCACCCTCTTTCCATCCCGCAAACCGTTGCAAAAATAGTTTGAAGCTTCCGAACGACGCGCCGCGAAAGCGATAAATTGCCTGATCGTTATCTCCCACAACCACAACGTTTCGTGGCGGGGCCGCGATCAACTCAAGCAATCTCAACTGCGCGATGTTGGTATCCTGAAATTCATCCACGAGAATGTGCCGGTATCGCCTTTGCAGTTTTTCGCGCAGCGCCGCGCCTTGTTCCAATAGCTTCACTGCTTCCGTCATCAATCCGTTGATCGCCACTACATGCTTTTCGCGCAGTAATTCCTCGCTTGCGCCATATGCTCGCGCAATCTCTCGCTGCTTCTCTACCTCTTCCAGTCGCTCCCTGTACGTTTCCTCGTCGAGCTGTGATCGCTCCATTCCGAGCCTTGTGGCTAAACTGTCCGCATATTCCTTGTACTTTTCGCAAGACACCAGCTCGTCCTGGCAACGCGAAAAGAATTGGATGAAATCCGTCAGAAATTGTCCCGGCTCCGCAAGCCGCCGATATTTTTCCAGCTGCAGCTTCCTCATATTTCGCCGCAGCAAAATCCAGTGATCCACTTGCTCGAGAGGCAGCCGTCCGGGCGCACCCTCTTTCAAAATCGTTTCGCAAAACGAATGGAACGTCGTAAGCGTAATTCCCTCTGCCCGCTCGCCGCAGCTTTTCATTACGCGCCGGCGCATTTCACCCGCGGCTTTTTTCGTGAATGTCAGCCCAAGAATGTTTTCGCCCAGCAGGCAACTGTCCCGTTCAAGTAGGTGCCGGATTCGCTCCGTGATGACGCGGGTCTTGCCGGTTCCCGCCCCCGCAATCACCAGCAATGGCCCCTCGCCGTGCTCGATCGCGCGCCGCTGCGCCGCATTCATCTCGAGTCCGGGAGCAATCGCTACCGCTCGCGGCTCATTTTCAAAAAGATCAAACAGTGTGGCCATGTCCCGTCAGGTTACCGCGTTTCAAGGCGAAGAGGAAGCGAAGAAGGGGCGGATCCAGAATTGGGACCATTACTTCGTCGCGCGTCCCGCCCCTGTACGTGGCTACAAGCCTGGGCAATCGCTCTTATTTGCAACACCTTGTGACCATTTGCGGTTCTTGGCGGTGTCATCAGTCAGGCTGTCAAGATGCTGTTCCCAGCCATTGCGGATTATGCGTTGTGCCGTCGAACTGCTCAGCCGTTTTGTACAGCTCGAATTTTCCGTTCGCTGCGGCAGACGCAGTCTTGCCCAGCAGTGCGGCGATTTCGTCTTCCTTCATCGGTTTGAAATTGCGCGCCGTGTCGAGAGCCTGCTTCACAATCTCCATCGACTCACAGCCGGTGATGACCACGTCCGTGGGCTGGCTCATGGCAAACCGCAAACACTCGACGGGCGAAACCACGCCGCTCTGCAGAATCACTCCGCCACCCATCGGCTTCATTATCTGAATCCCGATTTTCTCGCTCACCAACACCGGCATCACCTTCCTCACAAAACTTTCGAAATGCGCATCCATCACGTTGACCGGCATCAGCACCGCGTCAAATCGGAAGTCGTGTGCTTCCCCCGTCTTTAGCATGTGCAGGTGAATTCCCGGGCTCTTGTGTCCGGTGAAACCAATAAAACGGATCTTTCCAGCCTTCTTGGCCTCAAGGAGCGCTTCAATCGCGCCGCCGCGCGCAAATACGCGGTCCGGATCGTTCATACGGATGACTTCGTGAACCTGCATCAGGTCGATATGATCCGTTTGTAGTCGGCGCAACGATTCATCGATTTGCGATGCAGCAGTTTTCTTGTCCCGGCCGTCGATCTTTGTCATCAGGAATACCTTTTGGCGGTAGCCATCCCGCAATGCCTTTCCCATATGCTCTTCACTGGCTCCGCCGTTGTAGTCCCAGCAGTTGTCCATGAAATTGATTCCGCCGTCGATGGCGGTTCGGATCAGCCGGGTACTTTCGGCTTCGCTGGGTCGCCCTATGTGGTAGCCGCCCAGGCCGATTGCGGAAACCTTTTCTCCAGTACGGCCGAAATTCTTGTACGGAATGCCGCCCCGCTCTTCGACCGCCCAAAGATCGGCGCGGACGGAACACATTGCGGTGATGGCGGTGGCTAGTTCCAGGAAGCGTCGACGGGAAACACGGGAATCAGGATCAAGCGGTGTGCTGAAGGACATGACTGGCTCCTATGCGGAATTTGCGGGCCAGGTTGCGCGGTCACAAAAGCAATTGTAGAGCGCCTTCAGTTCTATCGCCAGTCCTCAACGTTGTCGTCTCACTTGCGCTGCCTTTTGCATATCGACGCAACTATTCACAGCGATGTCTAGTCAAAACCCGTTAACGCTGAGACTTCTTGCCTGACGCCACGTCGGCGTTGAATTCCTGCGATTTGCTTTTCGCCACGGTAAGCGATTTCCAATTCGTTCCCGCAAAATGTTTTGCCAGAAACACGATCTGGCCGACGTGATAAGAATAATGCGCGATTTGCCGGTTAATTGCTTGCATCACGGAATGTTCTTCGCCGCGGATGGTGACGGTCTTTGTCAAATCCGCATCGTTCAGCGCCGCGAGCGCAGTGAAAACACATTTCCATCCGCTGTCCCACAAATCCAGAATCTCCGTGCGATTCTTCGGCGGATCTTCAAATTCGGCGTCGCGATTGCGGCTCGGCTTCTCGCCATCCGAGGTTAGAAATTCCGTCCACCGCGATAGCATATTCCCGGCCAGATGCTTCACCATCATGCCAATGGAATTCGATTCCGGATCCACCTGCGCAACCAGTCCCGAATCCGGGCACTGCGCAATCGCGTTTTCGCCGAGCTTCTTGTAATACTGAAAGAGGCTCGTCGAGTCTTTCACGTAGGAATCTGTTCGTTCGTGTGCCATGGCCGAATTCTACTCCCGTTCGGCCGTCACTTTGTGCGAAGGTTGCACGTTGGGCTGTCCCAAAACGGACAGCAAAAGACACTTGACAATTCGCTTTTTATTCGCCTATATTCTTTTCCGCCGCAATCCACTATTGGAGGCTTTTATGTCCATCGCACAAACGCTGCTCCCCGAATTCGATCAGGAAATGGCAAACACCCGCAAAGTTCTGGAACGCGTCCCCGACGACAAGTGGGGTTGGAAACCCCACGAGAAATCCGGAACGGTCGGCTGGCTCGCCGGACACGTGGGCACGGTTCCTGAATGGCTCACCATGACGCTGAATACCGAAAGCCTCGACTATGCTCCTGTGGACGGTCCAACCTACACTCCACCAAAGATAGAAAACTCGAAGCAACTTCTCGCGGCATTTGACAAGGCTGCGACGGAAGCCCGCACGGCTCTCGTCGCTGCCAACGACCAGGATTTTATGAAGAATTGGACACTTCTTGCCGGAGGCAAAGAAATTTTCACGATGCCGCGTATTGCCTGTGTTCGTGGCATGATCCTCAATCATTTGATCCACCATCGAGGGCAACTCACCGTTTACCTGCGTCTGGTCAATGTGCCGGTTCCTGGCCTCTACGGACCGTCCGCCGACGAACAATAGGCCTTCGTGACTCTTGGCGAATCGTTCGCGCGCCGCGAGAATTCGACGCTGGTGACGCAGTCCGCGCGAGAGCAGCGAAATTCGCAACTCGCTATAATAGGGAGTCACTCCTTCGGAGGCGTTCCATGGAAACTCCCGTCATTCTTTCCGCTGTCCGCACGCCCGTTGGCAAGTTCCAGGGCGGCCTCGCGAGTTTTTCTGCGCCGGAACTTGGCGGCAAAGTTGTCGCCGAGGTGGCGCGACGCGCAGGCATCGACGCAAAACAAATTGACGAAGCGATTCTCGGCAACGTTGTGCAGGCCGGTCTCGGACAAAATCCTGCACGCCAGGCCGCGCTGAAGGGCGGATGCGATCCGCGTGTCGCCGCGCTCACCATCAACAAAGTATGCGGTTCAGGACTGAAAGCCGTTGCGCTCGCAGCGCAAGCCGTCACACTCGGCGAAAGCGAAATCGTTGTCGCTGGCGGCATGGAGTCCATGTCCAACTGTCCGTACTTGCTGCCGCAGGCACGTTCCGGCTACCGCATCGGCAACGGAGTTGTGGTGGACTCGATGGTACACGACGGTTTGTGGGACGCTTATGAAGACTTTCACATGGGCATGACCGGAGAACTTGTAGCCGGAAAATACGGCATCACGCGCGAGGAGCAGGATAAATTCGCGTTTGCGAGCCACCAAAAAGCAGTGCGTGCTCGCAAGTCATGTTTCTTTGAATCGCAGATCCTTCCCATTGAAGTAGCGCAAAAAAAAGGCGAGCCGCTGGTCATCAAGTACGACGAATCGCCGCGCGAGGATACTTCTCTCGAAGTCCTCGCAAAACTAAAACCCGCCTTCAAAAAAGACGGCACTGTCACCGCGGGAAATGCACCTGGAACCAATGACGGCGCTGCCGCGTTGATTGTCACCAGCGAGCGCAACACCTCGCGCTGGGGAAAAACTCCCATCGCGCGAATCGTGGCGCAAGCCGTCAGTGGCGTCGAACCAAAATGGGTGATGATGGCTCCGGTCGATGCCGTCGAAAAACTGCTCACGAAGACAGGTTGGGACCGCGATAAAGACGTTGACCTCGTTGAACTCAACGAAGCTTTCGCCGTCGCCGCCATCGCCGTCACGCGCCAGCTGAAACTCAATCCCGAAAAAGTGAACGTCAACGGTGGCGCAGTGGCAATCGGTCATCCGATCGGTGCCAGCGGAGCGCGCATCCTTGTCACTCTTCTCTACGAATTGCAACGCCGCAACC
>WNGG01004872.1_pt1 | contig 16929 bp, 16 predicted proteins | sample 5400661 | NCBI WGS metagenome assembly WNGG01 (sample SAMN13153372, study PRJNA577476) | soil metagenome | isolation source: 100 cm soil or saprolite under Garry oak tree replicate 1 | place: USA:California | collected 2016-06-15 | reverse complement strand
ATTCGCGTCACTAGCATGAGCAAAATCATCAGCGGCAGCCAGACCGGCAGCGAAAGCAGAATGCAGGTAATATCGAGACCGGATTTCCAGCCAGGCCTCAGAATGCTTCCCTTTGTGGTGCGGATCGACATGGTTACCGACATGAACCCGCCCTGCGCCGCGACGTTGCCGAGAATTCGCTCGCAGCGTGAGGAACTCTCTTGCCGAAAAAGGGTAACTCCCGCGCTCGAAAAGCTTTAATGCGCAGCGTGCGGTGCATGGTCCAATTCAGGCTGCTGCGTGTTCTGCGAGCCTTCATCGAGTCGGGAACGCCGTATTTCACCGCACCGTTGCGGACAGTGTAGAAGCCGTGTTCATCCTCGTAGACTTCCGGCGCTTTGCGCAGTTCTCGGATAATCAGCGCGAGAGAACAACCCACTCCTGCAACGAAAAAGCCTGCGGCTACGATCATGACTAAGGTTAAGATCGGACCGTAAGGAACCTGTGATTTTCATGCAAGAACAAATTTGCACATTTGAAACAACAAATTTGAGCGTTCGCATACGGGCTGAACCCCGGGGCTCTCGTACACTTCCCAGCCGTTTCTAAATGGTCTGATTTCGATGATTGTCACTTCAAATTGGGCTTGTTTTCCCCTCAAAACAGCATAAATGTTCAGGCGAACATGAGCGAGCGCGAAAACGGCCAACTACCACTGCCAGAGCGAGCGGTACGCAATAGAGTTTCCGCAGATATTTGGCAGCAAGTCAAAACCGCATATGCCAGCGGCATCGGCTTGCGTGAGATCGCTCGGAACATGGACATTCCAGAGGGCACGGTACTCGCACGAGCAAAGCGCGAAGGTTGGTCAAAGCAAATCAGCGATGCGAAATCGCTCGCAAAACGCGACGACACAGCGCTTGCTGTCACGCCGATGGAGGCCGTAGCGTTTACGTTGAACGAACGAAAAGACAAAACGAAGTTGCATCTTTCGCGTTATGCGGTCGAAGCGAGTGAAAATGCAGCGAACCACAGACAGAAATTGAAGATCGCACGGCAAGTAAAAGACGTTGCCGCTGTAGCAGAGAGGGTGTGGCCGGCTGAGAAGCAGGAAGCGCCAGGCATACTTGTGAACCTGGCGATACTCGGCATAGATCCGGCTACAGTTCAGGTACGAAGCACTGACGCCGAAGGGTGACTGCGGAGAACTTGGAGCTTTTTAAGGAGGCGCTTGGCCTTTAATAAGAAGTAGGGCGGCGCTTGGTAGGGACGCAATCATTTGCAATCAATCCGATGCAATCAAACCGGGGGAACCCTTCGCGGCACGGCGGCGAAAAGGATTCCCGATTGCAGGCGCTCTTCAGCATGGGCGGACAATGGCGAACGACTAAGGAAATAGGGCGATGTGTTCTCATTTATGTTCGCACTTTGCCATTTTTGAAGCCGTGAAAAGATGCGCTACGCCTCGTAAAAGTATCCCCGGCGGGAATCGAACCCACATTTAAGGTTTAGGAAACCCTTGTTCTATCCGTTGAACTACGGGGACGCGCGAAAGGCAAAAGTAAAAAGGATGAAGGAAAAATCCAGAGGTCAGATTTCAGAGGTCAGAAGTCACAGGAGAATAAACTTTGACATCCAGAGAGTTAGCCCGCATAAGCTTTGCGGAACAGCACGCGTAACGAAGCACGCGTGTTTCAATGCGGCCCGCCTAGACTGGGTGCCCGGGATTCCGGACGAGCCTCCATTCAAAGATTAGCAAAGAAAAATCATCATGAAATCAATCACAGCTATCCTCGCAACCACATTCCTTATCCTGTCGCCTGTTCCATTCGTTCAGGCTCAGGGCACGCCAAAGCCCGCTGCAAATGAGAAGACCGCCGCGCCCGCCGGGGCCGGCAAACGAACAGACGTTTACCATGTCCATTTCACCAAGGCCGCTCTCGGCAAGGCCGCTCAGTTGGGCGATTGGCTCAAAACGCCGGATCCGAAGGCGCCCATGCCAGGACACTTTGTTGTCCTTCGCCATCAAGATGGCGACGCATGGGATTACGTTGCTATTGAGCATCTCGGCACAAAGGCAAGCGTGGAAGCTGCCGGCACTGCCGTGCCTCCGGACAAGCGCGACCTGAGCGAGTGGCACAACGATACTTTTGTGAACGGTCCATCCTGGGAAGAGTTTACCCGCGCCATGGGGATTGACGGTGACTCAGCAGCCAAGACTTCGGGCTCGGTTTACGTTGTATCTGTTTATCGCCCTGCTCCCGGTCATCGCGACGGGTTGGAGAAGATGCTCAGTGAGACGCCTCAACCAACTGACACAAGTGCGGGCAACGTGTTGATGCAGCATCTGGAAGGCGGCCCTTGGACGTTTCTCACCATCGCCCGTTACAATTCGTGGGAGGATTATGCCACGAACGAGAAAAACAGTGTGGCGCAGACGAACAAGAAGGAGGGCGGCTGGTTCCGCTTGCGTGACCACACGAATTTTCATAACGACACACTCACCGACCGTATTGCCCCGTAAGCGCCGGCAACGATGCTCGGCAGCGCATCGAAGGAACGCGAGCATCTTAAAATGCGCGACCGATCGTGACGATCAGCGGCCGAGCAAGCGCGGATCGAAATCAAAATTTATCGGCGGATGAATGCGGATGCGCTTGAAATCCGTGTGCTCGGGATTCAACAGAAAATTTCTGTCGTCGGGACTGATCGCACTCGGCAATGCCAACACGGCAGAACGGCGCTCTTGCACCCAACGGTCGCCAATTTCCATCGTCTCGGCCGGCGGCGGAGAAATTCGCCAGTCGGCGGGTAATTTCTTTGCGGGAAAAATTTCCGTGAGATTATCCGCCCATTCCACATGGAACGCTTTGTATTTTTCCTCGAGAATGAACGGCACACGATTGGCGAAGACCTCAAACGCAGCGGTGGATTGATGTTCGCTCACGTAGACGACATGCACGCCCGGTGAGTTCCAACGGCCTCCATATCGCCACGGGCCCTCTCCAGTAAACGCCGTGTTGGCGCGACTCGCGCGCACGATCCGCCACGCCGAGACCATCGCGGTTTAGGAATAAACGCCGTAATCGATTCGCCCGAGCAAATTGTCCACTTCGCGCGCGCCGATTTCCGTTTCCGCATAATCCAACGGCACAGCGCCACCGAGACCGCGCTGCGGAAACTTCAACCAAGCCCGCGCCTTGTTCACGTCGCCAAAAACATCCGTCGCGTGGTCAAGCAGTCGCGCAAATCGCATGACCTTGTCGGATTCATCCGGCGACAAACGGCCGTTCACTTTGCGCCGCTGCAATGTGGATCGCGAGATGGAAAGTTTTGCTGCGAGCTGCTCAAACGGCATGTCGATACTGTCCTGCAACGCTTTCAGCTCGGAGAAAGATAATCCCTTCTGGATCCGGCGAATCAATTCGTGCGGATGCTTCGCTTTTGCTCTGACTGTTTTCTTTTCGAGAGTCGCTGTTTTCATTCAGATCGCGTCTTTATTCAATTGACACAATTTAATCGCTCAATTGAGCAGGTCAAGGCTGATCTATCCGTTGAGTCCAAGATTGCCGAATTTGCCCCTTTCGGCTTGAGCGGCTTGCCAACCGGCGCGTGCCGTGCATTATCTGCACGGAATTTTTTCCCCGGCGCCGGAGGTCGATTAAGTTCAACAATTCGTGAAATTACAAATCTTAGGTCTGCCGTTCATAATTGCCGCATTTAGTCTAACGACTCTCGCGAGCTGTCATCGAAATCAGCCAGCCGCAGTCGTAGAACGCGATGTAGTCGGTCTTCCGCCGATCAAGGAAACCAAGGGCAAGATTACGACCGAAATCTGGGAATTTCGCTTAAAAACGAGAAGTCTTTACAATGCGAGCAAATTCGATGAACTGGAAGCTTTGGCAGCCCAAATTCGAGCCGACCGTACGCGCTTTGGTAATGGCTCTTGGAAAATATCTCAATTCTACGAGTCACTTGCTTGCCGACCGGATGAGCCGGAAAGCATGTGGCAGCTCCACGAACGGATTCACGAAAATTGGGATGCAGCCAAGCCGCGTTCGATCACGGCGTACGTGGCGCATGCAGAGTTCTTCATTGATTATGCGTGGCATGCTCGCGGAGGCGGTTATAGCAAGACCGTAACAAAAGAGGGCTGGCGTTTATTCGCGGAACGGCTGGCGAAAGCCAGAGAACTTCTCGAGAAATCGACGGACTTCGAACCGAAGTGCCCGGTGTGGTGGCGCGTTTGCATGACGCTCGCCAAAGGACAAGGCTGGAGCCGCGACGACTTCGAAAAGCTTTTCCAAGATGCCAAAGCCTTTGAGCCACAATTTTGGGGATATGATGTAGCCAAGGCCGAATATCTTTTGCCGCGATGGTACGGTCAGCCTGGGGAATGGGAATATACCCTTACGTTGGAAATCGACAAACCAAAGGGCCTTGGACTGGAAACATACTCGCGCGTCGTTAGTGCGTTAAGCGGATATTACAAAAACATATTTCGCGAGAGTCACGCTTCATGGCCTCAAACCCGTGATGGCTTTGAGTTGATGCGACAGAGATACCCGGCTTCCCTGGAAATTCTAAGTGAGTATTGCCAATTCGCTTGCCTGGCCGATGACCGTGGTTTAGCGCGGAAACTTTTTGACGAACTTGGCGGGCAAATGATTGCAGGCACCTGGGGTGGTCAGAAGGATTTTCGGCACTACCGCAATTGGGCTTATAGCCCGTAGAAGGCGGCAATTGTCAATCTTGGGCGGGCGACGAAAACGATTGCTAAGCGCCGATCTGTCCGAGAACAGTGCGCAGCTCGTGAAAGTCCACCGGTTTAGTAAGGTGAAAATCGAATCCGGCTTCTTTGCCGAGCCGGATGTCTTCGTCCGCTCCAAATCCAGTGAGAGCTACGCCTTTAACTGGGTGTTTTTGTTTTGCCCGGGAAATCACCTCGTAGCCGCTGCCATCGGGAAGCCCGATGTCGCTCAACACGACATCGAATTGTTGCGACTGCACGATCTCCAAAGCGCTCTGTGTGTTATCGGCGACTGAGATTTGGTGGCCAAAGTGACTAAGCAGACGCGACAAAGTCCGCCGCGTATCTCCGTGATCCTCCACCAGTAAAATGCGCAACGGCTTTACTGGCTTTTGCGGAGCTTGAGAATTCACGCCGCTCTTTTCGGCGTGGTTGGCCACCGCGTCAAGTGTTACATTGAAAGTCGCGCCATAACTGCGACCGCGACTCTGCGCGTCGATCGCGCCGCCGTGAAGATCGACTAGATGCTTCGAGATCGCCAAGCCCAAGCCGAGCCCACCAAAGCGGCGCGTGATTGATGAATCGCCCTGCTCGAATGGTGTGAAGAGCGAACTTTGTCGTTCGACTTCAATTCCGATTCCATTGTCAGCGATCTTGAACTTGAAATGACCATCATCGTCACTCGACGTACTGATATCGATCTTTCCGCCAGGGGACGTGAATTTCACCGCATTGTTGATCAAATTCCAAAACACCTGCTGGATGCGTGCCGAATCGGCCCAGAGATGATGCTTCTCCGCGTTCAGTTCGATGCAAACTTTTAATCCCTTTTCTTCGATTCCTCCCTTCACGATCTCGATCGCCTCATAAACCAGGACGTGCGCGTCAACGCGCTCGAAGTGCAGTTCGAGCTTGCCGCGCGTGACGCGAGTGAGATCGAGCAAGTCGTCGATCAGCCGCGCCTGCAACCGTACGTTGCGTCTGATTGTGTCCACCTCCTCCATAAACTCCGATGGAAGTTTGGCAGCGTTATCGGCGAGATAATTCGCCGCTAACAGCACCGGCGTCAGTGGTGTGCGCAGTTCGTGACTCAACGCCGCGAGAAAGTCGTCTTTTGCTTTGTTTGCTTTTTCCGCAGCGATCTTTGCCGCTTCCAATTCCCGGGTGCGCAGTTGATCGGTGAGGTCGCGCATGACCTTGGAAAAGCCGCGAATCTTGCCAGCTCCATCGCGCAGCGCCGTCAGCACAACTTCCGCGTGAAATGTTGATCCATCTTTGCGAACGCGCAGTCCTTGATCCCGGATGTAGCCTTTGCGCGTCGCCTCGCGCAAATTGCACTGCGGTTTTCCCGCCGCAACGTCCGCTGCGGTGTAGAAACAGGCAAAGTTTTTTCCGATGATTTCCCCCGCCGTGTATTGCTTGATCTTTTCGGCGCCCGAGTTCCACGTCAACACATTGCCGATGGGATCGAGCATGTAGATCGCATATTCTTCGACGCTATCCACAAGCATGTGGAATTGTTCCTCCGTTTGGTGCAAGACAGGATAGGTCGCTCGATCGTCGCTCATTTTGAATGGGCCGCGAAAGTTATCTCCATTGAATCGGAGCGTCGTTTGTCTTCGGTTCCCTCCGTTGAACTAAAGGGACAAGAAAAACTCCAGTTCAGATGTCCGATTTTTCTGTTCTAGTTGGGCGATTTTCTTGTGCCGAATTCACTTTCGCGTTTGAGCAGCAGACGGAGCGCCGTTTTACCAACTGTTTAGCGACCGTTTTCGGGCAGCGGTAAATCTTGCAAACCCTTGCGCAAGTAGCAGGCCCAGAGACGAAGACTACATCTTTTCTCGTCCGTGCACCTTCGTGAGATCGAGCGCCGGTCCAATCGGGACGATGCGGGTCGGATTAATTTCGGTGTGCGTCATGTAGTAGTGACGCTTGATGTGGTCGAAGTTGACGGTCTCGGCAATGCCGGGCTGCTGATATAGATCCATCATGTAACCCTGCAGGTTTGGATAATCGATTATGCGGCGAATGTTGCATTTGAAGTGGCCATGATAGACCACGTCAAACCGGACAAGCGTACAGAAAAGGCGCCAGTCAGCTTCAACGATGCGTTTGTCGAACAAGTAGCGGCTTTTCGATAAGCGCGCCTCCAATTTATCGAGCGCCTCAAAAAGTTTCTGGCAGGAAATTTCATAGGGCCGCTGGCGCGTGGCGAAGCCGGCTTTGTAAACACCGTTGTTCACGTTCTCGTAAACAAACTCAGCAAGCTTGATGTGTTCGTCTTCGATTTCTTTCGGGAAAAGATCGACATCTCTATTTTGCGCGACTGCATCGAAGACGTCGTTGAACATCCGGCAGATGTCGTCCTCGCAATTGTTAACGATCTTTTTTGCTTCCTTATCCCAGAGCACCGGCACAGTGACACGGCCGTCGAAGGACGGATCGGTTGCCGCGTACGCTTCGCTCAAATAATGAAAACCATTGATCGGATCGGTTGATCGAAAGGACAACACAGAGGTCGTCCCTCCAGATGGATCGCGAAACGCCCAGCCGCGCTCGTCACGAATCGGATCGACAACTGTCATGTCGATCGCTTGCTCAAGTCCTTTCAAGTGTCGCATGATGACGGTGCGACTCGCCCATGGACATGCGAGTGAGACATAAAGATGATAACGGCCGGCGACCGCGGGATACGGTGTCGATCCGTCATTCGAAATCCATTCGCGAAACGCGTCCTCCTGCCGCTGAAACTCTCCGGTTTCAGACTGCTCGGTTGGGAATTGCGCCTTCATTTAACCAGGAATGGACACGAATGAAGACAGGTTGATAGAACGACCATCCATTCGTGTCGATTCGTGTTAAATCGTGGTTAATCTATGTGGGCGGCCGAAAAAGAGCGGCGTCGAGGATGGACCAGAGATGGATAATCCAGCCCAGCAGGACAAACCAAAGGACTGCCGCCAGGCAAAACTGGACGATCGCCATTAGCAACCGGCCTTGAAGCAGTTGCCCCAAGCCAGGAATGAAAAAACTGCAGAGAGCGGCCAGAACATTACCAGCCGAACCTTGTCCCACCATACCTTCGACCTTATGAGCGGATCGCGGATCGACAAGTTCATTTTGGAACGCAGATGCCAGGGCCGTCGAATTGACAATGAAAATTGCCAGTGATAGGGTCGCGCGAATTTACGCGGAAGTCTGCAAAAGGCGGACGACAACCCAGTTCGCCATAGAGGTGTGCATACGTTACTGAACAGTCAGGTTTTGGTGCTCAATCGCCTGTGGCAGGCGGTTAACATCTGCACGGCCCGGCGTGCGTTCGCGTTGGTCTACGCCGGCCACGCCCACGTCGTTTCGTCCGATGAAGCCAACAATTTCCTAACGCACGATTTCGAGAGTTGGCGCGATTTTTCGACAACCGCGCCGGACCACGAAATGGTCACGACCATCGCGTGGAAGATTCGCGTGCCGCGGGTGATTGTGCTGCTCTTTTTTGATCGCCTTCCGAAAAAGGAAGTGAAATTTACCCGACACAACGTTTTCGAGCGCGATAAGAACACCTGTCAGTATTGCGGTGAGATTTTGGAGCGAAATGAGCTAAATCTCGACCATGTAGTGCCGCGCGACCGGGGCGGGATGACGACATGGGAAAATGTCGTTTGCTCGTGCATTCCGTGTAATACGCGCAAAGGCAACCGGCTTCCGCAGGAGGCGCACATGCATCTGGTTCGGAAACCGAAGCGGCCGAAGTGGCGCCCGTTCGTCCACGTCACGTTTGCGGCGCCGCAGCATGAAAGCTGGCGGCATTTTGTCGATCTTGCTTACTGGAACGTCGAGTTGAGTGACTAGAATTGTAGGGCGTTTGACTCGTTCGCTCCCCGCTCACTCGGTCTCACGCTGCCCGTCTATGTCGCTCGGCGCCCGCCGGCTCCATTCTGTGAAATGCCGCGCTTAACTCGGCGTCTGTCGCAGACGCCCTACAATTATTTCGCTGCCGCGATGTGTTCGCGTTGCGGTTGTAGCGCTTTGAGGATCGGCTGCGGATAAATGCCGAGGCAGATGATTGCAAGAACCAGCGCGCTCATGGCAAAGCGCGAGAGAGCGCTGACTGGAATCTTGTCCATCTTGACAGCGGGCTGCCAATACATCGCGCGCACAACCTTCAGGTAATAATAAAACCCGCAGGCCACGGTGATCACACCGACGACCACGAGCGTGATCTGGCGCTGAGCGATTGCGGCATAGAAGATGAAAAACTTTCCCAGGAAACCCGCCGTGAACGGCACCCCCGCAAGTGAGACCATGCCGATCAGCATGGCGAACGCGAGAAAGGGCGAGCGTTTGCCCAATCCATCGAAATCGGAAATCCGGTCGCCGGTTTGTTGCGCTACAATGACCAGTACTGCGAAGCTCAACAGCGTCATGAGCAGGTAAGCGACGAGATAAAAAACAACCGCAGCTCCGTCGAAACACGCCACTCCGATGAGGAGATAGCCCGCGTGCGCGATGCTCGAGTAGGCCAACAATCGTTTTAGATTACCCTGCGGAAGCGCGGCGAGGTTTCCGTAAATGAGGGTCAAGAGCGCAATCAGAACAATCAATCGTTGCATTTGCGGGAGGATCAGAAATGGGCGCAGGACACGCAGTAGCACGACAAAACCCGCAGCCTTCGAGCCAACGGAAAGATAGGCAGTAACGGGCGTAGGAGCGCCTTGATAAACATCCGGCACCCAGATTTGAAACGGCACAGCCGCAATCTTGAAACCGAGCGCGACGAGGACAAGTACCATCCCGAAGAGCGCTGCGCCGCGATCTGTATTTGGATCTGCCAACGCGACCGTAATGCGCTGTAGATTTGTCTGGCCGGTCACTCCGAAAATCCAGGTGATTCCATAGACGAGAAATGCCGTAGAGAGGGCGCTAAGCACCAGATATTTTACTCCCGCTTCCAGCGTCGTCGGGTTGCGCCGGGTGAAACTGACGAGCACATAAAACGAGATCGTGACGAGCTCGAGCGAAATGAAGATAAAGACAAAGTCGATGGCCGACGCCATGTACATGAGCCCCGCGCATGTGAAAATAGGAAGCGCGAAAAATTCGCCGAGACTCGAATAGATCTTTGATCCGGCTACCGAGCTTTCCACTACCGGCGCGTAATCGATCATCATGATGAGAACAAGAATCGTTGTCAGCAGTGCGAATTGCTTAAACAGGATCGACAACGGATCAGCCGTATAAAAATTCCAGAACCCGGTTGCTTGATCGGGCGGCACCGTTGGCGTGACAAAGAAGGTGGCGATGAGCACCACCGCGAGACCGGCGATTCCGGCAAAAGCGAAAAAGCGTTTGTCAATCTTCGCGGCAAACGCTTCGGCCATCAGGATCACCATGCCAAGCACCAGCACCGCAATCTCGAGTTCTGGCGCGGTAATCATGGTGATTTATTCGAGGTGAGATAAGTGCGAAATGCAGGCGTGACGATTCGCACAAACGACTGCGGAAAAAATCCGTAGCATAGGAGTGCGGCGACAAGCAACGTCACTGGCACGCGGAGCCCTGGTCGAAGATCGACAAGCCCTTTCCAGCGCTCGCCGAGCGTTCCCATAAAAGTTTTACGATAGGCGCGCAGCATATAAACCGTCGAGATTACCACGCCCCAGAGTCCAAGAACGGTCGCGATTTGGAAAATGTGAAAACGCTCCATTTCCCAGCCGTTTTGGAACGCCCCAAAGAAAATCATGAGTTCGGCCGCAAAGTTGGCGAAGCCGGGAAGACCAATCGCGGCGAACGCACCGAGCCCAAACGCAAGGCCAGCAAAGGGCATCACTTTCCCGAGACCACCGAGATCTTCGAGAAGCAATGTGCCGGTACGTTTGCGCAATTCCCCTGCGATCCCAAACAGCACCGCGATCGAAAGGCCATGGGCGAATATCAAAGCGGCAGCGCCCGTCACGCCGAGAATGTTGGCGCTGGCAATCCCAAGAAAGATGTAGCCCATGTGCATGACGCTCGAGTAACCGAGCATCCAATCGAGGCGCTTCTGTCCGATGGTGACGAGCCCGACATAAATGATGTTACCAAGAAGCAACACCACAAGCAGACTAGTCCAATGGCGCGCCCCCTCCGGCAGCAGCGGAGTGGCCAGACGCAGCAAACCATACAGCCCAAATTTCTTTAGCACACCTGCGTGCAGCATCGCCGCCGGCGCCGGCGCGGACGCATAAGCTTCCGGGGCCCAGGTATGAAACGGAAAAAGCGAAACAAGAATTCCGAAGCCGATTAGCAGCAGTAAATAGATATGGCGCTGCGCCTCCGCTGAGATCTGGCCCAAGGCGGCGGCAGCTTTCAACGCACGAATGTCGAAGCTGCGCGATTGAACGGGAACGCTCTGATAAAGCAGAATCAAGCCGATCAGCAAAATAAAACTACCGATCGCGAGATAAATTGTGATCTTCCACGCCGCCGCGCTCCGATTCCCGCTGCCCCAAATTCCGATTAACAAAAAGGTGGGGATGAGCGCAAGCTCGTGAAACGCATAAAAGAAAAACAAGTCGATCGAAGCAAATGCGCCGATTGCGCCGCCGGAGATAAACAAAAGACAGGCATAGAACGCATTTTCGTACTTGTCGATCTTACCAGTGAACCAAACCGCGGCCAGAGTGACGATTCCGGCGAGTAACACCATTGCCAGACTCAGCCCGTCGATCCCGATCGTGAAACTCAGATGCCACTCGGGCGCTATGCTAACTGAGGTGACTTGCTGAAAATCACGCTGCCCCAGTTGGAACGAAGCAAGGAGAAGTAACGTCGTCGCGAACGTCAATACGCATGCGGTCAACGCAGTCCTGCGGGCAGGCGCGCCAATCATGATCAGAATGGCCGCAACGATCGGGCAGAAAATGATTAACAGGACCATTAGTGGAAAACCGTGAAGTAGATGAGCGCGACGATGCCCAAGCCGAACAGGAACAGGTAAGCTTGCAGATTTCCCACCTGGACCAGCCGTAACAGCGCGCCGATCCCCCACGTCCCGCCACTCGTTCCGCCTACCGCGCCAGTGTCGATGATCCATCGATCAAAGAAAGCGGAGATGCGCGCGAGGAGTTCCTGCGTCCAATCAATCAGCCAGCTGTAAAATTCGTCGAAGTAAAACTTGTGCTGTAGCAGCTCGACATCAAACGGTTCGCTTGTTCGGTTGCGGTAGATTGCAATCGCCAGTCCGCTCCCAACAATCAGCGCAACGAACGCGAGCGCAGGGACAAGGAACGTGAGTTCTTTTTCGCTCGGGAGCGCAAGGAAGTGCCGCGCAAAGAATGCAAATCCTCCTAGCACCGCGAACAGCGCGAGCACAACTAACGGACCCGTCATTACGAATGGTGATTCGTGGCTCCCGCGGGCGATTTCGCTGCGTGGTTTACCGAAGAAGATAATCACCAACAAGCGCATGACGTAGAAGGCCGTCAGAAACGCCGTGAACAAACCCACGCTGAAGATTGGCATGTTACGTTCGTAGGCGAGCGCCAGAATCGCATCCTTGCTAAAAAATCCGCTAAAAGGCGGACAACCGATCAGTGCCAGCGCGCCAACAACGAAGGTGAGAAATGTGATCGGGAGATTTCGGGAAAGGCCGCCCATTTTCCAGATGTTCTGCTCGTGATGGAGCATCACGATGATGGAGCCAGCGGCGAGGAAGAGGAGCGCTTTAAAAAACGCGTGGGTAAAAAGGTGGAACATGGCCGCGTCATTTGAGGCGAGACCCACCGCCATTACCATGTAGCCAAGTTGTGACAGGGTGGAATAGGCGAGGATGCGCTTGATGTCGTTTTGCTGCGTTGCGATCAAGGCCGCGAGCACAGCGGTGATCGTGCCGATCCAGGCAACGACTAGAAGCGCGGTCTGCGAAGCCTGAATAACGAATGCAACACGGACCAGCATGTAAACGCCGGCTGCGACCATGGTGGCGGCATGGATCAGTGCCGAGATGGGCGTTGGGCCTTCCATCGCGTCCGGCAACCAAACGTGCAGCGGAAACTGCGCCGATTTTCCAACCGCGCCGCAGAAAATCAAAAGTGCTGTAATTGTCAGAAAGGCCGGATGATTCGTCAGCGCTAACAATCGGGGAGCGATCTCGCTGAAAACGACCGAGCCGGTCGCCATCCAAACCATCAGAATCCCAAGCATGAATCCGAAATCGCCGATGCGAGTCGTGATAAATGCCTTCTTTGCCGCATCCGCGGTCGCGTCGCGATAGAACCAGTGGCCGATCAAGACATATGACGTGAAGCCGACAAGCTCCCAAAAAATGAACAGCATCACGAAGTTGGTCGCGAGAACGATGCCGAGCATCGCGAACATGAAGAGCGACAGTGCCGCGAAATAACGGGATTTGCCTTCGTCATCTCGCATGTAGCCGAGCGAATAGATATGGATCAGAGATCCGATGCCTGAGACCAGGACGAGCATCGTTTTGCTGAGATTATCCAATACAAAGCCAAACGGGACTTTGAAGACTTCGCCGAATTCGATCCAGTTGAACTCTCGCGCGGAGATACCTGGTTGCGTGAAGATTAAACAGCTGCAGACGAAGCTTATGAGCACAGCCGCGACAGAAATAAAACTGCTCAGCGCTTTCCATCGATGCGTGAACAAAGTAATCGCTACCGCACTGACCAGCGGTGAGAATAAAACGATCCAAGATAAGCTTGAGTTCATCAAATCAGCCCGCGAATCACGCGAATAGACGCGAAAAATCAGCAAGAAACATCCGAACAATCATCCTTTCTGCCTGCACGTTGAGTTTTCGCAATACGCTCGTATTCCAGTCCGGGGTAGTGCCCGAAGTTTACTAGTAAGCCGAGTTCAAATCCGGTTGCCTGTAGATAATTCAGTAACTGCGCGCGGTGCTCGTCCGCCAACTTAGAGGCAGTTTTTAATTCGAGGATTATTTTCTCGAAGCAAACGAAATCCGGCTCGTATGTCTGCAATAACATCCGGTCACGATAGCTGAGGGTGAGCGACGGTTTGGAGATTGCCGGGATCCGTTGATGCTCGAATTCAATTGCCAGACACTCATGATAGACTGGCTCCAGGAAGCCGGAACCCTTCGCGTTGTATACTTCAAAACACGCGCCGATAATCGCGTAGCTTTCTTTTTTAAATATAATTTCTGTCATCTGTATTTGCGTCAATTCGCGTAATTCGCGGGTTTAGAATTTCAAAGCGCTGATGTCTTTGACGTCGGTGGTTCGCCGTGCGCGAAAGAGCGCGACGATAATGGCGAGTCCTACGGCGACCTCAGCCGCCGCGACCGTGATGATAAAGAAAACGAAGACCTGCACGTTGTAATCAGGCAAACCAGTAGGTTGAACGCGAGATCTTGAGAAGGCGACGAGCGATAGATTTGCCGCGTTCAACATCAGCTCCAGCGACATCAGAATGATGATGAGATTGCGGCGCAACATCACCCCGGCGAAACCGATCGCGAAAAGGATGCCGCTAACGATGAGATAATCGCCGAGCGTGACCATGCTATCGAGGTTCGCGTCTGCTCAAGAGAACCGCGCCGATCGTCGCCACCAGCACCAGAACCCCGATGATTTGGAATGGCAGATTGTAATTCTCGAAAAGCAACGACCCAACGTTGCGGACATCGTCGGTTGTCGATCTTGCCAGAGGAGGAAAAGTTTGTCCGGCAGATTTAAGATGGCCGATTACATAAAAAATCTGGATGAGCAACGCGAGCGCGACGGCGATTCCGCCCGCCGAGGCCAGCCAGTTAATGTGGCGTCCTTCTTCGGCGCGAAGATCGAGAAGCATGATGATAAAAAGAAAGAGCACCATCACGGCGCCGGCATAAACCAGGACTTGAATGATGCCGATGAAGTAGGCATCGAGCGACATGCGGCACTCGATTTCTCCAATACTCCAGAACTCCAATCTGCTTCATTTCTTCTCGTTCCATTTCACAACAACGCCGTGCATTACGCCGCCGATTTTCAGCAGCTTTTCCTTGTCATGCACCATATCAGCCCGCGTGAATCCAGTGATGGCGTAGTCTTTGCGCAGAAAAATCGCCTGCTCGGGACAGACCTCCTCGCACATCCCGCAGAAAATGCAGCGGATCATGTCGATATCGAATTCCTCGGGGTATTTTTCGACTTTGGCGAAGCGGTCCGTCGAAGGAATTTCGCCTGGAATAATTTTGATTGCGCGCGGCGGACAAATAAATTCGCATAGCTGACAAGCCACGCAGCGCACATGACCGTCCGAGTCTCGTACGAGCGCGGGTGCCCCGCGGTAATGGTCCGGCAGGCTACTATCCCATTTTTCTTCGGGATATTGCATCGTGACCTTCGTGCGTCCGAGCAGCATGTTTTTGAAATGCTTCAGGGTGATGGCAAGGCCGGCGACGATTGCAGGGAGGTACATTCGCTCGCGCCAGTTGAGCTTTGGTCGTGAAACGGTAACGGTCATCTTAAAACCGCCCAGGAAACAAGCGAAGGAACCCGAAAACCTTGGTCAAATCATTCATGAAATTTTTTCGTGTCATTTTGTGTGTTTAGTGGGCAAAAGCTAAAATCCCGGCAGCGATGAAAATGTTGACGAGTGCGATCTCGAAAAAGAAGAGCCAGCCGAGCCGCATGAGTTGATCGTAACGAAAACGCGGCAGCGTCCAGCGAACCCAGATAAAGAAAAAGAGTAGCGCAGTTACCTTCGCGAAAAAGGTGACGATGTTAAATAAACCTCCCATCACGCCACGCCAGCCCGGTGCGGATCCATCGATAAGGACCCAGTGAAATCCGCCATACAAAGATGGAAGCGGCAGATGCCAGCCGCCAAAAAACAAAGTTACGATGATAGCCGAGCCTGTGATCATGGCTGCGTATTCGCCGAGAAAAAAGAGCGCGAACTTCATTGACGAATATTCTGTGTGGTAACCACCGGCGAGCTCCTGCTCGGCTTCGGGAAGATCGAAAGGCAATCGATTCGTCTCGGCGAAAATAGCGATCGCAAAAACGAGGAATGAAATGAGCATGGGAATTGCGAGCAACCACTTCCAAGGATTCATCCAGTCGCCGATGAAAGGTGCGATCATCCAGCCGTGCTCAATTTGATAGCGGACAACGCTGGTCAGGCGCAAATTTCCGACGAGCAAAAAAATTGGAATGACCGCCAGTCCAAGCGACAGCTCATAGGAAATCATTTGCGAACTGGAACGCACACCGCCGAGGAATGGATATTTGGAATTGGACGCCCAGCCGGCGAGAACAATCCCGTAAACCCCCAATGAAGCGATGGCGAACACATATAAAATTCCGACGTTGATGTCCGCGATCACCATTGGAACGCCGAAAAGCGTGCTGCCAAATGGAACGACCGCGATCGTGATGATTGCCGGCATCATCGCAAGACATGGAGCGAGCCAGTAATAAAACGTGTTTACGTGGCGCGGACTGAAATCTTCTTTCAGCAGCAATTTGAAAATGTCGGCAATCGGTTGAAAAAGACCTGCAGGACCGACCCGATTTGGACCCCTCCGATCCTGAATAAATGCGCTGACGCGCCGTTCTGCGTAAACGCTGTAGGAGACCATCGGCAGGATCACGAGGAAAAGGATTCCGACGATCTTGAGCAGCGAGGTGATGATCAGAAAATAATCCATCTCGATCTCCCAGCTCTAGTGTGTTGTAACAGGCGCAGCTTTACAACGACCGATCTTTTACAGAATTTCGACGGCTGATCAGCCAAGGCCGCAGCGCCTGCTTTCGCCAGCGGATAACACGCGGCGTGTCACCAGGGTCCACATCAAGTGCGCTGAAGCAGCGCACACGACACCACTGAGGGCTGCAGGTTGGATGGCAGAGCCTAACGCCCTGGCGGTCTTTCCGATTCCGCTTTTTCGATATCTTTCGCCGCAGGATCGACGGGCGGAGCAGGGGATTCGTGCGCTTGCTCGATTTGCACGCCGAGGTCGCCGATTTTGCTCAAGCTCAATCCGGCGAATTGTGGAACGGCTTCTGCCATCTGCCGAAAAACATCTTCGATCAAATAGATGCTGTTATGACCGGAACACGCCTGGATCAAGTCGCGCAAGATTTCCCAATCGTCCCGCGCTTGGCCCGGTGCGCGCACGGCGCGATTGAGCCGTTGCAGACGGCCTTCGCCGTTGATCATCGAGCCACGCTTTTCCGCGAAGGTAA
>WNGG01004693.1_pt1 | contig 16929 bp, 15 predicted proteins | sample 5400661 | NCBI WGS metagenome assembly WNGG01 (sample SAMN13153372, study PRJNA577476) | soil metagenome | isolation source: 100 cm soil or saprolite under Garry oak tree replicate 1 | place: USA:California | collected 2016-06-15 | reverse complement strand
GGCCCGGAGCCTGGTGACGATCGCGGGCAAGTCGGCGGCCCGCCGCGGAGCCGGCCCGCGCGGCTCAGCCGCCGGCAGCAATGTCCGTGGCGATGCGGAGCACGGCGGCTCGGAGTTCGGCCCGGTCCGGCACCTGGTCGGCGAAGAACAGCAAGCCGACGCTGACGCCGCCGAGCGCCATCGCCGCGCGGAGCCGCTCGCCGAGCGGTGCATCGGGACCGGTGAACAGCTCGACGAGCGCGCCCATCCGCTCGCGGAACAGCTCACCCCGGTTCTTGGCGCTGGCCAGGCTGTTCACCGCCGCCTGGTTCTGGTGCAGCATGCGGAGCACCGCATCGCCCTCGGCCACGATGCCGACGTAGCGGCTGAGGATCTCGCTGCGGGTGCCGGGCGACGCGGGCTGGGTCCTGCCCCAGCCGATCAGCGCGTCGATCTGGCCGTAGTAGTCCTCGACCAGGCTGCGGACGATGTCCTCCTTGGACTTGAAGTGGTAGTACAGCGCCGCCTTGGTGACATCAAGCCGCTCGGCTATCTCGCGCAGGGAGGTCTTCTCATATCCCTGCTCGGCGAACAGCGCGACAGCGACCTGCTGGATGCGAGCCCGGGTATCGCTGCGGCCGCGCCCGTCGGGGGCCGCTGCCTGCCGCTCCGGCCGGGAAGCCGTCGCGCCGGGCGCGGCCGGCGCCGGCGCCGTCTCGGCCCGTTCCTGCTGCTGATCATTAACTTCCGCCCAGTGCCGGGCCGTGCCGCAGACGGGTGCCTCCGGCAGGGGTCCGGGCGGCGTCCGGCGGCCGGCCGGCCCGGCGGCAGGAGCCGCCTGCTGGCCGGCCGCGGCAGCCGTGCCGCTCATGGTCTCGCTCATCTCAGTCGTGCCGCGTCCCGTGCTGGTGGCCGCGAATTTACTTGACGGCCGGTTAGTAGGCAGTTTAGCCTGCTCTGCGGAAGATGCTAGCCGGTCGGCAAGTAGGTTTCGAGTAATCCGGAACGCGCCGGCCCCGTCGTGCCGTTTCGAGGGAGTCTGATCATGGCAGCAGCACAGCCCGCACCGGCGCAGCAGCAGGCCGCTGCCGACCGCCGGGAGATCAAGATCGTGCTGCCGGCGCTGCTGCTCGCGATCTTGCTGGCGGTGCTTGATCAGCTCATCGTCGGGACGGCGCTGCCGCGCATCGTCGGCGACCTCGGCGGGGTCGCGCACCTGTCCTGGGTGGTGACCGCCTACGTGCTCGCGTCGACCGTGACCACCCCGCTGTACGGCAAGCTCGGCGACCTGTACGGGCGCAAGAAGCTGTTCATGGCCTCGGTCGTCATCTTCCTGGCCGGGTCGGCGCTGTCCGGTCTCGCGCAGTCGATGACGCAGCTGATCGGGTTCCGCGCGCTGCAGGGGCTTGGCGCGGGCGGCCTGATGGTCGGCGCGATCGCGATCCTCGGCGAGATGGTGTCGCCGCGCGAGCGCGGCAAGTACATGGGCTACATCATGGCCGTGATGATGATCGCCACCATCGGCGGGCCGCTGGCCGGCGGCCTCATTACCGATCACTTCTCCTGGCGCTGGTCTACATCAACCTGCCGATCGGCGGCTTCACCCTCGTCTACCTGGCCAGGGTGCTGCGGCTGCCGCTGCACAGGACCGAGCACTCGATCGACTACCTGGGCGCCGCGGCGCTTGGCGTGGCGGCGACGGCGATCGTGCTCGTGTCCACCTGGGGCGGCACGCAGTACGCGTGGGGTTCGGGGCGGATCCTCGGCCTGGTCGCCATCGCGGTGGCCGCCACGGTGGCGTTCCTGCTGGCCGAGGCCAGGGCAGCCGAGCCGATTCTGCCGCTTTACCTGTTCCGGAACGCGAACTTTGCGCTGGTGTCCGGCCTCAGCTTCCTGGCCGGCCTGGCGATGTTCGGCGCGATCACCTTCCTGCCGCTGTACCAGCAGACCGTGCAGGGCGCGTCGGCCACGGTCAGCGGCCTGCTGCTGACGCCGATGATGATCGGGGTGATGGTGACCTCGATCATCGCCGGCCAGTTCACCACCCGCACCGGCCGCTACAAGGTGCTGCCGATCGCCGGCTCGGTCGGCATGGGCGCGGGCATGTACCTGCTGTCCATGCTCGGCGTGTCCACCACCCGGCTGACTTCGGGGACGTTCCTCGTGGTGCTCGGCCTCGGCATGGGCCTGCTCATGCAGACGATCTCGCTGATCGCGCAGAACAGCGTCGAGCTGAAGGACATCGGCGTGGCCAGCAGCTCGCGGCTGTTCTTCCAGCAGATCGGCGGGTCCATCGGGGTCTCGGTGTTCGGCGCGATCTTCGCCCGGCGGCTGACCGACGCGCTGAGCGCGCGGCTGCCCGGCACGCACCTGCGTGCGCCCGGCGGCCAGGTCAACCCGGCGACCGTGGCCGGGCTGCCGCCGACGATCCGCCATGACGTGTTCTTCGCGATCTCGCACGCGATAGACGGGGTTTTTATCTGGGCTGCCCCGGCCATGGTGGCCGCGCTGGCGGTGGCGTTGTTCATCAAGGAGATCCCGCTGCGCGGCACCCCGGAGCCGCCGGGTGACCCGGCCGGGGAGGCGGCTGCCGCATCACCGGAGCTGGTGAGCTGACGCTGCTGCCGGGTTGGTACGCGGACGCCGCGCCGGTAACCCCTGGCGGGTGCCTCGGCGCGGCGTCCCTGCTGCCTGCGCGCCGCGGTCAGATTCCGCCGTACGGGACCGCCTCGAGTATCTCGACCGAGGCCGCCCGGCCGTTCGGCAGCGTGTAGGTCGCGGTCTCGCCGACCTTCTTGCCCGAGATCGCGCTGCCCAGCGGCGACCGCGGCGAGTACACGTCGATCGGCGAGCCGCTCTCCTCCCGGGACGCGAGCAGGAACGTCACCTCGTCCTCGTCGCCCTGGAACCGGATCGTCACCGTCATGCCCGGGCCGACCACGCCATCCGTCCGCGGCGGCTCCCCGACGCGCGAGTTGTCCAGGATGTGCTGCAGCTGGTGAATGCGGGCCTCCTGCTTGCCCTGCTCCTCCTTGGCTGCGTGGTAGCCGCCGTTCTCGCGGAGATCACCCTCTTCCCTGGCCGCCTCGATCTTCTTGGCGATCTCGATACGGCCCGGCCCGGAGAGGTGGTCCAGCTCGGACTTGAGCCGGTCATGCGCCTCCTGCGTCAGCCAGGTGACGGTGTCATCGCGGGTCTCGGTCACGGGTACTCCTCGCATGCGGTACGGACTTACGCGTCCGCCGGGCCCCGGCAGGGCCCCTGGGGGTAATCCTTCGAGATTACACACGCTGACAAATCCCAGGTCCGTGCCGTGATAACCGTGCAGAGCCGGGTGCTGCGTCGTGTTCTCTCCGGTCTATCGATTGTGCAGGATAGACATCGAGTCGGTAAGAGAGCGTAAAGGACGATTCACGGCGCTGTACAGCACGCCGGCGCTCGGCCATGCATCCTGCCGGTGGCCGCGTGGCCGTGACCTGGCCGAACGTGCCATCCTTGCGCCCGCCGGGCGGGGGGCGGCAGCCCTGGCGGGCAGTCCGCCGTTCCGGCGGGCTGCGAGTTCTGGCCAGTCGGTAAGGCCGCCGAGCCGCGCCGGGGCCCGTGCCCGGCGCCGTGGCGCCCGGCCAGAGGCTCGTCGAGCTTGTGCACGCGGGAGGGGAGCACCGGCCGGACGGTGCGGAGGCCCGGGAGACCTACGACGCCAGCTGGGACCGGTTCATCGCGCGCTACGCCCAGGCCGCCTGGCCGGGGCTGCCCGGCTAAAAACATCCGGCCACCCGGCCGGGCAATCACCGGCATTTCCGCCCAGCCGCATTCCCCGGACCGCGCGGCTCGGGGAATGCGCGTGCGCGGCCACCGTGTTGTCCTGCACAATGACCACTTGTGCGCCGTCCCGGCACGGCGCACGGGCGCGGACCGTCCTGGTTCCGCGCTGGTCTTGTTTCATCCGCCAATGCACCGAGGGGACCGTTCTTGTCTGCCGTGACTACCGACCAAGCTGGCATTGCCGCTCGTCAGGACAGAACCGTGGCCGCCGATCCCGGGAGTCCCTGTACCGAGCCGCTCCGCCTGATGGCGGTACACGCTCATCCGGACGACGAGTCGAGCAAGGGCGCGGCGACGATGGCGCGCTACACACGCGAGAACGTCGACGTGCTCGTCTGCACGCTGACCGGCGGCGAGCGGGGCGACATCCTCAACAAGGCCATGGAGCGGCCGGAGATCCGGTCCGACCTGGCCAACGTCCGGCGCGCGGAGATGGACAGGGCGAGGGAGATCCTCGGCGTGCAGCAGCGTTTCCTCGGGTTCACCGATTCCGGGCTGCCCGAGGGGGACTCGCCCCCGCCGCTGCCGGACGGCTGCTTCGCCCTGCAGCCGCTCCACCTGGCGGCGGCGCCGCTGGTGCAGGCCGTGCGCGAGTTCCGGCCGCATGTGATGCTCACGTACGACGAGCATGGCGGGTACCCGCACCCGGATCACGTGAAGACCCATCAGGTGTCGGTGGAAGCGTTCGAGGCGGCCGCCGACCCGGACCGTTACCCGGGTCCGCACGAGCCCTGGCAGCCGCTCAAGCTGTACTACTTCGTCACCTTCCACCGGGCCAGGTTCACCGCGCTGCACGAGGAGATGCTGCGGCGGGGACTGGAGTCGCCGTTCGGTGACCGGCTGGCCTGGCTGGATGACGACGAGGAGGACGGCAGGGGGAAGTGGGAGATCACCACCAGGGTGCCCTGCAGCGACTACTTCGAGATCCGCGACCAGGCGCTGATCGCGCATGCCACCCAGATCGACCCGGAGAGCTTCTGGTTCGCCTGCCCGCTGGACGCGCAGCAGGCGGCATGGCCGACCGAGGACTATCACCTGGCCAGATCGCTGGTGGATACTGAGATACCGGAGGGTGACCTGTTCGCCGGAGTCAGGGAGAAGGTGTGCCTCTGATGCACACTGCGGCATCGGCCGCGAGCCAGGCCGCGCCCGGCGTCCTGGGGTTCCTTGTCGTCGCCGGGATGGGCGTCGCGGTGTTTTTCCTCTTCCGCTCGATGACCAAGCACCTCAGGAAGGTGGCCGTCGATCCGCGCCAGGAGCCTGCCGCGCCGGGCAGCGGGCCGCCGGGCAGCGGGCCGCCCGGCAGCGCGCCGGGCAACGGCGCGGCACCCGGCCGGGTGGCGACCGGCAGCGGCGTGACCGACAGCCTGGCGAACGACGGCGACTCGGCCTCCGGCCCGGTTTCCTGACAGGATGGCCTCGGCCTCCGGCCCGGGCTCCTGACAGGATGGACTCGGCCTGACTGCCTGGCTGCCCGCGCCGGGCCGCGGGCGGTCGGCTCCGGCAAGGGGTGGTGGCCCCGGCGCGGCTTGGCTCCCGGTGCGAAGCTGTGACGGCGCTGCGCACGGCGCGAGTCCAGTCGTCGGCTACCCGCTTGCTGGCCGTCGGCTACCGTCCAGGATCAGCCCGTAGGCAACCAGCTGGAGGTCCGGTTCCGGCCAGAAGTCCCGCTCCGGCAGCCGGCTGAAGCCGGCCTGCTCATACACCCTGTGCGCGGCGTGCATGCCGGCAAGGCTGCACAGGACCAGGTGCCGCACCCCGCTGGCCGCAGCGCGGTCGATGACCGCGGCCACCAGCGCGCGGCCGGTGCCCTGCCCCCGGTCGGCCGGTGCCACCGCGAGCGCCCTGATCTCAGCCTCATCCGGGCCGCGGAGCAGCTCGCCGTCCGCTGACCAGCGCTGCAGCGTCACGGTTCCGATGAGCTGCCCGCCTCGCAGCGCGACGAGGATCTCGCTGTCGCCGGAGCGTCCCAGGTTGCGCAGGGTGGACTCGTAACCGGTGCCGACCGCCAGGAACCCGTCGGTGCGGTAGGCAGCGACCCGCAGCTCGCCGACATCGGCGAGTTCGCTCGGCAGCGCGGCACGGATCATCACATCCGAGCCCAACGAGCCGCCGCCGGAGAAGATTCCAGCCATCTCGTGCCATGATCGCGGAGAGTTGGGGGTGTTATCGCGGAGAGTTGGGGGTGTCAGAGCACCGCGAACTCTCCGCGATCATGGCAGGGACCGGGAACTGACTGGGTAGGGTGGCGCAGCGGCGGTGCGGGCCGGCCAGGGCGCGGAAGGGGTTGGCCACTGACTGGGTAAGGTGGCGCAGCGGCGGTGCGGGCCGCCCAGGGCGCGGAAAGGGCCAGCCAGGGCGCGGAAAGGGCCAGCCAGGGCGCGGAAAGGGCCAGCCAGGGCGCGGAAAGGGCCAGCCAGGGCGCGGAAAGGCCGGCCAGGGCGCGGAAGGGAGCAGCAAATGAGCATGCCGGATGCGGTTGCCGGCGTGCCGGCGGCCGCAGTGCCGGACGGTGCGTTCCTGCTTGATGTGCGTGAGCCCGACGAGTGGGAGGCGGGCCACGTTCCCGGCGCCCGCCACATCCCGCTCGGCCAGCTCGGCGCCCGCTGCGCCGAGATTCCCACGGCCACCGAGGTCTACGTGATCTGCCGGTCCGGCGTGCGGTCGGCGCAGGCCGCGCAGGCACTTAACGGCGCGGGCTGGCAGGCACTCAACGTCGATGACGGGATGCGCGGCTGGGCGGTGGCCGGCCGTCCGATGACCACCGACTCAGGGGCGCAGCCGTTCGTGGCGTGACCGGCCGCGCGGCGGCGGCTGTCGGCGGGAATTGCTAGCGTGCGGACATCAGTGAGGGCCGCACTGGAGCGTTGATCATGCTGGCAATCCACAGTATCTGGGCGTATGGCGCTCTCTTCCTGTGGGCGGAGGACGCCGACCGCCCGGCCACGGCGCCGCCCCGGCCCGGCCGTCCCTCCCGGGCGCCGCGCCCGCACCCGTTCGCGGCCGCCGCCGAGGCCATCGCCGCCGTCGAGCTTGCCGAGCCTGCCGCCGAGCTGATGCTCAAGGCCGTCGATGACGAGCTGACCCTGTGGCTGCCCGCCACCCCGGATGGCCCGGCCGCCTCGCCGGAGCTGATCAGGGCGCCGGAGAGCCAGTCGGCGGCCAGCCGCGCGCGCCCCGCGCTCGCCGCCTGGCGGGTGCCCGCGCTGTCCCTCGACCCGGCCGCGGCGCTCGACCTGCTCAGCGTGCTCGGCGAGACCCGCCCGCTCGGCCCGCAGGCCGTGCAGGGCGGCTCGGTCCGCTACCTTGCCGCGCTGGCGCAGCTCGCAGCCGATCTTGCCGCCCGCGGCCGGGTGCTGCCCGCGCTGGTCGCCGCCGAGGCTGGCAGCGGCGCCGAGGCTGGCAGCGGCGCTGCGGCCGACAGCGGCGCTGCGGGCGGCAGCTACGCCGCCCGCTGGCGGCCGGTGCTGTCCGGTGCGGACGCGCAGCGGGCGCGTGAGCTGGCAGCCGCCATGCCGCCGCTCTGCCGCGCCACCACGGCCGCGGGCCAGCCATCGGCGGAGATCCTCACCGGCGCGCTCGACGCGCTCACCGACGCCGCCGTGCGGGCAAGCCTGAGCAGCCAGCCGGGCATCGACCTGCTGGGGCGGCGGCGCGGCAGGCGGCCCGCCAGGGTCCCGCTGGCAGAACGCTGGGCCGCCGCGCTGACCAGCATGAACCCGCAGATTACCGTCGCAGAGCCGGAGGACAAGGCGGAGGCGGCGCAGCTCGAAGCCGGCCTCGCGGCCTGGCACGCAGCGGCGCAGGCGCCGGCCGGGCCGGTCCGCACCTGCTTCCGGCTCGTCGAGCCACAGCCGCCAGAGGCGGCCGCGGAGGCGGCCGCGGACCCGGCGGCGGACCTGGCAGCGGAGCCGCCGTGGACGGTCGAGCTCGCGCTCCAGTCCACCGACGACCCGAGCCTGCTGCTGCCCGCGGCCGACGTCTGGTCCGGCGTCAGCTCGGACGGCTGGGCAGCGGCCGGGATACGGCACCCGGAGGACGAGCTGCTCGCCGGGCTCGGCCGCGCCGCCCGGCTGTTTCCCCAGCTTGACGACGAGCTGCGCAGCGCAGCGCCGGCCAGCGTCACGCTGGATACCGAGGGCGCCGCCGGGTTCCTCCGCCAGACCGGCCCGCTGCTGGCCGGCGCCGGCTTCGGCGTGCTGCTGCCGGACTGGGCACGCAAGGCACGGCTCGGCCTCAAGGTCACGACCCGGTCCAGGCAGGCGGCCGCCGCCGGCGGCGCCGCAGAGCCGGCGTTCAGCCTGGCTGACCTGGTGGATTTCCGCTACGACCTGGCCCTGGGCGACCAGCAGCTTGACGCGGCCGACCTGGCCGAGCTGGCCAGGCTCAAGGTCCCGCTGGTGCGGCTGCGCGGCCAGTGGGTGGAGCTGGACGACCGGCACCTGCAGGCGGCGCTGAAGTTCCTGCAACGGGCGCAGGCGGGCACCATGACCGCCGGGGACGCGCTGCTGGCCGGGCTGCGCGGCGCCGACGAGGCAGGTGACCTGCCCGTGGTCGGCGTGGATGCCGACGGCTGGCTGGGCGACCTGCTGTCCGGCCAGGCCGACCAGCGGCTCGCCGCGGCGGGCACCCCGGCGTCTTTTCGCGGCGAGCTCCGCCCTTACCAGGAACGCGGCCTCGCCTGGCTGTCGTTCCTCGGCAACCTTGGCCTCGGCGCAATCCTCGCCGACGACATGGGCCTCGGTAAAACGATCCAGTTGCTGGGGCTGATGGCGCATGAGCGGGAAACTACGGCTGAGCCTGCCGGGCCGACGCTGCTGGTCTGCCCGATGTCGCTGGTCGGGAACTGGGAGCGGGAGGCGGCCAGGTTCACGCCCGGGCTGCGGGTGCACACTCATCACGGCGCGGGCCGGCTGACCGGGCCGGAGCTCGCCGCCGCGCTGACCGCCGCCGACCTGGTCATCACCACCTACGGCATGGTCACCAGGGACCGGGACGCGCTGAGCGGAATCGGCTGGCGGCGAGTGGTCTGCGACGAGGCGCAGAACATCAAGAACTCGGCCACCCGGCAGGCGCGCGCGGTGCGCAGCCTGCCCGCCGGGTCGAGGATCGCGCTGACCGGCACCCCAGTCGAGAACCGCCTCGCCGAGCTGTGGTCGATCATGGAGTTCACCAGCCCCGCCCTGCTCGGCCCGGCGCAGCAGTTCCGCACCAGGTACGCGGCGCCGATCGAGCGCAGCGGCGACCCGGAGGCGACGGCGAGGCTGAAGCGGATCACCGGCCCGTTCATCCTGCGCCGGCTCAAGACGGACCGGGCGATCATCTCCGACCTGCCGGACAAGCTGGAGATGAAGGTGTGGTGCAACCTCACCCCGGAGCAGGCGTCGCTGTACCAGGCGACCGTCACGGACATGCTGGCGAAGATCGAGGCGGCGCCCGACGGCATCGAGCGGCGCGGCCTCGTGCTGGCCACGATGGCCAAGCTCAAGCAGGCCTGCAATCATCCCGCGCACCTGCTCGGCGACGGCTCCCGGCTGGACGGCCGCTCCGGCAAGCTCGCCCGGCTTGAGGAAATCTGCGACGAGGTGATTGCGGGCGGCGAGAAGGCGCTCTGCTTCACCCAGTACGCCGAGTTCGGCCGGATGCTGCAGCCGTACCTGGCCGGCCGGCTGGGCTACCCGGTCCGTTTCCTGCACGGCGGCACGCCGAAGAAGCAGCGCGATGCGATGGTGGCCCGATTTCAGGGGGAAACGGAGCCCTCGGTGTTCATCTTGTCCCTCAAGGCGGGCGGCACCGGGCTCAACCTGACAGCCGCCAACCACGTCATCCACGTCGACCGGTGGTGGAACCCGGCGGTGGAGGACCAGGCCACCGACCGGGCGTTCCGGATCGGCCAGCGCAAGGACGTCCAGGTGCGCAAGTTCGTCTGCGTCGGCACGGTGGAGGAGCGGATCGACGCCATGATCGAGGAGAAGAAGGCGCTGGCCGAGCGGATCGTCGGCACCGGGGAGGGCTGGCTGACCGAGCTGTCCGTGGCCGAGCTGCGCAAGGTCATCTCGCTGGCGCCCGAGGCGGTGTCGGAGTGAGCGACTGGCGGGACTGGCCGGACCGGTCCGGGCCGCGCCGGGTCGAGGGCGGCATCCGGGCCCGCAGCAGGCGCGGGGCGATCGGCGAGCAGTGGTGGTCGCGGCGGTTCATCGGCGTGCTCGAGTCGCTCGGCATGACCGGGCGGCTCGCCCGGGGCCGCAACTACGCCCGCGCCGGCCAGGTGCTCACGCTGGAGATCTCGGCCGGGTACGTGACGGCCAGGGTGCAGGGGTCGCGGCCGAAGCCGTACCAGGTCCGGATCCAGGTGCTGCCGCTGACCACGCCGCAGTGGCGGCGGGTCGAGCAGGAGCTGGCCAGCCAGGCGCTGTTCCGCGCCCGGCTGCTGGCCGGGGAGATGCCGCCGGAGATCGAGGCGGTGTTCGCCGACTGCGGGACGCCGCTGTTCCCGCGCAGCCAGCGCGACATGGAGATGTCCTGCTCCTGCCCGGACTGGGAAGTGCCGTGCAAGCACCTGGCCGCGGTCTGCTACGTGCTGGCGGAGGCGTTCGACGCCGACCCGTTCGCCATGCTGGCCTGGCGCGGCCGGGGCAGGGACGACCTGCTGTCCGCGCTGCGGCGGCTGACCGCTGCCGAGCCCGCCCTGCCCCAGCCGGTGCTGGGGGCCGCCGACCGGCCGCTGGCCGAGCGGCTGGCCGATTTCTGGTCGCCGGGGCTGACCGAGGCCAGGCTCCGCTGCCTGCCCGCCGTCCCCGCCACCGCACCGGACCTGCTGCTGCGCACCTTCGAGCCGCCCGCCGTCCAGGTCAGGGGCAAGGACCTGGCGGCCCTGCTCGCCCCGGCCTACGAGCACCTGGCCGGCCGGCCAGCCGCCGCGAGCCCCGGCGAGGCCGCCGCGGCGCGGCCCGGCCGGGCCGCGCCGAAGGCCGAGCCAGCGCAGGCACCGGACGTTTCCCAGCCGGATCCGGGGGCGGCGTAAAGTCGGCCACATCCGCACAATCACTGGGGACCGAAGATGCCGCGCTACCGCTTCTCCTGGGACAACCTGCCGCCGTCGCTGCTGCGCAGGCTCGGCAGCGACCTGAGGCTCAAGCCGCCGGTTGATCAGGCGCTGCGGGAACGGTACGGGGCCCGGCCGGAGCCGGACTTCGTCCGCGATGCCTGGCCGACGCTAATGGACGCGTGGCTCGCGGACGACGACGAAGCGCGCGGGCTCGTCGTCGCCGAGCTGCAGGCGCGCAGCCTCGGCAAGGCCAGGGCGCCCGCGCACTCGGCCGCCGCGCAGCTCTACTACCTGCGGTCCTGCCGGAACTCCAGCACATTACGCGAGGTCGTTGCGGCGATCTTCACCGCATTCGGCGAATCGGAGCCGGTGCACACGCCGGTCCCGTCGGAGACGACCGCGCAGGACAACCCGATCGCGGCGCCGGGCCGGCCGCCGTCCGGCACCGACGACGCCGACCTGCCGCCGACCGGCCTGATCGACTGGCTCTGCTGGGCGGTGGCCCAGATCCTCGAGGTGGACCAGGTCAACCAGGATCCGGACGGCGATATCCGGATCCGGTACGGCAGCACGATGTGCTTCGTCCGGGGCATCGAGGACCCGCCGTCCGTGCGGCTGTTCGCCCCGATGGTCATCGACGTCCCGCGGACGCCGGCCCTGCTCGAGGACCTCAACGACATCAACCTGAACATCACCGTGGGCCGGGTCGTCCACACGCCGGCCAACGAGGTGCTCTACTCGCTGGAGCTCTACGGCGAGCAGCTGACCGTCGAGATCATCCGCTCCAGCCTGGACGCGGCCACCACCATCGCCGACCACTTCGACCACCAGCTCCAGTCCAGGTTCGGCGGCAAGACCCTGTACGCCGAGGTGAGCGACGACTCGGTGATCGTGTGACCGGAGGACCGCCACGAACGGCGCTTGAGCAGTTCAGCGTCGACATCATCGAGATCACCGCCCGCTGCCGCCCGGCCGTGACGACGATCCGCAGCGAGAGCGCCGAGGGCGTCTCCACCGGCTCCGGCTTCCTGGCCGACGGCGCGGGCAGCGTGGTCACGAACCACCATGTCGTCGACGACTCCGGCGGCGACCTGCAGATCCAGTTCGCCACCGGGCTGGCCAGGCAGGCCACCCTGGTCGGCACGGACCCGCTGACCGACCTTGCCGTCCTGCGCGCGGCCGGGCCGCTGCCCGCCCCGTTGCATGTGCGGACCCACCCGCCGGTGCTCGGCGAGATCTGCCTGGCCATGGGCAGCCCGCTGGGCGACTACACCGAATCGGTCAGCATCGGAATCGTCTCCGGGCTGGCCCGGACGATCCCGACCAGGCGCGGTCGCCCGCTGGAGCGGGCCATCCAGACCGACGCCGCCATCAACCCGGGGAACAGCGGCGGGCCGCTGATCGACGCGGCCGGCCTGGTGCTCGGGGTCAACACCTGCGTCGACGCCCGCGCGGTGAGCATCGGCTTCGCCATCCCCGGCGAGACCGTCGACTGGGTCATCCGACAGATCCTGCAGTTCGGCGACGTCCGGCGCGGCGCGCTGGGGGTCGCCGTGGCCAGCCGGGTGGAGAACGTCGACGGCCAGCTCCGGCACGCGCCCGTGATCACCAGGGTGTCCGCATACCTGACTTGTGACCTGCGGCCGGGCGACATCATCGTGGCGCTGGCCGGCCGGCCGGTGCGGGATCGCGCGGACCTGTACTACCTGCTCACCCGCGACATGATCGGTACGTCGGTGGAGGTCGAGCTGTGGCGCGGCGATGCCCTGGTGCACTGCGACGTGCCGGTCCGGGAGTACGTCCCGCCCGCCGTCGTCAACCCGGACTGACCGGCGGCCCCAGGCCGGCGAACCCCCCGCCGCGGTCAGGACTTCTGTGCCTTCCGCGGGCCGACCAGGGTCACCCGCATGTCCGGGGACGAGCGGTCCTTCTTGACCTCCACCAGGCCGGGCAGCCGGGACAGCAGCACCCGGAAGCTCTTGGACCCGTAGTTGCGCTCGTCGAAGGCCGGATCGAGGGCCAGCATCTTGCTCTTCAGCCAGGAGCCGGAGGCGGAGGCGTCGGGCGATTCCTCCATCGCCTCGACCACCAGCCGCTCCACGTCCGCGATGTCGAACTTCGCGCCGACCTCGGCCCGGACCGCCGGGTTCACCGCGGCCACGATCGTGCCCCAGTACTTGTACTCGGAGCAGACCGCGACCAGCCGGGCGCTGGCCGACGCCTTGGTGCCGACGCCGACCACGCGCTTGCCGAACTCGCGCAGCCGCTGCACCAGCGGCGAGTAGTCGCCGTCGCCGGCCACCAGCATGAACGTGCCGACGTCGGGATGGGTGATCAGGACCTCCATGGCGTCGACGGCCATCAGGATGTCCGCGGCGTTCTTCTGCTGCATGCCGAACCTGGTCACCTGGATCAGCGTGATCCCGTTCTGCGCCAGGTTGTGCTGGTGCTTGGCGAACTCGGGCCGGGACCAGTCCGCGTACGCCCGCCGGATCGAGGCGTTGCCGTAGTCGCGGCAGAGCAGCTCGAGCGCCTTGTACGGGATCGGGTCAGCCTGCCCCGGCAGGTTCTCGCCAGCGCCGAGCGCCAGGTTCTCCAGGTCGATGAAGACCGCCACCAGGTCACGTGCGTCCGAGTCGGCCGTTTCCGCCTGCGGCATCGGGCTGCCCTCCGCTCCTCGCGTTCCTCAGACGTTAGCGCGGCGGGTACTGCAGCCCGATCAGCGGTGCCGTGTCTATGAGCATCAGCTCGAACATGGGCTCCGGGTCGTCGAGCGCGAAGCCGAGGTGCCCGAACACCTCCAGGCTCAGCGTCCCGTACAGGCGCGTCCAGCAGCGCAGGAAGATCAGCAGCAGGCCGAGCGGCAGCCCGGCGCCGAGCGTGCCGAGCCCGTCCCGGTAACGCTCGAGCTGAGCGCGCAGGCCGGCGTCGATGTCCGTGTCCGGCGGCACGGGGAACGGGCGGGTGCGCCAGAGCTCGAGAATCAGCGCGAAGAACGTGTTGCCGAATTCCTGGCCGCACTCCGAGGTGATCTCGTCCTTCTCCACGTTCACCCCGGGCAGCGGGCTGCCGAACAGCAGGCCGAACTCCCGCTTGTGCTCAAGCGACCAGCGCCGGAACTCCCAGCAGGCTGCGATGACCTGCGCGGTCAGGTCGCCGCCGTCGGCTGCGGCCGACGCGATCGCGGCGCGGAGGCTGCCGGTGAGCTCGGTGAAGACATCCGCGACGACGTTCCTGATCAGCTCCTCGTGGCTGCCGAAGTAGCGGTAGAGCGCGGGCGCCGTCATGCCCATCTCCCGGGCGATGGCCCGCAGCGACACCGCCTCGGCACCGTGGTCGACGAGCAGCCGGCGCGCGGTCTGCCTGATCTCCTGCGCGGTGGCGGCGCGCAGGCGGTCACGCCGGCTCAGGGCCTGCACCATGCGAACCTCCTGCGCTAGCGGGGGGTGAACGGAGTTGACATTCGTTAACAGTGTATGCGAAGTTATCACTAGTTACAGTTTACTGTGTTCACCAACGTAAAGATCAATAACAGCCTAGCCGCGGAGGCACCCGATGTTCGAGACCTGGGGACGCACTATCTACCGACGCCGGCGGCTCGTCGTCGTCCTCACGCTGCTGGTGGTGGCGTTCGCCGGAGCATGGGGGACCGGCGTCTTCGGGTCGCTGCAGACCGCGGGCGGCTTCAATGTCCCTGATAGCCAGAGCCAGCGGGCCAGCGACCTGGCCTCGGCGGCCTTCGGCCGCGATACTCCGGACGTCGTCGTGCTGTACAAGAGCGCGACCATGACCGTCACGGATCCCGCCTACCGCGCCGCCGTGACCCGGACCCTCGCCGCGCTGCCGGACGCCGCGGTGAAGTCGGCCGCGACCTTCTGGTCGACCGGGTCACGGCAGTTCGTCAGCGCGAGCGGCCGGGAGACCTACGCGGTCCTCGAACTGGCCGGCGGCAGCGATGCCGCGCGGATCCGGAGCTTCGACGCGATCAAGGGCGAGCTCGCCGCGCCCGGCCTGACCGAGATCGCCGGCGGCCAGATTCCGGCCGAGGAAGCGATCAACAAGCAGGTCACCTCCGACATCGGCCGGGCCGAGGGCTTCTCGCTGCCGGTGCTCCTCGTGCTGCTCCTGGTGATCTTCGGCGGCCTGGCCGCGGCCAGCCTGCCGCTGGCCATCGGCGGCATCGCCATCCTCGGCTCGTTCACCGCGCTGCGGCTGCTGACGCTGATCACGCCGGTGTCGATCTACTCGGTCAACATCACCACGATTCTCGGCCTCGGCCTCGCGATCGATTACGGCCTGTTCATGGTCAGCCGGTTCCGGGTCGCGGTGTCCGGCGTCACGGTCGCGGTGGCGCTGGCCAGCCTGATGCTGTTCCCGATGACGTTCCTGCGGTCCATGGGCTACGGCGGGGTCGCCACGGTCGTCGTGGACATGCTGGCCGCCCTCACCGTGATGCCCGCGCTGCTCGCCGTACTCGGCCCGGGGGTGAACGCGCTCCGGGTGCTGCCGCGGGGCCGTGCCCGGGCCGCCCGCCGGGCCGGCCTCGCGCCGTCCGGCCTCGCGCAGTCCGGTCCCGCGCCGTCCGGCCTCGCGCCGTCCGGCCTCGCGCCGTCCGGTCCCGCGCCGTCCGGCCTCGCGCCGTCTGGCCTCGCGCCGTCTGGCCTCGCGCCGTCTGGCCTCGCGCCGTCCGGCCTCGCGCCGTCCGGCCCCGCGGCGCAGCACCCGGGCGGGCTGGCCGACGAGGCCAGCGGCGCGTGGTACCGGCTGGCCCGCAGCGTCATGCGCCGCCCGGTCGTGTACGTGGTCGTGATCGTTGCCGGGCTGGCCGCGCTCGGCTCGCCGTTCCTCGGAATCAGCTGGGGCGGTACCGACGCCCGCGTGCTGCCGGCCGCCGCCGCTCCGCGGGTCGTGACCGACGCGCTGAGCCGGGACTTCCCCGGCAACATGACCGACCCGGTCGAGGCGGTCATCCAGTTCCCCGGCCCGGTGTCAGCGGCCGGGCGCGGCACTGAGCTTGCTGGTTACGTCAGCCGGCTGGAGCACGTCCCCGGGGTGACCGGCGGGCAAGTCACCGGGGTGCGCGGAGAGATCGCCCGGGTGAGCCTCCGTTACTCTCCTGGTGCTATGTCGTCGCAGGCCAGGGCTATCGTGGGGCAGGTCAGGGAGATCGCACCGCCGGCCGGCGCCCGAGCGTACGTGGGCGGCACCAGTGCTCAGCTGGTCGACGAGCTGTCCAGCCTCGGCGCGGTCCTGCCGTGGATGGCGCTTGTGGTGGTGCTCGCGACGTTCGTGCTGCTATTCCTCGCGTTCGGGTCGGTCGTGCTGCCGGTCAAGGCGATCGCCGCCAACGCTGCGTCGCTGACTGCGACCTTTGGGGTGATCGTGTGGATCTTCCAGGACGGGCACCTGTCCGGGCTGCTGCAGTTCACGCCGACCGGGACGATCGACCCAACGACGCCGATCCTGATGTTGGCGATCATCTTCGGGCTCTCGATGGACTACGAGGTGTTCCTGCTGTCCAGGATCCGCGAGCGGTACGACGTCACCGCTGACAACACCGCCGCGGTGGCCAGCGGGCTGCAGCGGACTGGCGGCATCATCACCAGCGCCGCGTTGCTGCTGGTGATCGTGATCGGCGCGTTCTCCGCGTCCGGCATCTCGTTCATCAAGATGATGGGCATCGGCATGATCGTTGCCCTGATCGTGGACGCGACGATCGTCCGGGTCCTGCTGGTGCCCGCGACGATGCGGCTGCTCGGCCGGGCCAACTGGTGGGCGCCGCGGCCGCTGCGCCGCCTGTACGCGCGGTACGGGATCCGGGACGGAGACGACGCGGCGGCGGCTCTCCCCGCGGCGGAGCCGGTCGGCGCCCGCTAGCCGTCCTGCGCGGAAAGGCCGGGTTGCCATGGCCCGCTGCCGGGGTGGCGGCGGGCCATGGCGCGAAGGCACGGCCGGCCTGGTCAGGCGCGGTCAGGCGGGCTCAGGCGCGGTCAGCCGGGCTCAGGCGGGGCAGGCGGGGCAGGCGCGGTCAGCCGGGCTCAGGCGCGGGCAGGCGGGGCAGGCGCGGTCAGCCGGGC
>WNGG01003832.1_pt1 | contig 16935 bp, 14 predicted proteins | sample 5400661 | NCBI WGS metagenome assembly WNGG01 (sample SAMN13153372, study PRJNA577476) | soil metagenome | isolation source: 100 cm soil or saprolite under Garry oak tree replicate 1 | place: USA:California | collected 2016-06-15 | reverse complement strand
GCCGACGCCGGCGCGGCGGTGCTCCTCGTCGAGCGCGATCTCAGTGCCGACTCCCTGGCTCAAGTCGTCACTGCGCTCGTGGCCGCCCCCGACCGGCTGGCCTCGCTCGGCCGGCGCGCGCGGGCGCGGGGCCACCCCGACGCGGCACGCGAGATCGTGTCAACGATCTTGACAGTTGCCGTCGGGTGACCGTGCGCTCTTTCGCAAGTTCCGTAGATTTACTATATTAGACCCCCACTAATGACCTTGTTTGGAATGGGTGATCCCCGCCCAATTCACTTCATGGGCATCGGGGGGGCGGGGATGAGTGGCTTGGCCCTGCTTGCCAAGCACGAAGGTCTCGCGATCACCGGATGTGATAGTGACCCCTCAGGAGCCGCCGATTTGGCAGCCATGGGGGTGGAGATTTGGCGGGGCCACGATCCGGGGCACGTTGAAGGGGCTCGTGCCGTGGTGGTAACCGCCGCAGTAGCCGCGCAGCATCCTGAGCTCGAGCGCGCGCGCGCCCAGGGGATCCCCGTGGTGCGGCGGGCCGACGCCCTCGGCTTGGCCGTCGCGGCCGGGACCGTAGTGGCGGTGGCCGGGACCCATGGCAAGACGACCACCACGGTGATGGTCACGGAGGCGCTGGCGGCCGCCGGGCGAAATCCTACGGGACTCGCCGGCGGCCGCGTCGCTCAATGGCGCGGCAACGCGCGCATCGGCGGGCGTGAGTTGTTCGTCGTGGAAGCCGACGAGTTCGATCGTGCCTTCCTGGCGCTCACGCCGACGGTGGCCGTCGTGAACAACGTCGAGGCGGATCACCTCGAGTGCTACGGCAGCGTAGCGGCGCTGGAGCAAGCGTTCGCGCAGTTCGCCGGGCGGGCGCGGCGGGTGATCGTCGGCGGGGACGACGCGGGTGCCCTGCGGGTCGCCGCCGCCATCGGGGGAGCGGTCCCGGTGTGGCGCGTGGGGCTGGGTGGAGATGCCGACGTGCGGATCGAGGACGCGGAGCTCGCGGCCGGCGAGTCCAGGGCGCGGGTGCACTTGCCGGGCGGCGGCGCGGTGAGCCTGCGGCTCCGCGTGCCGGGGCTGCACAACGTGCGCAACGCAGCAGTCGCTTTGGCCGTGGTGCACGCGCTGCAGGCCGATCGCGCGGCGGCGCTCGAGGCGCTGCAGCGCTTCACGGGGGTGGCGCGGCGATTCGAGCGGCTCGGCGACGCGGGTGGCGTGACGCTGGTGGACGACTACGCGCACCACCCGACCGAGGTCGCGGCGACGCTCGCCGCTGCGCGGCAGGTGTTTCCACGCCGGCGCGTGGTTGCGGTGTTCCAGCCGCACCTGTACTCGCGCACGGCGCTGCACGGCGAGGCGCTGGGACGAGCGCTCGCGGCGGCCGACGTGGTGGTGGTCGCGCCGATCTACGGCGCGCGGGAGCAAGCGATGCCTGGAGTGACGGCGGACTTGGTGGCGCGTGGCGCGGCCCGCGCGGGAGCGGCGACGACCGCGGTGCGCGACCGCGCGGCCGTGCCGGAGCGGGTCGCGCGCCTGGTGCGCTCGGGCGACGTGGTCTTCACGCTCGGCGCCGGCGACATCACGCTCGTGGGGCGGGAGCTGTTGGACCGGCTCGGGAAAGGGGAAAGGGGAAAGGGGAAAGGGCCGTGAGGCGTCGGCGGCGGAGCCGGGCGAGGCGGCGGGCGGCTGCGGTGGGCGTCGTGTTCGCGGCGGCCGCGGGCCTCGGTTGGGTCGGCGCGCCGCGCGCGCTCGAGCGGCTCAGCTGGTTCCGGCTGCGGCAGGTCGAGCTCCTGGGCGTGAAGAACCTGGCGCCCGACGCGATCCTGACGGCGCTGCGGCTGCCACCCGAGGCGAGCGTGTTCACTGACGCGCGACTCCTCGCGGACCGGGTAAAGGGGCTGAACGGTGTCGCCGACGCGTCGGTGAGGCGCCGCTTCCCGGGCACCCTCGAAGTGACGGTGAGCGAAGTCGAGCCTGCGGCTCTGGTGCCGGCGACCCGCGGCGGCCGGCTCGTGGCGGTGGATGGCAGAGGCCGCCCGCTGCCATTCGATCCCGAGCGCACCGGACTCGACCTCCCGGTTGCGGCGACGGCTGACCCGGAGGTCGCGGGAGTGCTGGCGCTCGTGCAATCGGTGGACCCGGCCCTGTTTCAGGCGATCAGCCGCGCCAAAGGCCTGGCGCACGGCGACGTGGCGCTGACGGTAGGGCCCCATCGCGTGCTGTTGCGGCGCGACGCCAGCCCTGAAGACATTCGGGCGGTGGTGGCGGTGAGTCAGGACCTGGCGGCGAGAGGGCGCGCCTACGCCGAGCTCGACGCCCGTTTCGCCGGCCAGGTGGTCGTGCGGTCGCGCGCGCGCGTCGGCCGAGCGGGAGGGCGGAGGTCGGCGTGACGCGGGACCGCCGGCTCGTGGCCGGCCTCGATCTGGGCAGCACGAAAACGTGCGCCGTGATCGCCGAAGTCGTGGGGGACTTGCCGCGCACCCCGGTGGCGAAGGTGCTGGGTGTCGGGCTCGCGAAGAACGGCGGGGTGCGGCGGGGGATCGTGCGAGACATCGACGAGACCACCCGCTCCGTGACCGCCGCCTTGCGGGACGCCGAGCGGATGGCCGGCGCCAAAGTGGCCGCGGTCACCTGCGGCGTAGCGGGGGAGCACGTGGCGGCGCGGCCGTCCTCGGGCGTCGTGGCCGTGAGCGGCGAGGAGATCACGCCGACCGACGTCGCCCGCGTCAACGAAGTGGCGCGCGCGATCTCGCTCGGGAAGGACGCCGAGCTGCTGCACGACATCCCGCAGGAGTACGTGGTCGATCAGCAGCGCGGGATCTCCGACCCGGTGGGGATGACGGGGACGCGGCTCGAGGTCGAGATGTACCTCGTGACGGTGCAGTCCAGCGCCGCCGCCAACCTGCGCAAGAGCGTGGAGCGCGCGGGGTACCGGGTGGCGGACCTCGTGCTCGAGCCGCTCGCCGCGTCCTATGCGGTGTTGACGGACGACGAGAGAGAGCTGGGCGTGGCGCTGGTCGAGGTGGGTGGCGGCTCCACCGGCGTGGCGGTCTTCCACGAGGGGAAGATCCGGCACCTGGGCTCTCTGCGGTTCGCCGGGGCGCACCTCACGACCGACGTGGTGCAGGTGCTGGGCGTGACGCAGGCCGATGCGGAGCGGCTGAAGGAGCGGCACGGCGTGGCGTACAAGCCGCTCGTCGATCCGGCGGAGATGATCACGCTGCCCTCCACCCCCGGCCAGGGGGCGCGGCAGGCGGCGCGCGAGATGCTGTCGGACATCATCCACCAGCGATTGGAAGAGATCTTCCACCTGGTGGACCGCGAGTTCGAGAAGGCGGGGTACGGCGGCGGGCGGCTCCCGGCGGGCGTGGTGCTGACCGGCGGGACGGCGCACCTGCCGGGGCTGGTGGAGCTGGCGCGGGACGTGTTCGGGCTGCCGGTGCGCGCGGGGACGCCCGAGCAGGGGATCGCCGGTCTGGTCGATAGCGTGCAGGCGCCGCGCTACGCGGTGCCGGCCGGCCTGGTGCTGTACGCCGCGCGCAAGCTGGCCTACGGAGGGGCGATCCCGAGCGGGGGGGGTGGAGTGAGGGGTGGGAGTGGGCTCGCGCAGGGCGCCGGGATGGGCAGGCTGTTCGGACCACTGAAGCGATGGCTGCAGGACTTCTTCTGATCGGGGACCCGAGGGAGCCATGATCTTCGAGCTCGAAGAGACCGTATCGCAGAACGCGCGGATGAAGGTCGTCGGCGTGGGCGGTGGCGGCGGCAACGCGCTCAACCGGATGGTCGACGAAGGCCTGCCCGCGGTGGAGTTCATCTCGGTGAACACCGACGCCCAGGCGCTCCTCAACAACAAGGCCGACGTCAAGGTGCAGATCGGCAAGCGCCTCACGCGCGGCCTGGGGGCGGGGGCGCGTCCCGAGATCGGCCGGCAGGCGATCGAGGAGAACCGCGACGAGGTGCTGCACTCGCTGCACGGGGCGGACCTGGTCTTCGTCACCTGCGGCATGGGCGGCGGCACCGGCACCGGGGCGTCGCCCGGCATCGCGCAGATGGCTCGCGACCTGGGCGCCCTCACCATCGGCATCGTGACGAAGCCGTTCCTGTTCGAAGGACGCAAGCGCATGCGGCAGGCCGAAATGGGGATCGCGGAGCTGAAGAAGCACGTGGACACCATGGTCGTGGTGCCCAATGAGCGGCTCCTCGCCGTCGTGGGCAAAGGCATTCCCTTCCAGGACGCGCTCAAGAAGGCGGACGACGTGCTGCTCCACGCCACGCAGGGCATTTCCACCCTGATTGCGGTGACGGGGATCGTGAACGTCGACTTCGCGGACGTGCGGACGGTGATGCAGAACGGCGGGTCGGCGATCATGGGGACGGGCACCGGGCGCGGCGAGAATCGCGCCATGGAAGCGGTCCAGCAGGCGATCTCGAGTCCCCTGCTCGACAATATTTCGATCGCGGGCGCGACCGGCGTGCTGATCAATATCACGGGCGGCGAAGACCTCACGCTGGGCGAGGTGACGCAGATCTCGGATGTGGTGAAGGATGCCGCGGGCGAGGACGCGGAGATCATCTTCGGCACCGTCAACGACCCCGCCATGCACGGCGAGATCCGGGTCACCGTGATCGCTACGGGTTTCGAGAAACAGCCCGCGGCCGAGCCCATCGGGCGCGCGGCCCCCGGCGTGCTGCCGTTCCGCGAGCGGGGCTCGCGCCCCACCCCCGTGCCGCCGCCGGGCTACGTGAAGCCGATGGATGCGCCGGCGAAACGGTCGGCCGCGGCGCCGCCCCTCCTGGCCGATGTGAACGAGCTCGAGATCCCCACCTTCATCCGGCGCCAGATGGACTGATGGCCTGGCGCACGAGCCACTACGCCGCCGCCGCGACGCTCGCGGCCGGAGCGCTCGCCTGGGCGACGCGCGACGCCTGGCCCGGACGCCGCCCGCTCACGGCGCGGCCGATCCGGGTGGAGCGGGCGTACGTGGACTACGCCGATACGCTGGGACGGCGCGAGACGCTCTCGAGCCTGCTGGCGCGCAGCGGGATCGTCGGGCACGACTACGCCGCGCTGCTCGCCGCCGCGACCGACCTCCCCATGCGCCGGCTGCGCGCCGGCCTGGTATTCCGGATGCGGCGGCTCGATACCGACAGCGTCGCCGGCGTCATCACGGTGCGGCTGTCGCCCGAGCGGCGAGTGCGCCTCGAGCGGGCGGATTTCGGGGGGGAGTGGCGCGCGACGACCGAGACGATCCCGTGGACCGTGTCCCGCCTGCGGGTGACGGGCGTGATCGAGACGTCGCTGTACGACGCCCTCGACAAGGCGATGCCCGACAGCTTTCTGCCGGGGCCCGAGCGGCGCGCCCTCGCCTGGGCGATGGCCGACGTGTACGACTGGCAGGTCGATTTCACCCGCGACGTACACCCGGGGGACGGCTTCCGCGTCCTGCTCGAGCGGCTCCAGTCTCCCGAGGGCGAGCGGCGCTTCGGGCGCATTGTTGCGGCCGAGGTGGACGTAGGGCGCACGCCGAGCTACGCGTACCTCTTCACCCCCGATGGCGACGCCCCCGTGCCCCTCCACTCCGCCGCAGCGGGTTATTACGACGAGCAGGGCCGCTCCTTGAAGCGTGCGTTCCTGCGGGCGCCGCTCCAGTTCCGCCGCGTCTCCAGCCGCTTCGGCTCGCGCTACCACCCGATCCTGCACGTCTGGCGCCACCACGAGGGCGTCGATTTCGCCGCAGCCTACGGGACGCCGGTGCGGGCGACCGCGGACGGCATCGTGACGATTGTCGGGCGCGAGGACGGCGGCTACGGCAACGTGATCGAGCTGCGGCACGCCAACGGCATCCGCACGCGCTACGGCCACCTCTCGGCGTTCGCCCGCGGGTTGCGCGCGGGGGAGCGGGTGGAGCAGGGCGAGACGATCGGCTACGTGGGCTCGACGGGTCTCTCGACCGGTCCCCACCTGCACTACGAGTTCCTCGTGAACGGCCGGGCGACGAACCCGCAGCGCAAGGACATGGGCGCGGGGACGCCGGTGCCCAAGGAGTTGCGGGCCGCCTACGACGCGGTGCGGGCGCAGCTCCAGGCGGAGCTCGCTCCAGTGCCGAGTCACGCGTCGGTCGCCGCGCGCGTCGATTAGCTTCCTACAACATCGTGGAGCTCTATCCCGCCGTCGACGTCCAGGGCGGGCGCGTGGTGCGTTTGCGCCAGGGTGCGGCAGACCAGGCCACCGCGTACGCCGACGATCCCCTCACCGTCGCCCAAGGGTTCGCGCGCGACGGCGCGCGCTGGGTCCACTTCGTGGACCTGGATCGCGCCTTCGGCCGCGGCGATAACCGGGAGCTGGCGCGTCGCTTCCTCGCCGCGACTGCCGTTCCGGTCCAGGTGGGCGGCGGGCTCAGGAGCGAGGACGCCATCGACGAGATGCTCGGGTGGGGCGCGGCGCGCGTCGTCATCGGTACCAAGGCGGCGACCGATCCGGCGTTGGTGGAGCGCCTGCTCGCCCGGCACGGCCCGGAGCGGCTGGTCGTGGGCATCGACGCCAAGAACGGGCAGATCGCGGTGCGCGGCTGGACCGACGTGTTCGACCTGACCGTCCCCGAGCTCGCCCGCCGGGTCCATGCGCAGGGCGCGCGGACGGTCATCTACACCGACGTGGCGCGCGACGGCATGCTCTCGGGACCGGACGTCCCGGGCGCGCGTACCCTCGCCGCCCTGGGGCTCGACGTCATCGTGTCGGGGGGCGTGGCCTCACTCGACGATCTGCGGAGCGCGCGCGCCGCCGGGCTCGCCGGGGCGATCGTGGGCCGGGCGCTGTACGAAGGGAGGTTCACCGTCCCGGAGGCGCTGCGATGCGTCGCCGCCTGACGCCGGGCCTCGCGCTGCTCCGCGCCACTGGCTGCGGCGCGCTGCTGCTCCTCCTGTGGAACCCGGTCGCCACGCGTCACCTCTCGGGAGAGGGCGGGGGAGGAACGCCGCCGCTCGTCCTGCTCGATGCGTCGCTCAGCATGGCCGGCCGTGGAGGCCGCTGGCATGAAGCCCTGGACAGCGCGCGCGCCCTCGCTCGCGGCGGAGTGATCTGGCGGTTCGGCGACCGCGTCGCCGCCTTCGATTCGTTTCCCCCCACAGACGGCGCGAGCCGACTCGCCCCAGGCCTCGCGGCGGCCGCAGCCCGGGGCGCACCCGTCGCCGTCGTCACCGACGGGGAGCTCGAGGACGTCGCGGCCGTCGCACCGGACCTGCTGCGGGCGCCGCACGTGGTTGTGCTGCCCCGCGCGCCCTTCCGGGACGCGTTCGTGGCGGCGGTCGAGGGACCCGAGCGCGTGACGGCAACGGATACGATTCGGCTGAAGGTCTCGTACGGGACGGCCGGGGAACGGGAGACGGGAAGCGGGAAGCGTGATGCAACGTTGGCCGTGGTGTCCGGGGGCCGGCGACTTGTATCGCGGGCTGTCTCCCTCCCGGACAGCGGCGTCGTCTCGACGGATCTCTCGTTTCCCGTTTCCCGTATCCCGCACGTCGGCTGGTCCGCGCTCGAGGTGCGCCTCGAGGGCGCGCCTGACTCCGAGCCGCGCGACGACGCGCGCCTGTTCGTCGTGGAGCTGAGCTCGGCCCCGCAGGTCGTGGTGCTGGCGGCCCCTCCCGACTGGGATCTGCGGTTTCTCGCGCGCACGCTCGGTGACGTGGCGCGTGTCCCGCTCCGCATGTTCGTGCAGCCCGAGAAGGGAGCGCCCTGGCGGGAGGCAGTGACCCTGACACCCGTCGCGCCGGATGAGGTGCGGCGCGCGCTCGCCGGCGCCCGGCTCGTCGTGCTGGGCGGCGACCCTGGCGCGTTGGGCCGGCCCCCAGCCGTGCTGCGCTGGTCCAGCGGCGCGGCCGTGGCGGGGGACTGGTACGCGGACCCGCCACCGGCGTCGCCGCTGAGCTTCGCGCTCGCCGGCGTGACGTGGGACTCACTTCCCCCGCTGGCGGCACTCGCGCCCACGACGCCGGACAGCTCGACGGTCGTGGCGCTCACGGCGCGCCTGGCGCGCCGCGGTCCGGCGCGTCCGGTACTGTTGCTCACCGAGCGGGGCGGCCAACGCCGCGTCAATATCGCGGGCGCCGGGCTGTACCGTTGGGCGTTCCGCGGCGGCGCGAGCGAGGAGGCGTACCGGGCGCTCATCGCGGCGCTAGCGGAATGGCTGCTCGAAGGAGATGGGGGGAGGGGGAAAGGGGAAAGCGTGGTTCCCGTAGCACGGGTGGTCGCCAATGGGCGGCCCATCGTGTGGCGGTGGACTGGCGCCGGCGAGCCGCGTGACCTCGCTGTCACGCTCACGCGAGAAGGAGGGAAGACGGGAGGCGTGGAGCGGCGTGATACGCTTGAGTTCGACGCGCAGGGCCGAAGCGAACTGCGGCTGCCGCCCGGCGTGTACCGCTACGCCGTGCGGGGCGGGGCGGGGGAAGGGCTCATCGCGGTGGAGTCGTACTCGGACGAGTGGCGCCCGGCGGCACCGACGCTGGTCGCGCATGGCGGCGCCGCGGCGGGCCGGCTCGACGCGGTGGCCGCGCGCGACCGCTGGTGGCTGTTCGCGCTCGCGATCGCCGCGTTCACCGCGGAGTGGGCGTGGCGCCGCCGCCAGGGCCTGCCGTAGCGACATGCCGCTCGCATTGACCTCGTCCGTGAAGTACCTGAAGGGCGTGGGCCCGCGGCGCGCGGAGGCCCTGGCTCGCCTGGGCATCAGGAGCGCCGGCGACCTCCTGTATCACGCGCCGCACCGCTACCTGGACGCCACCGCGCTCACGCCACTGGCGCGTGCCCAGGTGGGACAGGACGCGACGTGCGTGGGGCGGGTGGTCAGCACCGGCGTCCTGCCCACGCGGCGCGGGTTGCGCGTGTTCCGCGCGGTGTTGCGGGACGCGAGCGGCGTGCTGGAGTGCGCCTGGCCGGGCCAGCCGTTCCTCGAGCGCCAGATCAAAGCCGGCCAGCTGCTCCTCGTGACGGGCCCCGTGCGCTACTACCACGGCCGCCAGCTGGTGCCCCGCGAGTTCATCGTGCTCTCGGATGCGGGAGAGGAACCCGACCGCGGGATGGTGCTCCCCGTGTACCCGGCGACCGAGGGGCTCACCCACCGTCAGATTCGCGGCCTCGTGCAGCAGCATCTGGACGGGCTGCTCGCCCTCGTCACCGATCCCCACCCGCCGGCGTGGCGCGCGACGCTCGCTCCCCCCCTTCCCGACCTGCGCACGGCGCTCGCCGCGGTGCACCGCCCCGCGAGCGTGGGGGAAGCGGAGCAAGGACGACGGCGGCTCGCGTTCGATGAGCTGTTCGACCAACAGTTGGTGCAGGCGCGCGCCCGCTTGCTCGCGAAGCGGGGGCGGGCGGGAATCCGCTTCGCGATCAAGAAGGAGCTCACCACGCGGCTCAAGGCGCACCTTCCTTTCGAGCTCACGGCCGACCAGCGCCGGGCGATTCGCGAGATCACCGAGGACATGACGGCGCCGCTGCGCATGCACCGGCTCCTGATGGGCGACGTGGGGACCGGCAAGACGGTGGTGGCGCTCTTCGCGATGCTGCTGGCGTTGGAGAACGACTACCAGGCGGCCCTCATGGCGCCGACCGAGCTGCTCGCCGAGCAGCATCACGCCACGCTCGGCCAGCTGCTCGGGCCCCTGGGCCTCGCGCCGGAGCTCTTGCTCGGGCGCCTCACCGCATCGGCCAAGGCGGAGGCCCGGCGCCGCCTCGCGAGCGGCGCCGCCCGCTTCGTGGTCGGGACGCACGCGCTGATCCAGGAGGAGGTGAGCTTCGCCCGCCTCGGCCTCGCCGTGATCGACGAGCAGCAGCGCTTCGGCGTGGAGCAGCGGGCGAGCCTGGTCGAGAAGGGCGACGCGCCGGACGTGCTGCTGCTCACGGCGACGCCGATCCCGCGCTCCCTCGCCCTCACGCTGTACGGCGACCTCGACGTCACCCAGCTGCGCGAGCGGCCGCCCGGCCGGGGGACAGTGAAGACGGCGCTCCGCACCGAGGCGGCGCGCGCCAAGATCTACGAATTCATCCGCGGCGAGGCAGCGGCGGGACGGCAGGCGTATGTGGTGTATCCGGTGATCGAGGAGTCGGAGCGCGCCGACTTGAAGGCCGCGACGACGATGGCGGGGCGACTCGAGAAAGCGTTTCCAGAGCTGGTGGTGGGGCTGGTGCACGGGCGCATGCCGGCGGAAGAGCGCGACCGCGTGATGCGCGCGTTTCGAGACGGCGAGGTGCACCTCCTCGTGGCGACCACGGTCATCGAGGTCGGCATCGACGTTCCCAACGCGACGGTGATGGTGATCGAGCACGCGGAACGGTTCGGCCTGGCGCAGCTGCACCAGCTGCGCGGCCGCGTCGGCCGGGGGGCCGCCGCGAGTCATTGCATCCTGATGTCCGACGCACCCGAAGCAGGCCCCCGTCTGACGGCGTTCACCGAAACGAGCGACGGCTTCGCCATCGCCGAGCTGGATCTCAAGGAGCGGGGCATGGGGGAGCTCGCGGGCGCGCGGCAGTCGGGCGGGATCGCGCTGCGCTACGCGAATCTCGCGACCGACCTGCCGTTGCTCGAGGTGGCGCGGCGCGCGGCGGGCGAGATCATCGCCCGGGATCCGGCGCTCGCGCAGCCGGAGCACGCGGTGTACCGGGACCGGATCGTGCAGCGCTACGAGCGGGGGTTCGAGCTGTTCAGAGTCGGGTGAGTGGGAATCCCGGGGCATGGCCCCGGGGTCGGGCTACCCGGGGCTCACCGAACCCGAACCGCCACCCGCATCCCCACCCGCGCACCGCCGCCGCTCGGCTCCACCGTCAGCTTCGCCCCCCGAAACGGAATGTTCTCCGGTCCTCCGCCGCCGTGCCGCAGGTCGGCCAGGAACAGGCCCGCGCTCGCGAGCAGGCTCACCTGACCGAGCAGCAGGCGCAGCCGCGCCCGGCGGTCGTAATGGATGGAAGTCTGGTACAGCTGCTCGGCGGTGGGATTGCGGTAGCTCCCGTCGGGAGCGAGGGCGCAGTTGGCGCTCGAGGCACGGCACAGGTCGAGCAGCTCGCTGAACACGCGGTTCGAGTTCTGGTGCTCGTGCGCGCCCAGCACCGTGAACGTGGCCGCAACCGCCGCCGCAGTCCATTTGCCCCAGTGAACCGTCGCCCGGCTCCACGTCGCATGTTGGGCATCAGTTGCGCCCGCGTCGTGTGACGTGCGACGTGCGACGTCGGCACTGTCTTGGCCCGGGAGGCGTGTCTGGGCCAACACGACGGCGAGGCCGACCAGCGCCAGAGTGCGCATCATCGGTACACGTGAATATCGCCGTGCCCGCCGATCACGACCAGCTGGCGGTCGCGCACCAGAGGGGGCTGCTCGATAGGGCCTTCGACCTGCGCCCGCCACGCAATGCTCCCCGACGCCGGGTCGACGAGCACGACTTCGCCGCTCACGCTCCCCGCGAGCACGCCGTGGCTCAGCGGCGTCGGGCCGGCCGTGGCCACGATTCCGAGGGCGACCGAGCGGGCTCCGCCCGCCGCCGGACCGTCGCGCGGGATGAGCCAGAGCGTGCCGTTGCGCGCCAGCGCGAATACGGTGTCGCGGGCGATCGCGAGCGCGCCGTATACGGCATCGCCCGCGGAGCAGTCCCAGGCGACGGTGAGCTCGGGGAGCGCCACGGCGAGGATCTGTCCCCCCGTGGTACCGAGGTACAGCCGCTCGGCGGCGGGCCCGAGCGCCGGCCCGGCCAGCACCGTGCCGGGAAGAGCGAGCCGCCGCGTCACCTCGCCCTTCGCTCCGTCCACCAGAAACAGGGTATCGGCTGTGGTGGCGACGGCGATCCCCGCCGGGGTGGGCACCGGGGCCGCGCGCACGGCGCCCCCGAGCTGGCGGCGCCAGACCACCTTCCCGTCGGCGGCGCCGAGGCGCAGCAGCAAGCCGCTCTCGGTGCCGGCGTAGAGCGTGTCGCCCGCCAGTGCCAGCGCCGCCTCGATGCCGGCGGTGCGCGTGCTCCACAGCGTGCGGCCGTCGCGCAGGCTCAAGGCGTACACCTGGCCATCGGGAGACGCCTCGGTGGCGACGTACAGCCGGTCCGGGTCGAGTAACGGGCCGGCGTGCACGGTGCCCCGCAGGCGCGCGCGCCACAGCACTTGGCCGGTGGGCCGGTCCAGCAGCACCACTTGCCGGTCCACCGTGCCGACCGCGATCACGGTTTCGCCCAGCGCCGGACTGCCGCGCACCGCGCGCCCGACCGTGGCGTGCCACAGCGGGCGGGGGTCGGCGTTGAGGGTTTCGGCGGCCGACACGTCATGCTGGGCGTTGCCGAGGTAGGCGGTCCACGGCGTCTCCTGTCGCGCCGGGCCGAGCCTGCTGCCGGGAGTCGCGGAGGGGGCGGTGGAGGGCTGGTACGCGGCGCACGCGATCGCGTTGACAGCCCACAGAGCCGTCACTAGTATGCCGCGCCTATGTCCGACACGGTTCGCATCGAGACGCTGCCCGAGCGCGCCGGCGCCAGCGTGACGCTGCGCGCCTGGACGATGACCACGCGCTCGAGCGGCAAGATCGCGTTCGTGACGCTGCGCGACGGCACGGGGTATCTGCAAGCGGTCCTCTCCAAGAAAGACGTCCCCGAGGCCGCGTGGGAGGCGTTCGGGCGGCTCACCCAGGAGACGTCGGTCGAGGTGACGGGCACGGTGCGCGCCGAGCCGCGCGCTCCGGGCGGCGTCGAGCTCCAGGCCAGCGACTTGAAGATACTAGGAGCCTCGGTCGACTTCCCGATCACCCCGAAGGAGCACGGTACCGCCTTCCTGTTCGAGCACCGCCATTTGTGGCTGCGCAGCCGGCGCCAGGTGGCGATCGCCCGGGTGCGGCACGAGGCGATCCAGGCCATCCGCGACTTCTTCTACGAGCGCCATTTCACCCTCGTGGACACGCCGATCCTCACCGGCGCGATCGGTGAGGCGGCCGGCCATCTCTTCGCGACGCAGTACTTCGACCTGGGCACGGCCTACCTGGCGCAGACCGGCCAGCTCTACGTCGAGGCGGCGGCGGCCGCCCTGGGCAAGGTGTACTGCTTCGGGCCCACGTTCCGCGCCGAGAAGTCGAAGACCCGGCGCCACCTCACCGAGTTCTGGATGGTGGAGCCGGAAGTCGCCTGGAACGACTCCGACGCGAACATGCGGCTGCAGGAGGAATTCGTCGCGTTCATCGTGACCCGCTGTCTGGCCCGGCGGCGGGCGGAGCTGGCGGAGCTGGAGCGCGATACCGCGCCGCTCGAAACCGTGACGCCCCCGTTCCCGCGGATCTCCTACTCGGACGCCGTCCTCAAGCTCCAGGCTCTGGGAAGCGACATGGCATGGGGCCGCGACCTGGGGGGTGACGAGGAGACGCTGCTCGCCCAGCAGTACGATCGCCCCGTGCTGGTGTTCAACTATCCCAAGCAGGTGAAAGCCTTCTATATGAAGGAAAACCCAGCGGACCCGCGCACCGTCCTCAACAACGACATGCTCGCGCCCGAGGGCTACGGCGAGATCATCGGCGGCAGCCAGCGCGAGGACGACTACGACAAGCTGCTGGCGCGCATCCGCGCTGAAGGGCTCCCCGAGGACACCTACGGCTGGTACCTCGATCTCCGCAAGTACGGCACGTTCGTGCACGCGGGGTTCGGCCTGGGCGTCGAGCGCACAGTGAGCTGGATCTGCGGCATCCCCCACGTGCGGGAAGCGATCGCGTTCCCGCGGACGCTTTATAAACTATGGCCGTGAGGGAGAGACGGCGGTAAGGGGCGGGCCGGGGCGGTATGGGGCGGTAGGGCTTACCGCCTCCTACCGCCTCCTACCGCCCCTTACCGCCTTTCACCTCCTCCCGCCCCTTACCGCCTTTCACCTCCTCCCACAGCTCGTCCAGCGCTTCCAGGCTCGCGCGTCCCAGGTCTATGCCCCGGGACACCGCCAGCCGTTCTACGGCCCCGAAGCGCCGCTCGAACTTCTCGTTGGCGCGCTCGAGCGCCGTGGCCGGATCGATCGCGAGCTTGCGCGCGAGATTGACGACCGCGAACAACAGATCGCCGATCTCGTCTTCCAGCTTTTCCCCATTCCCCTTTCCCCATTCCCCTTCTATTTCCGTCACCTCTTCTCTCACCTTCGCGACCGGTCCCAACGCATCCGGCCAGTCGAACCCCACGGCGGCGGCCCGCCGCTGCACCGCGAGGGCGCGCGCGAGCGATCCATCGTTCTCGGTCATGGTGAACGATAACGCCGTCGCCTTGCCTGGAGATAAGCGGGCGCGTTAGGTTACGCGCGCCCGTGAGCGCGCCCATGCGTCCCGTTCCCACTACTCGCCCATCGTCCACGAGGCCCGCCCGCCACGTCGCAACGGGATGAGCGGGCGGGACAGACGGGCTTGGGTCGAAGTCGACCTCGCAGCCGTCGTCGCCAACGCCCGCACCGCGGCACGGGTTGCCGGCACGCGGCTCCTCCCAGTGGTGAAGGCCAACGCCTACGGCGTGGGAGCCGTCGCGGTCAGCAAGGCGCTCGAGACGCTCGACCCCTGGGGCTACGGGGTGGCGACGCTGGAGGAGGGGGCGGAGCTGCGCGCCGCCGGGATCACGCGCCCGGTGCTCGTGTTCATGCCGGCGCAGGCCGCGTTTTTCGACGACTTCGAACGCTTCCGTCTCACGCCGGGCCTCGGGGACGCCGATGCGATCGGTCAGTGGACGGGACGCGGCGGACCCGCCTTCCATCTCGAGATCGATACGGGGATGGGCCGGTCGGGCGTGCGGTGGGATGAGATCGAGCGGGTGCGGGAAGTGGCCAACACGCCGGCCCTCGAGGGGTGCTACACCCAGTTCCACTCGGCCGAGCGGGGCGACGGCTCGCGCGACGTCCAAACCGAGCGGTTCCTCCAGGCGGTGGCGAAGCTGCCGCGGCGGCCCGCGCTGCTGCACGTGGCGAACAGCGCGGCGGCGCTCGCCGACCGGCGCTACGCCTTCGACCTGATCCGGCCCGGCCTGTTTCTGTACGGCGGCTCGCCCGGCGCGGGGCTGTCGGAGCCGCGCCCGGTGGTGCGCCTGCGGGCGCGGGTGCTCGCGGTGCGGCACGTGGCCGCGGGAGAGAGTGTGAGCTACGGGGCGCTGTGGACGGCGCCCGCAGCCACTCGGGTGGCCACGCTCGGGATCGGCTACGCCGACGGCGTGCGACGCGCGCTCGGCCTGTCGGGGCGCGGGCAGGTGCTCCTCGGGGGCGGGCGCTGTCCCATCGTCGGCGCGGTGACGATGGACCTCGCGATGGTCGAAATCGGCGACCGCGTGGTGAAGGTCGGCGACGTCGCCACGTTGATCGGGGATGTGGAAGGGAGCGAGCGCGTCACTCTGGACGAGTTCGCGAGCGCCGAGGGCGCCACGCAGCGCGAGGCGCTGGCCACCCTCGGGCCGCGACTCCCCCGCGTGTACGATTGAGGCGCGCCGCCATCATCGTTCTCGACGGAGTGGGGATCGGCCCTGCTCCCGACACGGTGCGCTACGGCGATGCCGGGAGCGACACGCTGGGAAACGTGGCGCGCGCCGTCGGCGGTCTCAGACTGCCGAACCTGGAGCGGCTGGGACTGGGACGCTGCCGCCCGGTCCCCGGGATCCCGGGTTTGTCGGCCCGGCTCGACGTCGGGCCCGGCGTGACCGCGGCGTGCGGCGTGGCGTTCCCCAGCTCTCCGGGGAAGGACAGCACGACGGGCCATTGGGAGATCTGCGGCCTGCTGCTCGAGCGCCCGTTCCGCACGTATCCGAACGGGTTTCCCGAGGACGTGCTGGCGGAATTCGCGCGCCGCACCGGGCGCGGCGTGATCGGCAATGTGGCGGCGTCGGGCACGGCGATCATCGCGGAGCTGGGTGCCACGCACCAGGCGACCGGGCAATGGATCGTGTACACTTCCGCGGACTCGGTCTTCCAGATCGCGGCGCACGAAGAGACCATTCCACTGGCGGAGCTGTACCGTGGCTGCGAGATCGCGCGGGGGTTGCTCGTCGGCGACCACCTCGTGAGCCGGGTGATCGCGCGGCCGTTCACCGGGCCCCCGGGCGCGTACCAGCGGACGGCGAACCGGCGCGACTTCTCGGTGCCGCCGGTGGGGCCGACGCTGCTCGACCGGCTGGCGGAGGCCGGCCTCCAACGGGTCGGGATCGGGAAGGTGGACGACCTGTTCGCGGGGCGGAGCATCACGAGCCGGCACACGCCGACCAACGCGGCGGCGTATCGACTGCTCGAGGACGCGCTCGAGCGGCTCGACAGCGGATTCGTGTTCGCGAACGTCATCGAGTTCGACCAGACGTGGGGGCACCGCAACGACGTACCGGGGTTTCACCAGGGATTGCGGGAGTTGGATGCATGGGTGCCGCGACTGCTCGAGCGGCTGCAGGGGGAAGACCTGATCATCGTCACGGCCGACCACGGCAACGATCCGACGACGCCCTCGACCGATCACTCGCGCGAGGCGGTGCCGCTGCTCGCCTTCGGGCCGCGCGTGCGCCCGGCGAGCTTGGGCGAGCGGCCCACCTTCGCGGACATGGGGGCCACGGTCGCGGAGTACTTCGACGTCGCGCCGCTCGCCGCGGGGGACTCGTTCCTGCGGGAAATCTGGGCATGAGCGCGGACCTGGTGCGCCGAGCGCGCGCAGCCTTGGCGAACGCGTATGCCCCGTACAGCCGCTTCCGCGTCGGCGCAGCGATCGAGGCGGCGGACGGCAGCGTCTTCGTCGGCACCAACGTCGAAAGCGCGTCCTACGGCCTAACCATCTGCGCCGAGCGCATGGCCCTGGGCGCGGCCGTGGCGGCGGGGGCGCGCCGGCTCACGCGCGTAGCCGTCGTCACCGAGGTCGATCCCCCGGCCGCCCCGTGCGGCGCGTGCCGCCAGCTGCTCGCCGAGTTCGGCCTCGACGTGGAGATCGTCGCCGCCGGCCCGAAGAGCGAGCG
>WNGG01006858.1_pt1 | contig 16941 bp, 17 predicted proteins | sample 5400661 | NCBI WGS metagenome assembly WNGG01 (sample SAMN13153372, study PRJNA577476) | soil metagenome | isolation source: 100 cm soil or saprolite under Garry oak tree replicate 1 | place: USA:California | collected 2016-06-15 | reverse complement strand
CATGCATCGCTGGCGAGCCATCTGCTGCACGCAGCACGGCTAGTCCGCCGCTTCCGACTACAGCGTCCGTGGAAGCGGCGGGACAGGACGCGCACCTGATCCAGGTCGAGGTTGCGCGCGCCTTCCCGCAAGTCTGAGAGGAAGGTGACGCGATGCCTATGCCGCATCGCACGCAGATGCAACTGATCAAACGCCGGCTCGTCGGCAAGGACGGCTCCGAACGCGTGCGCGAGCTGAGGTCGATCCTCGCCGAGCTGCCGGGGTACAAGAACGGCCCGTACGCCGACATCCGCAAGTGGGTCGAGTCCCAGCTCGAGCACACGCGGGTGCAGAGGCGCGTGACTCATCGCGACTCGATCGCCGTCCGCCGTGAGGGCGCCGCACAGATCGCGCTCGTCGGCCCGCCGAACGCCGGTAAGTCGTCGCTGCTGCAGGCGCTCTCCAACATCCAGATCAAGACCGGCGCCTACGCGTTCACGACGACGAGGCCCGTGCCGGCGCTCACGCGGATCGGCGGCGTGCTCGTGCAGCTGGTGGAGATCCCGGGCCTGATCGAAGGCGCGTCGGCTGGGCGCGGCGGCGCACGGCCGCTCCTCGGGGTACTGCGTGGCGCAGACGCGATCCTCTTCTGCCACGACGCGAGTGCGCCGCTCGACCAGCTGCGGGCGGTAATGGACGAGGTGAACGAGGCCGGGATCGAACGCCCGGCAGTGCTCGCGGCGACGAAGAGCGACGAGGCCGACGGGGCCGCCTTGCGGGCGGCCTTCCCGGAGCTTCAGGTCATCGAGGTCAGCGTGCTCGACGACGCGAGCGTCGAGCGCCTGCGCTCGACGATCTGGGAGCTGACGGGACTGATGCGCGTCTATCTACGCGACGGCGAGCATCCGATTGCGCTGCACCCGCCCGCCACGGTGCTCGACGTCGCGGACGCCATTCACCACGACCTCGGCGGGCGCTGTACGGGCGCGCGCGTCTGGGGGCCCTCGGCGCGCTTCGACGGCCAGCAGGTCGGGCGCGCGCACGTACTCCAGGACGGTGACACGGTCGAAATCCTGGATTAGTTACGGCCAGCGCGGCTTGCGCTGCTCGACACGCTCGGCCTCGCGCCAGTCGTCGCGCGTCGGCACGAACACGTCGATCACGACTGCACCCTGAGGCCCCACCTGGACCTCGTGTGGGACGTTGCCGGGAATCGACCACGTGTCGCCGGGACCGAGCTCGCGGGTCTCGTCACCGACGCGAAACACGAGCGAGCCACTGAGACACATCCCGAGCTGCTCGTTCTCGTGCTGGTGCTCGGGGACGTGGCTGTCGGCGTCGAGCTCGATCACGCCGAGTGTGATCTTCTCGCCGTGGACGACGCGGCCGTGCACGCTGTTCCAGATCCGTTGCAGGTCGAGCGAAGGAAGACCGGCGAACGCGCTCATAGGCCAACCTTGTCCAGGCGGTGCCAGCGCATGAACCCGCACTCATCGCAGGAGTACGCGATCGCCTCTAGCCCTCCTTCGAGCGCCATGAGGGTCGAGACGCCGTCCAGCAGAATCCACTTCGTGCCGCCGCACATCGGACACTTCCGGCTCTCGTCCGTGATCTCCCGCCCCACACTTGCAGTCTAGAAGCTACTCCGCCAGGAGCCGGTAGCCCACTCCCCACACGTTGAGGACGTACACGCCCGGCCCAGCGGCAGCGAGCTTGCGGCGCAAGCGCGACGCGTGCGAATCCAAGGTCCTGGTGCGTCCCAGCGAGCGAAAGTCCCAGACCTCCCTGAGCAGGTGCTCCTTCGTGAACACCCGCGTCGGATCCGTCATCAGCTTCAACAGGAGCTCGTACTCCTTACCCGCGAGGGCGACCGGCACGCCGTCGACGGTCACGCACCTCGTCGCGAGGTCCGCGATGATGGGCCCCGCCCGCAGCGTCTCGTGCGCCGCCGGCGTCGTGCGCCGCAACACGGCCCGGATGCGCGCCAGCAGCTCTTCGTAGTCGAACGGCTTCGCCAGGAAGTCGTCGCAGCCGCGGTCGAGCGCCCGCACGCGATCGACCGCGTCCGACTCGGGCTCGCCGAGGACGATGACGGGGACATCGCCGTGACGCGCGCGACACGCGTCCAGCGCGGCCGTGTCTCCGAGGAGGACGAGATCCGGTCGTGTCTCGGCGTCGACGACCTGGAAGCCGTCGTTCGTCAGATGCCGCTCGAGAAACCCGCGCGTCTCGGCCTGAGGTTCGGCGAGGAGGAGCGCCTTCGACATGCGAGCGAACGTAGCGCCGGCATCGCCGCGCGACCAGATGTCCTTTCTCGCGAAAGCGTGACGAACGATCTACAAACGGCCGCTTCGGACAACGCCCCAGAGGAGCCAGAGCCCGAGCAGGCCGGAGAACGCGAAGCCAATCACGGAGATGACGTTGATCCCGAGCACGTGCGGCCCAGCCTTGGCGAAGATGCCGATCAGGCTCGATCCGATCAGGCCGCCGGCGACGATCATCGCGATCACGAGCCGGTTGAAGACGACGTCCATGCGATTCATCAAGTCTTCGAGCCCCTTGTGCACGAACCCGATCTCGATCTGGCCGTCCCGGAACTCCTCGAGGACGTCGTGGATCTGGTACGGGAGCTCGAGCGCCATTGCGCCCAGACTCAACGATTCCTTGCGAGCACGGGTGGCCATGCGCTGTGGTGTGAACCGCTCGAGCATCAAACCGCGTGCGTACGGGCGGGCCACCTCGAAGACGTTGAACTCCGGGTAGAGATCCACGCCGACGGAACCGAGAGTGGCGATCGCCTTGTCGAGCAGCAAGAACCGCGAGGGCAGCCGGAGACTCATCGAATAGATCAGCTGGAAGGCCTCGCGGATCACCTGCAGCGGGTCGATCTCGGCGAGGCTCGCTCCGTAGTACCTGTAGTAGAGCTCGCGGAGCTCGGTGAGGAACTCTTCCTCCCGCTCCTTCGGGTAGCGGACGCCGAGGTCGGCAAGGCGGCGGGGCAGCGCCTCGACGTTCTCCGCGGCCGCATCGATGAACATTCGCGTCAGCTTCGTGATGTCGTCGTCCGTCAGCTTCCCGACGGCGCCGAAGTCGACGAGGCCGATCTGTTCGCCGTGACCGAGCACGAGCACGTTGGCCGGATGTGGGTCGCCGTGGAAGAACCCGTGGCGGAAGATCATTGTCATCCAGGTCTCCGTCATCAGGTACGCGATGTCTCGCCGGTCCTCGAGCGACCAATGCTCCGGATCGATGTCGGCCACCTGGATCCCGTCGATCCACTCGAGCGTCAGCACGCGGCTACGCGTGTAGGTCCAGAAGACGCGCGGCACGCGAACGTGCGGATGGCCGGCGAAGTTGCGGTGGAACGTGTCCGCGTTCCGTGCCTCCAGCCGGTAGTCGAGCTCTTGCCGGATCGAGCGCGCAAACTCGTCCACGAGCTGATGCGCGTCGATGAAGTCGAGCGCGCGGACGCGCTCCTTGGCGATGCGCGCCGCCTGGTACAGCAGCGCCACATCGGCTTCGATCTGTCGCGGCGCACCTGGACGCTGCACCTTGACGGCGACCCGCTTGCCGTTCGGAAGCGTCGCGCGGTGCACCTGGCCGATCGAGGCTGCGGCGATCGGGTTCTCCTCGAACTCCGCGAACAGCTGACCGATTGTGAGGCCGAGATCTTCCTCGATCACCTTTTCGACGTCGGAGACCGGAAACGGGCGCACGTCGTCCTGCAGGCCGCGCAGCTCCGCGATGATGTCGGGGGGAAGCACGTCGGGCCGCGTCGAGAGCAGCTGGCCGAACTTGACGAAGGTCGGTCCGAGCTCGTCGAGCATCTCGCGCAGGTGCTGGCCGCGTTGCGAGGGCTGGCCGTCGTCCTCGAGCCGCGTCCCGCGCCGCGGGAAGAGATCGGTCAGCCGGTGGGTGTCGAACCAGTAGCCGAAACCGTGCCGGACGGCGACCTGGGCGATCTCCGAAAGGCGTCCAAGGTTGCGGGTTGCTGTTTGGGCCACCGCTTCAGTGTGACGGATTACTCCGGCCGGACAAGCGAAAGTGGGCGTTGCCGGGCCCACGGGCCCGGCGGAGTCAGCAGCGACTCCACGCGGAGGTACGCAAGGCCAACGAGCAGCAGGTCGGAGCGCCGCTCGATGCAGAGGTACCTCGGACGCCACTCCGGCGCGAACTTCCGGCTGAACACGAGCAGCCGCTCGAGCTGGAAAAGGCGGTCGCCGACGCGCAGCAAGGCACGCGCGAGGGCAACGAGCCGGTTGCGCGGCGTTTTCGCGAGCAGATCTGCGAACACGCAGAAGTTGAGTCGCGCTCCCGCGCCCAGCCGAGCAACTCGACGATGAGGTACTCCATCAAGCCGTTGGGTGTATCGCGGCAACGGCGCATCGCCCCCAACGAGAAACCGCGTCCACTCGGCACGAGATGGAGAAAGCCGCCGACCGCGTCGCCGCGCTCGGCGATCGCGAAGAACGTCTCCGGCTCGCGGAACTGATCGTCCATCGCCATCGAGAAGCCGCGCTCGACGTTCGAGCCACGCCACGCCGCGGACACACGCTCCAGCTCCGTTCGTAGCTTCGTGTCGACCTCACCCGCCGCGACGACGCGGAACCGGTAACCCTCACGCTCTAGACGCGTGACCGACTGCCGGACCTTGCGAATCGCCCGTCCCTCCAGGGAGAACGTCGCCGGTCGCACGACCGCTTCGTCGCCGATCTTGATCGCGCGCAGCCCCAGCGAGCGCGCTGCCGGCAGCAGCTCGCCGCTGACACTGAGCAGCGCGAGCCGCCAGCCGCGGGTGTGGCAGACGCGCTGAAATTCCGTGAGCAACTGCGGGAGCTCGGCCGTGTCGCCGACGGGATCGCCGCTTACGAGCGCGCAGCCGCCGACGACCTTGTAGGCGACGAAGCTCCTGCGCGTCGGCGAGAAGAAGTAGCTCTTGTCCCGGCGCAGGCTGAAGAAGGAAAGGCTGTCGTTGCCGTGCGAGCGCACGAGCTTGCGGACGAGCCGCCGCTCTTCGGCGGACTGACGCACCCGTTGCGAGATCGGCCGCAGCCACAGGTGCAGGGCCCGGAAGCCGAGCACGAGGCTGAAGGCGGCCAGGAGGTCTTCGATCCGGTCGCCGCGGAACCCCCGCAGGTCGAGCACGATGACGAGCGCGGCAGTCGTCGAGAACGCGAGCGTCGTGACGACGAGCGGTCGCACGAAGAGTGGATCGCCCGGAACGTCGAAGCGACCGCGGAAGCGGAAGAGTGCTGCGAGCACGAGCAGGCTCAGCGAAGCCTCCTCGACATCGAGGCCTTTCACGAGGTGGGCGACGGCCAGGCCGACGACCAGCACGACCGCGAGCTGCCACGCGCGGCGGCGCCTGCGTGCGAGGGAACGTGAGAGCCAGATGAGCGTCAGCCCGAAGGTGAGCGCCGCGATCCGCGCCGCACCGGGCACACCGGGCGGTAGCACACCGCGCACGAAGTCTGAACGATCGGCGAACTCAGGAGTAAGAGCGGAGACGATGCCGGTGGCTCCCACCGCCGCGGCGGCCCAACCGAGCACGAGCTCCCCACGAAGTCGGCGAAGCTCCACGCCCCCAGGGTAGCTGGGCCCGCGGCTACCCGCCGGGGGGCGGGACGGCACGTGACCGTGACTCCACGAGCCGCAACCTGTGCTCGATCTGGGCGACGCGCAGCTCGAGCTCATCCCATTCGTCGCGTGTCACGAGACCGAGCTCGCGAAATGCACCGTGGAGCGTTGCTCCGGCACGCTCGCCCACACGGACGGCGTCACCGCGCCACCGCGCCGTTGCTTCGTCGATGAAGCCGCGCACCTCTTCCTTGCTCATGCCCCCGCGCGCCGCGAGTGAGTCGGCCAGCTCGTCCGCGCGCTCCGCCGTCAGCGACACCGCCCCGACGAGCGCGAGCATGAGCCGCTTAACGGGCTCGTCCATGTGGGCGCGCGCGTCTGCGCTGGCGTCGGCGTTCGCGCTTCGCAGCCGCAGCGGCGGCCGCCGGTCCATCCGTGGGGGCGATGGGCACGAACGCCGGCGCGGGCTCCTCGGCTGCCTGCTCCTCCGCTTCCTCGAGCACGGCCTCCATGACGCCCTTGCTCAGTGTCTCGCCCTTGCGCCGCACGTACTCCGGCTCACGCTCTTTGAGGATCGTGAGCAGCGGTGCCGCGATGAAGATCGACGAGTACGCACCGGCGGCGATACCGACCATCAGCGCGAACGCGAAATCCTTCAGCGTGTCACCGCCGAACAGGAAGAGCGCACCGACCGGCAGCAGCGTGATGAACGACGTCGCCAGCGACCGGCGGATCGTCTCCCAGAGCGATACGTTGGCGATCGTCGCGAACGACGAGCGCCGCATGATCGGGATGTTCTCCCTGATGCGGTCGAAGATGATGATCGTGTCGTAGATCGAGTAGCCGAGCACCGTCAGGATCGCGGCCACCGTCGAGCTCGTCACCTCTCGCCCGAGCAGCGCGTAGATCCCGACGCAGATGACGACGTCGTGCAGCATCGCGACGATCACCGGTCCCGCAAACTTCAGATCGAACCGGATCGCGATGTACAGAACCACGAGCAAGAGCGAGAAGAGGATCGCGATGATCGCCGACTTCGCGATCTGACGGCCGAAGCTGGACGAGACGGTGGTCGCGCCGGGCGCGTGGGTCTGGAGCCGGTCCTCGAGGGCTCGTGTGACCTGCGTCAGCTTCGCCCCACTCAGCGCCTTCGTCCGGACCTGGAAGGTCTTGTACTGGCCGTTCGTCCCAGCACCGCGACCCTGGATGACCGCGTCGCCGTAACCCTGGGCACGCAGGACCTGACGGACGTCGCCGGTCGTGTGCGCCACGGGCGTCTTGAAGGTCAGCTGGCTCCCGCCCTTGAAGTCGATGCCGAGGTTGAGACCCCTCACACCCAGCGCGCCGACGCCCAGCAAGACGATCGCGCCGGAGATCGCGAACCAGAGGTAGCGCTTGCGCATGAAGTCGATCTGCAGCCACTTGGCGGTCTGCTGGCCCTGCGCACCCATGAACCGCGGCTTGTTGAACCAGTTGAAGCCGGCGAGCAGCCCGAGCATCGCGCGCGTGGCGCCGACCGCGGTGATCAGCGAGATCACGGTGCCGATCAGGAGCATGAGGGCGAAGCCCTTCACCTGCGCCGTCGCGACTGCGAACAGCACCAGCGCCGTGATCGCCGTCACGACGTTTGCGTCGAGGATGGTGCGGAAGCCCTTCGAGTAGCCGGCGGAGATCGCAGCGCGCACGGACTTGCCGGCGCGCACTTCTTCCTTGATGCGTTCGAACACGACGACGTTCGCGTCGGCGGCGACTCCGATCGTCAGGATCAGTCCCGCGAACCCGGGCAGGGTCATCGTGACGTGGAAGAGCAGGATCGCCGCGTACAGGAACGCCGCGTAGATCCCGAGCCCGATCACCGCGACGAGGCCGAGGAAGCGATACAGAAGGAGCAGGAAGAGCGCGACGACCAAGAGGCCGACGATCGCCGCCTTCTTGGCCTGGGTCAGCGAGTCCTTGCCGAGCGTCGCCGAGACGTCGGTGCGCTCCGCGGTCTCGAACTTGACCGGCAGCGCACCGGTCTGGAGCACGAGCGCCAGGCGCTTGGCCTCGCCGAGCCCACCGCCTCGGCCCATGTCGATCTGAGCGCCGGTGTCACCGGGGATGCCGTCCGGGTTGCGTACGAAGTCGATATACGGCACCGACTGGATCTGCCGGTCGAGCACGATCGCGAAGTGCTGCGCGCAGTTTTGTACGGCAGTGCTGTCGCGCTGCCCTTGGCAGACGAGCGCACCGCGTTCGGCTTCGCGGCGCGTGATCGTGTGGAAGATCTTCTTGCCCTTGCCGGTGAACTGCATCGTCACGACGGGCCCGCTCTGCGGGTCGATGTCCGCGCGGGTGCCCGAAAGCTTCAGCTCACGTCCGGTCATCTCCGGGATCGGGTTGCTCGGGTTGTCGCTGTGCTTCAACAGGTAGAAGCCTGTCTTCGTCGTCAGCGGCTGGCTGCTGGGGGTCAGACAGTTGCCGGAGGCGGCTTCGCAGCTGACGACCACCGAGTTCTCGGGGACGGTCAGGATCATCCAGTCCTTCGGGATGTGCTGGCCGAGGCCGCCTGCGGACGTCGGCTTCTGCACGACCTGACTCGCGAGCAAGAGCTTCTTCGTCGGCGCCGGCCCGGCCTGCACGACGTGTTTCGAGTTGAAGAGGTACCACTGCGACGGGGTGCCCTTGGCGGCCAGCGTCTGGGTCGCGGGCGCAGCCAGAAGCTCGTACAGAGAGCCCGTAGCAACCGGGATCTGAGACAGGCCGTTCACGGAGGGCCCGATGAGATCGGCCTCGAAGTCGTAGAACTCCAGCACCGCCGTCTTGCCGATCAGCTTCGCCGCCGCAGCCGGATCGTGGATGCCGGCGAGCTGGATGACGATCTGGTCGTTGCCCTGCTTCCGGATCTCCGGCTCCGAGACCCCGAGCTTGTCGATCCGCTGGCGCATGATGTCGATCGAGCGACTGAGATCTTCCGGCGTGAGCTTGTGGCCCTTCGGCGGCACCGCTTTCAGGACGACCTCGAGGCCGCCCTGCAGGTCGAGGCCGAGCGTCAGCTTCTTATGGACAGGCGAGCTCGGGACCGCCAAAAAAGCAACGCCGGCGAGCGCCGCCAGGATGCAGCCGATGAGGATCAGATGGCGACGGCGATCTTTCAAGCGGAATCAGGGGGAAGCGTAGCCGGGGCATCCTCCTCCGGCTCCTCGTCTTCGCTCACCACCCCAGCCACGGCACGCCTGGCAATCCGGACCTCGACTCCATCCGCGATCTCGAGCCGCACCTCGTCGCCGTCCACGGCTGTGACCCTGCCGTAGAGCCCACCAGCGGTCACGACCTCTTTCCCCACGCGGATCGTCTCGAGCATCTGCCGCGCCTGCTGCTGGCGACGGCGCTGCGGCCGGATCAGCATGAACCACATCAGGGCCAGCAGGGCGAGAATGAAAATGTAGGCGGACACGGGGGCCTCCTCAGGCGGCGGCGGATGCGAGCCGGCCGAGGGCTTCGGCCTTGTACGCCGCCAGCCGGCCCTCCTCGATCGCCGCGCGCGCGTTCGCGGTCAGGTCAAGGAGGAATCGTAGATTGTGGAGGCTCAGCAGGCGTAGGCCCAGCAGTTCTTCCTGGTTGATCAGGTGGCGCAGGTAGGCCCGTGAGAAGCGGGTGCAGGCTGGGCAGGGACAGCTTTCATCCAGTGGCCGGGGGTCGCGGGTGAAGCGCGCGTTGCGGAGATTCAACCGCCCCTCCCACGTCATCGCGCTGCCCGTCCGGGCAGTCCGCGTCGGCAGGACGCAGTCGAACATGTCCACCCCGCGCTCGATCACCTCGAGCACGCCCTCCGGGTCACCGATGCCCATGAAGTAGCGCGGCCGGTTTGCCGGGAGCAGGTCCGCGGCCCAAGCTGTGGTCTCGAACATCAGCCCTCGCTCTTCGCCGATCGCGAGGCCACCGAGGGCGTGCCCGTCGAAGCCGAGCTCGCTGATCTCTGCGATCGAGCGGCGGCGGAGCTCGGGCTCGGACGCGCCCTGTGCGATCCCGAAGAGGAGCTGGCCCTCGGCACGCGGTGCGTCTCGCTGGCGTTCGGCCCACAACGTCGTGCGCCGGACGGCCTCGGCAAGCTCTGCACGAGGCACATCCGCAGGCGGACAGATGTCGAGACACATAGCGATGTCTGAGCCGAGCGCGGCCTGGATCGCCGCGACCGACTCGGGCGTGAAGCGCGCCGCAGCTCCGTCGTAGACGGAGCGGAAGGTGACGCCGTCGTCGTCAACCGCCGCGATCGTGTCGCGCAGCGAGAAGACCTGAAACCCGCCTGAGTCGGTGAGGATCGGTCCCTCCCAGCTCATGAAGCGGTGCAGGCCGCCGAGCTCGGCGATCAGGTCCTCTCCCGGGCGGAAGTGCAGGTGATACGTGTTGCCGAGCAGGATCGAGGTGCCGAGCGCGCGCAGCTCGTCTGGATCCACGGTCTTGACCGTCCCCTTCGTCCCGACCGGCATGAACGCGGGCGTCGGCACCTCACCGTGCGCGGTGCGCAGAGTCCCAGCTCGCGCGGCGCCGTCGGTAGCGGCCACCGTGAACGTCTCGCTCACCGGACGGGCCGCTCGTACAGGCTCATCTTGCGACCGTCGAGGACGAGGTCGCCGCTGTGCTCGAAGCCGAGGTCTTCGTAGTAGTTGCGGATGCCAGGGTTGTCGCCGAGGCAGTCGAGCCGCAGGAACTCACGTCCCGCCTCGGCAGCTTCGGCGTTCGCCCACTCGACGATCGCCGCGCCGATGCCGCGGCCGGCCCGGTCACGCCGCACGGCGAGCTTGTGGACGTAGAACGCGTCGGGCGGCCGGTCGCCCCAGTACATGGGGTCGTCCAGCAGCATCGACACGGTCGCGACCGCCTCGCCGTCCTCCGCCTCAACCACGTAGACCTCGCCGCGGTCGATCGCGGCGGCGAGCTGGTCCCGTGGAAACGGCAGCGGCCACTGGCTGAAGCCGAGGTCGCCGACCCACTCCGTCGCCTCGTCGAGCAGCGCGGCGACGGTCACGGCGTCTTCATGGTGCGCAAGGCGGACGTTCACAGCACCAGCATCGCATCGCCGAACGAATAGAAGCGGTAACGCTGCTCAACCGCCGTCCGATAGAGCCGCCGCGTCTCCTCAACTCCCGCGAAAGCCATCACGAGTGCGAGCAGTGTGGAGCGAGGCAGATGGAAGTTCGTCAGCAGCGCATCCGTCCGCAGGAACTCGAAGCCCGGGGTGACGAAGAGATCTGTCCGGCCGGAGAGCGGCGCGCCACGCGCGAGCGTCTCGAGGACGCGCACGGTGGTGGTCCCGACCGCCAAAACTCGGGGCGCGGCCCTGATGCGCTCCCATGCGTCGGGCCTGACCTCGTAGCGCTCGCCGTGCAGCCGGTGCTCGCCGAGATCTTCGACCGTGACCGGGCGAAACGTGTCGAGTCCGACGTGCAGCGTCACGCGTTCGACGTCGAGGCGCGCGAGCACCTCCTCGGTGAAGTGCAAGCCGGCTGTCGGCGCGGCGGCCGAGCCCGCGTCGCGCGCGTACACGGTCTGGTAGCGCCCCGGATCGGCGAGCGGCTCGGTGATGTACGGCGGCAGCGGCGTCTCACCCGCCGGTTCGCCTTCGAGCCGGAGCCGCCAGCGTCCTTCGCCGAGATGTTCGAGCAATTCGACCGGCCCATAGCGGCGACCTGGCCGTAGCCGCCGGGTCGGCCGTGCCAGACCTTCCCCGAGCCCGTCGTCGTCCAGCTGCTCCAGCAGCAGCACCTCGCCCTTCGGCTTCTCGATCGGAATCCGTGCCGGGACGACCCGGGTGTCGTTCACCACGACGAGCGTGTCGCCGATCACGTCCGGTAGCTCTGCGAACCTGCGCTCGTGCACCCGCTCGGACAAGCGTTCGTAGACCAGCAGTCGCGACTCGTCGCGGAGCGGCACTGGATGTTGCGCAATCAGAGCCGGCGGGAGGTCGTACTCGAGCTCCCTCGTTCTCATCCGATTCCCACGGTACCGTTGCCGGACATGGACGACAGCGTCGTCGAGCGCGCGCAGGAGCGCGTCGGGCAGCGGGCAGAGGGTGCCGCTCTCGACAACCTTCTGATCCGGGCGCGCGAGCAGGTCGACGCGCTCGCAGCTGCGGCGGCGGCACTCGAAGAGACGCTGCCTGCGCGGGTCGGCGAGGCGGTCCGCAGCGAGGCGCAGCCGGTCGGACGCAACCTCGCCGAGATCCGCGGGCTCATGAACCAGGTCATCCGACGCCTCGAACGCGTCGAGGGCGACCTCCTCGGCGAGCGCAATGCGCGCGTCGACGATCTTGCCTTGCTCGTCGACCTCGTCGCATCGGGGTGGAAAGGCGTCGACACGCGGCTTGCGCGCCTGGAGGCCGTCATGACCAGGTTGGAGCACGGCATGCAGGAGAAGAGCGGCGCCATCGTCTACCGGATAGAAGATCGCCGTCCGGACGCAGCCAGCAGCTCCTAGCCTCTACTACGTTACTGCGAGGATCACAGCCGCGCAGGCGGCCCACCCTACGATGCAGACCAGGATCGGCAGGTCGCGCAACAGGATCTCTTCCGGCTCCTCCACGAGATCGCGCCGGTGCATCAGGAGGAGGTAGCGGAACACGCCGAAGAGGACGAACGGGATCGTGACCATCATCGCCTTCGATCCGCGTGCCGTGAACGTGTACAGGCAGTACGAGATCACGGTCGACGCCGCCACGATGGTTACCAGCTGGTCGACGAGCGCCAGCGAGTAGCCCTCCAAGACAGGCCGGCTCGGAGTCGCCTCGGCGCCGACGAGCACCAGCTCGCCGCGCCGCTTTGCCAGGGCGAGAAAGAGCGCGAGCAGCGCAGTGCACAGCAGAAGCCACGGCGAAATCCTCACCTCGACCGCAGACGCACCCGCGGCAGCGCGCACGACGAACAACCCGCCGATCGTCATCACGTCCAGTAGCACGACGTGTTTGAGTGCGAGCGTGTACCCGGCCTGCAGCGAGAAGAACGTGCAGAGGAACAGGATCGAAGCCAGACCCAGCGGCGCCACGAGCAGCACCGCTGAGAAGAGCAACAGGGCTGCGATCGCTTCGGCGAGCCGGGGCGAAAGCTCGCCGCGTGCGATCGGCCGCGTGCGCTTGATCGGATGCACACGGTCGTGCGGCGCGTCGCGGACGTCGTTCACGAGGTAGCTCGCGCTCGACGCCGCGCAGTAGGCGGCGAAAGCGGTGAGCGCTTCACCCCACCGGGTGAGATCGCCGAGCTTGGCGGCGAAGATGATCCCCGCAAAGAGGAGCAGGTTCTTCGTCCACTGCCGCGGCCGTAGCGAGACCAGCACCGCGCGAGATCGCGAACGCCGGCGCGGGAACTCGTAGATCGGTGTGGGCTCGGGAAGAACCACGTTGGGCGGAGATTAGTCGGGGTCTGATGGCAACACGAGCTTGAAGCGACTGCCCTGGCCGGGGCGGGAGTCGAGCTCGATGCTCCCACCCAACGCCACCGCGAGCTCGTGCGCGATCGCCAGCCCAAGCCCTGTTCCCGAGTCGTCGCGCGACCAGAACGGCCGGAAGATCCGCTCCTGCTCCTCGACCGCGACGCCTGGCCCGTTGTCGTCGACCGCAACCGACACGCGACCGTTCGACGCGGTGAGCTCGAGCTCCACGCGCCCACCGTCGGGCGTCCAGCGAAACGCGTTCGAGAGCAGGTTCGAGATGATCTGCAGCACGCGATCGCCGTCCGAGACAATCGTCGGGCGCGCTTCGAAGCGCTTGCCGTAGTCGATCCGACGTCGGCGGGCCTCCTCACCGAACGCTGAGTACGCCTGGTCGCAGAGCCGCTCCATGTCCACCTCCTCCGCGTGGACCGTGAAGCGGTGCGCTTCCAGCTTCGCCAGGTCGAGGACGTCGCCGACGAGCCGCTCCAGCCGCATGCCCTCCCGTGCGATCACGTCGAGGGAGTCTGCGCGCGCCTCAAGGTCTTCCGCGAGGCCCTCCCGCAGGGCATCGACGTGACCGCGGATGGCGGTCAGAGGCGTGCGGAGCTCGTGCGAGACGGTCATGAGGAAGTTGCGCTCCTGCTGCTCGGCGTCTGACAGGCGCGCGGCCATCTCCTTGAAACGGTCGGCAAGATGTCCGATCTCGCCCCCACCACGGACCCGAGGCAGATCGACGTCGTAACTTCCGCGTGCGATCTCGTCCGTCGCGCGCGACAACGCCAGCACGGGCCGCGTGATTCGGCGCGACAGGTACCACCCGAGCAGGCCTGCGACGATGATTCCCCCGAGCGACGCGATCGCCAGGCGTTGGAGCAACGGGATCAGCCGTTGGTTCAACTCCGTCTTCGGCTTCGCAACGATCAAGTCCCCGAACGCAGGCCCCTTCTTCGCGAGTTTCAGCGGACGCGCGACGGCGAGATAGGTCTTGTTCGCGCCCGGCGGCGTGAATTCGAACGTGATCGTTCGACCGGAACGCCAGTCGACGGTGCTCTGCGGCAAACGCTGCAGCCCGACGCTCTGCCCTGGCACCGGCGGCACGCCGACGTAGAAGAGGCGATCGCCGGTTGCCCGCTCGAGCTGTCTCGCGATGCGCGGCAACGCGCCGGTGTCGTTGGCCGTGATCGCCTGCTGCGCCAAAACTTCGGTGAGCCCGATCGCCTCGCGGCGGAGATCGGCCTTGGAACGGCTGAGGACATAACCCTGGAAGAGCCGCAGCGCCACCGCCGCCGCGATCAGCCCGCTCACGACGATGCCGAGCAGGAAGAGCGCCGGCAACCGGAACCGCAGCGAGCTGAACATCAGTCCCTACACGGTACTGCTAGGCCTTGACCGCAGCCGGCGTGGGCCCGACCTTGTAGCCGACCCCCCACACGGTCACGATCGGCGAGGCTTCGCCGAGCTTTCGCCGCAACTGGCGCACGTGGACGTCCACGGTCCGCGTGTCTCCGGCGAAGGTGTACCCCCAGACCCGCTCGAGCAGCTGGTCACGAGTGAGCACGAGCCCGCGATGGTCAAGCAATTCCCAGAGGAGGTCGAACTCCTTTGGCGCAAGCTGCACTTCCGCGTCGCCGACCTTCACCTCGCGCCGGCCGGCGTCGATCACCAACTGGCCGTGCCGCAGAACGGCGCTCTCCGGCTCCTTCCGCTCCGGCGCAGCGCGGCGCAGGATCGATTTCACGCGCGCGACGAGCTCGCGCGGGTTGAACGGCTTCGTCATGTAATCGTCGGCGCCGACCTCGAGCCCGATGATCTTGTCGACATCCTCGTCGCGCGCCGTCAGCATCAGAATCGGCACGTCGGACTTCTGGCGGATGCGCCGGCAGATCTCGATGCCGTCGATGTCCGGCAGCATCAGGTCGAGCACGATCAGGGACGGCTGATGACTCTGTGCGGACGCGAGCGCGTCGGTGCCGTTCGACGCAGTCCGAACCTCGTACCCGGCATTCTTCAGATAGAGCGAGACGAAGGAAGCGATCGACGCTTCGTCCTCGACGACGAGCACTGACTGCGTGCTGGCGCTCAAGAGGATGCCCCTAAGGAGTGGCGGAAGACAGTTGGAAGGGGAGCGAGAACCCCGGCACCGCGAAGTACTCTCCACCGTTCACGGAATACGACCCGTCGTCGTCGGTACCTGCTCCGCTGAGCGTCACTTTCCCCGTACCCACGAGCGAGAGGTTGATACCCCGTCCCTTGACAACGATCCGGAATGACCCACCGATGATCCGGAAGCGCACCTTCGTGCCGCCCCAGGTGGTCGTCGTCGCGTCGCGGTCCCTCGACCATTCGTCCCCGGTCACGATCGGTCCCGTGCCGTCGCCGTCGACCGGGTCGCTGATCGTCACCCTGCCCTGAGCAAAGCTCCCGATCACGCCGCCTCGTCCCGAGATCGTGATCGTGCCGCGCCCGTCGCGCACGGATAGCGTGCCGTCGCTGGCACCCTGGGTGCGCGCAGCCGAAGCCGCAGGCAACGCCAGCGCTGCGAGCATGGCAAAGGTGAGGAGGCGCCTCATCGCTAGTCAGTATTGACGCTGCAATTGTGCCCTGCATCATTGGAAAGTAAGGAGATTGTAAGGCGGTGACGCCCCTCGTCCTCGCTGCGGCGGCGGCGCTGACGGCACCCGGGCCGCCACTGTTCGACCTCCGCGTCACGAACGGGTCCACCCCGTATCTCGGCGACCGGCGTCTCCTGACGACGGGGACGGTTTCCGCGACGCGGCATTCGCCCACTTCCGGCTCCTGCGCCCCGCGACCGTGCGACTGGAGGTCGTTGCGACGAACATGATGCGGGCAGGCAAGGGCGGGACGAAGATCGTGTGGCGGACGGCGAGGCAGTTTGCCCCGGGTACGCGCACGCTCACGTGGCGGCCGACGCCGGCCACACAACCGCGCACGTACGTGATGCGTCTCAAGGTCGGCACGCGCGTCTACGGCGGTTACGGCCCGAGTGGACGGCAAGACGCACCGGTGGTGCGTGTCCAGGGAATCGATGCCGGTTTTACGAAACGCAGCTACGCACCGGGCGAGTCGGCCGAGCTCCGGCTCGCGACCGACGCGCGTCTGCTGCGGCTGCAGGTCTTTGCCTACCAATCTCCGGGACGGCCGAGCGAGCAGGACGTCAAGACCAGTGGCCTCGCCAAGACCGGTCCGATTCGCGTCGACTGGCGCGCACACCGGGACGGTCCTGCCTTGCTGCGCGTCCTGCGCGCGGGCGACTGGCCGAGCGGTCTGTACTTCGTGCGCGCGACTGCGGCCGACGGCAGGGTCGGGTACGCGCCCTTCATCATCCGGCCGCGCAGACTGGGCACGAACCGCGTGGCCGTCGTCCTTGCGACCAACACGTGGGCTGCGTACAACTTCGCCGACGCCGACGGCGACGGCTGGGGCGATTCCTGGTATGTCACCGGACGCCACCGCAGCGTCGACCTGCAGCGGCCGTTCCTCGACTTCGGCGTGCCCTTTCGCTTCCACGACTGGGACCTGGAGTTCGTCGCGTGGCTCAATCGGACCGGCAGGACGGTGGATTTCCTCTCGGACGACGACCTCGGTGCGGTCCGTAGCGGTGAGGAGCTCGCACGGCGCTACGACCTCGTCGTCTTCCCCGGACACGAGGAGTACGTCACGCGACATGCGTACGACGTGATCGAGCACTACCGCAACGCCGGCGGCAACCTCGCCTTTCTCGCCGCGAACAACCTCTACCGGCGCGTCGACCGCGTCGGCCAGCAGCTCGTGCGGCGCGACCTGTGGCGGAAGCTCGGGCGGCCCGAGTCGCGCATCGTGGGAGTTCAGTACGTCGGATCGGATCACGGACAGCGCCAAGCCGGCTACACCGTTACGGGTGCGGTCGCGGCGCCGTGGGCGTTCGACGGCACCGGCCTCGTCGACGGGGACGTGTTCGGCCGCTACGGGATCGAGATCGAC
>WNGG01012576.1_pt1 | contig 16948 bp, 21 predicted proteins | sample 5400661 | NCBI WGS metagenome assembly WNGG01 (sample SAMN13153372, study PRJNA577476) | soil metagenome | isolation source: 100 cm soil or saprolite under Garry oak tree replicate 1 | place: USA:California | collected 2016-06-15 | reverse complement strand
CGTCGCAGGTGAGGCCGCGGGCGGCGGCGCCGTCCAGCCACGCGCCGCCGTCACCGCCGCCCGCCGACGCGGCAGCCCGGCGGGCGGCCCACTGGGCGCGGACCCGGGCGGTCCACTGCTGCATCAGCGCCGAGCTGCCCTCCAGCCGCATCAGGTCCGGCAGCGGCACGTGGACCAGGGCCTTGACCGGCTGCCCGGCCCGCTCCGGCAGCAGGCCCGCGGCCAGGAGACGCCGCATCGCCTCCTGCAGGCCGTCGTGATACCGCTGCTCCCGGCTCCGGGTATCCCCCGCGCCAGCCGGGGCGGACAGCGCGTCCAGCACGGCGCCCACGACCGCGGCGCACGCCGGGGTCAGGTCACCGTGCAAGACCCCCGCCCCGCCGAAGGTGGCATCCAGCCGCACCGCCCGGTCCTCGAACCCCCGGTCCGGGTCCTCATCGCCGGTACCGGGCCGGTACCGGTCCAGGATCTCCCGGGCCAGCCCGGCCAGGTCCCGCAGGCCCATCCCGGCCGGCCGGTCCACTGGCAGATCGTCCGCCCGAACGACTCCGACAGCTGCCCGCCCGCCAGCGCCGCCACCACCTGCGGGTGCGCGCCGGTGCGCCGCGCCCACGCCGTATGCGCCACCGCGGCGCCCTTGGTGACCTTCGCCTTGTGGATCAGCCACGCCCGCGGGCCGTAATCCGCGTCCGCGCAGTACCCCTGCCCGGCGGTGAACGCGGCCAGCACCGTGGCCCGCGCCGCGGTCCCCATCGCCGCGGCCTGCTCCAGCATCTGCAGGCACCGCGCCTGCTCCGGCGCCCCCATCGCGGTCGCATCGGCGGCGGCCAGCCAGCCCAGCCCGGCATGGACCATCTCCATCGCCTCCCCCGCCGAGGCGAAGGCCGGGACAGTACCCACCTGGGGTCACCTCCCTCCGGGGACGCGCGGGCCGGTGTCATCTGCTGGTTCCGGGAGCTCTCCCTCGTCCCGGGCCGGGACAGGAACACCGGCCGGGCACATCTCTAGGATTCCAGTTCGATTCTACCCCGCAGCTACGACATTTCCTGGAAAAAACACGCTAGACAGCGAAGTAGATACATACGCTCAAACGCCGGAGTCCTGGTGCGTGCGGGGCTCAATGTGCACCAGGCCAGGCTGCTGCTCAAGGTGGCGCCCGCCGCGGGTACAGGCCGGTGCCGTGTTGCTGGTGATGCCGATGCGCCTGCCTCGCCGGACCGGCGACAGCAGGCCGGCTCGCCGGCATCTGGCGGACGGACGCGGACGGATACTGAGGACATGAACCGCGAGCGCGCGGAGACCCGGCTCCTGGCGGAGGCCGAACTGCGCCGCGCGGCGGCGCCGCCCGGAGACAGCGGCCCGGGTCAACGGCATGTCCCCAGCCTGGCCCTGGCCGCGAACGTGCTGTCCGCCGTGGGCGCGGTCGACCTCAGCACTGCGCGCCAGATCCGGGGAGTCAGGCCCTGCCAGTGCTATGGGTGCGCGACAGCCGCGGCCGATGGCATGCCACCCGGATGAACGGCTACAGCCAGGTCGGGGACACCGGCCGCCAGGCGGGGGACACCGGCGAGGTCATGCTGCACCCAGCGATCGTGCCCCCGCTGGACGCCGGGACGGCCTGGATCGACGTGGTCGCCGCGAGCCCGTCCGCTGAGGTCCGCGCCCGGCTGCCGCTCCGCTGGGCGTGAGGCGATGCGGGTGAAACGGGTAGGCCTGCAGGTGTGACCACGTCCATCGCTCAGTTCATGCGAGTCGAAGCGGGCGCTGCGGGATCACGCCACGCTGGCCGCGCAGCTGAACGTCACTGGCCGAGCAGCCATCGGCCCGGCGCGATGAGCTTGGCCGCCGTGGCCGGCCCCACGAGCCCGGCGCGTAGGGCGCGACCCGCGGCCGGTTCGACAGCAGCGGGCTGGCCACCTTCCACACGGCGGCCAGGCCGTCCGGGCGGGTGAACAGCGAGCGGTCGCCGATGAGGGCGTCGTGGATCAGCCGCACGTACGGCGGCAGCGGGTTCGCGCCGGCCAGGCTGGACAGCGGCAGCGAGGCGGTGCCGTGGTCCAGGTCGAGGGCGGGACCCGGCCTCTTGGCCACCAGGGACAGGTCGATCTGGCCGTCGCCGGCCAGGGAGAAGGACAGCACGTTCGACTCACTGGGCAGCTGCCCGGCCAGCGGCCCGGCCGGCTCGCGCAAGATCAGGCTGACCCGCTGCCTGGTTTCCGCCAGCCGCTTGCCGGTGCGCAGGTAGAACGGCACGCCGCGCCAGCGGGGATTGTCGATCCACAGCCGCGCGGCCACGAAGGTGTCCGTGCCTGACCGGGCGGCCACCGCGGGAACGTCCCGGTAGCCGGCGAACTGGCCGAGCACCACCTCGGCCGGATCGAGCGGCCGGAACGACTTGATCACCTTCTCCCGGGCGGCCTGCAGGTCCAGGGCGTTCAGGCTGGCCGGCGGCTCCATGGCCACCTCGGCGGCCACCTGGAACAGGTGCGTGATGAGCATGTCGAGGACGGCGCCGGTCGCGTCGTAGAACGCCGACCGGTCGGTGATGCCGATCTTCTCCGGCACATCGATCTGGACGGATTCGACGCACTCGCGATGCCACATCGCGGCGAACAGCCCGTTGGCGAAGCGCAGCAGGTGCAGGTCCTGGGTGGCCTCCTTACCCAGGAAATGGTCGATCCGGTAGACCTGCTGCTCGTCCAGGACCGAGTGGACCACCCGGTCCAGGGCGCGGAACGACTGCGGGGACGTGCCGAACGGCTTCTCGTAGACCACCCGGGCGTTTCCGGCCAGCCCGTGCTGGCCGAGGGCCTTGGTCGTCTCCCCGAAAGCCACCGGGGGCACCGCCAGGTAGTGCACGAGCTGCGGGTCGTCGCCCATCGAGGCGCGCGCCTGGCCTAGGACGTCGAGCAGGCTGCCGGGGCTGGCACTGTTGAAGCCGCCGCCGGCGAACAGCACCCGGCCGGCGAAGGACTTCCACTGCCCGGGCTCCGGCCGCGGGCCGAACTCGGTGAGCACGTGGCGGACGTGGCCGCGGAAGTCCTCGTGCGCGACGTCGCCGCGGCCGTTGCCCACCAGCAGCCACTGCCGCGGCAGCAGGCCCTCGGTGGCCAGCCGGTAGAAGGCCGGCAGGACCATCCGCTTGGCCAGGTCACCGGTCACGCCGAACAAGACGAAGATCGTCGGCCGCAGGTCCGGGCTGGCGGTACCGGCCTTTTTCCTGGCTGCCATGGAATCCAACGTATATGACCTGGCCAGGTGCGGACGGCCCGGTACTAGGGTGGGAAACGGTTGTTTGATCAAAGATGATGAGGAGAACCAATGCCAACTCGCACCGCGCGCACCGGCTGGACCGGGACGCTGGAGCAGGGCGTGGGCAAGGTCGAGCTGACGAGTTCCAAGATCGGCACCTACGACGTGTCCTTTCCCAAGCGGGCCGCCGATGACGCCGGGGGATGGACCAGTCCCGAGGAACTTATCGCGGCCGCCCATTCCGCCTGCTACGCCATGCAGCTGTCCGCGCTGATCGGCCAGGCCGGCGGCACCCCGCAGGCGCTCGACGTGCAGGCCGACGTGTCGCTCGGGCCGGACCCGGCCGGCGGTTTCCGGCTCACCGGCATCAAGCTCACCGTGCGCGGCGAGGTGGAGGGCCTGGACGCCGGGCAGTTCGCCCAGGTGGCTCAGGCGGCGAAGGAGGGCTGCCCGGTCAGCAAGGCGCTCACCGGCGTCGACATCACCCTGGACGCCGCCCTGGAGGAATAGCAGGGCGGAATGGCAGGGCGGAGTAACAGGGCTAGGCCGCCGTCGACGGGAACGATGGCCCCGGTCATCGCGCTGGCGCCGTCCCCGGCCAGGAACGCGATGACCGCGGCCACCTCGGCCGGGGACAGCAGCCGCCCCAGCGGCTGCTGGGCGGCGAAGGCGCCGGCCGCGGGCAGGCCGTAGAGCCGGGCGCTCTCGTCCAGGATGGGGGTGGCGGTCGAGCCCGGGCTGACCGCGTTCGCGGTGATGCCGGTGCCGCCTAGCTCGGCGGCCAGCGCGCGGACGAACCCGGCCACCCCGGCCTTCGCCGCGCAGTAGGCGGCGAGCATCGGCAGGCCGCGGGTGGCGGCGGCCGAGGCGACAGCCAGGAAACGCCCCTGGCGCGGCTCCGGGCGGCGCAGCAGGGCCGGCACCGCCACCCGGGCCAGGGTCAGCACGCCGCCGAGGTCGACGTCGAGCACAGCCCGCTCCTGCTCGGGCGGAAGCAGCCAGGCGGGGACCCCGCCGGCGATGACGCCCGCGGCCGCGACCGCCGCGTCCAGCCCGCCCCAGCGCTCCTCGGCCAGCCGCACGGCGGCGGCCAGCGCGTCCGGGTCACGGGTGTCGGCCACGACGGCCACGACGTCACCGGGGGCGGCCTCCGCGACCACGCGGTCCAGGTCGTCGCGCGAGCCCAGCGGATAGGGCAGCGCCGGGTCGTCGGCGCCCCGGTCGACCGCGACGACCCGCCATCCGCCTGCCACCAGGGCCAGCACCGTGGCCGCGCCGATGCCCCGCGCCGCGCCCGTGACGAGCGCGACGCGGGGCGTCACAGCCGTCCCTTGCCCGGGTCCCCGGCCGGCACCGCCCGCAGCACGATGACCTCGGCCGGCCCGGCGAGCTTGCCTGCGAGAAGGGGGGCCTGCGCGGCCAGGGCCGCGCCCTTGCTGTGCGCGCGCAGCGCCTCGGGGCTGGCCCACTTCTCCACCATCATCAGCCGGTCGTCCGCCTGGTGCAGGGCGTACAGCTCGCAGCCGGCCTCCTCGTGCACCTTGGCCACGGTCTCGGTGATGGTGGCGACGACCTCGTCGCGGTGCTCGGGCAGCGGGACGATCGTGGCGACGACGACAACGGACACGTGCGGCTCCTTAGTAGGCGGATCAGTAGTCGGATCAGTAGGCGAAGATCGCGCCCAGGGCGGGCGCGACGTCGGTGTAGGCCCGGATGCGGCGCAGCCGCCCGTGGCCGAGCCGGGCCAGCTCGCGGGCGAGGTCGGCGTCCTGCTCGCCGGAGGTGTCGAGCAGCACGTCCAGCCGCGGCAGCCGCGCCGCGAACGGCCGCGGATCGGGGCCGGCGTTGTGCACGCAGTCCGACAGCAGCACCGCCCGCGCGTCCCTGGCCGGGACCCTGGCGAGCTCACGTGCGGCGACTTGCAGCGGGAAGGCGATGTTGGTCAGCCCCTTGGCCGGGATGCGCAGCATCGTATCCAGCAGCGACTGCGGCGGCACGCGCTGCCCCAGGCGGCTCAGGATGGCCGCGTCGGACCAGAACGCCACGACCGCGAGGTCGTCGCGGCTCAGCTCGGCGGCCAGCGCGCCGACGGTCGCGGCGGCGGTGCGGACCCGCTCGCCCCGCATCGAGCCGGACACGTCCACCAGCAGCAGCACGCTGCGCCGGGTCCTGACCCGCTCGCGGACGATGATGTCGTCCTCCTCCGGCAGCGGGTGCTCGATCAGCTGCTCCACGGTCCGGTCCAGGTCGATGTCGTCCGAGCCGCCCCGATACCTCAGGCTGGCCAGCTCGCCGATGCCGCGCCGCGCGGTGACGTCCCGGCGCGGCCGGGGCACCGCGAGCCGGGTGGCGATCTGCCGGGCCCGCCGGACCGTCTCCGGGTCGGCGGGCGCCTCGTCCAGGGGGCCGGCCAGCGTGCCCTGCTCGGCGGTGATGGCCGGCCCGCCGCGGCCTGGCCGCGGGGCGGCCCGCCCGGCCCGGTCGCCGCCGGGCAGCACCAGGCCCCCGGCGCCGCCGAGGGCCGGTTCCAGCAGCCGCGGTTCGGCGTCGAGCTGCTTGGGCCGGCGCCGCAGCGGAGTCGCCGGCCGCGCCGCCGGGGTCGCCCGACGCAGCGGCGAGTCGGCTGCCACTGTCCTTCAACCGGGGGCCGCCGCGGCCGGGGCCAGGATGAACTGGTCCTCCCAGATCTGCCGCAGCACCGCCTCCGGGGTCGCGTCGACGGTCTCGTCGAGGAAGATCCGGCCCGACAGGGCGACCACCATGGCGTCGTACACCACCTCGGGATAACCGTCGGCCATGCCGCCGCTGATGCCGCGCAGGGCGAGCAGCTGCCCGGCCACCAGGGTGAGGTCGATGGCGCCGCGCACGCTGCTGCCCTGCCGGATGTCCGGGTGCTCGCGGGTGGCCCGGGTGACCGTCACGGCGTCGTCGGTCAGCCGCGCGTACACCTCGGCCGCGAGCCCGGGCAGCGGCGCCCGCAGCGCCACGATGCCGCGCTCGGCCGCCGCGTCCTGGTAGCCGATGGCCAGCCGGCAGATCCGGTCGTGCACCGAGGTGGACAGCCGGGTGGTGCCCACGTTGTCGTAGGGATTCATCGAAGCGACGACCCGGAAGGTGGGCGCCGCCGCCACGGTCCCCGCGGTGGGCACCGCGATCTGCCGCTCCGCCATCGCGGTCAGCAGGGTGTTGATCGTGTCCTCGGGCGCCCGGTTGAATTCCTCGATGTACAGGAAGCCGCCGTGGCGCATCGCCTGCAGCAGCGGCCCGTCGACGAAGTTGTCCGGGCTGTAGTCCTCGCGCAGTACCCGGGCCGGGTTGTGGTGGCCGATCAGCTTGCTGGGGGTAAGGTCCGCGTTGCCCTCGACGAAGACCAGCGGGATGCCCCACTCGGCCGTGATGGCCCGCAGCAGCGTGCTCTTGCTGGTCCCGGGCGGGCCCTCCAGGATGAGGTCGCGGCCCGCGGCCACCGCCGCGAGCACGAGCGTCAGCTCGCGCTCGCGGCCGACCAGGTGCGCGGCGACCCGCTCGTAGGCAGCCGCCAGGCTGGAGTCCGTCATTTGACGAGCAGGCCCGCGTCGATCGGCAGCGTCACCCCGGTAACGTACCGCGACTCGTCCGAGGCCAGCCACAGCACGGCGTTGGAGATGCCGGCCGGCTCGACCCATACTCGCCCTGTCATTGTCGTGCCTCCTTGCCGGGGGTCATCTGATCGTGTTGCCCGCGTCGACGGTGAACTCCAGGCCGGTGACGTAGCGTGCCTCGTCGGAGGCCAGGAACAGCACCGCGTGGCTGATGTCGCGGGCCTGCACGCTGTCGACCGGCAGGGTGTTCAGGTAGATCGGGGCGATCGCGGGGTAGCGCTCCTTGAGCGCGTCGATCGCGCCGAGGCCGTGGCCCATCGGCGTGTCCACCCCGGTCGGGTGCACGGTGTTGACCCGGATATTGTGGCTGGCCAGCTCGTTGGCCATCGCCCGGGCGATGCCGACCACGCCGTGCTTGGCCGCCACGTACGGGGCCAGGAAGGGCATCCCCTTCAGGCCGGCCGTCGAGCTGGTGCAGATGATCGAGCCGCCGCCGGCCGCGATCAGGTGCGGCACGCTGACCACCAGCGTGTTCCAGACCCCGGTCAGGTTGGTGTCCAGGGTGTCCTGCCAGACTGCCGGGGTCACCTCGTCCCAGGACTGCGCCGTGCAGATGCCGGCGTTGGCGCTGACGATGTCCAGCCGCCCGAGCTGCGCCACGCCGTCGTCCACGGCGGCCGCCAGGGCGGCCGCGTCGCGCACGTCGGCCTGGGCGGCCACGATCCGGCGGTCCAGCGCCTCGACCGCCCTGGCCGTCTCGGCGAGGTCTTCCGCCGTGGCCATCGGGTACGGCACGCTGCCGTAGTCGCGGCAGATGTCGACCGCGATGATGTCAGCGCCCTCCTCGGCGAGCCGGATCGCATGCGACCGCCCCTGCCCGCGTGCGGCTCCGGTGATGAAGGCGACCTTGCCTGCTACTCGTCCGGCCATGATCCGGGCATGCTCCTCGGCCGTTCGGCTTACTTCTTGTTCGTGAAGCCCGCGTCGACCGGCAGCGTCACGCCGGTGACGTAGCGGGCGTCGTCGGAGATGTTGCCTGCCACTTAAAGCAACTCCTTTCACTTACGCCGCATGCGTTGACGTGGCTTCCCCCGGGCCGCGGCCCGCGGCCTGCTCAGGCCGGGCGGAAGCCGGCCAGCGGGCTCTCGTCGCAGGCCCGGTCCGGTCTGCGGCCGATCGCCACCGGTACCGGCCGGGACCGGTGTGAATGATCACCGAACGGACGCGGCGGGGCCCCGGCGACCGTGGCGAGCGCGCGCTCGCCGTGGCCCTTGACGCACTCCGGGTCGGGGCCGTCGAGCGGCAGCCCGGTGAAGAACTTGGCCGCCATGCACCCGCCGCGGCAGGAGTCGTAGGCCGAACACGACTGGCAGGCGCCCCCGGTCTGCGGCCGGCGCAGCCCGGCGAAGAGCTCCGACTCCCGCCAGACCGCGGCGAAGCCCCCGGGGCCGCGGACATTGCCGGCCAGGAAGTTGTCGTGAATGGCGAACGGGCAGGCGTAGACGTCGCCGACCGGGTCGATCAGGCAGACCACGCGGCCCGCGCCGCACAGGTTGAGCCCGGGCAGCGCCTCCCCGTAGGCCGCCAGGTGGAAGAACGAGTCGCCGGTCAGCACCTGCTCGCCGCGGGCCGCCAGCCAGTCGTAGAGCTGCCGCTGCTGGGCAGCCGTGGGGTGCAGCTCGTCCCACACGCCGGCGCCGCGTCCCGACGGCCGCAGCCGGGTCAGCCGCAGCTGGGCGCCGAACCGGTCGGCGATCGTCTTGAAGTCATCCAGCTGGCTGACGTTGTGCCTGGTCACCACCACAGAGATCTTGAAGCCCCGGAAGCCGGCCTCAGCCAGGTGCCGCATCGCCCGCAGCGCCGTGGCGTACGAGCCCGGGCCGCGTACCGCGTCGTTGACCTCGGCGGTCGCGCCGTCGAGCGAGATCTGCACGTCGACGTAGTCGCTGGCGGCCAGGCGGCGGGCTATCTCCGGGGTGATCTTGATGCCGTTGGTGGAGAACTTCACCCCGACGTGGTGGGCGGTGGCGTAGTCGACCAGGTCCCAGAAGTCGGGCCGGACGGTGGGCTCGCCGCCGCCGATGTTCACGTAGAACACCTGCATCCGCTCCAGCTCGTCGATCACCGCCCGGCACTGCGCGGTGGTCAGCTCGCCCGGGTCGCGGCGGCCCGAGCTGGACAGGCAGTGCACGCAGGACAGGTTGCAGGCGTAGGTCAGTTCCCAGGTCAGGCAGATCGGCGCGTCCAGCCCGTACTGAAACTGCTCGACCAGGGGCAGCGTCATCGGGGGGTGGGTCACCGGGGGCTGGGTCACCGGAGGCCCCGCGCGCGGATCATCTGGGAGCTGGCCAGCGTCGCCAGGGCGGCGGCGTAGGCAGGCAGCTCGGCCTCGGCCACGCCCGCCAGGCGGCAGGCTTCCCGCGCGCTTGGCGCCTCGCCGAGCGAGCTGACCACGGTGAGCAGAGCCGGGCTCTTCAGGAACGACAGGCGGCGGGTGCCGAAATGGTAGAGCAGCGCCCCGAACCGCTCCGGCCGGACCGACACCTGCGGATGCAGCTGCCAGGGGCGGTCGAGGTCAAACCCGGCCCGCGCGCCACTGGCGAGTGCCTCAGTAGACACCGCACATGCCGTCGATGGAAACCTCCTCGACCAGCAGGTCCGCGTCCGCCAGCTCGGGTTCCCCGGCCTGCGGGGCCGGGCTCCCTAGCTGCGCGGGCGTGGACTATGGTGGCGTCGGCACGATTTCCGTCACACAGTGACGAATATATTTCGCATGTTAACGTCACCTTGTGACATAAGCAAGGCTCCGCCAAGTGAACTCCTCCGGCCCGTTCTCCTGGGAGGCGGCAGTTTGTTGACCGGCCCAGTATCAACCGGCAGGGCGGTGGCCGCGGCCGGCCCGCGGCGCGGCCGGCCTCCCGGCACCAGCCGCCGCGAGCTGGAGCTGATCGCCCTGCGCCTGTTCACCAGCCAGGGCTTCGACAGCACCACCATCGAGCAGATCGCGGCCGAGGCCGGAGTGAGCAAGCGGACGTTCTTCCGCTACTTCAGCTCCAAGACAAGCGTGCTGTGGAGCGAGTTCGACCATGAGGTGGACGTGATCCGCGCGGCGCTGGCCGAGGTGCCCGCCGTGGTGCCGATGATGGACGCCATCCGCCGCGCGGTGGTCACGGCCAACCACTACGGGCCGCAGGACGTCCCCGAGCTGCGGATGCGGATGAACCTGATCGGCTCCGTGCCCGCCCTGCAGTCCAGCGCCGCCCTGCACTACGACGCGTGGGAACGTGCCATCAGCGACTTCGCCGCGACCCGCACCGGCCAGCCCGCCGAATCGCTCTACCCGCTCGCCGTCGGCCGCGCCACCCTGGCCGCCTGCCGCGCGGCCTACGACCGCTGGTCCGCCCGGGCGGACGCCGACCTGACCTTCTATCTCGACGCGGCCCTGGCCGCCCTCGCGGCCGGGTTCGATCCGGCCGTGATCCGGACCGCCGCCCAGGCTCTCGGCCGCGAAGGGGCCATACCACGCCCTGGCTGATGGACAATGAGAGCATGACTAGTCAATCCGGCGCGGGTGCTGTGACCGGCAGGGGCAGCCCGGCGCGGCGGGCCACCGAGATCGACGTGGCCGAGGCCAGGAAGGCGTTCTTCCTCATGGTCGGGTTCATCGGGCTGATCTGGGTGCTCCAGATCGCCAACTGGGCCGACCACTACCGGCTCGACTTCGACTACGGCATCCTGCCCCGCAGCATCGGGCGGCTGCCGGAGATCTTGACGGCGCCGTTCCTGCACTTCTCCTGGGACCACATCGAGGGGAACTCCGGGCCGCTGTTCGTCTTCGGCCTGCTCGCCGCCTACCGCGGCGTGGTCAGGTTCCTCGGCGTGACGCTGCTCGTCGCGATCACCAGCGGCCTGGCCGTCTGGCTGTTCCAGGGCAACAACGAGCTCACCGTCGGGGCCAGCGGTCTCATCTTCGGCTACTTCGGCTACGTGCTGTCCCGGGGCCTGATCGACAGGAACCTCATCGACGCGCTGGCCGCGGTGGTCATGGCGCTGTCGTACGCCTACATCCTGACGGTGGCGATACCAGGCACGCCCGGCGTGAGCTGGATGGGTCACCTGGGCGGGCTGATCGGCGGGATCGCCGCGGGCTGGATCTTCCGGGCCAAGCGCGCGGTGGCCGGCCCGGGCCGGGCCGGGCTCCCCGGCGGCTCCGGCGGGTCCGCCGGCCGGGCGCCGGGCACCGCGGTGGTCCGGACGAACCCGGATAATCCGCGTGCGGACCTGCACAAGGAACTGGACGACATGGGCCTGTAGGCCGCTCCGGTCACGCGGCGCGCGGGCGGACCCGGTCCAGCCGGGCGAGTGAGTCTTCTGAGGTGCGGAGGGACACGTCCAGCACGGCTTGCCTGCGCCTGGGGTCCATGAGATTGGCGCCCATGACGGCGAGATCCTTCGGGCCGGGGGTCACGATGGTGACGTGCTTGCCCTGGGCGCTGAGCGCCCTCGCCTGACGCAGCAGCGCGCGGGTGATCAGCTGCCTGAGCCGGCGCTCGATCCGCAGGTGGGGCTGGAGCGGATGATCGGGCTCGGTGCTGGCCATCGGCGCGAGGACGTAGACCTCGTGCACGTCCGTGCCGCTCAGGGCGCTGAGCGAAGTGGAGGACCGGATGCCGCCGTCCACGTAGCGGCGGCCGTCGATGTGCGTCGGCTCGTACCAGCCCGGGATGGAGCAGGAGGCGACCACGGCCTCGGGCAGCGGCGCGCGGGGGGCGTCCGGGTGGCCGAACAGCACCCGCCGCCCGGTGTCATAGTCCATGGCCGCGATCCAGGTGTGGCCGTCCACCCAGTGCGGCGGGGTCCCGGCGCGGGCGGCATGCTGAGGATGCTGGTGGTGACGCCAGTGCAGCGCGCTGACCAGTGACCGGAGCGCCGCGTGCTGGCCCCGGCCGTGCGGCAGGCAGCCGCTCGCCCCCACCCACGGGGGCACCTGCAGCGGCCGCAGCAGGGCGGTGCGCGCCAGCTGAACCGAGCCGAGCCGCAGCCGCGGCACCGGCGGCAGCGGGCCGTCCTGCGCGGCGAGCACGACGGAATCGCTCAGGATCCCGGTGGCGTCCCCGCACTGCCAGGCCACGATTTCGTCCAGCGACGCGCGGCAGCGCAGCGCGGCGGCCAGCACGCTGCCCGCGCTCGTCCCGACGATGAGGTCGGCGTCCGCGGCGGGGGCCGGCAGCCGGTCCTGCAGCCGGGCCAGCGCACCGGTCGTCCAGGCCGCGCCGAGCACGCCGCCCGCGCCGAGTACCAGGCCGATCCGCGGGTGGGAGCGGCGAATCGCCTGCTCGGGACCAAGAACCACAGCAGGCACATCTGCCTCCGCAACCCACCCGCACGCAACGCTGGCCGCGGGTGACGAAGTTACTTAAGAGTAACTGTAAGGGTTGCGAGGCTGTATGAGCTAGCTGTCCGGGTTCAGCAGCTGGTCCTTCAGGATCTTGCCGAGCGAGTTCTTCGGCAGCTCCGCGCGGAACTGGAAGACCCGCGGGCACTTGTAGGCGGCCAGCCGCTCCCGGCAGTAGGACAGGAGCTCGTGCTCGAGCAGGTCCATGGCCGGCCGCACGATCACCACGGCCATGACCTCCTCGCCGAGCCGCTCGTCGGGAACGCCGACCACGGCGGCCTCGGCGACCGCCGGATGAGCGTGCAGCACGTTCTCGATCTCGCTCGGGTACACGTTGTATCCGCCGCGGATGATGAGCTCCTTCTTGCGGCTGACGATGAACAGGAAGCCGTCCTCGTCGATGTAGCCGAGGTCCCCGGTGTGCAGCCAGTCGCCGGTGAAGCTGTTCGCGGTGGCCTCCGGGTTGTTCAGGTAGCCCTTCATCACGTGCAGGCCGCGGGTGACGATCTCGCCCACGTTCTCCGGCCCGGGCGGCAGCGGCTGGCTGTTCTCGTCCCACACCTGCGTCTGCGTCCCCCAGATGGGCTTGCCGACGCTGTAGGCCCGGCGCTCGGCCGCGCTGGGGTTGAAGGTCGTGGTCGACGCGGTCTCGGTCATCCCGTAGCCCTCCAGGATGATCAGCCCGAAGCGCTCCTCGAACGCGTCGAGGACGGGCGCCGGGATGGACGCCCCGCCGGAGATGGCGACCCGCAGCGAGGACAGGTCGTAGCTCTCCAGGTCCGGGTAGGACAGCAGGTCGGCGAACATGGTGGGCACGCCCTCGAAGATGGTGGCCCGGTCGCGCTGGATCGCGGTCAGCACCGCGGCGGGAGTGAACCGGGGGATCAGCGACATCGTGCAGCCGAACCGCACGCAGACGTCCAGGATGCTGGACAGGCCGAACACGTGGAACAGCGGCAGGACGGCGATCACGATGTCGTCGGGCTGGACGTCGAACAGCCGCCCCGGGATGTCGGCGTTCATGTACAGCTGGATGTGCGTGAGCTCGGCGCCCTTGGGGCGCCCCGTCGTGCCGGAGGTGTAGACGATCACGGCCGTGTCCGTGGGCTGCCGCATGACCATGTCGAAGCGCGGCACGCTGGCCGCCAGCAGCCGTTCGAAGGCCAGCACCTTGTCGGAAGCCAGCACCTTGTCGGAGGGGAGCGCCGACCCGCTGTCAGCGGCGTGGCCGACGGCGTAGATCTGGTCAAGCCCGGCGGCTTCGGCCCCCTTGGCCGCCTCAGCCAGGACGCCCTCCCAGGTGATCAGGACGCGGGCCCCGCTGTCGCCGAGATGGAAGGCCACTTCGGGGGCGCGGAGCATGACGTTCAGCGGCACCACGATGCCGCCGGCCTTGAGGATGCCGAAATACGAGATCAGGAACTGCGGGATGTTGGGCAGCTGCAGCGCCACCGAGTCGCCCGGCTTCACCCCGATGGCGGCCAGCGAAGCCGCGAGCCGGTCCGAGGCCTGGTCCAGCTGGCGGTAGGTGACCTGGCCTTCGGTGAACACGGCCACGGGCCGGTCCGGCGTGGCATGCGCGGCTTCGCTGAGGATGACAGCAAGGTTGAAGCTCATGGCGCTTCCCTTTCCGGTGCCGGGGGCCATTTTTCCTCAGCGTGCAGGCCGGCGTCCTGCCCCGGCTACAGGCGTTTTACCTGGACATACAGGACGTTCGGCCTGTTGTCACGACTGGTGCAAGGTGATCAGGAACTCCGCCACCCCGTGGTCGGCCAGGGAGCCGGCGAAGCCCAGCCCGCCGGGGCCCTTGATGCCCCAGGCGGGGAAGGCGACCGGGATCGACCCGGCGACCCGGAGCGCGGTCCCGTCGCGGCGCCCCGAGAGGGTGACGGTCACCGGCCGCGTGACCCCGTTCAGGCTGAGCCGGCCGGCGGCCGTGAGCCTGACGGTCCCGCCCGAGGCGAGCGAAGAGCCCGGTGCGGCCGGCCTGGCCAGGGTGAACGTCGCCGCGGGGAAACGCCGGGTCTCCAGGCTCCGGGCGACCTGGGGCTGGGTCTTGCCGTTTACCTTGATCGCGGTGAGGTCGACGCGGAACGTCGCGCTGGTGACCTGGCCGCCGGATATCACCAGGGTGCCGCGGACGGCGGTGGTCCGGCCCACGGTGTCGTTGCTCATCCCGAAGGCGGTCTCCGGCACCCGGAAGCCCGCGACCGAGCCGCCCGAGACGGTCCACGTGCCGTCGAGGGGGCCGGCCGGGGCGGAGGCCGGGGCGGCGGGCAGCGCGAGCGGCGGCGACGTCGGCTGGAACTTGATGAACGCCCAGCTGCCCAGCACGACCAGGGCCAGCAGGGCGGCGGCCCCGAGCAGGATCCTGCGCCCCCAGCGCCGCTTGCGCGCCGCGCGGCCGGGCAGGTTGCGGGCTGGCCTCAGCCGGCCGATCTCACCAGTCATGACACACTCTCCTCAGGGGTGACGCCGGACGGCCCGTCCAGGCGGGGGACGACCAGGAAGACCGGGTAACGCGCCGCGATGGCCTCGAAGTCCGCCAGCGGCGCGCCCGGCCCGACGGGCAAGTGCGGGCGTGCGCCCGGCACCTTCTGCAGGTAGCGCCGGAGGATCGCCGGGCGCTCGGCGGCCGGCAGCTCGACCAGCCGGCACGGGACGGCGCGACGGCGGCGGATGACGGCCTGGCCGCCCGCGGCCCGCACGTTCCGCACCCAGTTGCACTGGTCGCCGAGCATCGGGACCAGGTACCAGCGGCCCTGCCAGTCGGCCATGCCGAGCGGGAAGCGGCAGGTCCGGCCGGAGCGGCGCCCGGTCACCTCGAGCGTCACCCAGCGCCCGGGCAGCAGCCCGAGCCCGAACACCTCCGCCCAGCACCGCGAGAACCGGCGGGCGGTCGCGTTCGCCCGGCCGCCCGCGTACATGGCCCGCAGGCCGTCGTCGGAGAAAGGCCAGCTCCTCATGTGTCCTCCCGGTGTGAGCCGCGGGCCGCGGCCGGGGCCGCGGCTGTCTTTCGTGCCGTTCGGTGGTAAAATATGAGATACCAAACTTGAGACATAGAGTCTTAAGTCCCAACTCGGGGAGGCGGGGTGTGCGATGACAAGCGAGACGCAGGCACCCACGGGCCTGGCCCGCCGGGGACGCCGGCTGTCGGACCGGGAGACCGAGCAGCGCATGCTGCGGGCGGCGGTGGCCATGGTGCAGCGCACCGGGCTGACCGTGAGCCTGGATCACATCAGCTTCGAGGACGTCATCCGCGACGCCGACGTGTCCCGCAGCGCCGTCTACCGCCGCTGGCCCTACAAGGACCTGTTCTTCAGCGATCTGGTGAAACAGCTGGCCAAGGACGCCACCCCGACGATCGTCGACGACGAGCTCGCGCTGATGCGGCGCATCGTGGCCGAGCACGAGGACATGCTCGAGACGCCCGAGCTCCGGCACGGGCTCCTCGTCGAGCTGTTCCGCCAGCTGTCGCTGCTGGACTTCCAGGCCATGTACAGCTCGCCGGGCTGGCGGACCTACATCGCCCTGCACGCGGCGTTCATGAGCCTGGCCGACGGGGCGCTCCGGGACCAGGTCCAGGTGGCCCTGGCCGAATCCGAGCAGGCTCATAACGCCCGCATCGCCCGCGCCTGGCAGCAGCTGACCGGCATGTTCGGCTACCGGCTGCGGCCCGGGCTCGGGGCCACCTTCGAGATGCTGGCCACCCTGCTCAGCGCCACCATGCGCGGACTGATCATCACGGCCCTCTCCACCCCCGGCACCGCCAGTCACCGGGTGCGCGCCCGCCCGTTCGGGGCGGCCGCCGAGGACGAGTGGTCCCTGCCGGCGCTGGGATTCGGCAGCATGGCCTCGGCGTTCCTGGAGCCCGATCCCGCGGTCCAGTGGGACGAGCAGCGACTGGCCACTGTCCGCCAGGCCCTGCGAACCTGGACTCTGCCGGACGACTAGCCCGCCGGGGAGCTGGTCGGCGTTGCCCGACTCGGCCCTACGGCACCGCGTCGATGACGCCGGTAACTGGCGATATCGGTGCAGGTCAGCGACACTATGCCGATGGGGGAACATCGGCTGAGGCCGCCGGCGGACCGGATCTTGGTGGCTCAGCTCACCGGCGAGGCACGGCATCACGCGAAGTGGCGTCCGCTCACCGCCGAGGAGGAAGCCGACGCGGTGACCGAACTGCGCGCGCTCGCGGGCGCCCGGGCGGATCTGCTGGCCGAGGTGGCCGGGATCTTCGAGGGCACGTCGGAGGGCGAACTGGACGAGCCGCTCGCCCGGTCCGCCGCGCAGCTGTGCCGTAAGGCCGGCGCTGACCCGGCGGCGATACCAGCCTGGATCGAGGAAGGCCGCAGGCGCGCGGCGAACGCCAGGCGGCCCGCGGGCGGCCCGGGCCCGTGAGACCCAGGCCGGCGGGCAGGGCGCGCTCAGGCACGAGCTGCGCACCAGGTGCGGCCGGGATGGCGACGGTCAGAACGGAGGCTCGTCGGTGTAGCTGCCCGGGCCGTCGGACGCCCACGGGTCGGTGTCCGCACCGCCCGCGTTGCCCTGGCCTCCCTGGCCTCCCTGGCCGCCGGGAGGCCGTCCGCCGGAACCGCCGGAGCCGCGCTGGCCGCCTTGGCCGCCGCTGTAGCCGCCGTCGCCGCCGGACCGGGCGACCCGGTTGACCTTGGCCGAGGCATTCCGCAGCGACGGGCCCACATCATCGACCTCGACCTCA
>WNGG01007496.1_pt1 | contig 16952 bp, 16 predicted proteins | sample 5400661 | NCBI WGS metagenome assembly WNGG01 (sample SAMN13153372, study PRJNA577476) | soil metagenome | isolation source: 100 cm soil or saprolite under Garry oak tree replicate 1 | place: USA:California | collected 2016-06-15 | reverse complement strand
ACCATCGAGAATTCCGGCTTCGACCAGATTCGGTCCGCGAGATCATCGAGCCAGGGGTCGTCAAAGGCGGGCCGAGGAGTAAGCGCCGCCTCGGTCACGCCATCGCCCGGCGGACGATCGGCGGGCGCTGCTCATCATCGCCGTAGGCCCAGCCGAGCAGGTCCATGACATGGACCACGGGAATGTCGTGTCCGGCGCGCTGCAGACCCATGCCGACCTGAAGGATGCAGCCCGGGTTGGCGGACGCGATCACCTGCGCCCCCGAATCGATGATATTGCGCACCTTCCAGCCGAGCGCCTCTTCAGAGATTTCCGGCTGGGTCAGGTTGTAGACCCCGGCGGAACCGCAACACCAGTCGGACTCCTTCATCTCGACCAGCTCGATGCCGGGAATCACGCCGAGCACCTGTCGTGGCTGCTGGTGCACCTTCTGACCGTGCACCAGGTGGCAGGGATCCTGGTAGGCAACCTTGAGGCGGATCGGGCGCGCCGGTGGCCGGAGCCCAAGGCTGATGAGGAACTCCGAGGCATCCTTCACGGTCCGGGAGAAACCGGGGGCGGCCTCCCGGCGCCCGGCATCATTGCGCAGTTGCACCTCGTATTCCTTCATGTTCGAGCCGCAGCCGGCAGCGTTGACCACCACGGCGTCGAGGCCCTGCTCAGCGAAGGCGTCCATGGTCAGGCCGGCGAGGTGTTCGGCCGTCTTCGCCTCGCCGGCGTGCGACGCGAGAGCACCGCAGCAGACCCGCGCGGCGGGCACGATGACGTCGCAGCCGTTGCGCGCCAGGGCAAGGGCGGTCCGACGATTCGTGCCCCGAAACATTTCGTCCTGGATGCATCCGGCAAGCAGGCCGACACGGGCGCGACGCGTCGCCTGCGCCGGCGTCAGCCCGGGTAGCGGCGCCCGCCGCGGCCGCGCGTCGCCGACCGGCGGGAAGGCGGCAAACTTGCCGAGGGGCAGGATCTTCCAGGCGCCACTTCGCCGTAAGAGTGCGGGCAGCCGCACCGCTCTCGTGGCCCGATACAGCCAGCCCACGAGGCGGAGGCGTCCCGGATGCGGCAGCAAGCCGTTGAGGAGCACGGTGCGCACCATCCGGTCGCGGCGGTTCTGCGGTGGCGTCTTCGCGCGCGCCATCTCCATCACGGTTCCAAACTGGACACCAGACGGGCAGGCCGTTTCGCAAGCGCGGCAGTTGAGGCACTGATAGACGTGGGCCTGAAAGCGCGGGTCGTCGAACGCCACCAACCCCAGTGTCGCCTCCTTGATCTGCCACATCCGCCCGCGCGGGCTGTCGCCCTCGTGATGCAGGCTGCGAAACGTCGGGCACTTGGGCAGGCAAAGCCCGCAGTGAATGCAGTCCCGGACCAGGTCCATGTCGATGCCGGCGGCCGGCGAGGGCACGCCGTCCCGCTGGAGCTGCGCCTTGAAGTCGAGCGAGGCGACGTCGCGCATCAGTCCCCCACTAGATCCCGCCCACGAACCGGCCCGGGTTGAGGATCCCGTTCGGATCGAGAGCCTGCTTGAGCGCGCGCATGATCGGAAACCCGGGGGGCGGCGGCCCCCAGATGTCGAGACCCTCCTTGAGCGCGACCGGAGCCGCGACCACCACCACCTGCCCCTCGGCGCCGGCCGCGGTGCGCAAACGCGACAGCGTGGCGGCGGCAGCCGGCGCCGGTACTCGAATGTCGACGACGCCCGACGCGGGCTGGGCCAGCACTCGGGCGTCCGGCGGAACGGCCGCCATCAACAGCGGGCTGGCCGCGAGCGGAACAATGGCGCGAAGCACCACGTCGTCATCCGCGGGCGTGGACCAATCACGGGCGACGTCCCAGAAGCCCGGGGGAGTCTCGGCGTCTTCTGCGGCGCCCCCGGCATCACGCACGAATCGGACAGCCTGGTCTTTTGCCGCCTGCACCTCGCGCGCATACCCCTCGAGTTTGAGCGCCAGGTCCCATCGACCTCCAGCACCGTCCTGGACGATGGCGGTGGCGGGCGCGAGGTATTGGTGGGCAAGCTTGAGCCCCACCTCGAGCGCCGGCGCCGGCGCCTCGAAGTGGGCAAACAGCGTCGCTTCCATTTCGGGTCGTGCCTGGACTTTGAAGTTCACTTCGGCCACCACCCCCAGCGTGCCAAGGGCACCGATGTGCAGCTTCATCAGGTCGTAGCCGGCGACGTTCTTCACCACCTTGCCGCCGGCACGCGCGACCTTGCCCGACGGGTACGCCACCGCAATGCCGATCACCCAGTCACGCACCGTGCCGTACCGGCCTCGGCTGAGGCCGTTGGTGTTGGCCGCGACCATTCCGCCGACGGTCGCTTGTTCCGGATGCGGCGGATCGAGCGGGAGGCGCTGGCCCTGCTCGCGCAGCGTGGCCTGCAGGTCGCGCAGCCGCATGCCCGCCTCGACGCGGCAGGTGAGGTCGGCGGGCTCGTACTCGAGCAGCCGCGTCATTCGTTCGGTTGAACAGGCCACGTCGTAGCGCCGTGGCGGGGTGCCCAACCGCATTTGTGTGCCACCGCCCCAGACCACCACGGCGGCCGGAGCGAGGTCGCAGAGACGTAGCCCACGAGCCGCATCTTCGGCGTCCTCCGGGCGCATCACCGTCGACGGCAGCAGACCGTCGACGCTGAGCCCGCGCTGCTCATCGACGCCGATCTCGTGCCCGGGTAGTGCCTGGGCGCGCGCCTTCACACCCATACGTCCTCGCCGGCGGCAACCGCCGCGCGCGGCTGCCGACGCGGGTACCCGGGCGGGATCGGCACCTCCGACGGCTCGAGCCCCTTGCCAGGAAAGACCTTTCCGGGGTTCATGAGGCACTGGGGATCAAAAACGCGGCGGACGCGATCCATCACTTCGAGGTCGTCATCCGAGAAGACATAGCGGATGTTCTCACGTTTTTCCAAACCGATCCCATGTTCGCCGGTCACCGATCCGCCGGCATCGGCACAGAGCTTCAAGATCTCGTCGCCGATCCGAAGCACGGCTTCGTACTGACCCGGTTTGAAGGCATCGAAGAGAACGAGAGGGTGAAGGTTGCCGTCGCCGGCGTGGAACACGTTGCAGATCTTGAAGCCGGTGCGCTCGCTGATGGCGTCGATCTTCGCGAGCGTCTCGGGCAACCTCGTGCGGGGCACCACGCCATCCATCACGTAAAAGTCCGGCGACAGGCGACCCATCGCCGAGAAGGCTCCCTTGCGCCCTTTCCAGAGCGCCTGGCGTTCCGCCTCGTTGCGAGCGACCCGCACCTCACTGGCGCCGTTCTCGCGGCAGACCCTCGCCATCCGCTCGCCGAGGTCCTCGGCAACCTCCGGGGTGCCGTCAACTTCGAGCAGTAAGACCGCGCCGGCGTCCAACGGGTAGCCCGCGTGCGACGCGGCTTCGATCGCCTGGATGGAGAGCTTGTCCATCATCTCGATCGCGGCCGGAAGGATCCCGGTACGCACGATGGCCGAGACGGCATTGCTGGCGGTGGCAACGTCCGGGTAGACGGCCATCAGGGTCTTTTGCACCGGCGGCAGTGGTTGGATCTTCACCCAGATCCGGGTGACGACGCCCATCGTTCCCTCCGATCCGACCAGCACACCGGTCAGGTCGTAGCCGATCGCCTCCGCAGTGTTGCGCCCACCGACCTGCACCAACTCACCATTGGCGAGCGCAACCTCGAGACCGGTGACGTGGTTGACAGTGACGCCGTAGAGGAGCGTGTGTGGGCCGCCGGCGTTGGTCGCGACGTTTCCCCCGATGGTGCAGGCGCCCTGGCTCGACGGGTCCGGGACGTAGTAGTAGCCCTGCGGCTTGAGCGCCTGGCTCAGCGCCAGGTTGACGACGCCCGGCTGCACCACGGCCCGCAGGTTGTCCACGTCGATCTCGAGGATGCGATCCATCCGGGCGAAGGTGATGACGACACCGCCCTCGACCGGAACGGTCCCGCCGGCCAGGCTACTGGCGCCGGACCGCGCCGTGATCGGTACCCCGGCCTCGGCGCAGAGCTTGACGACTTGCGCCACTTCCTTCGCCGTCCCGGGGATGACGACGATGTCCGGCAGCGCCGTCTCGGGGCTGGCGTCGTACTGATAGAGCCGCATCTCGTAGGCATCGGCGAAGGCGTAGCGCTCGCCAACCACGCCACGAATCTGGGCGAGGAGTCGGTCGCGATCAGCCGCGTCCATCTTTTAAAGGGTACCCCCGGGAATCCCCCACCCTGCCCTCCCCCGCGAGCGGGGGAGGGTGCTGGGGGGACGCTCGTTAACCGAAGGTCGGGATGATCCCAGGGATCAGGTAGACCTCGATCATGGCAACGATGCCGACGGCGGCCGTCAGGATCAGGCTGTAGCCGATGGTTCGGCGGAAGATCTCGCCCTCCGAACCCACCCGGTTGACACCCGCCGCGCCGACGGACAGGTTTTGCGGACTGATCATCTTGCCCATCACCCCGCCCGACGAGTTGGTCCCCGCTGTCAGGACGGGGTTCAGGTGATGTCCGCCGATCACGATTTGCTGGGCGGTATGGGCCTGCATGGGGCCGAAGAGCGTGTTGGACGCGGTGTCGCTGCCGGTCAAAAAGACGCCCAGCGCACCGATCACCGCCGAGAAGAAGGGGAAGAACCCGCCGGCTTTTGCCATGAGCAGGGCAAGGGTGGACGTCATCCCGGAGAAGTTCATGACGGCGGCGATACCCAGGATGAACGCGATCGTCATGATGGGCAGCGCGAGCTGGCGTAGGGTGCGGCCGTAGGTCGTAAAGAAGAGGCCCAGCGGTGCCCCTCGGATCGCCATCACGATGAAGGCGACGATCGACGCGAAGAGCACGAGGCTACCGGCCGCTGCCAGGAAGTCCCAGGTGAAGGTGACGGGATACGGCGTGGATTTGGTCACGATCGTCGGTTCCTGGGAGATCAGGGCTTTGGGTTTGGCGGAGGTGCCGCTGTAGCTGCCGGGCCACTGGAACCTCCAGAACGGGAACTTGAAGGCGCCGGCATCCACTGTCGGATTGGGACCGATCCACGGATTCGGGCAAAGCTTGTATGCGGGCTGGCCGCATTTGAAGTCAGCGGTGACGTTCGCCGGCGTGTGCAGCGCATTCTTCACGTTGCCGGGTGGACTGCCGGAAAAGAAAGGCAGGTTACCCATCTGGCCGATCAGGATGACCACCACCAGGATCACGTACATCATGTAGGCGCGCACAATCCGCGCCGGCGGATCGGCGACCTGGGCAACGGCGGCACCCACACTTCGAAACCTCGGGGTTACGCCCGGCACGGCCGCGCGGTCGGCGGCAAAACTCCAGAGCGTCTTCGGCTTCCAGACTCGGAGCAGCAGGGCGACGGCGGCCATCGAGACCAGGGCGGCGAGCACGTCAGTCAGCTCGGGCCCGATGAAATTCGAGACCAGGAACTGGACGATCGCGAAGACGACGCCCGCGGTGAGGACCGCCGGCAGAACTTCGACCATGCGCTTCCAGCCGGCGAGAACAACGATCAAGAAGCCAGGAATGAGGATCGAGAAGACCGGAAGTTGCCGCCCGACCATGGCGGAGAGTGCCAGGGTGACCTGCGTCTGATCGTTGGCGCTGTGGCCGATGATGGGCGCGGTCAGCAGCCCCAGCGTGACGATCGGGATGCCGATCGAGCCGAAGGCCACAGGCGCTGTGTTGGCGAGCAGCGCGAGCACCGCCGCACTGATCGGCTCGAAGCCGAGGCTCGCGAGGATGGCCGCCGAGATGGCGACCGGGGCACCGAAGCCGGCGATGCCTTCCATCAGGGCGCCGAAGCAAAACGCCACCAGCAGGGCCTGGACCCGCCGGTCCCCGGTCAGCTGGGTGAGCGACCGGCGGATCACGTCGAAGTCACCACTGGCGATGGTCAGGTTGTGGAAGAAGACCGCGTTGAGCACGATCCAGCTGATCGGCCACAACCCATTGGCCATGCCCTCCGTGGTCGCCGAGATGTCGAGCCCGAGCGGCATGCGCCACACCAACGCGGCGAGGATCGCCGCGGAGAGCATGGCGGTAAGGGCCGACAGCCAGGCCGGCAGGCGAAGGATCGCCAGCATCACGAACAAGAGGTACAGAGGAATTCCCGCGACGATCGCCGAGAGAAGAATGCTGTCGCCGAGCGGCTGGTAGACCTGATGAAACGCCAGGATCGCGATGGCCCCACTCATACGAGGAACCTCCCTTCCTTTCGGCATTGGACGCGTTCGGACAGGCGCTTTGCTAAGCGTTACACACTGGGGGCCCGAAACGCCACAATTGGCGGCATGGCAGATTCGATGGTGGATAGGAAGACCCGGCCGGCCCCCCTCAAGTTGGATGACTACGAGCCGGCGGCACGAGCGGTCCTTCCCCAGGGCATATACGACTACATCGCTGGTGGCTCCGAGGACGAGGCCGCCCTACGGGGTAACCGTGAGGCGTTTTCCCGGTACCGTTTCCGCTTCAAGGTCCTGGCGTCGACCGACCAGATCGAGCTGGGCCACGAGCTGTTCGGGCAGCGCTTTCGGATGCCCGTTCACCTCGCGCCCACCGCCACCCAGCGGATGACGCACCCCGATGGGGAGCTGGCCGCTTACCAGGCGGCATCAGAGGCGGGCATCGCCTATGCGCTCAGCACGTTGTCCAGTGCCGCCATCGAAGAGGTCGCCGCGGCCGCAACGGGACCACGATGGTTCCAGCTCTACATGCACGCCGAGCGGGCGGTAAGTGCCAGCTTCATCGAGCGCGCCGTCGACGCCGGCTACTCGGCCATCCTGCTGACGGTGGACCTCCCCAGGACGGGACGGCGCGAGCGAGACATCCGCAACGCGTTCAGCCTGCCCGAGGGGCTTCGCTACGCCAATCTCGACGCCCGGCGCAGAGCGGACGCGGCCGAAGGCCCCGACCCCTTCGCCCAGAACGTGAACGCCCAAACGAATCCGGGCCTGGGCTGGGCCGATCTCGAGTGGCTCGTGGCCAAGACCTCGCTTCCCGTGATCGTGAAGGGCGTCGTTCGCGCCGACGATGCCCGGCACGCGGTCGGGGCGGGCGCCCGTGGCGTGATCGTCAGCAACCACGGTGGCCGTCAGCTGGACCATGCGGTTGCGAGCCTCGACGCGCTACCTGAGGTCGTCCAGGCGGTCGGGCGCGAGATTCCGGTGCTCATGGACGGCGGTGTCCGGCGTGGAACCGACGTCCTCAAAGCCCTCTGCCTCGGGGCCCAGGGGGTGCTCATCGGGCGACCTTATCTCTATGCGCTTGCGGTCGGGGGTGCCGGCGGCGTCAGCCAGATGCTGGAGATACTGCGTCAGGAAATCGAGCTGTCGATGAGCCTCCTTGGCGCGCGGCGCCTCAGCGAGCTGAGCGAGGACCTGCTGACGCGGCTTTAGGCGCCGCCCGCCGACTTCTCGCGGGCGATTGTATCGAGTAGAGGCTGGACGGTTTTTGCCTGCCAGGACGCCGCGCCGTTCTGGGCCGCCGCGTAGCTCGCAGCCAGCTGGGCCCGGGCCGTGTCCAGGCCGCGATTGGCCGCCTGGGCCTGTTGGGTCTGGCCGGCCGCAGACGCGAGGCTGACCTGCTTGGCACTGCTTGCTACCGCGAGCATCGCATCGATCCACTTCCCCCACAGGGGGTCGAAGAGCGCCTCAGGGTCCCCCGCCGGCACCTGTTGCGTCGTGAGATCGGTCGTGAGCGCCGACGCGGTGCGGGCCGAATCCGTCCATTGCCGGGCGTTCAGGCTCGGATAGAGGCTGCCGGAAATGGTCTGGGCATCCTGGTTGAGGTGCTGCGCCAGCGAGAGCTGGAGCGTGGCTCCGTGCGTGAGCTTGATCGTCGCCTGTAGCGCCTTCTCCAGGTGCTGCAGGGCGGGACGGTCCGTGGCGATGAACGAGGGCGAGTGAAACTGGAAGGGGAGGCCGTCGGCCTGCGCCATGTAGGTTTGCGCCGCCTGGATATGGCTCAGGGCGTCGTCCGCCGACTTCTCCGTGGCCTTCGCCAGCGCCAGGTCTTTGGTGATCTGGTCAGGCGAAAGGCCGATACCGCCCTTGGCCGAGATCTCGGTCCAGAGGGTGGCTACCGCAGTGCTCGAGTCCGCCGCGCCGGTCCGCGCTTGCGCGAGCTCGCTGGATTCGGATTGCGCCAGCTGCGCCACCCGCTGGGGCAGCACGACTTCCAGGAAGGCGCCGATGGCCCCTGCCGCCAGCACGAGCACCAGGATGGCGAAGATCCGGGTTGCCCATGAAACGCGGCGCGCCGGCCTGAACACGAGACGCGGGGACGCCGGTCTGGGGAGGGCCACGAAGACGTAACGCGGGCCGCAAGCCACCTCTTGCCACCCCCGGGCAGCGCCGCCTGACCGATCTGTGACGGTCCTGAAACCCTTTTGGAACCCTGTGCTAGAGTGAATTTTCGCAAACGAAATGGCCTACATCATCACCGAAACCTGCGTCGATCTAAAAGACAAATCCTGCGTCGACGTCTGTCCGGTCGACTGCATCATCGAAGGCGGAGCCGAGGACCGGATGCTCTACATCAACCCGGACGAGTGCATCGACTGTGGCGCCTGCGTCGACCCCTGCCCGGTGGCGGCGATCTTTCCCGAGGACGAGGTCCCGCCGGAACAGAAGAAATTCATCGCCTGGAATTTCGATTACTTCAAGAGCGACGCCGACAAGGCTCGCGTGCGGGCTGAGATCAACGCGGCGTACCCGGAGAAGCGAAAGACCGAGATCTAAGCCGGCCGCGACCCGCCGTCAGGCTCGGGACGCGGGGGTGGACGCGCGACGGATGAGCCTGGCGGGCAACTCGATCGCACGCCGCGGCGGACCAAGCCAGCGCTTCAGGACGGCGAGAACCTGGGGTGAAGGCACCGCGGCAACCGTACCCTCGGTCTCGAAGAGGATATCGGCGATGGCCTCGGCTGGGCCCGCCGGTTTCTGGGTCTGGCTCAGTTCGAGCCACCGCGCCGTAATCCACAGGTAGAGGTCGGCTTCCGTCCGTCCGGGGAAGTGCGACAGGATATCGTACTCCCGGATCAGGTCGGCGATCGGCTTGTAGACGTTGTCGTACCAGCTGGCGCTGGCCTCGGCGATGTCGACTTCGCGGTATTGCTGCAACCCCATGAAGTAGCGGTGCCCGAGGATATCCTCGAAAATTCGGTCGTAGCGTCCCAGCCGGCTGACCGCGATCGACGCCTGCGGTCGCACCCGGTCGAGCTGGGTTCGCTCGAGGAAATCGACGTACTCCTTGGCCTGGAGCAGGGCGGCGGCGTCCATGTCACCGGTCAGCGGTGCCCGCGTCTTCACCTCGATGACCTTCGCCGGGATCGTCTTCCAGCCGAGGTGGCGGGCGACGGATACCCGGTGGTGCCCATCCTTGACGAAGTAGACGTCTCCGAGGTGGTACACCTCGATCGGAGGCACCGCCTCGCCGCGCCGCATCGCCGCATCGAGCTGCTCCCAGCGCTTGCGCATCTGGGGCTTCACCGGAAGAAAAGAGGCGTCGAAGTCGTTCGGCCGTCCGACCGAGCCACGAATGTCGGCGATCGGGACGTTCGTGAGCCCGCGGTACGACTGCCCCTCGAGCCGGGCGGCGCGCCGCACCTCGTCGAAGGAGAGCAGGGGCCTGGTGTCACCGCGGAGCACCGACCCGGCATCGCGGAGGAACGCCTGGATCCGGGCCGTCTCGAAATCGGCCCGGGCCCGCAGCTGTTTCATGGCGTCGCGATCTCGATCACTCGATGGCCGACGACGTTGACCACGCGGGTTTCTCCAAGCTGAGCCTCACGCACGATCTCGCGGCCGTACGGATGGACGTGGCCATGCAGAAGCAGTCGCGGTCGCATCCATTCGACCGCCCGGCGCACGGCCTTCAGCCCGCGGTGCGGCGCATCGGTGCCTTCATTGACCCCGGCAGGCGGGCCGTGCGTGATCAGGATATCGAGACTGCGTGTCCCAAGCCGGACACGCAGCGCCAGCACCTTGGCCATCATCTGCCGCTCGGTGTACTGATGCGCACCCTCGCTGTAGCGAATGGAGCCTTCGAGCCCAGCGATCAGCAGACCCTGCTCCCTCACGATTCGCCCGTCGATCTCGGCGGCCGCGGGGTAGTCACCCTGCCGTCCCGGCGGGTCGTGGTTGCCGCGGACGAAGAGCAAGGGCGCCGAGTAGACCGTTGACAGCAGGTCGAGATAGTCAGGCGGCAGGTCTCCGCAGCCGATCAGCAGATCGATCCGACCCTGGGTCGCTACCGTCCGCTCGTCCACCAGCTGGGGCTCGACCTCATCGCTGACGGCGAGCAGGCGGACACCCACGGTAGCCGTGGACCGCGAGCCGCTACGCCAGCTCGGCGAAGAGGGGGCCGACGTCGCGCTGGTACAGCGGGAGGTCGACCAGCGGATGATCTTTGAGCGCCGGGACCTTCACCGCCAGCTGCTCGTCGTAGGTCGATAGCGCGATGGAGTAGAAGACGCCCACCGCCAGGCTGTCGCCCGTCTCGTAGGAGGCCCGCAAGGCCAGCCCCTTTTTCTCCACGACCTCGTCGATGCTGGTCGGATCCTTCACAACGGGATCCCACCCCGGGTCGGCGTCGAGCTTGCGAATCCTGGCCCGACCAATGTCCTCGCCCGCGTACCACTCTTTGGTGCGCAAGTCGTTGTAGACAGGGCACGTCTGAAACACGTCCAGGAACGAGGTCCCTTTGTGATTGATCGCCTGGACCATCAGCGAGACCAGCGTCTTCACGTCGAGGGCATAGCCCCGCCCGATCCAGGTGTACCCCGCGCCAAGCGCGAGGGCGATCGGATTGACGCCCTCCTGGATCGACGCCTCCGGCATCGACTTCGTCTTCAACCCTTTCGCCAGCGTGGGCGAGGCCTGGCCTTTGGTCAGCCCGTAGACGCCGTTGTTGAAGACGATGTAGGTCATGTCGACGTTGCGGCGGCCGCTGTTGACGAAGTACCCGGCGCCGATGCCATAACCATCGCCGTCGCCGCCCACGGCGACCACGGTCAACTGGTTGTTGGCCAGCTTGGCGCCGGTCGCGACCGGCAGCGCCCGCCCATGGAGGGTGTGCAGCCCGTAGGTGTCGATGTAGTGCGGAGTCTTGCCGGAGCAGCCGATACCGGAGATCATCGCCACCCGGTAGGGCGGGATCTGCAGCTGGAAGAGCGCCTGCTGGATGGAGCTCAGGATGCCGAAGTCGCCGCAGCCAGGGCACCAGTCGACGTGGACTTCGGTCTTGTACTGCTGCAGCGCGAACTTCTTCGGAGCGGCGGCCGCGGCCTCAGGCATGGGACACCATGACCTCCTTCTTCTGCTCGGAAAGCGCCGATCGCACGCCCTCGACGATCTCGTTCCGCGAAAATGGCCGGCCGTCGTACTTGAGGACGTGGTGGTCGAGCGCCACACCGGTCTGCTCAGAAATCAGCGCGCCGAGCTGCGCGGAGTAATTGTTCTCGATCAACACCGTCAGACGGGCGTTTCGCAGGATCGCCGCGACGGCATTGGCCGGGAAGGGGCGCATCAGGCGGATCTGCAGGTAGTTCACCGTGCGGCCGTCATTCTCGAGCTCGCCCATGGCGTCGAGGATGGCGCCCTTGGTCGCGCCCCAGGCCACCAGCGTCAGGTCGGCCTGGCGCGGACCATGCAGCGTGAACTTCGACGACGCGGGAATCTCGCGGGCGGCCGTCTCGAGCTTCGCCATCCGTTTGCGCATCATGGCAATCCGGTTTTCGACGCCCTCTGTGATGTGGCCCTCCGGGTAAGCGCGTGGCGGCGGTAGCCATCGCCGTCGGCGTCGACCGGTTGATGGATCAGGCCACGATCGATCTTCAGCGTGCTCATGTCGATGCCGTCGTTGGTGAACATCGACGAGGCCAGGAACTTCTCGAGCAGCACGACGACCGGCATCTGGTAGCGATCCGCCCAGTTGAAGCTCTCGAAGCTGTCCATGAAGGCTTCGTCGATGTCGCCAGGCGCGACGACGATGTGCGGGAAATCCCCGTGGGCGGGATGCAGCGCGAATTGAAGATCTGCCTGCTCGGTGCGGGTGGGCAGCCCCGTGCTCGGCCCGCCGCGCTGCCAGAGGAAGACGACCGGCCCGGGCGCCTCAGTGATGGCGGCGAAGCCGAAGCCTTCGGACATCAGGGCGAAACCCGGCCCCGCGGTCGACGTCGCAGCCCGTACGCCCATGTGCGCGGCACCGATCGCCATGTTGATGCTGGCGATCTCGTCCTCACATTGGACGACGGTGCACTGATACTGGGGACCCTTCTGCTCGAGGTAGACGCTTTCGTCGGTCGCGGGGCTGATCGGGTAGTAGGTCTGCATGCCAAGGCCTGCCTTGAGCTTGGCGATGCCGACGGCCTGGAAACCCTTGATCAGCATTCGGCTCTTTCGCTGTTCAACCGGGACCGGCAAGAGGCGGCGCTCGGGCTTGGCGGCGAAGTGGCTCCGCGCATAAGCAGCCGCGGCGCGGACCGCCGCGACGTTGAGCTCGGCGGCTTCCGCCTTGCGGCCTTTGAACTCGTTACGGATCGCCTCGTAAAGCAGCTCCTCGTCGTAGCCGGAGATGCCGATCGAGGCGCCCAGGGCGACCGTGTTGCGCATGACGATGTACTTGCGCGATTGACCGCCCTTCCCCACCTCCTTGAGGGCCTCTTCCAGGACCTCAAAAAAGGGGATCGGGTAGAGGTTGATGTCGTCGCGGCCGAACTGGCCCGGGTCGATCTTCAGGTCGGCGTCGTAGATGACGCCGCCGCCGCGCGCCACCTGGTGGACATGGCCGGTGTGGCTGGGATAGTGCTTGCGCTCGGGGGCGTCGCCGAACAGGGACTCCTGGTCCAGCGCCACCAGCATGTGGATCTCGTCGACATGGGAATGGACCGGCACCGGGGCCGCCGTGACCCGGTAGTAGCTGTGCTTGCCCATGATGTTCGAGTGGAACTCGATGTTGGCGAAGACGTGGAGGCCCCCGTGGCTTAGCGCCTTGGCATAGATCTCCGCTGAGGCGTTGATTCCCCCACCCTGGGGGCCGCCGAGGACCCAGGAAAACTCCCGGCGGCTGAGTTCAGTTGGCACGACCAGCGTTGATTGTAGTCCGCCAGACTCCGGGAATTAGCTGCTGGCAGTTGAAGCAGCTTCCCCTCCCGGTGAGACGGTCCTCGAGGATGCGGTAGCCGACCCGCCGGATCAAGGTTGCCTGGCAGCGCGGGCAGCGGGTGTCCTCGTAGCGGCCCACCCGACCGGGGAGGTTGCCGGCGTAGATGTATTGCAGGCCGGCCGTCTCACCGATGCGGGCGGCCCGGAGCAGGGTCTCGGCCGTGGTGTTGTCGGGGTCCTGCATTTTGTAGTCCTTGTGGAACGCGGTGACGTGCCACGGGATGGTCGGTGACAGGCCGGCGAGGAAGCGGGCGATATCGCCCAACTCTTCGTCGCTGTCGTTGAAGCCCGGGATGATCAGCGTGACAATTTCCAGCCAGAACCCCATGGCGTGGACCATCTGGATGCCGTTGACGATGTTCTCCAGCTTGCCGCCCAGCGACCGGTAGTTCTTGTCGCGGAAGGACTTGAGGTCGATCTTGTAGAGGTCGGTCCACGGCCGGATGTACTCGAGCACCTCACGGGTGGCGTTGCCGTTCGAGATGTAGGCTGTGGTAAATCCGCGCGGCCGCGCCTCTTTGAAGACCTCGACCGCCCATTCCGACGTGATCAGCGGTTCGTTATAGGAGGTGGCGACCACGCTGGCCCCCTGCCGCTGCGCGATGTCGACCAGCTGGCTCGGCGTGACGTCCATGGGATCGGCGAGCGCACCGGGGTCCCTCAACGCCTGCGACGTCACCCAGTTTTGGCAATAAGAACAGTGCAGGTCGCATCCGAGCATGCCGAACGTGAGCGCGTCCGTTCCCGGGAAGGCGTGAAAGAACGGCTTCTTCTCGATCGGGTCGCACTGCAAGGCTCCCACGTATCCCCGGGGAACCATGAGCGTGCCGCCGCGGTTGTAGCGGACCTTGCAGATGCCCCGCAGGCCATCTTTGATCAGGCATCGGTGGGCGCACGCGTAGCAGCGGACCTGATCGTCCGGCAGCTTCTCGTACAGCGTTCCAAGCGCGCCCTCCTCGACTCGCCGGTCGAGCTCCAGCGAGAAGGGTGTCGCCTCTTTGGCGGGCACGGATTGAATATAGCGGGCGAAAGCTTCGACGCACTTTGGGGATGCTCCGGGTGTGACAACGGCCGAGGACGACGTCATCAGGGCCGAATGCGAGGAATGGGCCAGCGCGCTGCTGTCGATGGACACCAACGAGACGCGCACAGAGCTGCGCGACCGCGTCTGCGCGGATCCCGACGCGTGGTGGCGCATCCTTCAAGACCTGATTGCCCAGGCCCCCGACCCGCAATACCTCCAGCGGCTTGCCTATGCGCCTCTTCGCATGACGCTGGAGTGTGGCGGCGAGCGGCTGCTCCGCGAAGCTGTCTCGATCGCCGCGACGAGCCCGAGGATGGCGTCGGCCCTTAAGGGCTGGCCAACTCGCGGGACGGCTGACCTTTACCGCCTGCTCGGTCGAGACCTGGTCGTCGACACGTTGATCAGGCACTACTCCCGCCCCACCGGCTTCGATTTCTGGGCGTGGGAGGTCGTCCGGAACCTGATCGCTGATGACCCGCCCGAGGCGTGGCGCTTGGTTCTCGAGCTCGTGTACAAGGCTCCGGACGACAGGGTTCTTTGTGCGATCGCCGCCGGCGAGCTCGAGGAGTTCGTCCTGGCTCATGCCGCGGACTTCATCGATCGGATCGAGGAAGAAGCCGGCGCAAACTCGAAATTCAAATCGGCGCTCAGCTACCTGTACGTCTGGAAGTTGGCGCCGGATTTGTTCGACCGAATCGAGGCTGCCGCCGGGGTGCAGCTGATGCGCCGCGCCGGGCCCTAACGACTCTCAGGCAGCATTCGGGACGACGCGCAGCCGTTTCGGCCGGACGAAGCCGCTGTCCGGATGCGGGTCGAAAAAGCTCATGGGCACCGCGTTGCCGGTTGCCTCGAGCACTTCCATCATCCGAGGAACGGCCCCGGTCGCTGTGAGCAACCCGGTGACCTTTCCGTTCTCGTATCCCGTCTGCTTGTAGACGAAGATGTCCTGGAGGGAGATCTGGTCGCCCTCGATCCCGGTCACCTCCGAGATGTAGGTGATCTTTCGGCTGCCGTCCCGCAAGCGGTTCTGCTGGATGATGATGTTGATCGCCGAGGCGATCTGCTCACGGATAGCGCGGGAGGGGAGCTCCATTCCGGCCATCAGCACCAGCGTCTCGAGCCGGGAAATCGTGTCTCGTGGGGTGTTCGAGTGGACCGTGGTCAGGGAGCCATCGTGACCAGTGTTCATGGCCTGGAGCATGTCCAGCGCTTCCCCGGAACGGACCTCTCCAACGACGATCCGGTCGGGCCGCATTCGGAGAGTGTTGATGACGAGGTCACGGATGCTGACCCCACCTTTGCCTTCGACGTTGGTCGGCCGTGACTCGAGGTTGATGACGTGAATCTGGCGCAGCTGCAATTCCGCCGCGTCCTCCACGGTGATGATGCGCTCGTCACCCGGGATAAAGCTGGAGAGCACGTTGAGCGTGGTGGTTTTACCCGAGGAGCCACCGCCGGCGACGACGATGTTCATGCGCGCATTGACGCAGGCCTTGAGGAACGTCGCCATCTCCTCGGTCAAGGTGTTGTTCTTGATCAGGTCGGTGATCTGAAGAGGGTCTTTGCGCATCTTGCGAATCGTGACCGATGCGCCCTTCACCGCCAGCGGCGGGATGATCACGTTGACGCGCGAGCCGTCGGGAAGGCGGGCATCGACCATCGGCGAGCTCTCATCGACGCGGCGGCCGACGCCGGTGACGATGCGCGAGATGATCTGCATCAGGTGGGCGTCGCTGTCGAACTTGATGGCCGCCCGCTGCATCTTGTTGCCGCGCTCGATGTAGACCTTGTTGGGGCCGTTGACCATGATGTCGGAGATCGTCTCGTCCCCGAGCAGCAGGTCGAGCGGGCCGAAGCCCAGGATGTCCGCCAGTAACGCGGCCAGTAGCTTCGCCCGGGTTTCGGCGGTGAGCGTGACCCGCCGGGCGCTCAGGTAGGCATCGAGGACCTCGGTGGCCCGCTGGCTGATCGCTTCCTTGTCGAGCTCGTTGGCGCGCTCGCCCAGCTCGCCGATGATCCGGTCGTGCACGGCGGCCTTGATGCGGTGCAGCCGCTCGGCCTCGGGCAGGTCGGCGAGGTTGGCGTTGGCCGGCATCGGCGCCGACGCCTCGATCGACGCCGTGGGCCTGGCGGCCGCGACCCGCTGGGCCAGGGTCTGGGCCGGAGCGGCTGCAGGCGCCGGTGCCGGCGCGGCGGAGGGACGTGGCGCTGGGCTGGCCACCGGGCGTAACGCTGGAGTGACTGGCCTCGGCTGGGCCGAGGGGACGGGAGGAACCGGCCGTGCGGCCGGCGGCAGTGGCCGGGCAGGTGGCGCGCTCGGTGCGCTCCTGGGGGCTGGCGCGGCCTGGGGAGGCGCAGCCGGAGGCTGGACGGCCCTGGCCGGCGGTTTTGGGGGTGTCGGCGACCCGGGCTCGCCCTGGGATTTTTGAATACGTTCGAGCAGCGACACGCGGTTCCTACCCCCAGTTCGTTCGAATTCGCGAACTGCGCCCGATGCTACGTAGGGAGCCTTACGAACCAGACTGCGTGGGGGTAACAGCCCGATGGCACCGCTGCCACAGCCATTTCCCGGCGCCGTGACTGGGAGTGCAATTCCCTGCGCGGCTCGAATTCAGGGTACGATGTCGCAAATTTTGTTTGGAGGTTGTTCATGTCCCTGTCCAAGATCCTGCTGATCATCGCCCTCATCTGCTTCATCCTCGACGCGGTCGCCGGCCGGATGAAGTTCCGCGCGCCCTTCAGCCTGCTTCCCGGTGGGCTCGCCTTCCTGACCGCGTCGTACTTGTTCTAGGCGC
>WNGG01003822.1_pt1 | contig 16952 bp, 22 predicted proteins | sample 5400661 | NCBI WGS metagenome assembly WNGG01 (sample SAMN13153372, study PRJNA577476) | soil metagenome | isolation source: 100 cm soil or saprolite under Garry oak tree replicate 1 | place: USA:California | collected 2016-06-15 | reverse complement strand
AGACAATGCGGGCGCGGAGAAAGTTTTCCGCGAAGACTTAGACCACCACCCGCGCAACCCGCGTTCGTTGTTCGGGTTGCAGCAGGCGCTCAGGCGCAGGGCAAGGAATACGATGCCGGCTTTGTGGAAAAGCAGCTCCAAGCCTCGTGGAAAGGCGGAAGCACGCAATTGAAACTGGATGATCTGGTCTGAATCACTGCATCGGCTTGCAGCCGGGAGGTAACAATTCTTCGCCACGGATTTCGCGGATTCACGCGGATCAACCAGAATCATGGCTAATCCGCGTTACTCCGTGCGATCCGTAGTCCGGCGACGCTTCGCCTGTGCCCTGGCGACGATCATGGTTATCGCGGCGGCATGGGGCTTCCAGGCAGGCACGCACATGCTCGGCTACATCATCGTCGGCTAGTATCGCTTGTAGCCGGTGCCTTCGTGAACGTGAGTATGGGCGAGATATTTCAACGGTTGAGAAATCAGCCACGAACGCAGCAAAAGACACAACCATTCGGTTGCGAAGGAAGCGGCTGATGCGATCGACAACATCCAACGGAGAACGTCGCCCATCGGCCAAAGAATGAAAAACCTTCGGCTGGTTAGACGGCGCATGGGCGGCGCATGGCCACACGACGCGAAGGATCGATGCCTCGAAGGGTCTCATCTTCGACGACCAAAAGCAAGGCAGGGCTGAGCTCTTGCGACGGGATCACGTCGAATCCAAGTCGCGCATAGAACGGCATGTTCCACGGTACATCTCGGAAGGTTGTAAGGGTGACCCACCGGTATCCAGCGGTCGCGGCCCATGCGCAGATTGCCATTACCAGTCTCCTCCCGAGGCCGCGGCGCCCGTGTTCGGGATGAACATCAATCTCCTCAAGATGGGCGACGGTAGGCTCGAGCACCTCAACGTGTGCAAACCCCACGGGAACATCATCCGCGAGCGCGACCCATAGATGCCCGTGACTTTGGGCGTCTTTCAGGTTTTCGTGGCTCGTAGTCTCGGCTAGAACGGACTCAGGCGCATGGCCAGCGAGGAGTTTGGCAGCGGCGAGCTCTATGGCTGGCAGCAGCGGGAGATCGCTCCGCCGTGCCGCGGTGATCTTGTACACAGGCGTCATGCGGTTTGCGGCGGTCAAACCTGCACCGCTCTGCCTTTTACAAAACATTTGGTACTGCAAAATAGCTAATATCGGCGCAGGAACACGGTTCGGACCGAGAAGCGGCCGCCAATTCAAAGGCTCCTCACTTTGCGATCCTCATTGCCATCCGGTTCTGGCGAAATCCCCACAGCGTCTTCTTCAGCCGGTAGTCCAGTTCCTGCGCCCACTTCCGCCGCAGAAATGCCCGAATCTCTTCACGGCCCTTTTGGACGCGGATACATGACGACTAATTTCACTCGCACTTTTATCGCTCTTGATTAGAACTTTTGTGTGTAACTGAGACTGAAGGAATGTGAGTTGCGGCTCTCTTTGCCGCAACTCACACTTGAAGAAAATCAGAACGCAGCGATGCCGTTAAAACCGGACTTTGCCGAAATGGCATCGGCTTCGCCCACGTTAACAAGCGTTCCGTCTTCCTGAATGCCAAAAATACCGATGGTGCCGTTTCCAGAATTCAGAGAGTATAGGAACTTGCTGTCTGCAGAGACCGCGATATCCAGATTGCTGCTTCCAGTCGGGTTTATTCCTAAAACCGTTGCTCCAATCGGCGTCAATGCTCCGGTCACACCGATGGAGAATCCGGATATTGTCGATGACGCTGCATTCGAGACGTAGACCCAACGTCCATTCGGAGTAACAACATTCCAGCAGTTTGCATTTCCCAGCGTGGGAACTCCTGCGCTAATCGGGGAGAGCGTTCCGTCAGCAAGCACCGAGTAGGAAGAGATCGTTGAAGCGTTGCTAGCGCCGGCAGGCCCGGTCTCAGAAACCAGCGCCGCACCATTGGGAGCAAACGCAACGGCAAAGGCACCCGGTTGTGAATCCGAATTGACAACGGTCGATCCTAGCGTACCGTCAGGCCGAACCTGAAAGGCATCAATGTTGTTGGTTGCGCGTTCAGTGACAAGTAAAAACTGGCCATCAGGGCTGAAAGCCAGCGAAGCAGCTTCTGAATTGTTTGTGGTAAGAAAGCGGATGGAATTAGGAATTTGTCTAAGTTGCGCGCGCGCGTTTAGCGTAAATCCGACGACGTTGCTGCTGCCGCCCACGTTCAGAACGTAAACCAGGCCTCCGAACTGGGCGACTGCATTTGGCTCAGCGCCGCCTGTGGGCTTTTTATCAACCAGCGCGAGGTTGGAGCCGTGAACCTGGAACACGGAAATTTCACCGCTACCCCCGTTGACCGCGAATAGTAGCGAGTGGTCTTGGCTTAATGTAAGTGCCCCCTGAGATTCGAGAGGATCGGTGACGCCCCCGGTTCCCCGACCACCCGTTGCAAACCTTCCAGCTTGTTGAAGCGATCCATCCACAGTTCGCATAAACGATATGATTTCGTTTCGGCTGGCGGAATTGTTCATTACAAATACCGCACCCGCTCCGTTTGAACGCGCGACCTGCGCCTGACTGCGAACTGAATACAACACGCTCGCGGCTAGCGCAACCAACATCAGACAGCTACTTACTTTTTGCATCCTTTAACTCCTGTGATCATAAGATGTACGTGCCCTTGAAAGTTGAGGCGAAACCACACGTCGCGCTCTTCAGTTTCACGGCCCATTACGAATGAGAGCGAACTGGGAATAAAAAGTTTCGGTCTGCTTGTCAAAACTTTGTCTCCGGATTAAAAACCAATCGTCGTAGTCTGTGTAGCCCGCCCACGATTCGTAATAATTTCACGCAATTCTCCTTCGCTGAACTTCTCAGTGGCTGAATGTGGGCACCGTTTACTGGGAAGACCGCAGAAGAGGCCGCTTCGTGACAGCCCTGGCACGGTTGCTGACGGCGCGACTGGGTGTGAAGAAGTTGATTAAGTTCCCGTCAAGATCCCGGAACAACATTGACCGACTGCCTCAGGGCGGCGTTGCAAACTGCGAGCTTGGATTATGAATGTCCAACTTTGTTCCGCTTTCCGATGAGGCCATCTATCGCCAATGGGCCAGAACCACCTAAGACTAGGGCCGCCAGGCACGCGAGGTACAGGAGGTCACATTCATAGCCCGGCGGCCCGAACTGCGCACCGGCAGGAGTCACGGCCATGAGCTTGATCGAACTAAACCCGTAGGGCAGATGCACAGCGAAGATAGCCACCAGTAGAAGCGCAGCCATAGGTAAGCTGACAAGAGTCACGAAAGCCCCCAGAATCACTGCTAAACCGCCGAGTACTTCAGTCACTATCGTGGCCCATGCCATGAAATGTGGCACAGGCACGCCTAGCGCGTGCAGGATGGTGGCGAATGCGTCAGGGCCCCTTGCCAGTTTGGCGAACCCATGCTGCATGAAGCCATATCCAACGATCAGGCGCAGCGAAATGGGAGCCCAGCGGGCGAATGGAAATCGATTCAACAACTCAAACGGAAGCTCGCGCAATGGTTTCCTCGGTTCTAGCTACTTGGCTCAAGATATCTGTTTCATCCCCGACAAATTCGACCTGGTTATGAATAAGAGGCATGGCGGTCAAACCTGCGCGGCTTTACCGTTTACAAAAAATTCAGGCACCACAAAATAGCTCGCATCGTCGCAGGCGAGGAACACGGCATCTTTCGCGATTTCCACGGACCTCCCCATGCGACCGAGACGCGGCCACCCCTTCAAAAGTCGCCTTGCTTTCCGACCCGCCTTTCCTTCTTCTCTATTGGCGCGTCGTTGATGCTCGCAACCCTGCGCTGCATAAACCCTGCCCGGTTGAACTCCCAGAGTTCTGCACCATACGAGCGGTACCACTGCCCCGTAGCATCATGCCACTCGTACTCGAAGCTCACCGCCATCCGGTTCTGGCGAAATCCCCAGAGCGTCTTCTTCAGCCGGTAGTCCAACTCCCGCGCCCACTTCCGTCGCAGAAATGCCCGAATCTCCTCCCGGCCCTTCAAGAACTCCGCCCGATTCCGCCACTCCGAGTCTTCCGTATAAGACAGCACCACCCGTTCTGGATCGCGCGTGTTCCACAGATCCTCGGCCATTTGTACCTTGGCAATCGCACTCTCTTCTGTAAAAGGCGGAACAATTCCTGGAGTCACCATCGTCTACCTCGCTTCCGTCATTCGCGATGCAGTCACCATGGAGGACGCGAGAGCGTAGCCCTCCCTGGCAGCTGCGATCCACTACACCACTTGCCGAAGGGCGACCTTCGGAAAGTCCACGTCGACTTCCGTCGCAATATTGAAGTAGTTCGTGAAGACGTTTAACGCGACATGCGCAACGATCTCCGCGACATCGCCTTCGCTGAATCCCGCCTGCCGCACCGGTTCAAAATCGGCGTCGGTGACCTGGCCCTTGTTTGCGACCAACTTCCGCGCAAACGTCAGCGCCGCCGTGTGTTTTGGCGACCCTGACCGCGCTTCCCGCGCCCGCTCAATGTCAGTATCAGTAAGGCCCGTCAGCTTGCCGATCGCTGAGTGCGCCGACACGCAGTACTCGCACCCGTTCTGCTCGCCCACTGCGAGCGCGATCTCCTCACGCAGTTTCGCCGGAAGACTTCCGCCCGTGAGCGCTCCACTGAAGCCTAGGTAGCCCTCCAGCACTGCCGGAGAGTTCGCCATCACCCTAAGAAAGTTTGGTGTCATTTTGAGTTTCGTCTGCACCCCGTCAAGCAGTTGCTTTGCCCTGCCGCTGGCAGTTTCGGTCGGAATTGCTGGTAGTCTCGACATTTTATTATTCTCCAATCATCGCGTCTTCGTTGCCGCGTGTATGTTGGATGACCCTGGCTCGCGCAGGCTTCGCTGAAACTGTGTAATCTGGGTTACATTCCCTTGCCGAGCCCCTGAAGTGACAATGGGGAAGAACGAGAATTTTCGTCGTGCCGGGCACTCACGCCAATGCGTCCGAAAGCTTGGTTGAAGCCGCCGCGCTCTCCGCGGTCGATCTCTTCAAGGACCTTCCCGTCGCCTGTCTGCGAGCGCTCGAACAGGGCAGTGAACTGCGCGACTTTCGCACGGGCTATGTTTTCTTCCGAGCCGGCGAAAGCGGCCAGCGGTTGTTTCTCATCGAGAAAGGACGAGTGCAAACCTTTCGCACCGCCGGCACGCGAAAATTGATCATCGCCGAGCTGAGATCGCCCGCCGTCTTCGGCGAAATGGGCTGTGTCGGCCAGTGCATGTATCACTGTTCAGCCCAGACTACCGAACCGTCGCGCATTCGCATCATCGACCGCGCGGAACTCGAAGCGCTTCTCGATCAATACCCAGTCGTCACGCGCCGCTTGCTCGATCTGGTTAGCGACCGCTTCGTCCGGGTGCTCCTCGACCTCGAGGCCACTTCCTTTCGCCACCTGATTCCGCGCATCGCCAGCCTGCTACTGGATCGCGCCCAAGAAGAGTGCGTCGAAGATCTGACGCATCAAGAGATCGCTCAGCACCTGCGCGTCTATCGCGAGTCCGTGACTGCGGCTCTAGGAGAACTGCGCAAAGCCGGAATCATTGCCGTCAATCGAAAGCGTATCCGCATTCTCAATCGCCTCCGCTTGGAACGCGCCGCCCGTGAGTAAAGACTTCGTGGCATAGATCCTGAATGACCGCGGATGAATCTTCTCGTCATCCCGAACGCGCAGTCGCATGCGGTTCACCAGGTCCGCATAGGCAGCGCCACGGTGGCGGAATGCGTGAGAACCCGCCACCACGAGTGACGCGATGACCGTTGAGCCTACGACCCGGAGCTGCCACCCGTCGCACCGTTCGTGGCTGGCGAGAGGCGCTTGCGCAACACCACCTGGGCATGTCCGAGCGGATAGTCGGCGAACTCGGAGACAACCTGGAAGCCAAGCTTCCGATAGAAGTCTGGTGCTTGGAAACTGTGGGTCGTGAGAACGAGCTGTTGGCAGCCCCGTCGCACGGCTTCCGCCTCGGCCTCAGCAATCAAACGACGACCAAGGCCCGAGCCACGAAAGGGCGCTGCGACCCAGACCTGACGTAGTTCGCACGTCCGTCCCCACGTATGGCCCGCGGCACCTGCCACGATGTTCTTGCACTCGTCCCGCAGAAAGACGCCGAGGCTTCGACCGTCGCTGATACCGGTCGTGCCGGCATTGAACTCGTACAGTCGGTCCTCGAGAAACTCGATGTCCGCGCAAGAGGGCTCTTCGATCTCGAAGCGATGCATCTGACTCCTATCGTCTGCCTAACAACGCTTGAGGTAGGCCGCGTTATTCCGCTTCCCTGCCATACGGGTGCGATGACGGAACCTCCTTAGGTATTTAACTGCCGCAATGCCGATTTTATTCCCGCGACTCCGCAGCCGTTTGAAAGTAATTCCGATGGAATAAAACCTGGGCGACTCTGGTTTATGCAGATGTAACACGTCCTGGCAGGCGACGCGAGCAAGAATCCAACCTGATCCTGTAGCGGCTTGCGTCGCCTGTGTCCAATTGTTGTGGCGAACTACAGTCTCTGAACCGGAGGAAACGCGAATGGCGAAAAAGAATCTGTTCGATCCGAACCCAAGCGGCGTCATTGAGCACGACCATAATAATGATGGAATCGACCGCCGTGGTTTTCTGAAGTGCATGGCCTGGGCCGGCACGGGCGCGATCTGCGTAATTCAAGGTGGCGTGCTGAAGTCTCACGCTCTGGCCTCACACATGGGATCGCAGATGAAATCCCACAAAATGGGAGAGCTCAGCTTCGTGCAGATCAGCGACAGCCACATGGGATTCAATAAGCCGGCCAATCCGGACGTGATCGCCACATTGAAAGCTGCGGTGGACAAGATCAATGCTCTTCCGGAGCAGCCCGAATTCCTTTTGCACACTGGGGACATCAGTCATCTCTCGAAGCCCGAGGAATTCGATAACGTGGATCAGATCCTGAAAGCCACCAACAAAGAAATCTTCTTTGTGCCCGGAGAGCACGACGTCCTCAATGATGAGGGAGCCATGTTCCGCGAGCGTTACGCGAAAGACTCCAAAGGACAAGGCTGGTACAGCTTTGACAAGAACGGAGTCCACTTTGTCGGACTGGTCAATGTGATGAACCTCAAGGCCGGCGGCCTGGGCACGCTCGGGCACGATCAGCTTGAGTGGCTGGAGGATGATGTGAAGCACCTGAAGCACAGCACACCCATCGTGGTCTTTGCTCACATCCCGCTCTGGACAGTCTATCCCCAATGGGGATGGGGAACCGACGACAGCGCGCAAGCGCTTTCGTACCTGAAGAAATTTGGCTCGGTCACAGTTCTGAACGGACATATCCACCAAACCATGCAAAAAGTGGAAGGCAATGTGACGTTTCACACTGCGTTTTCAACAGCCTTCCCGCAACCCGCGCCCGGCAAAGCTGAAGGCCCCGGCCCAATGAAAGTCCCTGCGGAGCAACTGCGCAGCGTTCTTGGTATCACCGATGTGAATTACGTACAAGGACGGCATGCACTGGCTGTCGTGGACTCATCCCTCGTGTGAAGGGTGAATCCTCTCTGGTTCGTTACTGACTACTAACTTACAAGGAGAATGCAACTATGAGGAGAAAACTGTTCTTCAGCGGCTTGGTCGTCGCCCTTCCCCTAGCCCTTGCCACTGTTTTGATTCTGCATCCGAGCCGAGCGAAGAGCGACGACACAAAAGCGTCGCCAGCTGAAGTGAGGGTGGATAACTTCAGCTTCGGCCCCGACACGCTCACAGTGCCCACGAACAGCACAGTGACCTGGGTAAACAAGGACGATGTCCCGCACGTGATCGCCAGCAATGAAGGACTGTTTAAGTCCAAGGCCCTGGATACGGATGACAAGTATTCCTACACCTTCAGCAAGGCGGGCACGTACTCGTATTACTGCAGCATCCACCCCAAGATGGTTGGGAAGGTCATTGTTCAGTAACCCATTACTGTTACTGGCCGGCGCTAACAGACTGGACTAATGCGAATATGGTGAACCCTTTCGATCTGCGAACGATTCTGCTGGCAAAGCATGCACAGCATGTTGTGCTCATCCATTTTCCGATCGCGCTGTTTATGACCGGAGTTGGATTTGATTTGCTATCGCACGGGAAACGCGATTCGCAACTCGCCAGCGCCGCCTATTTGAACCTGTCCATTGCTGCGGCGACCGTGCTTCCTGCTGTCGTGACGGGTCTGCTGGCCTGGCAGTTCGCTCTCGATGGCAAAAGACTCAAGGGGCTTTTGCTGTTACACCTGATCGCAGCGTTGTCCGCCGCGCTGCTGGTAATTGCGTCCTGGTGGATGCACTGGCGGGCGCGCAAAGCCGAACCGGCGCTTCTTCCTGTCTACCGCATTCCGGTCGAACTGCTAGGACTGGCGATTATCGCCCTCACCGCGCACCTTGGTGGGTTCTTGAGCGGAGTCAACACCTAAACAATATAGAAAGGAAAGTACATCAGTATATGAAGCGCACAACCCTCCCAGATCACACACCCTCGAATTCGAACTCAACTACCGGAGAATATGTTACGTCCCCGGAGAAGAAAGCCTTCAACCGGCGCTCCTTCCTAAGGAATAGCGTTGTGGCCGGAGCCGCGGTGACAGCAGGCGCGGCGATTTTGGACAATGTTCCGTCTGTTCTGGCCCAGGAAACCCATGGCCATCTGACACGCGGCGATGCTGCGATCTTGCGCTGGCTGGCGGCGGCCGAAATCATCGAATCCGATCTCTGGCTGCAATACACAGAACTCGCAGGCACCCAGGACGATGAAGTGTCCACCATAGCCAGCCAGCAGATCCCCGGATATCCCGCAGGCCCCACAGGCGGCAACTCGCCATATACCACTGCCGTTTCACAGCTCGACGAAGATATGGCGCAGTACATTCAGGACAACACGGAAGATGAATTGACCCATGAAACTTTCATTAATGCATTCCTGGTTTCAAAAGGCGCGTCACCTGTAAGTCTCGACCAATTCCGTACATTGCCGAGTAGCAAGGCGACGGGCGCGAACCAGATCGGTCGGCTTACCACTCTGACTCAGTTAACAGTCGACACGACGTGGTGGACGCGCTATCGCAGCCGGACTGGCAATCCTGATCTGGGCGACACATTCGCGCCAGCTGTGCCTAGTCTGATTGTTGGAACGCATCCGGGAATTCCTCGGACTGACGACGACTTGAACGATCCGAACTTCCTCCAAGCCATTGCCAACACGGCTGGCTTTCATTTCGCCAATATCGAGGTGGGCGGGGCCAGCATGTATCCCGGACTGGCGCAGAGAGTGTCAAGCGTCGAGGTCTTGCGCATTCTGCTCAGCATTGGCGGGACCGAAATCGCGCACTTCCAAACCTGGCACGACAAGGCGGGCAATGCGGTCCCGTTGATGGAGGTAAAGGACCCGGTGACCGGTTTCAGCGTGACTTTCCCCGATCTGACCCAAGATTCAGTCGGTGAAGATTTAAAGTCGAACCTGATCATGCCGGAGCCGACTGCATTCCTCAGCCGGAAACTACCAGCGTGTTCGATCATTCGCCCAACTGCGACCAAGAACGCTGCCACGGTCGCGTTACAAGGTTTTGTGAACATGAATGTTTTCGCTGGCCAGTCGAAGGCATTCTTTGACTTCGTGGCTCGCCTCGCGCAAGAGGCGGACAACGCCAAGCGCGGAACTAGCTAAGGATTGTGTTGTCCTCGTTGCCAGTCAAAGGATTCCTCGGAACCGGCGCCACCTTCGAGGCCGATGTCAACCTCGTCGTGCAGCTAGTGATGGGAATGGCTCTAGTGGCAGGGGTCGTTCTTGCGAAACAGCAGCATTACAGAGCACACGGTATTTGTCAGACGACGGTGATGCTCCTGAACTTGTTGATGATCGGAATAGTGATGTGGCCTTCGTTTCGGCGACAAGTGAATCCAATGTTTCCGAGGGTCCTTCATAGGTCGTATTACGCTGCACCTACGGTTCATGCGGCTCTGGGAATAACGGCTGAACTTCTGGGACTCTATATCGTCGTCGTGGCGGGCACCAATGTTCTTCCGGCGTGGCTGCGCTTCAGAAACTGGAAGCGATGGATGCGAACGGAATTTGTGCTTTGGTTAATTGTGGTGATTAGCGGCATGTGGACTTACTACGCTTGGTATATAGCGCCGTTCCGCTAATCGTGAAGTTTGAAATGCCGGGATTGATAGTGTCTCTCCCGGCATCACTCGCGGGTGCTGTGGTGGAAGTATAAGTCACAGCACCTGAATTTTTCACTGAATTGACGTCTTCCATCGCGGTTCAAGGAGAACCTATGTTTGAAGGATTGTTTCAACCTATGCATCTGCTGGTTATTTTCGGAATTGCCCTGCTCGTTTTCGGGCCTAAAAAACTTCCGGAACTCGGCAAAGGAATCGGAGAAGGTATCCGCGGCTTTAAGTCAGCCATGAAAGCCGAGGAAGAGAAACCGGCCATTGCAATGTCCAGTGTCGCTAACGACCGTGGCCTAATCAAGGAGTAAATCGTGGGCTTCGGCACGGAAATTCTATTCATGATTGTGCTTGGAGTTCTGCTGCTAGGGCCAAAGCGGCTGCCCACAATTCTGGGACATATAGCGCGGGCCAAAGCACAGTTCGAGAAGGCAACCCACAGTTTCAAGTCTCAATTGGAGGCGGAACTCGAAGCCGAACATCGTAGAGGGAAAACCGATTCTTCGCAGGAAACGGTTGGGGACTAGTGAGCTCTCCACGAATCCTCGGAATTGGAACGGCGAATCCGCCGATCAGGCTTACGCAAGAGCAAAGCTTCCACGCTGCTGGTTACCAAAGCGAACGGATTCGGAGGATTTTCCTGAACAGCGACATTGAATACCGGCACTTTCATTTCGGAGGCACTCTAAATCGCGAGGAAACCTCTGATCAACTGAATCAGCGTTATCTGTCCGGTTCGGTGAAAACAGGCTGCCGCGCGATCCTGAATTGTCTCGAATCCGCCGGCACTGGCGTTCACGATGTGGATTTCCTGGCGGTCTGCACGTGCACGGGTTACACGTGCCCAGATATCGGTAGCCGTCTTATCGCGCACATGGGCTTCCGCAAGAACGTGCAGAGAGCGTCCGTCGTCGGTCTTGGCTGCGCAGGCGCGATTCCCACCTTGCAGCGGGCGACAGATTTTGTTCGAGCAAACCCGGACCGTCGGGCACTGACGCTGGCTGTCGAGATCTGCTCTGCTTGCTACTACGTCGATAACACACTTGAGACGGTTGTCGGCAACGCGATTTGCGCGGATGGCGCTGCCGCGTTTCTGCTAGGTGAAGGCGAGGAAACAGATCGCACTTATCCGAAAATTGTCGATTTCGAGACTTTCCTCGATACAGAGCAGATCGAAGAAGTTGGACTTCAACATCGAAATGGCAAGTTGCGAATCGTGCTTGGAGCATCGATCCAGCATCTCGCCGGTCCCATGATCGAAACGGCACTCCGGCAGTTGCTGCAGAGACATGGGCTTTCCCGATCGGACATTCGCTTCTGGGTTGTTCATCCCGGCGGACGCAAAGTAATTGACAACGTTCAAAAGCACTTCGGCATGACCGACGACCAACTGAGCTTCTCCCGGATTGTGTTACGAAACTACGGAAATATGTCGTCTCCTACCGTAATGTTTGTTCTGGATGAAGTAGTACGTAATGGCGATCCGCGGCCAGGCGACTGGGGAGTGATGATCGCCTTGGGCCCGGGAATGGCGGCAGAGGTCGCGCTGCTCAGATGGTAGCTCGAATGGCTTTCCGGCCGCTGCTCCACGTTCTCCAAGGAGCAAGAAAGACCCGCTCCTGGGCCGACCTGAAGCTGCTTCTGAGAGATCGATTATTCCCTGCAACGACAACCCGGGCGAACGGCGAGGATCCGCTTGCTCCCCTTCTGTTCCGGATGGCAACTGCTTATTGGATGTCTCAGGCGATCTATGTCGCTGCCAAACTCGGAATTGCCGATTTACTAGCGGACGGTCCGCAGTCATTTGCCGCGCTAGCAGTCGCGACCCGATCAGACGCACGCTCGATGTTCCGCCTGCTGCGCGCTCTGTCGAGTGTTAACGTGTTTTCACAAGAGGATACGGACTGCTTTGCTCTTTCCCGCCTTTCGGAGGCGCTTCGGAGTGATGTTCCTGGATCTCTTAGGGCCATAGTGATCACGGTCGGTGAAATCCATTACCAGGCCTGTGGAGAGCTTCTGCACAGTGTTCGAACTGGATCTACCGCCTTTAACCAAGTGTTTGGAACGAGTCTGTTCGAATACCTACAGCAAAACGTCGATGCGTCCAACGCGTTCAATCGAGGCATGACGAACCTGTCATCTCTATTGGCCTACGCTGTTCTGCTGGCTTACGATTTTTCGGGGATCTCTTCCGTCGTCGACGTCGGAGGAGGTGAGGGTGAATTCTTGCGAAGGATTCTGGAGTTGAATCCAGAGGTTACAGGTGTCGTTTTGGACTTGCCCAACTCCATTGGATCAGCAAATCGGGCCCTTAGTGATGGAGGGCGATGCTCGTACGTCGCGGGAAACTTCTTTGAGTCCGTTCCAGAAGGAGCCGACGCCTACCTGCTGTGCGGTGTTGTCCACGATTGGGATGACGATCGTGCTATCACAGTCCTTAGAAATTGCCGCAAAGCAATGACCAAGAAGAGCAGAGCGTTGCTAGTTGACATGATTGTCCCAGATACGAATTCCGCATCTTTTAGCAAGCTTCTTGATCTGAACATGATGGTGATGACGGGAGGGCGGGAGCGGACGAAAGCTGAGTTTCATGCTCTGCTTGATGCCGCTAATTACAGGGTTACGAGAATCATTCCAACTATGGCCCCGCAGAGCGTCATCGAAGCCATGCCAAAATAGTCTTCACGTCGCATTCGTGAATCGAGGACAGCAGCCGAGAATTATCGACGCATCGCAGCCTCACGTCTGATTCGCTTTCGAGTATCGAACAAATAAGCCTGCGGCGCACAGTGTCGGACTCGGCGACGAGAACTCGAATAGGAGCGCTCTGCCGTGGGCGAGTACATCGGTCTCAACCCCGGAATTTTGAGGAAACGAACTTAATCTGCTGCTCTAGCCGCTAAACTTACGGCTTGGGTAAATGCTTGAGATGCAGCGCGGCCATCAACCCTATGCGGCAACGGCGCATACGGTATCGAGGGACGATGACCAGCCGTTCGATGTCCGTTCTCAGCTTTGTCGTGAGCTTTCCAACTCACTTCCTTTCTAAAGTGCGTGCTCAGTCGCTCTCGAAGCTGAAGTCTGGCCCGCAGTGATCGCGTCTTAACAGCGGCCAAACTTAGGCTCAATGCCTCTGCGGTCTCTTGCAATGAGTGGCCTTCGATGTCGTGCAGGACGAACACTACTCTCAAGCCCGGTCGCAGTTCTTGCAAGGCGCGGGCAAGCAGGTCTCTCAATTCTGATGTCTTGTACAGTTCCTCAGGATTCGGTCTCCAGTCCGACAAGTCGATCGGAAGTTTGCCTTCTTCCTCGGCGTTTATTGAGAACTCCGTTGCAGCACGCTGCTTGGTTCGTTGCTTCCGCAGTCCCATGAGTGACTGGTTCACAACAATACGAAATATCCAGGTCGAGAATTTGGAATCACCCCTAAAGTCGCCGAGTTTTTGAAAAGCTTTGAGAAAGGTCTCTTGGACCACCTCCTGCGCGTCATCGAAGTTGTGAGTAATATTTTGGGCGATTCGGAGTAGTTTGCGGTCGTAGCGGGTAACGAGTTCCTCGAATGCAGCGATATCTCCTGCCTTGCTAGCCATGACAAGGTCCGCGTCGTCAATTGGTGTGCTGGAAGTGACGAGTTGGTCTGTATTTCGGCTCAAATTGGTCTCTCCAGAACAAACGCGCTGTTTTTTCTTTGCTCTACTGATAAAACCCGGAAAGCACGATCTTTATTCCCGAAAAAAGCAGTCTGTGTCCCGAATTCCTGTCGTGCAAACGAATCGTCAATCCGTCTTGCGCTACGCAAACGACTACCAAGACTAGGACGAAGGCGGTCAACTCCACTGCTCGGATCATGCTCGCGGCAGCATCTCCGCGTTTGCAGGCGTGGACCAGTGCCAGGTCCTGGTCGAAAGGGCATTCCATCGGGGATTTCACATTGTTAGTCGTTGTCAGTTCCACGGACACCTCGCAACGATTGGTCGAACATCAGCCCGCTTTAGCCAATGAATTTGTAACCAGTCCCATGCACGGTTCGGAAGTGAACGGGATGCGTAGGGTCCGCTTCAAGTTTTTGCCGCAATTTCAGAACGTGATTGTCAACAGTGCGGGTGCAGGGATAGTTGTCATAGCCCCACACTTCATTCAGTAGCTGGTCCCGCGAGATCACTCGGTTGGGATTCGACACGAAGAACTTAAGGGCTTTGAACTCCATTGCAGTCAGGCTCACTGGGCGGTCACATCGACGCACCTCCATCGACAAAAAATCAATGTGGACTTGACCGAACCGGACGATGTTTTTGTCTTGGAAGGAGCCTAAATGACCCATTTCTAGGTAGACTCGCGTTACAAGTTCTTTCCAGGTCAATGGCAGAAGTAAAAGCCGGCCGATCCTGCCATCCCGCGGCGGACTCCCGCCTGCGCGATCTTGACCATCTTGAAAAGGGACGAGCGCGATCTGATAATTCTCCAGCTCGAACTGGGTGATGCGCTCGTGCCTTGGTGAGGAGTCGCCGCGGGGTGGTGGAATTGTCCATTCGAACAGGGGCGTACCCGACGTAAGTTCCGCGATTGAAATTTTGGGTCCCGCGTCTTCGACAACGGCTAACGTTTTAATTGTCATGGAACCTCCCACCGCCAGACTTCTGCGATCGGTTTAAGAGTCTTGAGCAGCTTACGTTGCAGCGAAGTCCTGATCGATGGACACCTCTCTCATTGCCCCTGCTCTTTGCGCTGTTTCCGTGGCTCCAGTAGCCTTCTCGTGCGTTTCGATGTGATGAGACAAGTCTCTCGATAGTGGTGCGCCGGGAGTCGTGCGGAGTGACTCGCGAACTGCCTTCCGGGCTCTGGCTAGGCGTGACATAACGGTTCCTATCGGGATCGATAATATTTCCGCGATCTCCCGGTAAGACGTATCTTCAACATCACACAGCAGAATGACTTCGCGAAAGATGACTGGCAGGTGCTCGATTGCGCACCGAACTGCATCATTGCCCGAACGTTCGATCAGCAGCGACTCAGGAGTGACGGAAGTTGCGCACAACACCGGGGAATCCTCCTCCGAGTCCATCATGGCAACGGTCATGCGCCGCTCGAGTTTTGAGCACGAACTTAGAAAGGTGTTCCTCAGGATTTGAAATATCCATGCCCGGAAATTGGTGCCAGGCTGAAACGATGCGAAACTGCGCAAAGCCTTTAGGTAAGTCTCTTGCACGAGATCCTCGGCATCGTTCTGGTTGTGGACAAGCCAGTGCGCGAAGTTGTAAAGGGAATCGAGCAGGGGTATGGCCAACTCTTCGAACCCCGCCAACGATTTATTGTCCTGTGAGGATGAAGTCCCGAATGGGACCATTCCTTGTGGGCCAAATCCAATACGCCTCATTTGCCTTCTCCCGAATCAGTTCGAAACACGATCGCAGCTAGGCTGATTTCTTTATCTGAGAGCAAAACTCGATGACCTTTCCGCATTGCAGCTGCGGAGCCCACTTCAACGGTTTCCGGAAGTTCTTCGGTACGAAAAACTCAATCACCTTTGCCATGACAATCTCCTTGATCTTGTGATCTCTGCCCAATCTGGCTCGCAAAGTCGTCAGGCGTCAATTCACTGAGGCTCTTCTCTTCATAACCGGCTCACTGCTTCTTAAGTAATTGATGGCTAAAGAGTTAGCCCTGCACATATCCTGGCTGGGGTCTATGACTGGGATCTGTGAGAAGTGCTAGACTTCCGTGCGAAGCCTAAATCAGATATGGAACCACTGCGGCACACGTCGGTCGTGCGATTCGGAACTTATGAGGTTTCTCTCCAGTCGGGCGAAGTGCGCAAAGCGGGCGTGAAAATCAGAGTGCAGCAGCAACCGATGAAACTGCTGGAGATATTGCTAGAGCGTCCAGGGGAAGTCGTCACGAGGGAGGAATTGCGCGGTCGAGTCTGGACCGACGAAAGTTTTGGTGATTTCGACCAAGCTGTGAACATCGCAATCGCGAAGCTCCGGAGTGCGTTAGGCGACTCGGCTGAGAATCCGCGATATATCGAGACTCTTCCAAAACGTGGCTATCGCTTCATTGCGGACGTGTCGGTTGTCGATGCAGACGCCCAAACAAAAAAGCCAGAATCTGCGGCTCCAGATCTGCCTGGGACGGAGCCTGGGCATGAGCTCCAAAGCGCCGGGTTGACCGTTGCGCCCAAACACCGGCTGTGGCCGACGCGTCGGATCACCGTCGTTCTGGCCCTGGTCCTGAGTTTGCCGATTCTCGCGGTCTGGCTATTTCGTTCGCGTGGCCGTCCGCCCACGGGCATCCATTCCCTGGCGGTGCTTCCGCTAGACAACATCTCTGGCGATGCTTCGCAGGATTATTTCGCGGATGGTATGACCGACGAGCTGATTACGGATCTGGCACAGATCAGCGCTTTACGGGTGATCTCCCGCACCTCCGTGATGGTGTACAAAGGAGCGCGCAGGCCTCTTCCTGAGATCGCGCGGGAGTTGAATGTAGACGCAGTGGTGGAGGGCACGGTGCTACGGTCCGGCGAACAGGTTCGAATCACGGCTCAGCTGATCCAGACGCCAGCTGACAAGCACTTATGGGCCGAGAGCTATGAAGGCGATCTGCACGATACGTTAGCACTTCAGAAAAAAGTGGCTAGTGCCATTGCCCAGCAGATCCGGATCGAGTTGACTCCCAGGGAACAGGCTGTGCTGAAGAACGCGAAGGTGGTAAATCCGGAAGCCTACGAAGCCTATCTCAAGGGACGAT
>WNGG01009284.1_pt1 | contig 16958 bp, 13 predicted proteins | sample 5400661 | NCBI WGS metagenome assembly WNGG01 (sample SAMN13153372, study PRJNA577476) | soil metagenome | isolation source: 100 cm soil or saprolite under Garry oak tree replicate 1 | place: USA:California | collected 2016-06-15 | reverse complement strand
CTGATCTGCGGCTGAGTTTTCTCGTTTGCGCCAGAACGAGCAGGCGCGGTCAGGCAAACATAGTCTTCGCCGCGTCCGCTTTCGCATGACGGAAATCCGGACGGGATGGAGCAGAAAACGCCTCTGGTTCGCGAATCGAAACCAGGATTGCACGTTAAGGCGGAAAGAAACCGTTCTGCGGCAGCCTTCCCCTCCACGGTTATTCAGGAGACGCACACAATATGGGTGAGAAAGAGACGGTGACCGGCAAAGCTGCGGGCCATCGGTACGACGCCACCTCGATCAAAGTGTTGGGCGATCTCGAGGCGGTGCGCAAGCGCCCGGCGATGTATATCGGCTCGACCACCGAACAGGGTCTGCACCACTTGGTTTGGGAAGTGGTGGATAACTCGGTGGACGAAGCCATGGCTGGCTACTGCGACGAAATCAACGTCATCGTTCACGACGACAACAGCGTCACCGTAATCGACAACGGCCGCGGCATCCCCGTAGACATGCACGCCACGGAAAAAAAGCCCGCTGCCGAAGTGGTCATGACCGTTCTTCACGCCGGCGGAAAATTCGATAGTGAAACCTACAAAGTTTCCGGCGGCCTGCATGGCGTGGGCGTTTCCGTCGTCAACGCGCTTTCCGATTGGCTGGACCTGGAGATCTGGCGAGACGGCGAGGTTTGGGAACAGTCCTATAAATGCGGAGTGCCCAAATCGAAGCTCGCCGTTACCGGCAAGACGCGCAAAACCGGCACCAAGATCACGTTTCACCCCGATACTAGCATTTTCGAGAAGATCGATTTCAGCTACGACCTTCTCGCGCAGCGCCTGCGCGAACTGGCCTTCCTGAATAAGGGCCTGAAGATCACGCTTCAGGATGAGCGCAGCGAAAAAACAACCGAGTTTCGCTTTACCGGCGGGATCGTGGAATTCGTCAAGCATCTCAATCGCGGCAAGCAGACGCTTCACGACTCCCCGATTTACATTGAAGGCAAGCGCGATAATGTCGAGGTGGAGATCGCGCTGCAATATAACGATAGCTACGCGGAAAACGTCTTTTCTTTCGCCAATACCATCAACACGGTCGATGGCGGCACGCACCTCTCCGGCTTCCGTTCCGCGCTCACGCGTTCCATCAACAATTTCGCCAGTTCCGCGGGCATGCTCAAGGAACAGAAAGACGTCTCGATCACCGGCGATGACGTTCGCGAAGGGCTCATCGCGGTCGTATCCGTGAAGCTGCCGCAGCCTCAGTTCGAAGGCCAGACCAAAGGCAAGCTGAATAGCGACATCAAGGGCCATGTGGAGCAGTTGGTAAATGACCGGCTGGGCGAATACTTCGATAAGCATTCCACGGTGGCGCGGCGGATCATCGGAAAGTGTATTGACGCGGCGCGGGCCCGCGAGGCGGCCCGCAAGGCGCGCGAGCTTACCCGCCGAAAATCCGCCATGGATTCGGGAGGCTTGCCCGGGAAGCTGGCCGATTGCCAGGAGCGCGATCCAGCCAATTGCGAGATTTTTATCGTTGAGGGCGAATCGGCCGGCGGCTCCGCCAAGCAGGGCCGCGACCGCCGCTATCAGGCCATCCTGCCCCTTAAAGGAAAGATCTTGAACGTGGAGAAGGCACGCTACGACAAGATGCTGGGTCACGAGGAAATCCGCGCCATCATTACCGCCCTGGGAACGGGAATCGGCAAGGATGATTTCGACGCCGGCCGCTTGCGCTACCACAAGATCATTCTGATGACCGACGCGGACGTGGACGGCAGCCACATCCGCACTCTGCTGCTCACGTTTTTCTTCCGCCACATGAAGGAGCTCGTCGAGCGCGGGCATGTCTATATCGCCCAGCCTCCTCTCTATCGCGTCAAGCGCGGCAAAATGGACCGCTACATCCGCGACGAGCGCGAGTTTTCTCATGAGCTGATGCGCCGAGCCACCGAGGATCACATCGTCAAGGCCAAAGAGGGCATCTCGCTCGAGGGCGCCGCGCTCACCACGTTCCTTCTTAATGTGCAGGAATATGACCAGATCGCGGCCAAGTTGCTCCGGCGCTTGCGCGAACGCGCGCTGGTGGACCTGGTCGCGGCAAGCGATCTCGAGAAGAAGGCCGATTTCGAAGATAAGAAGGCGCTCGAGAAACTGCTGAAAGCCATCGAGAAGGCCAAACTCAAAATGGAAGCCAAGCTTTCTTACGACGAGGAGCACAGCCTCTACGAATTGGTGCTCGGCAACGACTCTGGCCCCTGGGCGCGAATTAATTGGGCGCTCGCCTCGAGGCAGGACTGGAAGCGATTGCGCACGCTCGGCCGGGCCATTTCTGCTTCGGATAAACCGCCGTTTAGCGTCTCTTGCAATGGCGACAAAGTGAGCAAAGAGAGCGCAGTTCAGGTACTCGCCTTCGTGCTCGAAGATGCCAAGAAAGATTTTACGATTACGCGCTTTAAGGGCCTGGGTGAGATGAATCCTGACCAGCTCTGGGCCACCACCATGAACGCCGAGACCCGTACTCTGTTGCAGGTGAAGCTCGAGGACATGGTCGAGGCCGAGACGATCTTTACCACGCTCATGGGCGAAAACGTCGAGGAGCGGCGCAAATTCATCGAAGACAATGCCCTCGACGTCCAGAACCTCGACATTTAAGTTTTAGCGCGCACCCCAGAAAGGAAGCCCAAAGCCAATGGCAGAGGAAAAAACTCCAGCCATTTTAATTCCGGTGGATATCGAAGCCGAGATGAAGAAGTCCTATCTCGACTACGCCATGAGCGTGATCATTGGGCGCGCGTTGCCCGATGTGCGCGACGGCCTCAAGCCCGTGCACCGGCGCATCCTTTATGGCATGCACGAGATAGGGCTGACTTCCACGAGGGCTTACCGCAAGTGCGCCAAGATCGTCGGCGAAGTCCTCGGCAAATTTCATCCGCACGGCGATGCTCCCGTATATGACGCCCTGGTGCGCATGGCGCAGCCCTTTAGCATGCGTTACCCGCTGGTGGATGGACAGGGCAACTTCGGCTCGGTGGATGGCGACCCGCCGGCGGCCATGCGTTACACCGAGGCGCGCCTGGCGCGCATCAGCGAAGAGTTGCTGGCGGATATCGATCGAGAGACCGTCGATTTCGTCCCCAATTTCGATGAAACCGAGCACGAACCGGTCGTGCTCCCCACGCGTGTGCCGAACCTGTTGGTCAATGGGGCAAGCGGCATCGCCGTAGGCATGGCCACGAATATTCCTCCGCACAACCTGAAGGAAATTATTGACGCCACAGCTTTGCTGCTGGAAAAGCCGGACGCCTCGCTCAAGGAAGTGATGAAGCTCGTTCCCGGTCCCGACTTCCCCACCGGCGGGTATATCGCCGGCCGCGATGGCATCGAGCAGGCCTATAAGAAGGGTCGCGGCAGCTTCATCATGCGCGCTAAAGCCTCGATCGAACAGGTGGGCAAAGACCGCGAGAATATCGTCATCACCGAAATTCCCTACCAGGTGAATAAGGCGCGCCTGGTCGAGCGCATCGCCGACCTCGTGCAAACCAAAAAAATCTCCTCAACCACCTCTACAAGCTGACACAAATGCAGGAATCGTTCGGCATGATCCTGCTGGCCATCACTGGCGGCCAGCCGCGCGAGATGGGCTTGCTCGAACTGCTGCGGCTCTTCCTCGAACATCGCCGCGAAGTGGTGATTCGCCGCACGCGTTACGACCTGCGCAAAGCCGAAGAGCGCGAGCACATCTTGCTGGGCTTCGCCAAAGCTCTGGAGAATCTCGACGAAGTGATCAAGCTCATTCGCCGCAGCAAGTCGCCCAAGGAAGCCAAAGAAGGCTTGATGACGCGCTGGAGCTTCAGCGACCGCCAGGCGCAAGCCATTCTGGACCTGCAACTCCATCGCCTCACGCAGATGGAGCGCGAAAAGATTCTCGAAGAACTCAAGCAGATCCAGGCCAAGATCGCCGAACTCAAGGAAATTCTGGCCAGCGAAAAGAAATTGAAGCAGGTAATCGTCTCCGAGCTGCGGGATATTCAAAAAGAGTTCGGCGACGGACGTCGCACGCAAATCGTGGACGCGGTCGAGGAGATCAAGGTCGAAGATCTGATCGCCGATACCGATATGGCCATCACCATCAGCCATGCCGGGTATATCAAGCGCACGCCCGTGGACGTCTATCGCCATCAGTCGCGCGGCGGCAAAGGGCGGATCGGCGCGCGCACGCGGGAAGAGGATTTCGTTGAGTACCTCTTCGTCGCCTCGGCCCACAGCTACATCCTGCTCTTCAGCTCCAAGGGCCGGGTCTACTGGCTCAAGGTCTACGAACTTCCTGAGGCTGCCGCGGCCACGCGGGGCAGAGCCATCACCAGCCTGGTGAAGTTCCAGGAGGACGAACACCTCACCGCGCTCGTCCCGGCGCGCAATCTGGAAGAGACGGGCCGCTACGTCTTTTTTGCCACGCGCAACGGCACGGTGAAGAAAACCGAGCTTGCCGAATTCAGCAATCCCCGGCCTTCGGGAATCATCGCCATTACTCTGGAACCCAAGGACGAATTGATCGGCGTGAAGCTCACCGACGGCAAGCAGATGATCTTCCTCGCCAGCCACGAGGGCCAAGCCATTCTTTTCCGAGAAACGGAAGTTCGCGCCATGGGCCGCCAAGCCGGCGGCGTGAACGGCATGGACCTTGGGAAGGACGATTACGTGGTGAGCATGGATGCCGTGCAGCCGGATTTTGAGATTGTCCGTAAGGAATCGAAGAAAGATACGCAAAGCCTGGATGAACTGGAGAACGAAGTCATCAAGGATTCGCTCACTTCCCTGATGTTGAGCATCTCCGAAAAGGGCTACGGCAAACGCACGCCGCTGGCCGAATACCGCATCACTTCGCGCGGCGGCAAAGGCGTGATCAATCTGAAGACCACAGAACGCAATGGCCCCGTGGTTGCCGCCCTCCAGGTCGGCGAAGATTCCGACGTGATGATCATCACCGAATTCGGAAAGATCATTCGCGTGCATTCCAAGGAAATTCGCGAGGCGGGCCGCTCCACTCAGGGCGTGCGCCTGCTTCGTCTCGAAGGTGAAGATAAAATTGCCGCTGCCGCTATTCTCGAAGAGGAAAGTAACGGCGCCGATGGGGCGGGTGGGGCTCCCGCCGGAGCGCCTGGCGGGGCGAAGGAACGGGAGCCAGAAAAATCCTGAGCGCCTCTCCTACGCGCCCGGTGAACTGAGGTAGTAGCCCGGTCGCGAGCGCACTGTCAGGCCGCGCCGATCGACCACTTGCACGCGAATTTCGTGATAGCCGCCGCTATCGGTCCCCGAGGGACGATAGCTGATCGTATACTGCGCGTGCAGCTCGCCGCCGATCTCGTCGATGGCCTTTTCGATGGAAGCATCCTTAACGGTGGATTTGTAAAGACCGCCGGTCGCCGCCGTAGCCACTTCCAGTGGACGCTCCTTAACCGCCGCCTCCGCGTGCTGCACCACCCAAATTGCTAACGCCATAACATCGATATTGCCGCTGCGCTGCTCTTCTGTGGTTGGCGTCTGTGGTGTGCCCGGTATCGGCGGCAGCCCAAAGGTTCCCGGAGGCGTGGCGGATGGCGGCGCGCCGCTCTTCTGCTCGCCACGCATTTCCGCTGCCGTTGTCGAGAGGCCGACCGAGTAGATGGTGATATTGGCGAGTTGCGCGTCTCGCAACACCTGTCCCAGCTTTTCTTCGCTTCCGGAATCGACCGCTTCCGCCACGGTAATGATCACGCGCCGCCGCGCTGCTGGCCGATTCTCCAGCATGCCCACCGCGCTCGAAAGCGCGTCGTAGAGCCGCGTTCCCGACGTGCCCGGCTTCAGGTTCGCGATGCTCTTGTCGATGGCGTCATGGTCGCCTGTGAAATCCTGCAGACGATTTACCTGGTCATCGTAGCCGATCACGGCGGCATCTCCGCTCTCGCCCATAACGGTCTCGGTAAATAAGACGCCGGTGCGGCGAAGCGCCGGAAATAACGGTTGGATGCGCGAGCTTGTCTCCATCACGATGACCGCCGAAAGCGGCCCGCTACCCATATCGAATCCTTCGAGCTTTTGCTGCACGCCGTTATCGAAGACGCGGAAATTATTCTCGAGAAGGTCGAGCACCAGTTCACCTCGAGCATCCCGCACAACGACCGGAGTGTTCACCAGGTTCACCCGCACGCGGATCGACTGGTCGAGCGGCTTCTGGCTCGCCCCTTGCGGTGGTTTTTGAACCGCTTGGCCCGGCTTCGGGGCGATCGGCCCTGAGGTCTGGGCCAGCGCTGTGTGCGCCGCCAGCAGCGCGAATCCGGCCAGCGTTGCAGTCAAAACCCGAGTTCTCTGTCCCCATGGCACAGCGCTCATAATCCTGCCTCCACTCGAGTGCCCTTCGTTCCCCTGCCCCAAGTTTACTAGATTGGACGCCTCGGGCGCCGCTCATGTTGGATGGCTTCCACGCCTTACGTAGAATGATGCCTCGTCCATTTCCCCCTGGAGGGTTCATGGCTCGCCGTCATCGAACGCCGCAGCAGCCCGCCTATCGCGATGCTCTGTTCATGGAGAGTGTCGCCGCACGGCCGGTGCGCATTCTCACCGAATATCTCGATCCACTCGCTCGATTCCGGCGCGAAGAGGTCGGCGATACCATCGTGATGTTTGGATCGGCGCGCATCATCGGGCGCGATCGCGCGCAAGCCCACCTGCGGCGCTTGAAGTCGCTTCGGGGAAAAGGGACCACCCGCCGGCGCATCGCCCTGCGCGACGCGCGGGCGGCCGTGGCGATGTCGCGTTATTACGAAGAGGCGCGGGAGCTTGCGCGCCGCATCACTGCCTGGTCGCTAACGCTGGGTGAGCATCCCCGGCGGTTCGTCATCTGTTCCGGCGGCGGTCCCGGCATCATGGAAGCGGCCAACCGCGGCGCGGCCGAGGCCGGCGGCAAAACCGTCGGTCTGAGCATCGAATTGCCCCATGAGCAATGGCCGAACTCCTATATCAGTCCCGGGCTCAACTTTCAGTTTCACTACTTTTTCATGCGCAAGCTGTGGTTCGCGCAACTCGCCAAGGCGCTCATCGTCTTTCCTGGGGGATTCGGCACTATGGACGAGCTTTGGGAAATGCTCACCTTGATGCAGACAGGCAAGCTGCAGCGCCGCAATCTCATCCTCATTTACGGCCGCCGTTATTGGAATCGCGTAATCGACTGGCGGGAGATGCTCAATTGGGGCACCATCAACCGGCGCGAATACAATCTGCTGCAGTTTGCCGACAGCGTGGACGAGGCGTTCGACCGCATCCGCAGCGGTCTCGAAGAGTTTCACATGTCGGACACGCTGTTTCACGAGTAGGCTGGCGCCGCGTCGTCCACTAATCCACGCGGCTATGCGTCTGGCCTTGCATGGATGCGAGGATCAGGCAGTCCGTAGCGGTGCCACGTCCATGTGGTCGCTATTGACCCGAGCTCCTCTAGCTGGGCACCGCAATCGCTTCCTCCGCGAACACAGCCTCAAAGCGTCGCTTTTCGTCGCGGTCGTGCACCAGCACCACGGGAGCAACATGCAGAGCCCTGCGGCAGGCCTTGCAGGTGGTCACTTCACCTTGCGTGTCCTGCAGGAAACCGTCGGTGAAGTGATATTCCGACCGCGCCCGGCGGGCCGGTTTCACTCCCTTGCGGCCACAGTGCGGACAGACAAATTCGACCACATCTTCTTGCGGATCCCTATTCAGAGCCGCCCAACCCGTATATCGAACTCCTACGATGTCTTCGGAATGAGAATGATTGTTCATAGCCAAAGCCCTCGAGTATGGTTAATGACAAACGTATAGATGCCGGGTTAGAGGGAATTGATGCAGACCGGCTGCGCTTTCTTTGTCTTTGCCTAATCCCAATATTTACAACGGGCTGTCAAGAAGCTCAGATCTCAGACTGGTCGTCATAAGCCGGCGTGTGAAGCAAAGGCTCCCCGGAATGGCTGGAAATAATCGTTCGAGTTTCATCCCGTAGCCGCAAGACCTCGGCCCATTCGCGGCCAGCTGAGTCAGGGGACGAAAAAAGGGCTGGGCAAACGATCACGCTGATTCGAGCGGGCTTGGGCAGCAAGGTGCCGTCCCGCAAAAACCGCCGAGTGCCTCGCAGCACCACCGGGACGATCGGCCTTCCGGTCCTAACCGCCGCCCGGAAGGCGCCCAACTGAAACGGGCGTACGCCCGGCTGCGCGGTAAACGTGCCCTCTGCAAATACGAAGAGGGATTCGCCCCGAAGCAGAGCTTTCTCCATCTGCTCAGCTTGGCGGGACCGCGCCCGCAGCTTGCTCCGCTCGAAGGCAAAATGTCCCAGTTTGCGCAGAAAAGTGCCAACGAACGGCATATCGTTGATCTCGTTCTTGGCCAGGAAGTGATAGTTCGTCTTGAATAGCGCCATGACGGCTGGCACATCAAAATAGCTCGTGTGGTTGCTAACGTAGATACATGCACCATAGGCATCTACATGCTCCTCTCCTTCCATGTGGATCCGGCAGCCGATCAGTCTGAAATAGAGGCGCAGCGCCGCCGAAGCCATCCGAGCCGCCGCTCGGCCTGGTGGCATCACCAGGACAAGAAGCCACGAAAGCACCAGCCAAACGAAAAATACGCCCGCGGCATAAGTCCCATAAATTGTTTCCCAAACGCGCCGAAACAACTGGGCGTGCTCGTGGGTCACCTGGGCGCCGGCAGGGTCCTGAGCGCGCACCTCTGAGCTCGTTTGGACCGATACCGATTCAGTCGCTCCGGTATCACTTAAAGATACGGTGGGAGCTCGCTCTGAGACGCTGGCGCCATCCGTCGGTCCGGCAACGATCGCGATAATGTCATCGAGGGTTTTGGCCTCGGCAATGGCGCCCTCCGGCAGAGACGTTCCCAAGGTCCGCTCGAGGCGCGAGCTGAGTTCCACGCGCTCAATGCTTCCCAACCCGAGGTCGCGTTCCAGGCTGGCAGAGCCCCTCACAGCTTCGCCTGCCTCGGTATTCCCCAATTCGCGGAGGAGCTCGCGGGTGATTGCCAGCACTTGGGCTTTGATCGCCGCACGGTCAGGGCGTGGGATAAGAGTCGCCACATTTGGAATTCTACCCAAATTGCCCGCTTTTCTGGCTGTAACTGCCACAGGGTGGGTCAAGAACCTAAACTGTTTCCGCCCTCACGCACAGGTGCACCCGGCGGCGTTCCGAAGGCCCAGGCGATGCCAAGAATGAGGCCAAGAAAGCTACGACTCAGGCCAATGGTAATGTAAGGCACATGTCCTCATAGGCTTAGAGCCAAGTACTTCCGTACCGGCCGAATGGGTCCGCCGGGCCATAGACCCAGAACGGCGCGAAACGGAAAATGTACGCGTGTTCGGCGTGATGTGCGGTAGGTCGGGCCTCACGGTAACCTGCCCTTATCGGCGAGGCTCCTGAGCCGGCTAGTCCGGCTGCTGCCGCAGGTTGCGCCTGGCATATTCCTTCCAAAACCCCATGCCACGAGCGGCCGCCCCCCCAACGGCCGCTCTTTTTTTTAACACCCGCTACCTACGCCCGCTGCGCTCCGGGAAGCAATCGTGCCGAATTCAAAATGAAGGCGAGTTCTGAAGAGACATGAGTGAAGGCGCCGATAACGGGTTGAGCATGCCGAACGCGGCGAGTCCAACGCCCGCCCCATCCACGAGGAGCGTGTACGGAAATACTTTCACGCCGCAGCTGAGTTTGTAGGTTCGCCCGGACTGTGTTGCTGCTTTGCTCTTCCATATGCTTTATTGATCTGTTTCAAAAGCTGGTTTCGTCAAGCGGGTCGATAGCTATCTTAAGCTCACTGTGAGATCCGCGGGAACCACAGAGACAATTCCGGGGCGAAAAGCGCAACCAGACCGTGCGGCTGCTTGCTAGAAGGCGCGCCGCCTGGGCCGGTAGGTCGTCAGCGGACGTGGCCTTAGCCTGAGCTGCGGGCTCAGGGGCGGCGGCACGTTGTGAAGCGGTTCGCCGCAATTGCTGCAATGCTCCTCCGGTGCGGCATCGGCGCGTAACCAATGTCCGCGGGCTTGGCATTCCGGATTGATGCACTGCACGGTCCATCCTGGCAAATAGCGCACGCTGCCTCCGTTTTTGCGCTCGAATCGAGCGCCTCGAACAATGGGAGCGATTCTCCGGCCAGGTCATTGTGGTGTCAAGCCCAAAGCTACTACCTATTGCGGTGCAGTTCCTAAGCTGTGGAAATCCGATTGGAGGCCAGAGGCGAGTTCCCGTTGGATTGATCCGAATTGATATGAAGTGGGGGGATTCCGTATTCCGGCTATAAGAGTAAGGCGAGAGCCTGCCCTCTCCTCCCTAAACCTTCCCGCACGCGAACTCGGGATAACTCCAAACGCTATGATATAAGTTTTATGTTCGTCCGGCCCGCGAACGCGAGCCAGGTCGCTAGGAGGATGCAATTCATGAGCAAGCTTTTCATTCTGATGCTATTCGGATCTCTTCTCGCAATTCCTGCTGCAGCTCAGACGGGTCAGCAATCCGGCGCGGGTTCCGCCAATCCGTTGTCCACCTGGCTGCGCAATGCCTATATGGGCAATCGCAACACGATTGTGAGATCGGCGGAGAAAATGCCGGAAGAAAATTACGGCATGCGCCCCGGGACGCAACTGGAAGTTCGTACCTTCGGCCAGCAAGTCGGGCATGTCGCCAATTACAATTTTCTGTGGTGTTCGCAGGCCAAGGGCGAAAAGAATCCCAATGCCGGAAATAGCCTCGAAAAGCTGAATACCAAGGCTGAGTTCCTGAAGGCTTTGAACGACGCCTTCGCATATTGCGAAGGTGTCTACGCTTCGCTGACCGATGCGTCGGGCTTGGAGATGGTCGATATTACCCAGGAAAGCGGCCGGCAAACTCGCAACTTGCGCATGGCTCTGCTGATCCTGAATTTTGCTCATAACAATGAGATCTACGGGAATATGGTCACCTACATGCGCATGAAAGATATCGTTCCGGCCTCTTCTGAGCCGCGGCCCCAGCAGCAACAGCCGCGCTGACGCGAAGCAAGGACATTCGCCGCCGGTGCGCGTTGAGCGCACAATATGGCGCAACCGTGGCTGCATTTTGGAAAATTCGATTGGTCGGCGTATTCGCCACTGCTCTTGTGTTGCTGACACTGCGCTCGGCCGCCTTTGCCACCCCGTTCGGCTCAGGGGCCACATCGTCGGCTGCTAGGTTCCAATCCGCCAGCCAAAACACCGAGACCTCGCCTGCAGAACAGCCGCAGCCGAGGGCCTACACGCTTCCCCCTGACAAAGAGGCTCGAGCCATCGCCTACGCTCACGCACGCCACGAGCTCTATTTCCTCGACTTTCTTTTCACCACGGTGGGACTGGCACTTCTGGTTCAACTGGCCGTAGCTCCCAGGCTACGCGACTGGGCCGAGCACATCTTGCGTCATCGGTTTCTTCGGGCTGTCATTTTCGCCGGGCCATTCTTTATTCTCCTTGGGCTTTTGAGCCTGCCCGCCGCCGCCGCGGGCCATTGGCTGCAGCGCCGCTATGGGCAATCGGTTCAGGGCTGGGGCTCCTGGTTTTGGGACGCACTCAAAGCTGGCGCCATCGCATTGGTCCTGGCGATATTTCTCATGTGGCTTTTTTATGGACTCGTGCGCCGCAGCCCGCGCCGCTGGTGGTTGTACGCCTGGCTCGGGTCCTTGCCACTTTTGGTTTTTCTGATCTTTGTCGAGCCGGTTGTGCTCGAGCCACTCTTCTTCCGGTTTACGCCTCTGGCGGCCAGCGATCCACAACTCGCCGCCGAACTCGAGCGAGTGGTCCAGCACGGCGGCCAGCAGATTCCCGAAACGCGCATGTATCTGATGAATGCCAGCTCCAAGCTCAACGCGCTGAACGCCTATGTGAGCGGCATCGGTGCGTCTGAGCGCGTCGTGGTGTGGGATACGACCATCGCGCAGATGACGACGCCGGAAATTCTTTTTGTTTTTGGCCACGAGATGGGTCATTACGTGCTCCATCATATTCGCAACGGAATCCTTTTCACCGCGGGCCTTCTGCTCATTTTTCTCTTCGGCGGCTTTCACGCGCTGCACTGGGCGCTCGCGCGATTCGGCGCGGCATGGAAAATTCGGGCCGCGGATGACTGGGCCTCCCTGCCGGTGCTGATCTTTGCGATCCTGATTTTCAATTTCGTTTTCACGCCCATCGATAACGCTTATAGCCGCTATCTGGAGCATCAGGCCGATCAGTACGGCCTCGAAGTGGTACATGGAATCGTGTCCAATTCGTCCCAGGTGGCCGCGCAAAGTTTTCAGATTCTGGGTGAGATCGATCTGGCCGAGCCCTCGCCTTCCACCGCGGTGAAAATTTGGTTCTACGATCACCCGCCGCTCGACGAACGGATTCTTTTCGCGCAGACCTACGATCCCTGGGATAAAGGCGAATCGCCGGAATTTGTGAAATAGCTTTGGCGCGGCGCACAAACCATGATTCGCTTCACCAACGAGTGCGAAATTCCGGGGCGCTTCGGCAGCGTGCTCGATTGGCTGCTGACGCGGCATGCGCTCGCGCGCAGAAATCGCGACTATCTCGATCGGTTGGCGCTTCTCCCGGAGCGGCGGCCATGACGAAGCGAGCCGTGATCGTTTCAGAGGCGTTTTTGCCGACTCTGGTTCTCAGTGAACTCCGGCACCGATCGGCCCCTGGGCGTTGATCTCATGAACGGCTCCGAGCTTCCACATTCCGACGACAATGCGCCGCAGGCTTCGCGTTCCGAATCGCGGCCACTGTTCCTGGAATCGATTTGTTTGGGGCCGCACGGAGTGCGCGCGGGCTGGCGCGCCGCGCTCTATGTCGCGCTGTTTCTTCTTTTCCTTTCCACTGCCGGAATGGCGGGTGGGCTGCTGCACTTTGCAGCACTTGCGCCCGGGGGAACGATCACGCCCGCCGTGTTGGCTACGCAGGAGGGCCTGGCGGCGATCTGCGCGATTGCCGCCGCCCTGATCCTCGGCCGCCTGGAGCGGCGCCGCTTCGGCGAGTACGGCATGCCGCTGACGCTGGCATTGGGGAAGAATTTCTGGCTGGGCGCGCTCTGGGGACTCGCGACGATCAGCGCGCTTATGCTCGTCATTCGCATGCTGGGCGGCTATTCCTTCGGGACAGTAGACCTTTCGCGCGCCGATGTAGTGCGCTACGCGCTCGAATGGGCCGCAGTCTTTCTCCTCGTGGGAGTGTACGAGGAATTTTTCTTTCGAGGCTATCTGCAATTCACTCTGACCTCAGGAATAGGTTTCTGGCCGGCCGCGCTGGTGCTCTCTTTGGCGTTTGGCGCGGTGCACTTGCGCAATCCCGGCGAAGGGCCCATTGGCGCGCTGAGCGTGGTTGTGACGGGAATGTTTCTCGCCTTCACGCTGCGCCGCACGGGAACACTTTGGTTCGCCATCGGCTGGCACGCGGCTTACGATTTCGGCGAAACGTATCTTTATTCCGTGCCGGATAGCGGCATCGTTATGCCCGGCCATCTGCTGGCGTCATCGTTCCACGGACCGGCGTGGCTGACCGGCGGCACGGTTGGTCCCGAAGGCAGCGCGTTTGACTTTGTCGTCATGGCGATTCTGTTTGTTCTGTTCCACCACCTATATCGGGCGCGAAAAGCAGATCCCTCGGTCGCCGCGGCGACCTCGGGATGACAACAATTGTGTGTGGCACTGGTTGCCGTTTTCATTCGACGACGACGCGCACGAATCTCTTCTTGCCAAATCGGACTTCATAGGACGCAGCTACACCGGTGTTGAGTCTGGCCATCGGGTCCCTGATGATCGTGCCGTTGACCTCAAGGCCGCCTTGCTCAATGACCCGCGCTGCTTCAGAAATGGATTCTGATTGGGAAAGATATTTTAATAATTGTGGCCACTTTGGGGACGGAGAGATTACTTGCAGAGCAACGCTCGGCGTCTGGGCCTCTAAGAATCCATCGCGGCGCCGCCTCAAACGTATCTCCTGCATCTCATCAGGGGCTTGCCGCTTCCGGTAGACTTGGTCGAATTCGTTGGAGGCTTTGCGGGCGGCATCTTCGCCGTGGAAACCGGCGATAATGTAATGGGCCAGCTGCATCTTGGCGTCCATGGGATGCAGGACGCCCGTGCGGACTTCTTCCTTGAGGCGCACGATTACAGGCACAGGCGGCGCGAAATCCGTGAGCAGATCGTAATAGGGCCACATCAGCTCATCGGAAATGGACATGAGCTTGCCAAACATCTGCGTGGGCGATTCCGTGATGCCCACATAGTTGCCGAGGCTCTTGGACATTTTGCGCTGGCCGTCGGTGCCCACCAGAATGGGCAAGGTGAGCGCCACTTGCGATTCCTGGCCGTATTCGCGCTGGATATCGCGGCCCATCAGCAGATTAAATTTTTGTTCGGTGGCGCCGAGTTCCACGTCAGCATTTAACACCACGGAGTCATAGGCCTGATAGAGCGGATATAGCAGCTCGTGTACCGCGATGGGTTCCTGCTTCTGCAGGCGGGAGCGAAAGTCTTCACGCTCGAGCAGCCGCGCGACGCGGTATTTGGCGCAGAGCCGAACGATCTCCTGATTGGTTAGAGGATCGAGCCAATCGGCGTTGTTGCGGATTTCTGTTTTTTCCGGATCGAGCAGTTTGAATACCTGGTCCAGATACGTTTTCGCGTTGGCCTGCACTTGCTCGCGCGTGAGGGGCGGGCGAGTCTCGGATTGTCCCGTGGGGTCGCCTACAAGAGCAGTAAAGCCGCCGATCAGGAAGATGGCCGTGTGGCCTTCGTCCTGAAAATGCTTGAGCTTGCGCAACACAACGGTGTGGCCGAGATGCAGGTCGGGCGCGGTGGGATCAACGCCGAGTTTGATGCGCAACGGTTTGCCCGAGGCGCGGGAACGTTCGAGCCTGGCGCGCAACTCCTCTTCACGAATAATTTCGGCAGAGCCTTTGCGCAAGGCAATGAGCTGCTCATCTACGGAACGAAATTTGTGCGGCGCGGACATGGATGGATGGACTGGCCTTCGATTCAGCCTCGCTTGGCGCGCCCGGCGAGGCGCTCTTCCGAATTTTCTTCGGACGTGGGTAGCACGCGGCGGCCTTCGACGCGGAACTTGCCGGAGAGCACCAGGCGGACGGCTTCGGTATAAATGCGGTGCTCCTCGCAAAGGATCCGCGCGGCGAGAGTTTCCTCGGTATCGCCGGGTTTGACGGGGACAATCGCCTGCGCGACGATAGGGCCGGCGTCGAGATTTTCGTCCACGAAATGCACGGTGCAGCCGCTGAATTTCACGCCGTAGTCGAGCGCCTGGCGCTGCGCCTCGAGTCCGGGAAACGCCGGCAGCAGCGACGGATGGATATTCAGAATGCGGGCGCGAAACGCCGTGACGAAGTAAGGCGAGAGCAGGCGCATGAATCCGGCCAGGCACACCAGATCCACGCGCGCCTCCTTCAGCGCGGCGACGACAAGGCGATCGTAGGCTTCCCGCTCCACCCCTTTTGACGGAATTACGCGCGCGGGAATGCGGCGTTCGGCGGCGCGAAGGAGGCCCGCGGCGTCTTCGCGATTGCTGATCACGAGGGCAATCTCAGCATCGGGAATGCGGCCCGCCGCGACGCTATCGGCGAGCGCCTCGAAATTGGAACCGCGGCCGCTGAGCAAAACGCCAATCTTTTTTTTCATGAGGTTGGTCATGAGCCAGTCACGTTAGCACAGTCTGTTTATAGGCTGGCGATGGGTCTCCCACATCGCAAACTTCAAGTTGAACTTCAAGACCACCCGCCCCCCCGGGGTTTTTCTGCAACGATATCATTCCATGGGAGTTGCTTCGCGTTTCTCGACAACGATGTGATTCTAAAGCCCTTGGTGTCTTTGGAAAGTTCGCCAAACGGCTGCCGATGGCCACCCCCACCCTCTTTTTTTCGTAAGTGTTCATTGCAAAGAGCTTAGCTGTTTTGAGTTCCGAAGTGCAGAATACACTCGGCTTACATCGAGATTCTGCGAATAAATCGGAAAACTGGTGCCGCTTTATTCGAAATAATGCCCTCTGGAGATACGGCCCGTCAGGGAGGGTTAATCTTTTGGCGAGGATCGACAAGGCTCTGACGCCGCCACGACGCTCTGCAAACCCGAAGCTCGGCCGGAACACGATCGTAGGTTTCAGGTTCCTCAGTCCGAGCGCGCCCGGCGTATGCTCTGAAACAGGCGTACATCTATTTTATCGCGAGCGTCAACGGATCCGATGATGATCTTCCACAGGGTCAATTGTTTTCAACAGTTGACTCTATTGATTACAGGAAGAGGAAGAGGTACTAATTACACAGGAAAGGTTGCGGCACTACCCCGAAAACATAGCCTACGCTCAGGCTCAAGTTCAGCTCGCGACCTTAATACGCACGCGGAACTCGAAGAAATCCCCTACTCGTCCAATCAGAGTTGTTTTGATCTGATTTGGCTGTATCTCCTCTAAGGCTTCAAACAGCCGTAGTTGTTTCGGCAGCGACCGTGGTTTTTTTTCGGGACCAAAGGCGTCCGGACCTAAAACGGTTCCGCCGCTCAACGTCAATTTCCAAAACTTAGAGGCCTTCCTGAGTACCTCGGGACCCGGCGCCATTTTTCCTTTTAGATAGAGCCACAGCATCTGTCGCTCTACACCGAGACGCTTCGCGGCCTCGTTTTTGCTCAACTTGTTTTCCCGAATAGCTCTTCTCAGGCAGGCAGCAATTTCTCGCCGAAATGTCGGGGTAGTGCGCTTCTTAGTCATCGTTGGAATCTAAGATAAGAAGATCAGTTATGTCAATTTTATTAGACTGTCAAATAAACTTGACATACTCATCCGAAAGGCGAATATTTGGCTCAATGGGAGCCCTTGCCACGCAGGAAAGGGCAGAATCGAATAGGATGTAGCGGGTTGGCCTGATTTGGCCTGGTTGGTTGAGTGTGTGGAGGTTAGTATGTTAAGCGCCGCTGTTT
>WNGG01013536.1_pt1 | contig 16962 bp, 9 predicted proteins | sample 5400661 | NCBI WGS metagenome assembly WNGG01 (sample SAMN13153372, study PRJNA577476) | soil metagenome | isolation source: 100 cm soil or saprolite under Garry oak tree replicate 1 | place: USA:California | collected 2016-06-15 | reverse complement strand
CGCGACTGGTCATGGACGACGTCCGTGCGATTGATGGTCCAGCCGAGCGCGCCGTCGCGCGCGTCGATCGTGGCGCCGAGGCGGCCGTTGCCGATGAAGGCGCTCTCGCCCCACCCGGTCGGGAGACGGTCCCAGACGAGGTCCTGGCGCGCGAGGAAGGTGGGCCAATCGACGCGGGTGGCGGGCGCCGTCTGCAGCGCGATCAGCGTCAGCAAATGTGCCGGCAGCACGGCTTCAGATCGCGTGGTCCGCGGGCAGTTCCTGCCCGCTCCATGCTTTGCGGGCCGTCCAGTCTGCGGGCGGGGCGGACCAGAACTCGTCCGTCGGGGGCAACCCCAGCGGGAGCAGAGCGGCGGAACAGAGGTAGAGACTGCCCGTCGAGATGTAACCCTCGCCGACATGCGGTTGGTGCCCACAGAATCCGATCGTGAGCCAACCGTCCGCGTCGAACGTTCCGGGCGCCTCGATCATGCGACGCATCACGGCCGTCAGGGCGCTGCGGACCTGCGCCGGACTCACACCTTCGGGTAGCTCGTGCCGCAGCGCCATCTGGGCGAGGAGCTGGAACGCGCCGAACCGATAGGCGAGGGAGCGGCCGATGGGCGGGAAGGTGCCCTCGGGCGAGATCAGACGCTCCTGAATGGCGGCGTAGCGGCGCGCCCGCACCAGGATCGGCGCACGCTGCGCCTGCCAGTCGGGCGTTGTAGACCCCACCAGACGCATCACGTCCAGCAGCATCGGTTGAATGACGAAGCTGTTGTAGTAATCCCAGTGAAATGGCGGCCCGTCCCCGTACATCCCGTCCCCCTTGTACCACAGCTCGTGCTGGCGCAGGGCGAAATCCACGCGGGTGCGGTTCCAGTCCTCACCCATCATGCTCAGTGCGGCCTCGATCATCGCGCTGAACATCAACCAGTTGCTGAGCGGCGCCTCGATGGCGCGCGTCGCCTTGAGAGCGGCGACCAGGTTCCGTCTAGTGCCGGCGTCGAGCCGCTCCCACAGCGTCCCGGGCGCGCGCACGATCGCGTGCGCCAGGAACGCCGCGTCGACCAGCGGCTGCCGGCCGCGCACGAAGTTGAGGAAGTCAGGCGACGCAGGGTTGGTCGCGGCGCCGAGGCCGCGCCGCGCCAGCCCGGCGTAGCGCCGCCGTCGCTCGGCTTCGGGCGACCCGTCGTCCGCGAGCTCGAGCCACGGGGCGATCCCGGTGAGCAACCGGCCCACGGCCTCAAGGTGCGTGTAGTCCCGCCGCTCCGGCTGACCCGCGGGCGCGATCTCCACCGGCATCCGCTGACGCAAGCGTCCCTCCGCGAGGTTCGTCAGCACGGGCTCGGTGAGCCGCGCCAGCACGTCGATCCAGTACTCGCGATCGGCGGAGTCCAGTGTCAGAGAGCTCGCTGACCCCGGGCGCAAGCCCGGGGTCCAGCCCCGGGATCCCACCGCCGCGAACGCACCCAGGCTCGCCAGAAATTCCCGCCGCCTGGTCATGTCCTCATCGCGCGAGGGGATCGGGGCGCAGCTGAAAGTGCAGGACCGGCAAGCAGCCCACCAGCCAGAGCTTGCGCGTGCCGCTCACGCGCCACGCATGAACGCGCAACCCGCGTTCTGAGCTCGAATCAGAGCGAAGATTCCTGAAGGGACGAGAATCGCACCCGGGACCAGTCCGTTGCGCACCTGGGTCCGCGTCTCCTCGACGTCACGCTCGAGTTTCTGCGCGAGCCGGGCCGCCCAGTTCATCGCGGCGATGTTGCAGACGAGCAGGGTCACGCCCCGGCCGAGGAGCGCTTCGAGTGTGGACCGGTCGTGGGCGCGGGGGGACTCCGCCGGCGCCGACCAGAACGGATTGCGGCGGGCGGGCGCGTGCGTCGCGGGGTCGTTCACGTGTGCTTCCACGCCGATCTCGTAGCGGGCCCATAGGCTGTCCCCGAACGCGAGCGGCGCGCCGAGCTGGCGGGCCACGATAACGGCGCGGGTTTCCTCGTCGCGGGTCCCATAGACGCCGCGGAACTGGTCCATGAACATCCCGGCAAGGTCCAGCGCGAATCCGTCCGCGACCTCATTGGCATCGAAGACCGCGCGATACGACGCGTTCTTCAGGCGGTCGACCCACGACATGTCCCACGACGACGTGGGCAGTGGCTGTCGGCGCGGGTCCAGGCGCGGCGACTCGCCCCAGACCGGCGCGAACGCGCTACTGCCGGCGAACCCGGTGACGGCTGCGCCGAGCCGTCCCAGGAAATCGCGACGCGGTGACGCATGCATAGAGCCTCCAGAGGACTCGGGCTATCGCGCGAGTGGGTCGGGCCGCAGCTGGAAGTGCAGCACCTTGCTCGTGGTGCCCTTGCCGCCCTCCATGTGGAACGGGGCTCGGGTGCTCACCGTCGCCCACAGCCCCCGTCCCTGCCAGCCGCCGTTGGGATCGTCGATGCGGCCGTCCATCCACTTCGTGTAGAACCCCATGGGATAGGGAACCCGCAGCACGATCCATTTCCCGTCCTTCAGCACGAGCAGCCCTTCCGACCCGTTGCCGGTGTCGATCGGCAGGTTCGCGCCCAAACCGAGCGTCCCGAACTGATCGACCCAGGTGTAGTAGCTCGCCTCGGCGCTCCCCGGCGTGCTCACGCCCTGCAGCTGCGGCAGCGGCTCGGGATAGAACGTCCAACCTTCGGGGCAATGCTGACCCGTCGCCGTCGGTCCGTTGAGGGGCCCTTTACACTTCCTGCGGTCGAAGCTCGCGAGATGCCCGCTCGCGAGGGCCGTCCAGTAGACGCCGTTTCGATCCACATCGCCGCCGCGCGGTGAGAAGCCCTCGACCGGCTCGCCCGACGGCGTGAGCGGCAACTCGTACAATTCCGCCAGCGCCGTCTCGGGGGGATGCGATCCCGGATTGAGACGCACGACCGCACCCGGGAAGTACAGCGACGTGGCCCAGATCGAGCCGTCGGGTGCCGGGGCCACGGCGTAGAAGCCGGCCGTGATGCGTTTGTCTTTAGCGGGATCGACCGGCTGGTCGGGCTCCACGTACGGATCGCGCTTGCCGTTGCCGTTGGTGTCGAGGATCAGAGCCGTCCAGCCCTGCGCTTTCTCCTCATCGCCCGTCTCGTCGAACAGCTTGGTGTTCAGCCAGCCCACGACCGGGCCGCCGCCCGAGGTCCAGAGCGTGCGGTTCGCATCTTCCGCGAACATCAGGTGGTGGGTGCTGAAGCAGGTGCTGATGTGCGTGAGCTTCCCCGTCTTCGGATCGTACATGGCGAGGTGACGTCCGGCGCGGTTCAGCGGAAACAGCTGCGCCGACGGGTGGCTCGACCCCGCCTTGCAGAAGGCCGGGTTGTCGGGCGGGCGCACGGTGGCGGTGAGCCACACCCGGCCGCGCTCGTCGAACATCGGGTTGTGCACGTTGGCCTTGCTGGTCCAGATCGCTTCGCTGCCCCAGTAGGCCGACGGCTGAAACGGCTGTGAGCCCGTGGCCGGCAGGGTGGTGGGATCGCGCACGGTGAGCGGGACGCGGCTGGTGGCGTTGCGCAGCGGGTCGAGCGCGGGCAGATAGTCGGCGCTCAGCTCGAGCGATCCGTAGATCGAGCCGTTGGGGTTGATCGCCGGGTTGCGGCGATCGGTCGAGACCTCGTCGTGCAGATACGCCTTGGGGTCCGCCCAGTCCCACTCGGTGATGACCACGTCGCGCTCCACGCCCTGGGGCCGGGGCGGCGTGGGAGGCATTTCGCCCGCCGCGATCCGGTCGGTCCAGTCCGCGAACATCGCGAAGGCGCGTTGCGCACCCAGCTGGCTCACCGTGCCCATCATCTGGGCGCCTGCCTGCCCCGACTGCAGCCGTCGCTGCCACGCCGCCACCGAGGACGGAAACGATCCCGAGGCCGCTGGGATCTCGCGGGTTCCCTTGCTGCCCAGTTGATGACAGGCCCAGCACCCGCCCGACTTCATGATCCTGAGCCACTCGGCCTGGCTCTTCACGTTAGGCGACATCCCATTCGGGTCGGAGCCGGTCGCCGCGAACTCACGCGGCTCGGGCACGTGGATCAGGGAGAACCAATACCCCGCCGGGTAGTACTGCGCCGCCGCGCGCGGGTTGGGCGCGATCACCGCCGTGAGGTTCAGCGTCTTGCCGGGAGAGGCCGGCACGTGCGGCGAATCGACGAGCCCATAGCCGCGCACCCAGACTGCGTAGGTCGCCTTGGGAAGGGCGGGGATCAGGTAGCGTCCCTGATCGTCGGTGACGACGATGCGGACGAACTTGGTCGGCAGATCGTGGGTTTCGGCGATCACCCACACCCCGGCCTCCGGCCCGTTCGGACCCGTGACCACGCCGGCGATGTCCTGGGCGAAGAACGCCGGGACTTTCAACAACATCACTAGAGCGACTACCGTGATTACACGCATGAGAGAAAACGCTCCTTTACCATGGGCATAAGAGCCTCGAGCGGCATGTCCCACACGCCCTGGTTGAAGATCTCGACCTCGATGGGGCCCGCGTAGCCCGCGCCCTCGACGGCTGCGCGAATCCGCCGCAGCTCGATCACGCCGTCCCCCATCATGCCGCGATTCATCAGGATGTCGTGCACGGGGACGAGCCAGTCGGAGACGTGGAACCCGACCAGCCGCCCGGCCGCGCGCGACAGCTCATCGTACAGCTCGGGGTCCCACCAGATGTGATACGTATCGACCACCACACCGACGGTCGCCGCTTCGTACCCTTCGGCGACACCGCGCGCCTCGCGCAGTGTCGTGATGCAGGAGCGCTCGGCCGCGAATCCCGGATGCATCGGCTCGATGCCGAGCCGCACGCCGCGCTCCCGCGCGTATGGGACCAGCTCCGCAATGCCATTGGCCACCATGCGCCGCGCGGCCGCGATGTCTTTGTCCGGCGCCGCCCCGCACACCAGCACCAGCACTTCCGCGCCGAGGGCCGCGGCCTCGTCCAGCGCGCGCCGATTCTCCTCGATCCGCGCCGCCCGCTCGTCGGCCGTGCCCGCCGGAAACATCCCGCCGCGACACACGCTCGACACGCGGACTCCCGCGTCGCGCAGCAAACACGCCGCCGTCTTCACGCCCACTTCGGCGAGCTTGTGGCGCCACACGGCGAGGTACGGCACGCCGTGCCGGGCGCAGGCTTCCACGACCTCCTTGAGACTCGCCCGCTCAGCGGTGATCTGGTTGAAGCTGAGCCGCCCCAGGCTGTCCATGGGTTTCAGTCCACGCCGGCGAGCGCCAGGACCCGCCGCATCCGCTCCACCGCACGATCCTGGTCCACGAGCAGCCCCGCCGCGTCCGCGAGCCGGAACACCTCGGCCAGGTGCGGAATCGAGCGCCAGCTCTCCGCGCCGCCGATCATCCGGAAGTGCGGCTGGTGGCCGTTCAAGTAGGCGAGGAACACGATGCCCGTCTTGTAGGCGTGGGTCGGGGCCGCGAAGATGTGACGCGCCAGCGGCATTGTGGGCTCGAGCGCGGCGCGATAGCGGGGCACGTCGTCGCGATCGAGCGCCTGGAGGGCCGCGGATGCGGCGGGCGCGATCGCGTCGAAGATACCGAGCAGCGCATCGCTGTAACCCCGCGCGTCGCCCAGAATCAACCGCTCGTAGTTGAAGTCGTCCCCAGTGTACATGCGCACCCCGCCCGGCAGCCGGCGGCGCAGCGCGACCTCGCGCTCCACGTCGAGCAGCGAGATCTTGATCCCCTCGATCTTGGCGCGGTGCTCGCAGATGATCGCGAGGCAGGCGTCCATCGCCTGGTCGACATCGCGCGTACCCCAGTAGCCGGCGAGCTGCGGATCGAACATGTCGCCGAGCCAGTGCAGGATGACGGGGCGGCTCACCTGCCGCAGCACGGTCCCATAGACTCGAGCGTAGTCGTCGGGCCCGCGCGCCGCGCGCGCCAGGGCCCGGCTCGCCATCAGGGCCACGCGGCCCCCCTGCCCTTCGACGAAGCCGACCTGCTCTTCGTAAGCGCGCTCCACGTCGGCGAGGGTGACGGCGTCGGCCGACGCGAGCTGGTCGGTGCCCGCGCCGCACACGATCCCGCCACCCCCCCCGGTGGCGCGCGCTGCGGCGAGGGAGCGGCGGATCAGCTCCCGCGCCGCGGTCCAGTCGAGTCCCATGCCGCGCTGAGCGGTGTCCATCGCTTCGGCGACGCCCAGTCCGAGAGACCACAGGTGACGGCGGTACTCGAGGGTGGCGTCCCAGTCGAGCTGCGCGCCGCCCAACGGATCGCCGCCGGCGAGTGGGTCGGACACGACGTGGGCAGCCGCATAGGCCACCCGAGACCGGATTGGCCCAACGGGCGCAGGCCACACGACCGGCTCACGCAGCGTGTGAGGCGCAACGCTGCCATCGAAAAGGGGCAAGCGGATCACGTGCGCGGGCACGCGGCGACGGCCGCCGAGGGCGGCGTCCCCGCCGGCCGGAGCCGCGTGCTCACGGGCGAGATCCGTAAGGTCCACCCACCGCCTTTGCGCCCAGGACTGGAGCGCCAGCTCCGCGAGCTGTACTCCCTTTGCGCCTTCGTAGAAATCGTGGGGGAACGGCGCGCCGGTCGCGACGTGCAGCAGGAACCGCTCCCACTGCACCTTGAACGCGTTTTCGAACCGCCCGTCGTCGGGCACGTCCTGCCACGACGCATAGTAGTCGGTCGCGTTAGGCACATCGGGGTTCCATACCGCGCGCGGTGTGTCGGCCCGCCGCTGGATCTTGCAGCCGCGCAAAGTCGCCAGCGCGCTCCCCAGCGTGCCGTCCACCTGGATCTGCAACAGGTCATCGCGGTAGACGCGCACCGCCCATGAAGAGTTGAACTGGGCGAGGATCTCTCCCGCCGGGCTGCCCAGCTTGAACGTGGCGAACGCGGCGTCGTCGGCCGTCGCGGCGTAGCGGCGGCCCTGCTCGTCCACCCGCTCGGGGATGAGCCGGGCGGCGGTGCACTGCACGGCGGTGACCGGCCCGAAGGTGTGGTCGAGCAGGTAGCGCCAGTGGGCGAACATATCGAGGATGATCCCGCCGCCCTCTTCCTTGCGATAATTCCACGACGGTCGCTGCGCCGGCTCGCCATCACCCTCGAACACCCAGTAGCCGAACTCGCCGCGCACGCTCAGGATGCGCCCGAAGAATCCGCCGTCGACGAGCTGCTTGAGCTTGCGGATGCCCGGAAGGAACAGCTTGTCCTGGACGATGCCGTGCCTGACCCCACGACGGCTGGCCAACTTCGCGAGCTCGAATGCCTCGTCCGTGGTGGCAGCGAGGGGCTTCTCGCAGTAGACGTGCTTCCCCGCCGCGATCGCCCTGCGCACATGACCGACGCGCAGGCTCGTCACCGTGGCGTCGAAGTAGATCGTGTCCGCCGGGTTCGCGAGACAGGCGTCCAGATCGGTCGAGACGCGGGTCAGGCCGTGGGTGGCCGCGATGTCGCGGAGCTTCGCCTCGTTCCTCCCCACCAGGATCGGGTCGGGGACGAGCCGATCGCCGTTCGGCAACGCGATGCCGCCCTGCTCCCGGATCGCGAGAATCGAGCGTACCAGATGCTGGTTCAGGCCCATGCGCCCGGTGACGCCGTTCATGATGACGCCGATCGGGCGCGTGGCCATCAGCCTCCGTGTAGGGGCGCAGCATGCTGCGCCCCTACCTGGGCGGGGACCGGGCGTAGAGGACGTGGCAGGAACAGAATGGCGACCGCGCCCACCAGCGCACACGCAATCAGCGCCGCGAAGCCGGACGCGTAGCTCCCGGCCGCGTCGCGCATCCGCCCGACGAGCCAGGGTGCGACGGCTTCGCCCACGCCATCGGCCGTGAGCACGATCCCCATGACACGACCAAGCACTTGCACGCCGAAGAGTTCGGCTGCCATCAGAGGAATGATCATGTACTCGCCCCCGAGTCCGATCCCGAAGACGACGGCGAAAAAGTAGATCGCCCCCGGTGTCGCCGTCAGGAAGAGTAAGGGGATCGCGGACACGACGAGCAGATAGATCAGGAGCATCACGTATTTCTTCGGAATCCGATCCGCGAGCCATCCCATCCCCAGTCGACCGACCAGGCTCGAGACCAGCACCAGCGACGCGATCTGCGCCGCGACGGTCTGCGAATAGCCGTGGTCGAGGCTCAAGAAGAGCTTCAGGTGCTGGTTCGTGCCGCCCACCGCGGCGATCGAGCACATGCTGCCCACGAGAAGGAGATAGAACGCGGGTGTGCGGAAAACAGGACCGGCGGAAGGTTGGGGGAGGTTGGGGGAGGTCGGGGAGGCCTGCCCCGGCGACTCCCTGACAACCAGCGCCAACGGCAAGGCTACGACGACGATCAGCGCGCCGAGGACCTGTAGCGCCCCCTGCCATCCCACAGCCCGCGTCAGCCACACTGACAGGAACGGCACGAGCGCGCCCCCGATGCCGATCCCGAGATAGGCGACCCCCATGGCACGGCCGCGCGTCGCCGTGAACCAGCGCGACAGGAGTACCTGGTTCGGGAGCGGGCCGCCGCACACATTGCCCAGCGCGTTGAAGAGATAGAAGAAGTAGAAGCCCGCCAGCGTGTGGATCGCGCCGAGTCCCACGAGCGCAATGCCCGCCATCAGGCGGCGCGGGCCGAACCGGTCCACCATCCAGCCGGCGAAGAAGCCGAACAGCGGCCCCACGATCAGCTTGGAGATCGCGTTGCCCGACGTGACCTGGGTGCGCGACCAGCCGAACTCGCGCACCATGTGGTCGTAAAAGAACGGCAAGCCGTAGAGCGCGATACCGACGATCGCGAACAGCGCCAGGAACGAGGTCGCCACCACCTGCGCCTGCGCGGCGCGCGCCGACCCGCTCACAGGTTGCCGCGCGTGAGCTCGCTCACCGCGTGGTCCACGGCCCGCGCGGTGAGGGCCATGTAGGTGAGCGACGGATTCACGCACGACGAGCTCGCCATGCAGGCGCCGTCAGTGACGAACAGGTTGGGCACGTCGTGCGCCTGGTTGTGGGCGTTGAGCACGGACGTCTTGGGGTCGCGGCCCATGCGCGCCGTCCCCATCTCATGCACGCTGAACCCCGGCGGGCCGTCGTGGTCGTACGTCTCCACGTTCTTGCAGCCCGCGGCCTCGAGCATCTCGGCCGACTGGGTCTTTACGTCTTCGCGCAGGGCGCGCTCGTTGTCGCTCCAGGCACAGTGCACCCGCAACAAGGGAATGCCCCACGCGTCGGTCCGCTGCGGATCGAGATCGACGTAGTTCTCGTGTCGCGGCAGGCACTCGCCGTACCCCTGCATGGTCATTTCCCATGGGCCCGGCTCCCGCAGCCGCTGCTTCAGCTCCGCTCCGAGCCCGGGCTCGGACGCGCCGCGCGACCAGCCCTCGCGACCCGCCCCCGCCTGGATGCCGTAGCCACGCAGGAACCCCGGCTTGCCGTCGCCCTTGCCGCCGAGATTGCGGAACCGCGGGACGTACGTCCCGGTGGGCCGCCGGCCGTACACGTACTTGTCCTCGAGGCCGGGCACCGTGCCGCTCGCGCCCGCCTTGGAGATGTGGTCCATCAGATTGTGGCCCACTGCGCCGCTCGAGTTGGCGAGCCCCGTTGGAAAACGCGCGGTTTTCGAGTTCAGAAGGATCTGAGCCGTGCCGAGGGTCGAGGCGCAGAGGAAGATCACACGCCCGGCGTACTCGCGCGTTTCTCTGGTATTGCGGTCGACGACGCGCACGCCCGCCGCCCGGTCTGTGCGCTCGTCGTAGATCACGCTGTGCACGATCGCGTCGGTGACGACGGTGAGTCTGCCGGTCCGCTGCGCCGCCGGCAGTGTCGCGGAGAGGCTCGAGAAGTAGCCCCCATAGCTGCAGCCGCGGGCACATTGGTTACGCGCCCGGCACGGCCCGCGGCCCTCGAGCGCCTGCGTGAGATTCGCGACCCGCGTGATCGTCATGTGACGCCCCGGGAAGGCGCGCTCGATCCCGCGCTTCACGACCTGCTCGGCGCAGTTCAACTCCCAGGGCGGCAGGAACTCCCCGTCGGGCAGGTACGGCAGGCCCAGGCGCTCGCCGCTGACGCCGACGAAGCGCTCGACGTGGGCATACCAGGGAGCCAGGTCCGTGTAGCGGATCGGCCAGTCGACGCCGTGCCCGTCCTTTAGATTCGCCGCGAAGTCGAGGTCGCTCCAGCGCCAGCACAGGCGGCCCCAGATCAAGCTGCGCCCGCCGAGCTGGTAACCCCGGATCCAGCGAAACGGCTGGTCGTCGGGCGTGATGTAAGGATGCTCGCGATCATTGACGAAAAAGTGCCGGGTGGTCTCGCCGAACGCGTAGTTCTTGCTCTGGATAGGGTAGTCGCGCTCGTACAGTGCCTGCTCGCCGCGGCCGCGGTGCGGTAGCTGCCACGGCTGCAGCCACTCCGTGACGTAGTCCTTGCCGTGCTCCACGTGCCGGCCGCGCTCGAGCACGAGCGTCTTGAGCCCTTTCTCGCACAGCTCCTTCGCGGCCCAGCCGCCCGTGATGCCGGAGCCGACGACGATGGCGTCGTACGGCTCGGTCCGCGTCACACCGCCCACGTGCGGCCGACCTGCGCGAGCGGGACGCACCCGTCGTAGCGGCCCGGGACCGGGGCGTGGTGCAGCTCGCGCGTGGCGCCGATCTCGGACGTGTAATAGCCGACGAGCGTGAGCTCCTTGAGACCACGGAAGAACGGCGCCGCCTCGCGGTCCAGGCGCTCGAGTAGGGCGCGCTGCTGGTCCGGAGTGCCCGCCTGAAAGGTGCGGCCGAGATCCACGAGGCCGGCCACGAACCGCTCCCGCTCCGCGGCCGGGTACGACTCCGCCAGCAGCGCGTCGATGAAGCGATGCACCCCTACGGCCCGCGCGCCCGGCGTATCCGTCGGGGGAAGAATCTGGTCAGCGATGGTGGCCACGAGCTCGGCCTGGTCCGGCGTGAGCGCCCGAGGATGCCAGCTGCCGTCCGGCACGCCCCGTGCCTCGCAGCCCGCGAGCACCCCTGCGGCGAGCGGAGCGGAGAGCACGCCGCCCAGCACGAGGGCGGCGCGGCGCAACGCTTCGCGCCGGGCGATGGCGCCGGCGGGGGGGGTCACGAGCCGGTGCGCGCGGCCAAGGGGATCGAGTCCGGCTCGGGATAGAGCAGCTGGGCGCGGTGCGAGCGGACGGCGTCCTGGGGGATCTGCCGCAACAGCGCGTCATAGCCCGCGTCGTGGTAGGCGAGCCGGGCCTCTGCGAGTGGCGACACCAGCAGGTCCGGCTCGGTGGGCGTGATCTGGCGGCCCGGCCACGTACGCCGCGGATCGGCGTACGGCGCCAGATAGTCGAGCGCCTTGCGGATACTGCCGCCCCGGGGTGAGCGGTAGGACCAGAGGTCCACGCCGAGGTGCCGCGCCAGCTCGGCCAGCCGGCACAGCCCCTCGAGGTTCATCACGCTGTAAGCGAGCGAGCGAGTGCGGGCCAGCTCGTAGGGCTGGCGGCCGTCGGCCATGACCTCCGAGCCGATGCGGCGCGTCCTGGCGTCCGCCAGCGTGGAGCGCGCCAGGGCGGTGTCGTCCGTGAACAACGCCAGCGCGGCGACCTGCGCATCGTACCACGTACCATGGTTGTTGCGCGCGCCCCGCTCCTGTTTCCCGATGACGCTCGAGCGTAGCCACCCGAGGTAGGCGGAGAGCCACTGCGCCATCCCGCGTTGGTCCGCCGCCGTCCAGCTGGGTGAGCGCTCCAGCATGCCGATCGCGTCCACCACGCCGACGAGCCCACGCGTCTCGATGATCCCGGCGGCGCGGCCTTCGGTGATGCCCGGAATGCGCTGGCCGTACCGCAAGTGCGGATTCATCCGGGTGGCCGGATCGAGGAACCACGTGCGCAGGAGCAACCTGGCCCGGCCGGCATATTTCTCGTCGTCGCTGAAATAATATGCGAGGGAGAGCGTCGTCACGGCACTGATCATGGCGGCGAGCCGTGGAGCATCGTAATCGACCCGGATCTCCGGGTTGCGCTCCCCATCGCGCCGGAGGTAGGGCAGCCCTCCGGGCTTGGTGGAATCGGGCCACCAGTAGGGACCCATGCTCACATAGTCGTGCTTGTCGCCGCTCGGCGGCACGCGCCGCTTGTCCATCACCGACGCCGCCGGGACTTCCAGAGCAGCAGCGGCCTCCCGCACCAGCCGGTCGTACGCGGGCCGGATCCCGGGGTCGCCACTCCGGACGCGCCGCCTGGCGCGGGCCAGCGCCGCCGGGTCGAGCGCGTACACCCGCGGCCACGCCGCGGCCGCTGGAGTCTGCGACGCCGCGGATGGAGCGGCGCGCTGCCGCAGCCGCCACGCGCCGTCCGGGACGCGCCGCAGCTCGCAACCCGCCAGCACACCCACCGCCACGGCGGCGAGCACGACTCCCCCACGCAGGCGCGTGGCGCGCCGCGGCGCCGCCCGTCGGCCGATCGGGTCGGGTGCGGGATGTGTGGGCATGGGGGCTGCGGGCGGCGTTGCATCGCAAGACATGCGCCCGCCCTCACCTTAGGCCTGCAGTGTGGGTTCCACCCCGCACGGACCCGAGCCAGCGTCGCGGCGGCGCGACACCCGTAGAACGCGAGCATCGCGCTCCGCGATCCCGATCCGTCGCGTCACGCACCGCGTGACCGTCGTCACGAGGGGCACGGCGCTTGCGGTCGCACGCTGAAACCGGGGTGCCGCCGTCAACCGGGAGGACCGATGCGGAAGCGCCGTCGCAGCGCCGTTTCCCCCAGCCTCGCTTTTTGCCTACTGCTGTGTGCACTGCTGCCGCTCCGAGTCGGGGGGGCCCAGCAGGCGGACGGGCAGGCAGGGTCTCTCGCGCCTGAAACCGGCGTCATCACCGGTGTCGTGACCGCCCAGGAGACCGGCCTCGCTCTGCCGGAGGTCCGCGTGGCCGTGCTCGGCACCAGCCTCGCCGCTACGGCCGATCACGACGGCCGGTTCAGCATCGCCCAGGTCCCTCCAGGCACCTACAGGCTGCAGGCCCGGCTGATCGGGTACGAGGTAGGCGAGGTCCTTGGCGTGGTGGTGGCAGCCGGCCAGACCGCGACCACGAACCTCCGCCTGCAGCCGCTGCCCGTCGCACTGCAGGAAGTCGTGGTGGTCGGCTACGGCACCCAGTTCCGCAGAGACGTCACGAGCTCCCAATCCTCCATCCCAGCCGCAGACTTGAACACCACGCCCACGGTGAACACCGTCGACGCGCTCCAGGGACGGGCGGCGGGCGTGGACATCGTGACCACGGGTCAGACGCGGCGCGCGCTCGATCACCGCCGGCAACGATCCGCTGTACGTGGTGGACGGGATTCCCGCGGCAGGCGTCACCGATCTGAGCCCGAACGACATCGCGTCGATCGAGGTCTTGAAGGATGCCTCGGCCACGGCGATCTACGGCTCGCGTGGTGCCAACGGCGTCGTCCTCATCACCACGCGACAAGGCGGCGTCGGACCGACGACCTTCACGTACGACAGCTATTTCGGGATCCAGGGGGAGCGATCCCGCATCCCGATGATGAACGGACAGCAGTACGCGCAGCTCAAGCGCGACGCGAACCGCACGACCGGGAACTACCATTGCGACATCAGCGTCGCAGCCTGCGATTCCGGCGATGCCCAGATCTTCTTGCCGGTCGAGCTGGCGTCGATCCAGGCCGGGCGCTCCACCAATTGGCAGGATCTGGTGCTGCGGCAAGGCCAGCAGGTCAACAACGAGATCCGCATCGCGGGCGGTGATGAGCGGACGCGCTTCGCATTGAGCGGGGGCCAGCTCAAGCAACAGGGGATCCTGCAGGGCCAGGATTTCACCCGGCGGTCATTGCGGTTCAACTTCAACCACCAGCTGAACGACCGCCTCAAGGTGGGGAGCTCGGCGTCACTGGTCCGGACCGACCAGAACCTGGGCAGAGGCGACGGCGTCTACAGCGAGGCGCTCCTCAACAACCCTCTCGCCGTGCCGTATGACAGCGCGGGGACCCTCCTCTTCAAGCCGACGCCCGACGGGCAGCGCGTGAACCCGCTCTCGGACGTGCTGCACTGGATCGACGACCGGGCGAACACGTTGGTAACCGGCACGTTGTTCGCCGACTACCGTCTGACGGACGCGCTCAGCTGGCGGGTGAACTTCGGTGGCAACGTGAGCTCGGACCGGCGCGGCGTGTTTCAGGGCGCCGAAACCCAGGTGAATCAGGGCAGTGGCGCGGATGCCGGGCTGTGGGAGAACCGTACGACCGCGTATACGTGGGACAACATCCTCACGTTTCGCCGCAACGTGGGCAACGACCACCGCGTCGATCTCACGCTGCTGTACAGCATCCAGCAGCAGCGGACCGAGTATGACACGATGCACGCGGCCGGGCTTCCCTACGAACGGCAGCAGTTCTACGACATCGGGTCCGCCACCCACATCGACGGACTGTACAGCGCCCTGAGTCTCTGGGCGTTGCAGTCGTATATGGCTCGGCTGAACTACGGGTTCAAGGACAAGTATCTCCTCACGTTGACGACCCGCGTGGACGGCTCATCGCGGCTCGCCCCCGGCCACAAGTACGCCACGTTCCCATCGGTGGCGCTGGCGTGGCGCCTGAGCGAGGAAGGGTTCATCCGGCGCACCAACCTGTTTTCCGACTTGAAGCTGCGGGCGAGCTACGGGCACACCGGCAACACGGCGATCGACCCGTATCAGACGCTCGGATCCATGACCCGGGTCATTTATTCCTTCGGCAACAACGCGGCCCCCGGATACCGTCCCGGCACGTTGCCGAACCCGGACCTCAAGTGGGAGAACACCGGTCAACTGGACCTCGGGCTCGAGTTCACCGCGCTGCGAGGCCGCCTGTCGGGTTCCGTGGACTACTATCGGGCGGACACGAAGGACCTGATCATGCGGCGGCAAATCCCCCCCACCAACGGTTATACCAGCATCCTCCAGAACATCGGGTCGACGCGCAACACCGGCCTGGAAGTGGCCCTGTCGGTCGTGCCGGTCGAGGACTGGCACGGGCTCCGCTGGAGCCAGGACCTCAACTGGTCCACCAACCACAACCGCATCCTGAGTCTCTACGGGGGCGTGAACGACGTCCTGAACAAGTGGTTCATCGGGCAGCCGATCGACGTGTACTACGACGACAAGTTCGTGGGAATCTGGCAGACGCAAGACTCCCTCTTGGCCAAGCAATACAAAGCGAAGCCCGGACAGATCCGCGTGGCCGACGTGAACGGCGACGGCAAGATCGACGGGAACGACCGCGTCATCCTCGGGACACCGTTCCCCGCCTGGACGGGGAGTATGACGAGCCGGTTCGACTGGAAGCGATTCGACCTCTCCCTCATGGCGGTGGCGAGGGTGGACTTCATGGCGAACGACCAGTTCCGGACCGGCGAGAGCACCATGCAGGGTCGCTACAACAACCTCGTCACAGACTACTGGACGCCGACCCACCCCTCGAATGTCGAGTCCCGCCCCACCTTTAATCAGGAAAATCCGCCGTTCGGCGACACGCGGCGCTACGAGGACGGGTCGTTCATCCGGGTCCGCAGCATCACGCTGGGGTACACTTTCTCCGGCGTCCATGGAGGCCCGTGGCACGCTCGCTCGCTGCGGTTCTACGTGACGGCGCTCGATCCGTTCCTGTTCACCCGCTTCCGTGGACTGGACCCGGAGTCACGGACGGGCACGGGCGATCGGACGAGCGCCGGCTACGCGGAGGCCGCCGCGACGCCGAGCTACCGGACGCTGTTGACCGGCGTCACGCTGGGATTCTAGAGGCCGGGAGGCCCGCATGACCAGACGCACGACCGCACTGCTGGGCGCCGCGCTGCTGAGCCTCGCCGCCTGCGTGGACTTGAACGAAGATCTGATCAGCGGCCTGGCCAATCAGCCGTACCCGACGCCCGACGTGTTCCAGGCGCTGGTCAACGCCACCTACGAGCCGTTGCGGACCTTCTACGCGCAGGAGCGGGGCTTCACGCTCACCGAGTTCGGGACCGACATCTATACCGAAGGCGCCGACGGCAGCTACAAGTACGTCAACGAGTACACGGCGCAGCTCAATCCCGACGTGGACTTCATCCGCGACACCTGGGCCGATTTCTACCGGGCGATCAACACCGCCAACACGGCGATCGCCCAGGCGCCGACGGTGCAGATGGACTCGAGCCTCAAGGCGCAGCGCCTGGCCGAAGCGCGCTTTCTCCGGGCGCTGTACTACTTCGACCTGGTACAGATGTACGGGCCCGTTACCCTCAAGCTCGAGCCGACCACGACCGCGTCCACGCAGTTCACGCGCGCGCCGGTCGACAGTGTGTATGAAGCCATCATCAATGACCTGACATACGCCGAAGCGACGCTCCCGTACGTGGCCAAGGACTACGGGCGCGCCACCAAGGGCGCCGCACAACACCTCTTGGCCAAGGTGTACCTGACGTGGCAGCGCGACCCGGACTCCGCCGCCGACGAAGCCGCCAAACAGCAGGCCGGCGACTTCGCCAACGCCGCCGACTACGCACTGCGGGTCATCAACTCGGGCCAGTATGCGCTGCTGCCGCGGTTCGCCGACGTGTTCGACTTCAACAACGAGAAGAATGCGGAAGTCGTCTGGTCGGTCCAGTTCACCAACGACCCGCTGACCACCGGGAACGGCAACCAGGGGCACCTGTTCTTCCTGATGGAGTACGACGTACTGCCCGGCATGATGCGGGACATCGCCAACGGCCGCCCGTTCAAGCGCTTCCGGCCTACCACGTTCTTCCTGGGCCTGTACGATCGCACCAAGGACTCGCGCTACCAGAGTCAGTTCACCCGCGCGTGGTACTCCAACAACGCGGCGACCATTCCGAAGGATTCGTTGGGCGCGCCGAAATTCCAGCTGGGCGACACGGCGGTCTACGTTTCGGCGACCGACTCGGACACGGTCCGGGTGAAGATCAAGCCCCCCCCGTATCGCCTCTACACGCCGCGGACGTACAGCAACAGGATCTTCCCGTCGCTGAACAAGTTCCACGACCCGT
>WNGG01008731.1_pt1 | contig 16962 bp, 15 predicted proteins | sample 5400661 | NCBI WGS metagenome assembly WNGG01 (sample SAMN13153372, study PRJNA577476) | soil metagenome | isolation source: 100 cm soil or saprolite under Garry oak tree replicate 1 | place: USA:California | collected 2016-06-15 | reverse complement strand
AAATAGACGTTCAAGTTACCGGTGAAGGGTCGCTATTTTTAACTCATTTTCTAAATAACAAGGTTAGAAGTATAAGGAACGCTGCAGATGCGGCATTGTCCAATCACGACCTATTATACAAGTACCACATGGGACTAATAGCGTTGCATCAAATTTTTTTTCTGCCGTCAAAAATGGGAGCAATATCGTCTGTACACTCCAATACCGACATTACTCATTTACTTGATGCTACGCGAGCATTAGTGGACTCTGGGAGACTATCGTCGGAGAAACACTCCTAAATGGATTTCAACAGATGATGATGTCACAACCTCCAAACGATTTATACTGCACGCAGTACAATCCGATTACTGCAGTACTATTGTTTCAACCCACAGGACCAACTCTAATTGAGAAGATACCTTCTTTGATTAAGGGTTCGAACGTTCAAACTACTACTCGTGAAGCTAATTGGCAAGCCTTGTCAGCCTCGCTAGGCGATCGACCCAAGGATATGAAAATTTGGGTAGAAGCGTACGGCTGCACTGCTAGCATGGGAGATTCCGAAATGATAAGCGGGCTCTTAAAGGACAGTGGCTATGATTTAGGTAGTAACGAAAGGGACAGTGTTCTCAGTATTATCGTTACATGCTCTGTAAAGGACGTAACTGAACACAAAATGCTTCACAGAGTAGGTCAATTAATGAAAACAGGAAAACCTTTGATAATAGCCGGTTGCTTACCTAAGGCAAACAAGAAACTTCTCGAAACTAAATATCCTACAGCTTCACTTCTTGGACCACATGCTATTAACGACACTATAGGTGTTGTTAAATCCGCAATTTCTGGACGAAGAACAATAGCTCTCGAGGATTCCGGGTCCGACAAAATCAACCTACCTAGAGTACGGCTAAATCCTGTGACTAGCATAATAGAAATAGCGAGTGGATGCATGAGTGGATGCACATTCTGTCAGACGAAACTCGCAAAAGGGCAATTAAGAAGTTATCGGATAGGAGATATACTAAGGCAGTTTCGATACGATGTCCAAGACGGTTGTAAGGAAATCTGGCTTACGTCGACCGATAGCGGCTGTTATGGAAGGGATATTGGATCAAATCTGATCGAACTCCTTGAATCGTGTATTAGCGTAAAGGGCGACTATCAAATTCGAATCGGCATGATGAATCCGATGTTTCTCCCGGACATGAGTAAGAAGTTGGCAGAGCTCCTCGTTGAAAGCGAAAGGATCTTTAAGTTTTTGCATATTCCAATACAAAGCGGCAGCGACGTTATTCTTAGGAAGATGAAAAGAGGTCATACCGCGAAAATATTCGTTGACGCGGTCAAGGCATTTAGGCGCAAAATTCCGGAAGTGACCATCGCAACTGATGTGATTGTTGGGTTCCCGTCCGAGACTATGGATGATTTCAAGAGAACTCTTGAGATAATTAAAATTACTGAACCTGATATTGTCAATATTTCTAAATACGGTGCAAGACCTGGGACTATAGCTGCAAGGTTTAAGAAGATAAATTCTCAGGAGATAAAAGTCAGAAGTAGGCAGACGCATCTGCTGATCAATAATATTGGTTTGAAACGCAACGCGTTATGGAAAGAGTGGGAAGGCGAAATAATTGTTGATCAATCAGATACCAAGGGGCTGCAGGGGAGAAACTATGCATACAAGCCCATACACGTCGCCCGCTCAGCAGCCGATCAAGTTCAACTTGGCGACAGAATAAGAGTAAAAATCCAAGACTTTTCAAGCCATATCTTGAGGGGAAGATTAGATAATGATTATGACAATTAGCTCAACGCAGTTGGACTTGATTTGTTTTTATGTAGACCACCAAAACTCTTAACTAATATCTGTGCGATCCAGGTAAAGGGGATGGTTCTGGAAAATAACTTGGCCATTAAAAACCCAATTCTTATAATGGGTATTGGGGGCGCAGGTAGCAGGATAGCAAGTGACGCCTGCAAAACACTCAATTCTGAATGTGTTTTGATAAGTAATGACGCGAAGGACCTAATCGAAAATTTTAGTACTATTCTAATTGACCCAAAATCCTGGGTAAATCCGTCTAGTTACAAGTTAAGGTTTTACGCCCAAGATTCAGCTAAACGGATAAGACCGGCGCTACTTGGTTATAACACCGTGGTCGTGGTAGCAAACTTGGCTGGTAGGGGTGGTAGCGCAATTGCTCCGGTCGTTTGTAGACTGGCAAAAGAAGAGTCAAATTCAAAAACTGTGGTGTCCTTCGTCATCATGCCTTTCAAATTTGAAAAAGATCGCATCTTTCAGGCAGGGATCTCTCTCAAAAGAATACGAGAAGCTTCTGATGCAACTATAGTGATCGATAATGACGCTTTCCTGGACAATAATCCAGAATTATCAGCCGAAGAATGTTATCAAATCACAAATAGAGCTTTATCTGAGACTATTGGACTAGTTTGCTGCGGCACTTACACCTACAACGAAATGAGTTTGTTATGTACCAGCAGTAATCTTGGCGGAGCAGAATTATCTTCCAGGGATTCCGTTGCGATGTTATACCAGAACGCGTATCCAGGCTCTGTGAAAAGTGCCATGCTTTACGTCATGGGAGGGAAGAAGGTTCCTCTCGGCCTTTTGAATTCGCTTTTTAATACGTTGCAGCAACTCTTTAGGGATGACGGAAATGCAGGCGTTGCAATTGTAGCATCGGATTCTGACGAAAGGAAGGTTCATCTTCTTGCGTCTTTTGACGAAACAGCAAGGTTTGAAGAATACGATCCACTTTCCCGAATCATTCCGGAAAAAAATGTTTTGGATTGGGATGATATGGATTGCTCCCCTGACATAGAATTGGCAATTTCAAATCTCGAATAAGAAAATTTTGATGCAAGAGAAATTTTCCTTGGCTAACATGTTATTGTGTAATTTTAACAAAGGCATTGGTTGCGCGAGTCATAAGTTGATTAATGGATAGTGATGCGTAGTAATCTATTCAATTCTATTCGGAAGCCTCAGGTCCTTCTGACAATTCAGATGATTTGCTTTCCTCCGAGCCTTTTTTATTTTGTTCATCCTTCGTCGCCTCATCATATAGGGAGACCACGACCGCCCCGTCTTCATCTTTGACCAGCTTAAGCCGAACCTTTCTTGGAGGATTTGTTTTACCTCTCCTCCAAATCTGCCGATTCAGATCTTGATCAAGTTTCACTTCATTGCTCTTCATATTTTTTTTTGCAAATTCTCTGATCATGGTTATAACCCGATCCGTCCTTCTATAACGTGGGGTTATCCACGCTCTTCCCAGGTTTACGGTTTCAATCCGCGTTACACTTTCTTCAGAAGACAACTTCGATAGCATACTCCTCTCAAAGGCTACCCGACGTTTACATCCGTCTTGCGCCACAAGCGACGTTTGGGATTAGTCCTTACGTGCCGGTGTGTCCTAATTATTACCCAGGCTGGGACCGCTTTATTCTGCTTTGTACGTTTCATTAGCCTCATTTTTAAGGCCGTTTTTTTTCGGGCAGCCATCTAATCGTTGGATTCAGTGGTCCTATTTTTAAGTGTTGATTTCCAGCGATTATCTCTCCTAGTTGCTTTCTTGCAAGAGTGTGCGTCTACTCTTCAAGCTGTTGCCATCAGCAACCGCCTAAGATCTTAAATCTGTCCTCATGTTTTGACTTTATTAACTCGTTTGTAGAACAAGAACAAGATAGTTGAAATACGCGTATTATGCCTTCAAGAGATAAGAGAAGGGTCAATAAAAAAATGTACATTAGACAGCCGTTGGAATAACCCATGTTCAGTTCATTTGGTAGTGTGGTGAAATCTTCAATCAAGCGCTCAACGCAATCGATAATTAATCTTCGCCTTTCATTTGTTTCCTTGATTTGAAAATCGGTTTTATCCCAAGCGCAGAGTAATCTCCTGTTGAGCAGGTAAAGCACAGCTCTTCCTTGGAAATGCCTATTGCCTTTGCCAAGTTCGTAGTACTATTATATGCAACGTAATCTGCACCTATTATTTTTGAAATATTAACTCCAGCCTGCGTACCTGACAGGTCATTATTCGCGTGCCTAAACGCTAAGAGTTCTTCTTGCGATGGAAAATCAATGCCAGCATAGCAGGGATAACTAATTGGAGGATATGTTATTATCATATTAATCCGTTTAGCACCAGCTGCGCGTAAGGTCCTGATTATGGACTTGGAGCTATTACCCCTAACGATGCTATCGTCTACAACAACAATGTTTTTCCCGTCAATTACCTCACGAATAGGAATAATACCTTTGTTAATCTCAACCCTACTTTCTTGATTAGGTTCTATGAAGCTGCGCATTGAACCTCGTCTACTGTATCTATCCTTAAGCAATCCCTCTTCGAAAGGTATGTCCATCTCCAATGCATATCCTAATGCCGCCGGCCTCGCGGAATCTGGGACCGGGATCACCACATCAGCATCCCGAACTGGGAATTGTTTAGCAAGGAACTTCCCAATCCTTCTCCTTGCCGCATACACATTCACCCCTTCCATAACGCTGCTAGGGTGGGCAAAGTATGTGTATTCAAATGCACAATGAGCATGGGGGCTATCGACTGAAAATTGTTCGGATTCAATCCCTGCTTGGCTCATTTTGATAATTTCACCAGGATCGACGTCCCGTCTAAGGTGTGCTCCGATGGCAGAGAAAGCACAGGACTCGGATGCTACAATATAGGTATTGGTCTCTTTATGATATCCCAAAACAAGTGGACGGAATCCCTTTGGATCCCGTGCCGCGTACACACATCCAGAATCGGTTAAAAAAGTAAAGGAGAAGGAGCCGACCATCTCATCTCTTAAGATAGAAACAGCCTTAGTAAAGCTGCCCTTTTCAGTTGTATGCATCACAAGACGCTGTGCTGCCACTAAGGTATCGCTCATCGTTTGTGGAGTGAAAGTGCATCCACCCACCATAGCTGATAATTCTTCTACATTCGCTATCGTGCCATTGTGAGCTACGCACAAATCTTTTACTTTTAAGGGTTGAGCATTTTGTAATGTGCTCTTGCCGAAAGTAGAATAACGAACATGCCCAATCGCCGCATGTGACTTGTACCTGTTCACTATTGTCTGAAACTCTGATGCTGCCGCAGACACTAGTCCAAGCTTTTTTAGTGGCATTCTGTTTGGAATTGCGAGGCCCCATGACTCCTGCCCCCTATGTTGAAGTGCACGAAGAGAATCTATGACGAACGGTATAACGTTAGAACCGTTCAGCGAGAATGCTCCCACTACTCCACAATTTTCATGAATCATATTTGCTCAATTTTTGAACCGTATTCCGATGAATTTAACGATAGACACCCCTTATCGCTGAAATGTTATGATTAGAGCGTTTGTCCACTTTCAGTTACTAAACACAACAATACACTAAAAAACATTCTTGTTGCTCACCTAATTGCATCAGTACATCACTCAACACTTTGATTGCCTTCCGACTGCCAAGCGCTAGAGCAATTTCAAGCGGCTGGTCACCCTGTCTATGAACTCAGCTGGTGCTGGCCCTATCGCTATACATGTGGTGGTTCCCGCAGGAATTTGTGTAAGACCCCTGTCCTCCACTTGAACTACAATTAAAGACAGATCCTCGGCAACCTTACGCAATGCTGTCAGCTCTTCAAAACTTTGCACCTTTACCACGACTTTTGCCTGACCAGATTCGAACCACCTCTGAAACCAGGCTGGGTTAAACTGCTTCGTTCTTTCGGCTCCAAGAACCGCTGCATGAGCTACCTGCGCTGCCGTCTTCCCTATACCCATCCGAATGTCCCTCCTAACGACGATAACCTGCTTGTACGTCACAGCTATACACTTTAATTAATAGACTAAGAAATAGATTGCCTATCTTCCACGATGTCAGATTATTTTGATGTTATAATCGCAGGAGGTAGCATATCCGGCCTATTAGCAGCACGCGAAATTGCTGGTGCTGGAAATAGATCTGTCGCGGTCTTGGAAGAAGATCCCGAAATCGGAACACCGCAGCATTGCGGCGGATTAGTTAGCATAGAGGGAATAAAGAATCTTGGCGTGGTACCAACACCCAATGTGATTGAAAATAGAATCAAACAGGCAAAAATTTTTTCTCCTTCGCATTCTTTCATGCTAGACACCAAAGGCCAAAAAGTGATTGCCCTTGACCGGCGTCTCTTGGATAAACAGGTGGCTCTTCAAGCACAAAGATTGGGTGTGGAAATAAGGACAAGGTGTTCCGTTCGTTCTGTTTATGAAAAAAAACCGGCCCTAGATCATAATCAGACAGATTTTAGCCAAGGTATAAAAACATCTGAGGGCGATTTTAGTTGCAAATTCTTTATTGATGCTAGAGGGGTGGCATCCGTAATTCAGAATAGACGGGAGGGCATACTTCAATCCGCCCAATATGAAGTTTATGCTCCATGGATACAGAACGAGACTGTAGAGGTTCAGTTTGATAGTCAGAAATATCCAGGTTTTTTCGCATGGATTATTCCGACAGGAGACGGTACTGGAAAAGTAGGAGTAGCTGGAAAAGGTATCAATGCGGCAACTGCCTTGAAATCGTATATGGAAAGCAAAGGGGAAAAGTATTCAGTTGTTCGTAAAGTATATGCACCAATTTGGGTCTCCGGCCCGATTGAGAATTTTATTGGTGCTCCAAGAACAGTAATTATCGGGGACGCGGCGGGCCAAACAAAACCGACAACGGCAGGTGGAATTTATACATGTGGAATGGGAGGAATTCTTGCAGGTAGGGCGATATCGAAGGCACTTGAAGAAAACGACATTAATATGCTATGGGATTACCAGAAAAGTTGGCTCGCTATTTTCGGACCCGAATTTAACAAAATGATTCTTGCAAGACGAATACTGGAAAGGGTTGACAATAAGACACTAGATGAATTATTTTCGGCGGTTTCCGAATCGAGGCTTCAAGAAATATCTAGGACAGGGGAATTCGATTTTCATACTGCTGCTTTGACAAAAATATTTGGATCTAGGGACGGAATAAAGATAATGAAAGCAATATTAGGTAACGAAATCAGGCGATTATTAAGCTAAGGAAGATATAAATTCGGTTATCAATCTTTGAGTTTACATGTCCCAGCCGTTACAGCTTCCTGTTTGTACATCCTGCAGTAGACCTATAATGCCTAACGATGAGTGCGTCAAATACTACTGTCCAAATTGTGGATATGTTCTGATTTGGAGATGTGAAAGTTGCCGAGAATTTGCCAGAAATTATAAATGCGTAGGGTGTGGATTCGAAGGCCCGTAGACATGACCCGTCTTGTTGCAAGAATCAGGATCTTGCCTGCCGAAGCTGATTCTAACCTAGAGGATATAGTACATCGCCTAAAGACTGTGATTCCCGATGGTTTTGAATTGATGGCCCATGCAAAAGAACCGATCGCATTTGGCGTGGAGGCAATTGTTGGAGATTTTCTAATGGAAGACGAAGCAGGCCAGATGGATAGGCTAGAACAGTTCATAAAGAAGACAGATGGCGTTGGCGAGATCGACGTGATAAACATAAGCAGACAATCAGTAAAAATTAAGTCCAAGTTTTGAGAAGGAGCTCAAAGCTGAAACTTGAAAAAATCTCGTGGAAGAAGTAACGATGCAAGTGACGAATCTTCCCCAAAATTACACCTGCGAGTAGTGGAAGCTAAACACCGAGATTTAGGAAAACGTCGGGCGCGTATTGATTCGGATTCGATGCGTCGAATGTGCATTGAACCGGGCGAGGTCATAGAACTAGTAGGCAAACGCAAGACCGCTGTTACAGCTTGGCCGAGCGATGCAGAAGAGAGTGAGATTGATATTATCCGGATTGACGGCCAGACGAGAAAGAATGCAGGAGTGGGATTGAATGATCTGTTATCAGTACATAAGGCCATATCAAAACCGGCAAAAGCAGTAGGTCTGATGCCTCTGGGAAGCAGCACTGTTTCTTTTGATAAGGAATTCTGTGAGTTTGTAAAGAATAGACTCAGAGGCTTCCCCGTAACTGAGGGGGATGAGATTTCTGTAGTAATTCTGGGCAATCCTATGGATTTTCGTGTAGAAAAGATAACACCCAGAAGTATCGTGAAGATTGAAAGATCCACGAAGCTGAATATAATGGCTGAGAGTTCTCTTGATAAGAAGCCGCGAGTGACTTATGAAGAAGTGGGCGGTTTGACAGAACAGATCAAGCGCCTTAGAGAAATTGTCGAGCTACCTTTAAGACAGCCGGAGATATTTGCACGACTAGGTATCGAACCTCATAATGGGATACTGATGTACGGTTCTCCTGGCTGTGGGAAAACTCTGATCGCTAAGGCACTGGCTTCGGAATCCGAAGCGGCTTTCTTTATTATTAATGGCCCAGAAATCGTAAACAAATACTACGGTGAAACGGAAGCTAGACTACGAGATATTTTCAAAGAAGCAAGAGATGCGTCACCAAGTATCGTCTTTATCGATGAAATCGACGCCATCGCTCCAAAGAGAGAGGAAGCATTTGGTGACGTAGAGAAGAGGGTTGTGGCACAATTGCTTGCATTAATGGATGGTATGTCTGAACGTGGTAATGTAATAGTATTAGGAGCCACAAATAGACCTGAAAGCATAGATCCTGCCTTGAGGCGTCCCGGCAGATTTGATAGAGAGATCGAGGTGGGGGTGCCCAATGTGGAAGGCAGACTAGAGATACTTCAAATTCACACAAGAGGTATGCCACTTGCCCAGGATATCGACCTTCCGTCTCTGGCAAAGGATCTTCATGGGTATACTGGAGCAGATATAAAGGCTCTCTGTAGAGAAGCGGCCATGAAAGCATTGCGGCGCTATTTACCGGAGATAGACTTTGAAGAGCAGAAAATCTCGCCCAGCACATTGGAGACGATGGATATCAGGAATAAAGATTTCAAAGACGGAATGAAAGAAATCATTCCAACAGCAATGCGAGAATTTTACGTAGAAGCAGCGGCTGTCTTATGGGAGGATGTAGGCGGACTATATGACGCCAAACGTACATTGTATTATAACCTCATTACTGCTATCAAAGAGCCTGAAAACTTTGTCAAGATGGGCGTCAAATCTCCGAGAGGGGCATTATTATTTGGCGCTTCTGGCTGTGGTAAGAGCTTGATTGCAAGGGCCTTGGCAACCGAGAGCAGTGCAAATATAATAATGGTAAGGGGTCCTGAGGTATTGTCTAAGTGGGTTGGAGAATCAGAAAAGGCAGTCCGTGAAATATTTAGGAAAGCAAAAGCTTCTTCGCCGTGTGTTGTTGTTTTTGATGAACTGGACTCTCTCGCTAGACCCCGCGGGGAGGATGATTTATCCGGTAACGAAAGGGTCTTGTCTCAGCTTCTGACAGAGATGGATGATTCAGGGAGTGCAGGCGTTATAGTAATCGGAATCACAAATAGACCCGATCTAATAGACACGTCTCTGCTGAGACCTGGAAGATTAGACTTGATACTGTTCATAGGAGCACCTGACGAGAAAGCACGACTCGAAATAATGAAAATTTTGACTGCTTCAATGCCACTTGCAAACGACGTTAGCGTGGAGAATATATCTCAATCTACAAAGGGATTCAGCGGTGCCGATCTCGGTGCACTCTGTAGAGAAGCAGCCGTGAGTGCAATGAGAAGCAAATCAGAGATTATCACTAGCGCTGATTTTGGCCGCGCTTTACGTCTGGTAAAGCCATCGATAACTAAAGATGTTGAAGACTGGTATGAGTCAATGAAGAAGAGCATTACGTATTCGATGCCCAAACAAATAGACAAGGCATTCTACGGATAGGGATTGTTAAACGAACACTACAGCCCTATTCAATTGCGAGTAGCCAAATTCCAAAATAATAATCTAACACGGTTTGTGTATACATTGATATACAGATAAACCACCCAGATATTGAGGCAACACTATGAATTACCCTTTGCGTAATCTAATTTACGAGAAAATAAAGCAGGCAGGTAATATGACAGATTCCGATTTAACTAATGCTTTGACCAAGGATGGAGTATCTATAACTGAAGCCGAGTTAGACAAGACTTTGCTTGACCTAGAAATATATGGGCTTGTGAGAGTCTCATGGGTAACAAAAGATAAACGCAGGATAGAGGCAGGATTGGTGGATCCCACCTCCCACTAGAGGACGGATAAGTACACTCAAAGCCTGTAATAAAACAGAGCGTCGAGTGCTAACCCAACAAAAATCACGACAAGGTATGGCGCTGTCACCTTATACGCCTTCCAGGCAAATTCTGGAGTAGGATTTTTTGTCAATTTATAATGATATATTAACATCAGCGAACCCGAGATAGCTGCAACTACAGTATATAGTAGGCCTAACCCAAAAAAATAAAGCGCCACAGAATACGGGAGCAATATAGCTGTATTTGCGAAAATGTAGCTGGACGTCTTCTGATTTCCAATTAGAACAGGAAGCATTGGGATCCGAACGCTCGCATACTCCTCTCGTGCCTTTATTGCTAGACACCAAAAATGAGACGGAGTCCACATAAATACTAACCATCCAACAAGAAATCCGAGTAAATTAATTGATCCGGTGGCGGCGGCCCAACCTGCCATAGCAGCGGCGCTCCCTGCAAATCCCCCAATTACGATATTTGCCGCGTTGTACCGTTTAAGCCAAACAGTATAAACTATAACGTAAAAAAATATCCCGACAGCAATCAGGCCCGTCGCAACGGGATTCAAAGTAAACCATGCCAATATGACCGACAGAATGCTCGTTCCCAAACCAAAAGCCATGACGCTCCTAGGAGACAACCTGCCAGAAGGAATTGGTCTGCTCGATGTTCTATACATTATTTTATCAATATCTCTGTCATAGTAGTGGTTAAGAGCACTGGAGCCCATCGACGCTAGAGCGCCAGCCAAGGTCAAAAAGCCTAATTGCCAAGCCGTCACATGCCAACCTGGCGTATTGTCAAACTTGCTACCGGCGAGTAAAGAAGTAACAGCTGTGATTACTAAAACTACTACTATGCGGGGCTTTGAAACTTCAACATACTCCTTTAGCCTCACTGCGCAAATACCTTAATTTTGCTCTAACACTGCTTGCATTTAATTGACATTACCATATATCTCATAATCGATACTTTTCGATATATTTTGTGGCATTTGTAACGGTGCCGATGATTTCAGTTGCACCAGAATCAACAGTGTATAACCGTAAGACCTCGATCGGCCTTTCTATTTCTTTACAATCTCTTGTCCCAAGAGTCCTCGTGTAATCCTGCTTGTTTGTTTGCATTCTTCCGAATGATTTGGAGTGCTTTTTCAGCCTGCTCTTTTCTTGGAAGCTGGATCATGAACACGTTGCTCGAGTTACTAACAGAAGAGGGATCAGGGGCAAGTGATATTAAACCCGTTTCCGATAATGATTCAAAGAACTCAATCATGTCGTTGGCATATAAAAGAAAATTTTCTTGCATGTCCGTATTGAGGAATTTCATTTGGATATCTACGAACACGTGACGACCGTCATGAAATATGTTCAACAAAGTGTCAACCGCTACCTTTTTGATATAGATCTTTTTCATAATCTCGTCATATCTTCTAGGATCAACGTAGATGGTAGGAACTTTAGCGCCTCTGAAATCAGTTAAGGCCGCTCCACGTTTATGTAAATTTGAGATGAAGTCCTCAAGTGATCCAAAAGTTCTGCTTCCTGTGGCCAAAGGAGGTCTGTTGCCAGCTACAATATTGTCCTTATCGGTATCCGCCAATTGTTTCGGAAAAATAGTCTTTAAGTTCTATGTTGTATTGCATCTTCTTGTAGAGATATTCATGCGACTTACAAAGATAGAATGGCATTTGATTCACAGATTCCATAACGTTATAGTTACTTCTTTCCTTTACTAATTCTAGCTGAACGATAAAGTCTGCGTCTCCGCCGCAAATATTACATCGAAGAACTTCAGACGAACTTGTATGATTTAAGTCAGCAAGTTCATCATCAAATTCTTTGTCGCCATCCACAGCGCAACAAATGCAGCACCCTCTTAAAAAAGTTTGTACAAACCTTGCCAGGGTTCTAGCACACGCTCTACGATTAACAAAGTTTAATTGACTTTGCAAGCGTAATTGCGCGGTCTAGATCGTCACCCTTTATCTCATCGTTTTTGTATTTACTCCCAAAATAAAGCAGATCGATCATTTTGGATCGATCGATATTTACAACTGTTTCTCCTCCTTTTACTACTGCTGCCTTCGTGGCCGACCCTGTTTCTAATGGAATAGAATCGGTCAATATTATAACCTTATCCACCAAAGTCGATCGGACAGAATTAGAAATTCGTTCAAAATTTTTGGTTCTATCTTTATCCAAAATGACCGTGACACCGACTTTCGCTCCATAGGCATCGTCATAAATTACATCTATGCCGCTAGTATTTTGTGGGTCTTCAAGTGCAGCTACAGTACCCATGTTGTGAGCGTGGCTAACAAGGTTTCTTATAGCAGCGCGTACGTCAGCTTCCATAGTCTGCATATCATTGCAATTCTTTTGGATTTTAATGAAATCAGAAACAGGGACTGACATGATGCTACCTCTTATTCTCAAACCTGGGTAAATTTTCTTGATAGTCTCCTCGAGAGCGTGTTCATCGATCGCAGAAGCATCTCTGGCTGCGGCGTCTTCTGTTGCGTGATACAAAATATTTATCATTGACCGGACATTTCTAAAATCTGGAAATTCATCATACATTACTTTTATCTTGGCAGCTAGGTCCTTTTCTTCCTGTGACGTAAAATTCTTTCCTTTATCGTAGTATCTAATGTATTCGAGTATAATATCGAGTATTTCTTCAAAGGTATTTGACCCCGCAAGGTCGATTTTGTAATTTGCTTTTTCAAGCCTATCAAATACTGAACTATTGGTAGATCGAATTTGTTCATACGAAGATGGAGTCAAGATCAGCAAAAGAGCAGTTGAAGGCAAGTGTGCATTGATTAGAGCCTTTACAAAAGCCATAGACTCCTTATCTGCGTCAAATTCATCTATCTCTATCAACGTTAACTTTTTTAAAAACTTGAGATTCATCTTCGCCAGTGCAGCCATGTTTTCGATTATCTCCTCCAATGTCTGTGCCTGATTGATCCCTGTCCTAAATCTGCCTTCGATAACGAACTTCAATACCGATATTTCGGTCGCAGAAAATTCTTCGCGTAATACTTTGTCTAAGGCATCGGGGTCTGGGAGATAGCCATTATTTTTTAAACATTTTTCTACCTTGTCCTCAAGGTTCTTGCCTGTAATTGAATCGAGGAATCCATAACCGAAGATTTTTCTGGCGTTCTTTATATTTCGGTCCGCTTTATCCTTCAGATAATAGATTATTTTTTTTCTGAAATCGTTTAGATATTCGTCATTAAATCCTCTTATTAGAGCACCGCAAATACTGTGCATAGATCTTGGTGATATCTGAGCGAGATCTGAGTATGAAATTGCGGCGCTGCCTAACAGCTGCTGTAAGCCTCTAATGTGAAAAGCAAGGTGCGTTTTACCGGAACCTACGTCTTGAATTACGGTAATCAAGCGGAAATCCTTTTCTGTCGCATTTCCCGTTATTTTAGAAAATAAGTCATCTATGCACGATAGTACAGCAGATTTTCCTTCCTTATGCTTGCTACCGCCAAGAATCTGAGTATCTTCTACTGCTGGCGTGGGATTGCTTGGATATGGATTTTGTATCAGCTTGTACGGATACATCATATGCACCTCACAAAGCCATGCAGTAATCCGCGGACCGTCAACCCCTCGTAACCGCCGGAAGACAACTCATACTTGTCTGGGTGCTTTGCCATCAATTGGGCTACCAAATCATAAAATTCCTCGTAAGCAATTTCATGTTTTTTACATAAATCATGTCTGATTTTGCCTAATTCAACCCAACCTATCGAGCTTGAAAAATTGGCGATTGATTCATCGAAGGTATTTTTAAACAAATCGAGTCCCACGTTTGTTGATTGGGAGTCGATTGTCGCTTTTCTCGGAGCTGTTTCAGAAGAATGCCGGTCGTTTAGAGTCTGATCGCTGGATTGTAAAGTCTGTGCACTAATTGAATCCAAGGTGATTGCAAGTCGGTCGGTATTTTTGTGGATAGACTGTTCCAAAGAACATATAGCCTCATGCGTCAATCTGAACCTGGGGTCTGAATTTAGCAGATATTGTAAATAGCTCTCCTTAAGCCAGCAGTAATATGCAGCACCCTTCTTGTCGATGAAGATTTGACCATCGTTTGTCAATCTCTCCAGTATAGTATCTATCTCAGGCTGCGGATATTCTTTGCGTAAATCTGCCTTCTTTACACCCGCCTGGCCAGCAGAATATATCCTTTGGATAAGTTTCTCTTCTGCTAACATGCGGTAAAGCTCGATAATCGTTATTTAAAGCTGGACGTAACACGTTACTACATATTTGATTAACAAAAATCAACTTTTAAACGAAGCATTAATAATATAACTAATCAATACTGATGACGGGATGATGACAAGTCTTCCTGACATAGAAAAGAATGAAGACAGTACTAGGGTAGCTGACCAAACTATTTGCTTGGAGGAATGGATGCTCTGGTGATTACGTTCAGTTGAGACTTTAACAACTCTTGAATTGAACTGGATAAAAGGGTCTGGGTCGTCGATATAGGAGGCGGCTCGCTTCCACTAAATTTTTCTTCAAGTCGCCTCATACTCAAGTTTAGATTTACTTCTCTTCAACGAAGCAAATATCAACATGGTTATTCCTATCCATAGTCCGCCCAGAAGTATATTTGTGAAACTGACGTAGATATATGGAGTAGCTTCTTCTAAGTTCGATTCGATTATCTTGATAGATCCGTGCAAGTCTTCTAAACCTGTATTATATGCAGCGCTATTGGGTTCTACTGAGGAAATAGAGATAGTACGCAATAACATCGCGTCGAGATCATTTTGGATTAATCCAAAATCTGTCCTTGGATTTGGAAACGACCACACAGGATTTCCCTCCAGCGGTAGGAGGTGCTTAACCGGCCTAAGATAATCAGCGATCATTGCTGGTGTTTGGGCTGATTCAGCCCTTGCCAAATACCCCATTGCCTTGTCCAACGGATAAACAGCACTCTGATAACCAAAATAAACCAAAGCGGCTCCAAGACATAGAAATCCCAGGACTCCAATTACCAACAACCTGTAGTACTTAGTTCTCATATCGCTTTGTTTTTTGTTCTTGTTAGGCGCCGTTTTTACCAATGTTTTTGCGCGTGGTGTTGTATTTATTCTATCTCTCAGGGAAGTTTCTGCTTGCGTAATCCGCAGCATGACTGGCGGGGTTGGAATGTTGTTTGAATCACTGACTCCTCTTTGTGTTCTATTGATTGTTTTATTAGCCGACGAATGGACAATACTGAGATATGCTACGTATATGAAACCGGCTGTTTGGATGGCAATGACCGGAACGAAAACCGGGTTTCGCGAAAAAAACGATACAAATATGGCAATGCATCCGTAGACACCAAAAAAAACTTCCAGTAAGGTTGTTTTCGTAAACGGCAAGACATAGACTTTGTCTTTCCACTCGTCATCTTTGTTCACGACACCGAACTTCGGCGTTCGTAAAAATTCATTCTTGCTTCCGAATATAGCGTCAAAGATCGCGATGGTGTTATTAACTGATATACCAGTTGCAAAAAAAATCAAGTACAGATATTGTCTCGCCTTATCCTTCCACCTGTCGCCCCAAATCTTTCTTATCATGTAAAGATATGTGGCAGGACCCATGAGAATGTATATCAGGATTCCTGTAATTGGAGCCCAGCTTACTGCGTATAACTTGTAATTTAATGCCAGTAATATTGGAAATACAAGAAACTGGATAAGAAAAAGAGGATGGACTATGTGGCGCGTCAGTTGAATGAAAGCCTGAATCTTTGTGTCGACAGCTATTTTTTTCTCTAACAAAATGTCGATCAATAATTTCAACGCAACCTGGATTGAACCCTTTGCCCAACGAAATTGTTGGCGCTTTGCTGCATTCATCTGAACTGGAAGCTCTCCTTCCACGACGATATCCTCCAGGAAAAGGGACTTCCAGCCTTTCAGCTGAGCTCTGTAGCTAAGATCAAGATCCTCAACAAGAGTAGAAGTATGCCAACCGCCTGCATCCACGATACACGATGTTCGCCACATACCTGCCGCTCCATTAAAGTTCATAAACAGGTGTGTAAGGCTCTTTGCCTTTTGTTCAATTAGGAAATGTATATCGAGAGAAAACGCCTGAGCTTCTGTAAGAGAAGAATAGTTTTCATTTAAGTGACCCCATCTACACTGGACTAAGCCTATTTTAGGGTCAACAAAGTAACCAATGGTTTTTTTCAAAAACCATGGAGGCGGAATAAAATCCGCGTCAAAGATCGCGATGAATTCCCCCTTAGCATATTTCATGCCGGCTTTCAATGCTCCAGCTTTGTAACCTGGCCTTTCAGAGCTTCGGTGAAGATGATGAATGTTGACACCGCGAAGCCTGTGTTCGCCAACCATCAACCGAATTAATTCGAAAGTCTCGTCGTCAGAATCATCAAGGATTTGTATCTCGAGTTTGTCCTCCGGATAATCGAGTAAACATACAGCATCAATTAGCCTGGCAGCAACATACTGTTCGTTGTAAATGGGAATTTGAACTGTCACCACTGGCAGGTCGTGAGTATTAGAATCAACCTGGACAGTTATCCTTCCCTTTCTTTTTTGATGAATAGTATTGTGTTGAGATTGATACGAAAGGTAATAAAAATTGAGAGAGTAAATGGTCATAATCCAGGCAACACTTATAAAAATTACATAAAGAAATGCGCCTAAGCCAAGCATTCTATCTTGCCTAAGAACCGATGTTATTTAGCCGTATATTTATAGTCACAAACTACTACCCCAGAAGGATAGAAATAATACGACAAGG
>WNGG01008176.1_pt1 | contig 16962 bp, 17 predicted proteins | sample 5400661 | NCBI WGS metagenome assembly WNGG01 (sample SAMN13153372, study PRJNA577476) | soil metagenome | isolation source: 100 cm soil or saprolite under Garry oak tree replicate 1 | place: USA:California | collected 2016-06-15 | reverse complement strand
TCGAGAGCATCTTCGACATAGCAGTAGTATGCAGGACCGGCGCGAGAATCCCAGAGGTCAAACGCCGGCTCAATGTTGCATTCGAGCGGTGATGCCCCAGCGAGAGCCTATCTAACAGGTAGTCTCAAAATCTAGCGTTTTAACGCCAAAAAGGACGGTAGGTTAAAATACGCTACCCTTTGAAAAACCATTATTCTAAGAGAATAACCCGCAACCGAATTCAAGAAGGAACTGTAAGATCGGAAGTGAGAATTGAGTGAGTAGAATAGTCCTCACCGCGGACGCAACCCAGATGAGCGAATACTGGGGAGTACCCCTCTTGCCATTCTTCAGTTGCGCACCCGCCGAGAAAGTGCCCCGTCTAGTCTTCGATCTTCTCTCACCACAGGTCAAACACGTAAATGGGGTAGCCGTTCAGGCCCCATATGGCGTGCGCAAACTAGAGGCGTCGCTCCTCAGAGCTTATGGCCCCAACGAGATTGTCGTAGCGCACCCCGACCACGTGGCCAAGTTCATCGACGAAAAGACAAGCGTCATCGGCATTTCCGAGATGGACCCTCTCGGTCTGGGCCCTGTCAGTATGATGTTTACGAACGGGGGAAAACTGACCGCTTACACGAAACAGAAATTCCTAGAACTCGTCAACCGTATCAACACCGCAAGGAAGAATTTCCCGAATGCAAAGCTGGTAATCGGAGGGTCTGGGGCCTGGCAAATGGAGGTCAGGGAGAACGAGAGCAGACGCCTTGGGGTCAATCATATCGTCATGGGCGAGTGCGACCACGTTATTGGCGAGATCTACAAGAACATAGAATCCAACGCGAGTCCAGAGATAATCCGAGTGCCCCGTGGGCCCAAGCTCGAAGATATCCCTGACATTGTAGGACCATCCGTACACGGTCTTGTGGAGGTCATGAGGGGTTGTGGCCGAAACTGCCAGTTCTGCGAGCCCAACCTAAGAACGGCGAAATATTATCCAACTGAGAAAATAATCAGGGAAGTCAGCGTCAACACCAAAGCAGGGAACCCCAACGTATGGATTCACAGTGAGGACATCTTCCTCTACAAGCTTGAAGACAAGAAAGAATTCATGCCGAACCACGAAGCGGTCCTGGACCTCTTCAAGACAGTAATGTCCGTCAAAGGAATAACATACTCTAACCCGACCCATGGAACGACATCGCCAGCGTGCGCTGACCCAGAACTCATCAAGGAAATATCCGAAATCGTCAGGCTGGGATCGGATAGGCACATTGGTATCCAATCAGGCCTCGAGACCGGCTCCAGTGAGCTGATTAGAAAATACATGCCGTTGAAAGTCAAGCCCTTCAGCCCAGACGAGTGGCAGAAAGTGATCTACGATGGGACTCGCATCTTCAACGAGAACATGTGGTTCCCTGCATACACCATCATCGTCGGTCTTCCAGGAGAGGTTCGAGAAGACTCGATAGAGACAGTTCGACTCATCGACAGAATGGAAAGGGGACTACCAAGCGAAATCGGCGACAAAGCGCACTTCACCGTCACTCCACTTAGCTTCGTACCACTCGGAGTCTTAAAGAATAAGGGATTCTTCAATATTGGAGACGGGATGGATGAGGCTAGATTCTGGGTCATCTATCGCAGCTGGAGACACACTGTTCTGGAACTGCACACAATGCCTCCGACCCTGATAAAACTCAACCCCGTCTTCAAGACCCTATTCACAACACTGTGCTGGTTCGGATCAAAAAAGATACTCGACAGCATCAAAGCGTGGGGAAGAACAATGGGCTATGACGCTGACAAGAGCATGCGACTGAACTAGCCCAAGCGTCATCTAGACAAGCCAATGTGAGACTTCCAAAGACACACCCTTAATTCATTTGTCGCCATTTCGGATAAAGAGCCCGCTGATAACTGTACTTGATCCTTACCGCGGGTCTCGTTCTTCAGTCGTGTTTCCATTCCTCTTCTTTGACCTTCGCAGTTTTGTTAGCCAGTCTTGCGAGGTCGAAGAGTAGGCTTGACAGACGATTGAGATAGATTACGACCTGAGGGTTTATCCTGTCTTCCCTCGAAAGCGCGACGACTCTTCTCTCCGCCCTCCTACAGACGCTTCGAGCTATGTGAAGTTGAGCCGCGACTATGTTGCCTCCTGGCAGTATGAATCTTCGAAGAGGTCCCAGCTTATCGTGAACATCATCCACCGTCGCTTCTAAGGCGAGGACATCATCTTGTCCAATCCGGGGTACCTTCGCATTTGGATCCTTGGTCGCAAGGTCGCCTCCGATTTTGAAGAGGTCGCGCTGGACTCCGGTCAGTGTGTGCTTGATTCTGCCCTTCTTTGCGAAAGCACAAACGACCCCAATCTGCGAGTTCAACTCATCAACTGCTCCATATGCTTCCACTCGCTTGTCATCCTTCCAAAGCCGTGACCCATCGTAGAGCCCAGTCTCACCCGTGTCACCAGTTCGAGTATACGCTTTCAGCAATAAGCCTCCTCAAGGCTCCTCCATACCATGATAGCGATTTCGGATATCGAAGGCTTCAGAACGGTCAAAGGTATCATGCTACGTGCAAGAATCTCGTACCTGGTGAAGAAAAGGATTTGAGCAGGACCAGCAAAGAAGTGTCTAGGGGCTCTGGATCCCTCCCCCGAGAAGAGTAACCCGTCTTCCCAACGATAAGGAGCATGATTCATGATTCGTGAAGCCGAGCTTTACCAGACTCTTCCAGAGCGCAGTCCGATATACCGCATGCGCGCGATACTGCAACATTCCTGAGGGCAAGATTGGCCTGTGCGGAGTCCGCTAGAACATCGATGGAAAGCTCCACCTTACTAGTTTACGGCAAGGTGATCACGGGACACGTGGACCCGATCGAGAAGAAGCCAGTTGTCCACTACATGCCAGGGTCGAAAATATTCTCGATAGCAACGACCGGGTGTAACTGGCTCTGCCATTATTGCCAGAACTTTGACATCAGCCAGAGGAGAAAGGTCGAAGGAAGAGACCTCACCCCGGAAGACATAGCCGGCTTGGCCGTGAGCCAGGGCTGTCAAGGTCTCGCCTATACCTATAATCAACCCACCATTTTTATCGAGTTCGCCCGGGACGTTGGATTAGAGGCTCGGCGGAGAGGACTGACAAACATCTTCGTTTCCAATGGTTATGACACGCCTGAGGCGGTCGCGGTAATGGGTGAGTTTTTGGACTGCATAATTGTTGACTTCAAGGGAAACGGGGAAACAGAGTGCCTCCGAAAGTATGTAGGAATACCCGATGCAGGGGCAATCTTCCAGACAATCCAGGAGATCAGGGACAAGACCAAGATCCACATCGAAATAACCGATCTCGTGACTCCCTAGGTAGGGGACATGTTAGAAGAAGCGCGCAAGCTCAGCAAATGGGTGTACGATAACTTGGGACCTGATTGTCCTGTGCACTTCCTTCGGTTCCACCCAGACTACAAGATGATGCACTTGCCTCCCACACCTGTCAAGACCCTTGAGGAGCATTGCAAGATCGCTCGGGCTGAAGGTTTGAGATACGTGTACATTTGGGAACGTTCCTGGCCGTCCGTGGGAGCATACTTACTGCCCGGGGTACGGAGCGATTGCTATCAGAAGATTCGGTTTCGACTTTAGGAGCTGGAATCTTGATGAGAAGAACCGTTGTACTGCATGTGGATATCAGCTTCCCATCGTCGGGTCTCTCAGCAAGTCCGCCCGCGAGAACAGGTTCAATAATGTGATAGACTAGGAGGTCAGGCTTTCAGCGCGTCAAGTACGTCCTTCGGGTGAACGTCCGGCTTCACCGGGTCGAAAACCTTGGAGATTAGGCCTTTCTCGTCAATGATGAAGGTGACCCTTCGAGCCTGTTTCCATTTTTCGTTGAAGGCCCCGTAGAGCTGGGAGATTTTGCTGTCCACGTCTGCGATCAGGGGAAATGGGAGGCTGTACTTGGCTGTGAAAGCTTTGTGGGACTCGACATTGTCCGTGCTGACCCCGATAATCTCGGCACCTGTTGACTTGATCTTCTGGTACTGGTCCCTAAACCCGCATCCTTCCACAGTGCATCCTGGAGTGTCGTCCTTCGGATAAAAGTACAATACCACCTTCTTTCCCTTGAAATCCGCGAGACGGATGATCAGTCCACTGGTTGAGCTAGCGGCGAAGCCAGGGGCAGGACTTCCGACTTCAAGCTTCGTGAAGGACTGCATACCCGGCATGTTTCGGAAAGGAAGGATATACGCTAATCGTTCGTTAGTCTCGGAGACTCTCTTTCCGGTCAATAAGACTCCTCTGAGACTTGGCAACTATTCTCCGAATTAGGCTTTGAGAGGGATAGCGGCTTCCGGGCCGCTCCCCCATCTCTTAACAAGATCCTCCAGCATCTGGGAGAATCCTCGAATGTTTACACTGTGAATTTCCTTCTCGTACGAGGCGACCTTCTGGACGTGCGACATGGCTCTGCTTCTAAAAATCCACTCTAGCGGCTTCAGCTTCTCGATCACATTGCGTCCACCGAGGTCCTCCTTGGCTATGATCCTCTTCCGAACCGCCAGTGAGATTATCGGGGAAGACATGTCCTTCTCCAAGACCTCTCTAGGATACGTTACCAGCATGTTGGCAATGTGGGCTATCTTCTGTGCAAGGTACGAGATCGACCGCATGGTTCTCAACTCTTTAAGGTCAAAGTTCGGCAGACACATCAGATCCATATCTAAAGCTAGGATGACTGCACATCCGTAGGGCGAATGGTGGCTCATCTCGAATGGATTGTCCAGCCCGACCGTGTTTATGAGCGAACTGTACTCCATCGATGAGAGAACTTGACGTAGGTCGAAGTAGAAGATTCCCTCAAGTTCTTTGAACCGGGGATACTGCTGCACGGACTCGACATAATCGTCCCATATTGCCTGTCCCACTTGGATGTAGTCGTGCTTCTCGACAGTGTTGTGCCATGGTATGCGGATGAAGTCCTGCAGGAGAAATCTGCTTCTTGTCACAAAGTTGTCGGCCAAGTCATCCGCCATTATGTCAAAGATTGCAAGCTTGGTCTTGTCCTCCCCGAGAGTCTTCTTGTACTCCGAGGGAATGCATGGCAGGCTCATAGAGGTGTAGACCCTGTGAAGCCATTCAAGATAGTCGCTGTCGCGGTGGCCTACGGACTCGTAGAGAGCTATGACGTCCTCGAGCCTGAGGCCCGTATGGTCTTCGTAGCGAGCATTCTCCAGGCTGTCAGACCCCCTCTGCCTAATGCGTTGTAGTAGTTGTTCGGACTGGGACAAGGATGACTTTGCTTCAGCACAACATCTCCTAGCTTATGGCTATAATGGTCGTCTACTTTTCGGATGAAAAAAATTCAAAAAGAGCCAGCATATACATGAGCTGGACAGAACTCTCTCCAGGCGGGCCTTTCCCCGCCTCAAGCTGGATCTGTTGACTGGCCCGTGCCCGTTCCTCATCATTCTTGGCCATTATCCAGTCAAGCTTTAGCTTGTGAATTTGCTTCTCCAGTGTTCCCCTATCAATTGTGGAGCTCATGGCTGCTGTCGACGTCAATGCTGGACACGGTCCTCCTCTTCTAATCGGATATAACTAATTCTCCGCAACCCTCGTCAAGTCCTTGTTAGACCCCAAGGATTGTCCCGATGACAAATCCTACTATCGCCAGTAGTCCAAAGCTCAAGTGCAGCATGACAGTTCCAGCGTTTGCTGGAATGATCGCATGTGGGTCTTGATAGGATGCCCGCAGTACTCTTACCGCCTTGATTCCGATGGGAAGGCTGAGCAGTACAATGAGGGTGGAGTAACTTGTTATCTGGAGAGAGTCAAAGGCCCGCAGGAGCGAGTAGGAAATCACGAGCAAGTACGATGCTGCTAACAGGGTTATGAACACGCTTACTGAGCGGAGATATCCGAGACGCAAGACGAGTGTCTTCTTTCCCACCGCTCGATCAGCATCAACGTCCGGAAACTCGTTGACCCACAGCACAGCCGCGATCAGAAGCCCGATCGGGAGAGATGCTAGAAAGGGCTCGGTCAAAGCGGCCAGGGACCAAGACCCTGTCTGCACATAGTATGAGCCTAGGGTCATTATTGGTCCGAAGTTGAGTCCTACAATGATTTCTCCGACTCCTCTATAGGCAAGTTTGAGCGGGGGTCCGACGTAGAAGTACGCGGATATGACGCCCGCGAGGCCTAGCCAGAACAGCATCGGCAAACCATTTGCGAAGACTAGATAGAATCCTATCAGGCACCCGATAACGAGACTCGATAATGACACTGCCAAGTGTTTGGTTGGCGAGATTAGCCCGGCAGTGAGGATCCGTCCTCCTCCCGCGAACGGGTTCTGATGCTTGACCATGAGATCGTTGCCGCTCTTGTAGTCGAAGTAGTCGTTCAGCATGTTGGTGGCTATGTGGATGAGGCTCGCTCCGAGAATTGTGAGAAGGAACAGGTCCCAGTGAAAGAGCTTGCCGGCTGATGATTGCCATGCAATTACTCCGCCGAGAACGACGGGGATTATCGTGGCTTGGAGGAATGGTATGCGCATCGCTCGCAGCCAAAGAGCAGGTCCTGAGATCCTTTGTGGCCGGGAGGTGTCAGACAATTCCTATTCGACCGTTAACGGTGGGAGGGAGGGTGAAATCTGATATAAGGGTTGATAGACAAAGGGATTCGGGAGAGGGAAAGGCTAAAGCACCTTTCAAAAAGCCTCTTCCCATTTCATGGTGGTCTAGACAGATGATCCAGCGTACGGACGTAGTTGTCGTCGGAGCAGGCATTGCCGGTTGCATGTCCGCAGCGACAATAGCATTGAAGGGTAAGGGCAAGATCCGGGTCGTACTGCTCGACAGGAATCCACCTACGGACGTTGGGAAGAAGAACACACTGGGATGGGTCTGCGGTGATGCTGTTGGAGAGCATCACATCAAATATGTTCACGAGAGGGTAGGAGTCACGTATGGTCTCCCAGAGATGGAGAACCACGTCTCCGCCGTTTACGTTTACTCGCCGGACATGAAAGTTAGAGTCCCCTTTGAAGGACCGGGCTTCGTTCTGGACCGGCCAAAATTCGGGAAGAGGATCTTAGAGGATGCGTTAAAGGCTGGAGTTGACTATGTCGGCAATGCGCAGGCGACCGGGCTTATTGCCGAGTCGGGAAGAATCGTCGGACTGAAAGGACAGACAAACGAGACAGGAGTCAACCAGCCGTTCGAGATACGGACGAACCTTGTCATCGACGCGTCGGGAATGAGTACAAAGCTCCGCCGGGACCTTCCTATCCAGAGTTTCATAGAGAAGGAGATTGACAAGGATGATGTTGAGCCAACTGCGAGAATAAACGCGAGGCTCGGCGACGGCGTGGAAGTGGAGACCTCACACTGCGACATATACCTCGACCAAGAAAAGGCTCCGGGGGGATATCTCTGGCTGTTCCCCAAGGCGGAAGACAAGGTGAACATTGGGCTCGGGATACAGCAGAAGAGGAGTCACAAGCCGCTGAATGCGCTGTTGAAGGACTGGGTCGCCACGGATCCACGTTTCAAGAACATCCAGCCCTTGTCTGACGATAGCAATCTGAACGGCGCCTGGCAGGTCTCGGTACGTCATCAGAACGATTGCCTGGTGGCGAATGGCTACATGGTCTGCGGAGACGCAGCCTGGTTCCCGAACCCGATCAGCGCTGGTGGTATTGGTCCGGGGCTGATCGGAGGAGTGATGGCTGGCGAGACTGCTGTGAGGGCTGTTGAGAGTAACGATTTCAGCGAGAGACAGTTGTGGCAGTACAATCTGGACTTCGTGAACCATTATGGTAACAAGACAGCTGGACTGGAAGCTTTCCGATTATATCTTCAGACCTTGTCGAACAAGGAGATCAATTATGGCATGAGACATTTCCTCTCAGCGTCGGAGGCCACTGAGATGTCGCTCGGGGAGATGCCGGAACTGTCCTCGACACAGAAGCTGGCGAAACTCTTCCGGGGTCTCGGGTCCTACAGGGCCTTCAAGGGATTGCTAATGACAATGGACCGGATGAAGCGTTTGAACCAGTTGTACAAGGAGTATCCGAAGGACCCGTCAGAATTCGCGGGCTGGAAGAAACAGGTTGACGGCTTGCTCAACGATGTAAGGGCTCACTTTAGCTAGACGTGGCCTAGGCGCTTGGCTTAGGCGCTAGGCGTGGCCTAGGCTTCTAGCCAGCCCCGGTCCTGTGCGTCTTGGGCATGCATGCTGATGACCGACTACAGGTTTCCCCAGTCAATATTGTCCAGTCAATGAATAGTATTCCTATGAATACAGCATTTACGAGTCCCGGCTTGCTTAACACGCCACTTGGCATCGCGGCAGACTGGCGGCCCATGGAACGTCACCCAAGGCCTCTAAGAAGGCGGAACCCAGCCGACATCAGTCTTGGAATCGCACAATCCAGCGCCCGCCCGCTATTCGTAGCCTAGACCTGCAATGCCTTCGCCCGGCTGCGGGCTCCTGCCCCCAGGCAGGACTAGTCCGGCCTCCTAGTAAGGAATTTTACAAACCGAAACATGTGTAATCTTGGGTAGAGCTAGAATCAATTGTTCGTAGAAATAGAGCCCTCTAGACCTATTCTCCTGTTCGATAATGATTGTGGGATATGCTCAAAGTTTGCCCGGCTAGTGATGAAGGGCTCGAAGAACTGGGTTGAGACCGTTGGGCTCACGACGAGTAAGGGTTTGAGGATCAAGCATGACTTCTTTGAAGCTAGGGATAGGCCTGACGAGATGTTTTGGCTTTTAATCGGGGACACAGGATTCGGGGGACGCTGTGGACTTTTGCCGCTCGCGAGAGAGATTGTGAGAGGACTGGTCTTTGAAAGAGGCTGAGGGCGACACTTGCCCAAGACCGAAGAATGCGCTCGCGAGAGTCCTCGGAACGTTGCGAAAAGGGAGAACGGTTAGACGGAAGAACTCCTCTAAGGGCTGATGGCGAAGCCTAGTTCGGGTTGCAGGTGACGCCCAGCATTCTGGCGACCGAGACAAGGTCCCGTATGTCGATTTTTCCATCGCCATTTAGATCGGCCCGGTCAAAATAGCCGGGACTGCCAATATGTGTTCCGAACGTGCCTCCTACAGCGGCTAGGTCGAACACGTTTACTGTCCAGTCATAATTGTAATCCGAAGACAGGAGCGCTTGGCAGACGAATGGTGCTGAGACCACGCTTCCCCATTCTCCCGTACTAAGTGCACCATAGACTCCTGCTCCGGGAGTGTCGTCAATCCATGGGGCTGACAGCCAGTATATTGAGCTAAACTTGTTGGCGAGCGGTCCATTGAACTCAAGGCTCATCAGCTGTTGAATATAATGGAGGCTGACATTAGAGTATCCCGCAGTCCCATGGACCTGCATGAGACGCGTGGGGCACTCGCACGTTGTTCCACCTTCCGTATTGAGGACGGGCCAGCCTGTGTTTATGGTCCCGTTGACCATGTTGAGATAGTCTTCCCTTGCGGCTGTGTCGGCCGCGGTGAAATTCCAGTCATGGTCTGTGGAGCATGTGGTTGAGCTGGTGGCGCAGCCAGTGTAAGAAGGATATTCGAGATACGTGTGAAGGCTAATGAACATTCGCCCGGGTGAAATCCTATCCTTGACCGTCGGATAGGCTTTCCACTCGTCATGACGACCTTGCTCGTCGGAGTATGAGCACCCAAGGCTGCAGAGATTCTGAATAACAATCCAGTGCCTGTCTCCTAGAGCTCTCGTCTGGTTCACCCATGCTTGGTACCACTGGCTCAGATAAGCGGCGTGATAAGTGACATTCCCTGGAGGCATGTTCTTTGGGGATGGCTCGTTCAGGGGCTCCCAGATGGTACGAGTATAATTGTACTCAAACGTGGCTACTAAGGTCGACCAGAAGTTGAGCCAACAATTACCAACTGTATTGTTCATGATATCATTGTAACCGTGATAATCGACGATAATCCAGAACGAGAAGCGCCTAGCTATCTGAATAGCTCTCGCAAGATCAGTGGCACTGTAGTTACCCATGAAGTCTTGAGGAGTTGCCGGGTTTACACCATACCTTACGGCACAGTATGGCGCGAAGGAGGCCCGGATAGTATTGTAGCCGAGAGCTTGCTGACGGAGAAGTATCTGTTCGAAGTTGCTCATTCTCTCTCCTGAAAAGACCGCGGAGTTGGGAGCTGTGAGATTCTGAACGGTGTCCTTGAGACGGGCGCCTCCCCAACCCGCAAGGACCGGATGAACGTCCGCTGTTGAGGTTGCTGCGGCGTCTAAATGTGGGAAGTAGCTAGGGCTGACTAGGCATAGGGAGAGCAGTAGCAAGGTAATCAGAATCTTGGTCCAGTTTATGTTTGGTTCCTCTAACTAGCCTCGACTTATTCTCGCTCCTTGAAATCGCGGGCTCTGATTTGATTGTTTGGAACCACTGTGGCTCTCCTCGAGCCAAAATGTATATTTTGAAAGAGCCGGCTACCAGCAGCAACATCCACGCGCTTTAAGGGTCATCTGCAAGACGACACCTGTCCTAGGGAGCTGACTATAGTTATCTCGGGAGTATTTTCTTGAGAATTTCCTCGTGAACCATCTTGACTGGTCGACTAGCATCTATCACTAGCCAGCTGAGCTTCCGTGCAAGACTGAGATAGTTTCTCCTCACTCGGAGTAGAAACTTCTGATTACTTTCGTGAATGTCCCGGCGCTCCTGTTTTCGGGCGAATGAGTATTCGACTGGGACGTCCAGTACGATTATGCTGTCAGGCTCTGGGAGCCCCCGGTCCAGTCCGGTGAGCCACTCAAGCTTGAGGCCCTTTGCGAGCCCATATGCAATGTTCGACGGTGTGTATCTGTCAGTCATCACAATGTCAGCAGTGTCCAAGGCACGCATGATCTTTTCCCGGTTCTCCCACCGGTTCAGACTGTAGAGCATGTGAAGAGCATGCGAATTGTAGCTCCTTCTTCCGTTCAGAAAGGCTCGAATTTCCTTGCCGATCACTGAAGAGTAGGCTGGAAAGTCCAGGTTGACAGATGTGAGTCCTCGGCGGTGAAACTCTCTCTGTAGCAGACCAGATTGAGTCTCTTTTCCAGCCTGGTCTATTCCTTCTAGGTCGATGAAGCGCGCAGCCATGGACAAAGCGAGGCTTCAGAGTGCTGGTTCATATAATGATTGAAGATACTCTGAGACCCGACATCACGCGGAACAAATCATCCTGAACCCTCCGCTATGATGAAAGCAATCCTCGAAGGCATAACAACCATGGAAAGGATTGTAAACCCTCCAACTGTAGTCAGGTTCCAGAAATGAAATTTGGCGTGTGCGTGCCTAACTACGGCGAAACATGCTCCTCAGATGCGATTCAGCAGGTAGCTGCGGCAGCCGAAGAAGGTGGGTATGATTCTGTCTGGTGCACAGACCATGTTCTCCTCCCGAAGAACAGCAACACTCCTTACGAGAGAATTCTAGACAGCATCTCAACGCTCGCATACCTGTCTGCAAAGACACGCAGGGTAAAACTTGGAATATCCTCCCTCATAACTCCCATGCGCAACCCAGCTGTTGTAGCGAAACAGTTAGCAACCATCGACTTCCTCAGCAATGGGAGGGTCATGCTGGCGACAAGCGCTGGCTGGAACGAGGCCGAATTCCAACACATAGGTTCGAACTTTCACAACAGAGGAAAACGCCTCGACGCTTCAATACGGCTTATACGAACACTTTGGACCGGCAAGACAGATTTTGACAGCAAGATTATCCCACAAAAATTCCATGACGCCGTATTCCAACCCTCTCCGATACAGAAGCACTTGACAATTTGGATAGGAGGCAGCAGCTCAGCCGCGATGAGACGCGCCGCGAAACTCGGCGATGGCTGGCATCCAAACGTAGAACCACTCGACCAATTCTCAAACCTCGTCAAGAACTTTAGAGCTTCCTTCCCCGATGCAAAAGACAAGCCAATCTGCGCCCGAATCGGAGTCAACGCAAAAGCGGAAAAGTCAGAGTATGTATCCGCGAGAGGACAGAAACGGATCATCCTCTCATCAGACATGCAACAGAACCAGACAATCCTAACTAGCCTTGAGGGTCTAGGAGTTTCATACTTGGTGCTCGTTCCGAGTATTGATGGAAAGGCAACAGCTCAGGACCAGATTGAGAGCATGACCAAGATCGGGCAGAAATTCCTCTAGCCTGTAAAGACCAAACACTCCGTCATTCTAGACAATGTAGTCAAGGAAAAGATTCACAGTCCAGGAGTGAGACCGAGGACCGTTTCGGTCTGGAGCTGCATACGAACGCGAATGACCCGTCTTCGTCATAGGCAGCGCCACACTTTAGCATTCTGCCCAATGGGCAAATAGGAGACCTCAAAAAAGGTCTTACAATCGTAAGAGTCCAACTCGGCTTGGATCCTCCTCAAGCCCAATGCAGATCCCGAGTCAACAATCTATCACAAGGAAAAGGATCCCCCCCGACTCCTTGAGAGGAGTAAGGAGTGCAAAGGATGGTCCGATCGATACATCATACAACTCAGGAAATGAAAGCTTCCACTAGGAGACCCAGAGTCCGGGAGCTAGGCGATAATTCCCCTGGAAAAAAGGGAGAGATCGCACTTCCCCAGCCATAGCAAGTCGCTCTCCTCAACAAATCAGGCCAAAGCCTGCCTGGGCCGACCTAGATTCGTGAGAGTCCATCTGTTTCGGCATTAAAGGGAGGAAGTTCAGCGTCAAACAAGTCTCCCAAGGCCAAAGCTAGAAAATTGACGCGGAAGACTATGCCAGAAACCTGACAAGTAGCTCATCTCAGACATACAAACCCACTGGAATATGGTTGAAGACAGGATCTGAGACCAGTTTGGCAGACTTTTCTGCCTAGTCGGAATAGGTCTACAACCTGAACTTTCAATGGCCAGACATTGCGGGCAAAATGGGAAAAAAATTCTGCCTGACACTATGTCAAGTCTCTGTGCGAATGTCTCTTAAGCAAGTTCCGATTTAGTTTTGGGACGGCGAAAGAAGTGGCCAAGAAGAAAAAGAGCAAAAAGTCCAAGATGTAATGCCGACGCCCGAAGGCTCGGCCTTTGGGCCATCCCTTATTTTCCGCAAAGAACGAAACTGACATCTCCTAGTTTTCTTGAATCCATAGAATCTTGTCGAACCGAACTGTGTTCTAGTAAGAATGGGCGTTGGTGGACCGGGCGGGATTTGAACCCGCGACCTTCCGGTGTCTCGACCTGGAACGGTTTGCAAACCGGACGTTCTTCGGCCCGGAACTTGATAGTACCAGTATACCAGGCTGAACTACCGGCCCACGTTTTTGTGGCCGGCCTTTGCTCAAGTTAAAACCTTGATTGTCCTATAGTCGATTCGAATATGCTGCGATCCCCCATTCCCTTGACGGTATTGGAGAGAGATGATTATTCCTGGGAGGGCCGCCGCCGGGATGCTCCCACCCATAGGGTGTTTTGAACCCGGCCCGCAGGCTCCACTTGCCAAGACCCCTGAAAGGGCCTTTCAGGCCTGTACGCTACCAAGCTACGCGAGGCATGAGAGTGTCTCTCTACGCTACGGCGGCCACGGGTCGTTCGGCCGGATGCGTGCGATAATTAGCTTTTAGACTATTGCAGGGGAAATGTCCTCAAGCCCAGTCTTTCGGGTCTGAAAGCCAAGAAACCGACGCATTTTATGACACCAACCAATCCATTTCCTTAGCCTAACTTGCCGCTATTTTCATGAACGTGGCCTAGGACTAGGGATTTTGCCCCCCGTTCCGCTATAGGGAGCTCTCTGGACTGAAGAGGGAGAGATGCAAAGCCCTATGAATTTCCTAGCCATATCTCCCGCGTTTACTGACTGGAAAAATGGTGACTCTCAGAACCGAAATATTCCTAGTCAAGACCTTCAGGATACTGCTGCCAGCGATACTTGTCGCAATGCTTTGGTGGACTATTGAAGCCCCCGACTCCCTCCGCATATCACTACTCGATAGCCTAGGCGCCAACGCCAATCACCTGATCTTCTTCGGCGGCCTTGCAGTCATAGCGGTCATGTATAAGTTCATGGGAATCTACGAACGCAAAATATTCTACGAAAGCCGGCACCTCAGAACCCCCCTATTGAGACATCCTGAAGAATAGCTGCACAGAACTCCACCCGATTTTCTTTTAGTGGTCCCAGCGAAAGCTATCTATCACGGTTGAGACGGATTCAACCGACCTAGTTTTGAAGGTTGGACTTCATGTTTCAATGGCTGGCTCAATTGATGTCGCAGTCGACAATGCAAAAGAATCTAACTGCGACACCTTTCAGATGTTCACCCGGAATCCACGAGGATGGAAGTTCAGAGATCTCGACGCGGAGGAAATCAAGAGATTCAAAGACAAACTCGCGGAGGCCGGTATCGGTCCCGCTGTATCCCACATGCCCTACCTTCCCAATCTAGCGTGTCCGGACGACGAATTGTACGAGAAATCTGAAGCCACCCTACTGGCTGAAGTCGACCGTTGTGAGAGGCTCGGCGTGGCATACATCGTCACCCATTTGGGGAGTCATCTGGGAAGGGGTCGCGAGGTTGGGCTGGAAAGGCTCTCCAACGCTCTAAACCTGGCTGCAAAACGCGCGAAGGAGAGCCAGATACTGCTTGAGAACATGGCTGGCCAGGCGAACAGCATGGGGTCCACGTTCAAGGACATCAAGGAGATTCTCGATAGTGTGAAGCGAAGTGATCGCCTGGGAGTCTGCCTAGACACGTGCCACTGCTACGCGGCTGGCCAAGACATCCACACCGAGAAGAGCGTGGACGCAACCCTAGCAAAGTTCGACGAAATTGTTGGCTTTGAAAAGCTGAAAGTTGTCCACCTAAACGATTCCAAGGGCGGTCTCGGATCAGGACTTGACCGCCACGAGCATATCGGAATGGGGTACATCGGCGAAAAAGGGTTCAAGGCATTCCTCCACCACAGCGCGATTAGTGGGCTTCCAATGATCCTTGAAACCCCCGAGGACGAGAGACGCGACGCTAAGGGCAATCTAGCACTAATCCGGAAACTCGGAAAGTGAACACCACCATTAGTGGCTGGACGCCACAGGCCCTTCACGAGATCATCCGGGATGCGGCAGGAGCAATTGAACAAACCAGAAAACAAAACCCGACAGCGTTACAAGAGATTAGTGACTCTACTGATGGAGACCCGTTCAGGATTCTGATCTCCACCGTTCTATCGCACCGGACCAAAGATCCAACGACCGCCATGGCCTCGTCCCGTCTCTTCGCCAGATATCGAAACGCGCAGGAGCTGTCGAAAGGCAATGCTAGGACAATAGCCCGGCTCATCAAACCTGTCGGATTCTATAGGACAAAGGCAAGAACAGTTAAGAAACTGGCCAAAATAATTCTGGAATCATACCATGGAAAGGTTCCCGACCAAGTCGAGGAACTTCTTAAGCTGCCATCGGTGGGGCGTAAGACAGCAAACTGCGTCCTAGTCTATGGCTTCAAGAAACCAGCCATTCCTGTAGATACGCACGTTCATAGGATATTCAATCGGCTCGGAATAGTCAACACCCAAACTCCGGACGAGACCGAGGCAGGTCTGGTGAAGATAGTTGCGAGGAAAGACTGGTTGCCATTGAACGAGGTCTTCGTCAAGTTCGGCCAGACGGTCTGCAAACCAATCGGTCCCAAATGTTCTCAATGCCCACTCAACAATCGATGCAAGTATTACAAAGAAAAAATCGCCAGTTAGGCGTAACTAGGTTTCCCGAGCAACTGCGTCCCTGACCATCGAGCCAATTCTCTCCATTTCCCCCAAACTGGAACGCTTGCGCTCAGGGAAAGTGAAGCCCGCAGGAGAATCACCCGTATGGCGCGGAATGACATGGACGTGCATGTGAAACACTTCCTGCGATGCGGCAACTCCATTGGACTGCCCAATGTTGATACCGTCCGCATTGGTCGCCTTGAAGACACCTCTCATTATCTTGGCAACTGATACGAACACATCCCCCACTTCGCTCAGGGGCATTTCTCTCATCGTCTCGTAGTGCCTTTTCGGAATCACGAGTGTATGACCGGGGTTCAGCGGGTAATTGTCCAAGAAGCCCAGTGTCATTGCATCCTCATAGACCGTTATGCTGGGAGCATCATGCTTCACAATCTTACAGAAGATGCAACCGTCCAAGGCGACTTTCCACAGTGAAGAAGGGGTTACTGTTCCTGAAAAGTCTTAGCAGAAGGGTAATGGTGAGATCCAAGTGGAAACAATACACGCCCGGTCTTACGAGTGTAGAATTTTCCATCGTGCGCACTGTCTCCTCTAAGCTGAAGCAATGCGCAAAGGTTAGTCATGAGGGGATAATCAGAGCACGTTTCCTTATTACCCAGAACCCAGCCAGTACAGTTTCCCTCAAGCAGGAATTTGGCATTGCTCAACGGGTCTGGGAAAATATCATGAGGACCCTTATTGTAGGCGCGGGACGCATTGGAATGCATCTCATAGGATACCTCTCCTCGAACGAAGAGAACAGGCTCACTGTTATCGAGAAGAAAAAGGAACGGTGCAAGGAAGTATCCAACAAGTTCGACGCAGTGATCCTCAACGAGGATGGTTCAAAACCAGACATAATGAAACAGGCAGACGCTTCTCAAGCAGACCTCTTACTCGCAGCGACCGATGATGACAGGGCGAACATCGCCATCGCCAGAAACGCCAAGAAAGATTTTGGCATTCCACGCGTAGTCGCGGTCGCTAACAGCCCAAAGAACAAGATTCGACTCGTCGAAGCAGGAGCAGACGTCGTAATATGCCCAGTCGATCTCGCACTCCGAGACTTCGAAAGCATCCTTCTGAAAGATCATGCGATTACTCTAATGTACCGTCCAGAACCCGACCTCAGAGTAGCAGAGATTACCATTCCAATGACGGCATCCATTATCGGGAAAAAGTTCCATGAGCTGGAGGTTCCCGAAAAATGCCGAA
>WNGG01003815.1_pt1 | contig 16962 bp, 20 predicted proteins | sample 5400661 | NCBI WGS metagenome assembly WNGG01 (sample SAMN13153372, study PRJNA577476) | soil metagenome | isolation source: 100 cm soil or saprolite under Garry oak tree replicate 1 | place: USA:California | collected 2016-06-15 | reverse complement strand
AGCGCAGGTCAAGCATGGCCGGGGTGCAGACGATCAGCGGGCCTTCGCCGGTGTCGTCGTAGGCCAGCCGGCCATCGGGAAGGTCGAGGAACCGTGTCGCAGTCATGAGAGCTCCTGGAGACGTGAGCGAACTATCGTAGCCATTTAGCTATTTATATTAGCTACCTGGCTATGGGGTGTCAACGCCCCGGCCAGCCGGCGCTGCCGACTAGACTGAATGGCGGCGCACCCGGGAAGCCTGGTCGGGAATGATCTAGCCATGTCCGCCCGGCAGGAGCGCCATCATGACCGACACCGAGCCGTTTGCGCTGATAGTGCTGCTGACAGCCGCGGTGGGCCTGGTCGTCGTGCTGTCGAATCACCTGACCGAGCGGCTGAAGCTCCCGTCGCCGGCCCTGGTCCTGGTCGGTGCGGCCATCGCGGTCAAGGTCTTCCCTGCCCTGCAAGCGCCGCCGGAGCGGGCGGTCGAGCGTGTGGTAACGGTCGCGCTGGTATGCATCCTGTTCGACGGCGGCATGCACATCGGCTGGTCCAGGTTCCGGTCCGCGGCCGGCCCGATCGCCGTCGTCGGCGTTGTCGGCACGTTCGCGACCGTGGCCGCCGCCGGCGTGGCTGCTCATTTCGCGTTCGGCCTGTCCTGGTACCTGTCCATGCTCCTGGCCACGGCGGTGGCCCCGACCGACCCGGCCGTGGTGTTCGCCGTCCTCGCCCGCCAGGACATCCAGGGCCGGAGCGACACGATCCTGGAAGGGGAGTCCGGGGTGAACGACCCCGTCGGGATCGCGCTCATGGCCAGCCTGATTACCGCCGGCAGCCTAAGCACGGGCGCGTTCGGCCAGGTCAGCGGCGAGTTCCTGGTCCAGATGGCGGCCGGTGTGGCGGTCGGCGGCGTGGGCGGCGTCGCACTGGCGTGGTTCACCCGTGCTGTCCCGCTGCCGAGCGAGGGCCTGTACCCGCTGCGGACCCTGGCGTGCGCGCTGCTGCTTTACGGCGTCGCCACCCTGGCGCACGGGTCGGGGTTCCTCGCCGTCTTCGCCGCCGGGATCGTGCTGGGCGACGAGCGCGCGCCGTACCAGCGGGAGATCGAGGGATTCCATGGCGCGCTGGCCAGCCTCGCCGAGATTGTCGCGTTCGTGGTCCTCGGCCTGACGATCGACCTCGCCACGGTTGCCAGGCCCGACGTGTGGATCCCCGGGCTGATCCTGGGCGCGGCGCTCGCGTTCGTGATCCGGCCCGTCCTGGTCGGGCTGTGCCTCATCCCGGCCAGGCTGACGGGGAACGAGCGGAACTTCGTGCTCTTCGCCGGGCTTAAGGGCGCGGTGCCGATCCTGCTGGGCAGCTTCCTGGTGGCCGCGCACGTGCCGGAGTCCGGTCGTCTCTACGGCATCGTCGCGGTGGTGGTCGTTTTCTCCGTTGTCGTGCAGGGCAGCCTGGTGCCAGCCGCCGCCCGGCTGCTCCGCGTCCAGGCTGCCGATACATGACGGCGTGACGGCCAGCCTCCTCGCCGCCCCGCGGCGGCCTGCCGCGGTCGCCCGGGATGCCGCTAGCGGCGGACGCCGACGATGTGGAACAGGCGGCTGAGCAGCCGGTACGGGTCCCGGCGGCTGGCTTCGAGCTCGACCGCGAAGACTTCGTCCGCGGCGCCCGCGGCGGCTCGCTCAGGGGTCCAGCTATCAGTGAACAGGCGGACCCCGTACCAGGCGATCCGCTCCACGTCGTTCTCCGCCAGCAGGGCGGTGAGATCCTCAAGCGTGTCCGCCCGGGTGTCCAGGCCGAGGCCGTTGACCTGGTGGCGGGCATCGAAGGCGGCCAGGGCTTCGGCCCACTTCCCCTCCAGCGCGGGGCGGGTGGCCAGGGCGCTGGCGTTCTTGGCGACCAGGGATACGATCCCGGCCGGCGCTGCGAGAGCCGCAAGCGCGGCCACGAACGGCCGCGGATCCGGGACGTACATGATGACGCCGTGGCAGAGCACCCCGGCGAACCGCCGCCCGCCGAGCACGTCCGGCGCCTGCTCGGCAGCCGCCTGCACCAGGCATACCCGGTCGGCTACCTCACCCGGCCCGCTGGCCAGCCGGGCCCTCGCCCGCTCCAGCATGGCCTGCGACGGGTCGACGATCGTGACGTGGTAGCCGTCTCGCGCCAGCGGCAGCGACTGGTTGCCTCCTCCTCCCCCGACATCCACCAGCGCGCTGGGCGGCGGGGGCAGGTGCGCCCGCAGCTGACGGTCGATGACGTAGGTCCGGACCTGGCCGCGGAGCGTCCCGTAATGTCCCTCGACGAAACGCTCAGCCAGCTCGGCCCACGGATCGCTGCTGCCCATATGCCAATTCTGGCCGCGACAGCGGTCAAGCCGCGCCGGCGGCCCCGCGGCCACCGGTGACTGGCAGAAGAGCGGCCGCCTCCGGCACGGCCCTTATTACGGGAGAACGGGATTTCCCGCCGCCGGCCGCCGCGTCCAGCGCATGCCCGGTAACCGCGCCGGTCCGATAGCGACCGGCCCGGGCACAGGGCGTCAGGGCGTCCGCTGTACATAGGAGTACAACGACTGCCGGATGGCATCGGGCTGAGGGGCAGATGACTTGAGCCTCGGCTCCCGGGCGGTCCTGGTCAGCGGATCTGCCGGATGGTCTCGCTGCTTCCCCAGCTGACGTCGGCCGTCCACACGACGGCGTCCAGGCGGCGGCCGAGCGCGAGGCAGAGCCGGTCGGCGAGCGACAGGCCGCTGCCGGGCCTCCACGAGGCGGCGGCCTGCTCGGCGTCGTCGACGCTGACCGGCTCCAGCCTGAGGCCGTAGCTGGCGAGCAGCGCCCGGGCCAGGCCCCAGTCCCGGCCGTGCGCCCGGATCCTCTGGGCGACTTCGGACCAGTTCGCCGTGCTGCACGCCGCGCCGGCGCCCAGGCCAGCCTCCACGGCCGCGGAGCCGTCTTCGTCCTGCAGGAACGCGAGCAGCGCAGAAGCGTCGAAGACGTTCATGCCGAGTCTTCGGCAGCCGCCTGCCGCCTCCGGTCCGCGAGCAGCTCGCCGACCAGGTCCGGCCCGGTGAGGTCCGCCCGCACGAGTGCCTTCAGCTGCTCCTGGCTGACCAGGAGCAGCGCGGCCGGGGTGGCGATGAGCGTGACCGGAGTGCCCTCGGTCAGCCCGGCCCGGCCCCGGAGCTCGGCCGGGATGACCAGCCGCCCGCGGTCACCCATCGTGGCCTGATAGATCCCATTCATGAACCGACCGTACCACCGCTTATCCCAGGTGGGACGCCCGGTGGCTCAGGGCATGCCACGGCCTATGACGCTTTGGCTAGCCGGGAAACCCTTCCACGCGACGCGCCCAGGACGGTAATCATGGTTGGCCTGGGTGTTGCTGGCTGGGTGGGCGGTGTGCGGCTTATGGCACACTTGGCCAGATGCGTGTCGGGGAGGCCGGACCTGTCCCCGATGCGAAACCTGGTAGCCCGTTGACCGGGATCGGCGGCGGCGGCCGGCGGCGGGTCCTGGCGGCTGAGACTGCGCGGGTCCGGCAGGCCAGGAACGCCGTCTCCGTCGCCTTCACCGGCGCCGGCTTCGCCTTCGCCAGCTGGGCCTCGCGCATCCCGCAGGTCCGCGCCGAGCTGCGGGTGACCCCGGGGGTGCTGGGGCTGATCCTGCTGGGCATAGCGGCCGGCGCGGCGGTCGCGATACCGCTGTCCGGGGTGGTCATCACCCGGCTCGGGGAAGCTCGCACGCTGGCCGCCATGTCGCTGGTCGCTGGCGCTGGCCTGGCCACGGTCGCGGCGGGCTACACCCATGGCATCGCGCCGACGGCGGCCGGGCTGTCGCTGCTCGGCTTCGGCAGCGGCGGCTGGGACGTTGCGATGAACGTGCAGGGCGCCGCCGTCGAGCGGGCCATCGACCGTGCGATCATGCCGAGGTTCCACGCCGGCTGGAGCATCGGCACGGTAGCCGGGGCAGCCGCCGGAACGGTCATGGTTGCCCTGCATGTGCCGGTTACCGTGCACTTGCTGGCGGTCGCGCTGGCCGTCACCCTGGCCGCGCTGGCCGCGACCGGCCGTTTTCTCCCGCCCGCCGCCGACCCGCCCGCCAGTGACCGGACCGCCGACGGCCCGACTGCCAGTGACTCGAAGGCCGACGGCCCGACTGCCAGTGACCCGAAGGCCGGCGACCCGAAGGCCAGCGACCGGGACGTCCGGGACGTCTCTGACGCCCGGGATGTCCCGGGCCAGGCGGCGCCCCGGCGCAGCCCGCTCGCCGCGTGGACCGAGCCGCGGACCCTGGTGATCGGCCTGTTCGTGCTGTGCATGTCGGTCATCGAGGGCGCCGGGAACGACTGGCTGAGCCTCGGCGTCATCGACGGCTACCACACGGCGGCCGCGGTCGGCACCGCGACCTTCGCCGTCTTCCTTGCCGCGATGACCGCCGGCCGCTGGTTCGGCCCGGGGCTCATCGACGCCCACGGGCGGATCACGATCCTGCGCGGCTGCACGGCGACGGCCCTGGCCGGCCTGCTCATGATCGCGTTCGGCGGGTTCCTGCCGCTCGTCCTGGCGGGAGCCGCGGCGATGGGGCTCGGCACGTCGCTGGGGTTTCCGGTCGGTCTCAGCGCTGCCGCCGACGACCCCCGCCACGCCGCGGGCCGCGTCGCCACGGCCTCTTCGATCGGTTACGCGGCCTTCCTGGCCGGCCCTCCGGCCATCGGGTTCCTCGCCGACCACGTGGGCGTTCTCAACGCCCTGTCCGCGGCCGGCGTCCTGCTCGTCGCCGCCTTCTTCTTCTGCCGCGCCACCGCACCCCTCGGCGGGCGCGCTAGCCCAGCAGGTAGCGGCGGCTGAGCGGGACTTCCGTGACCGGCTCGCACTGCAGCACCCGCCCGTGCAGCCGTACGGTCCCGTCGGCGGGGTCGACCTCCACCGGCGCGACGGCGGTGTTCGCCAGCAGGGAACCGCGGGATATCTGCCGGGTGCCGCGCACCGCCAGGAACCGGCGGCGGCTGCCGAGCCGCTGCCGGATGCCGGCGGCTTCCGCCGACGCCGACACGAAGGTGGTGGACAGCGCCGGCGGCGCCAGTCCCTGCCCGGCCCAGTGCGGCCCGTAGCGGCGCGGCTCGGCACCCTCGACCGTGGCGTTGCCCGCCCCGATCGGCCCCCAGGCGAACCAGCCGCCCTTCAGCACCAGCTCGGGCCGGACGCCGAAGTGCGTCGGGCGCCACAGCACGATGTCGGCAAGCCGGCCGGGGCGAAGCGATCCGACCTCCTGGTCGATGCCATGGACCAGGGCCGGCTCCGCCGTGTACTTGGCCAGGTAACGCAGCACCCGCTCGTTGTCGTCCGGCCCGTGGCCGGCTGCCTCCGGCGCCGCCGGCCGACGCAGGCGCGGGCCGGCCGCCGGCGCCTCCGGCCAGCCCTCGCCGAGCTGGGTCTGCCGCCAGAGCTTCATCGCATGCGCCAGCTGCCAGGTCCGGCGGATCGTCTCGCCAATCCGGCCCATGCCCTGGGAGTCGCTGTTCACGATGCTGATCGCGCCGAGCTCGTGCAGCGGGCCCTCGGCGGCCATGGTGGCAGGGTGGATGCGCTCGCCGGCGATGTCGATGTCGTGCTGGACGTCCGCCGAGCCACCGTGCGACAGCAAGATCATCTCCAGATGCTCCGCCGCCGCTGCCATCCCGTACGGGATGGTCGGGGTGGTGGAGGAGCAGACCACGCTGGGCGCGGCGACGATCTTGATCAGGTCGGGGATGTGGCCGCCGCCGGCTCCCTCGACGTGGTACGCGTGCACCGAGCGCCCGCCGATGGCCTCGATGGTGTCATCGAGCTCGCATGACTCGTTGAGCCCGTCCGTGTGCAGGCATACGGCCACGTCGTGCTGGTCCGCGAGCCGCAGCGTGGCATCGATGACCTCCGGGTACGCGCCCCAGTCCTCGTGGATCTTCAGCCCGCAGGCGCCGGCGGCGAGCACCCGCTCGGCCTGGCCGGGCACGTCCGTGCGGGCGCTGGCCTGCAGGCCCAGGTTGACCGGGAGGAACTCGAATGCCTGCAGGGTCTTGTCCATGACGTACGGCGGCTCCTCGAACCCCGCCGTGATCAGCGTCGTGACTCCGGCCGACAGCGCGATCGGCACCAGAGCCGGGGACACCAGGTGCACGTGGCTGTCGACAGCGCCGGCGGTGGCGATCAGGCCGTAGCCGTTGACTGGCCAGGTGTTGGGCCCGATCGTCAGCTCCACGCCCGCGGTGATGTCGGGGTTCCCGGCCCGGCCGATTCCGGCGATCCGCCCGTCCTTGATCCCGATGCTGGTCTTCACCACGCCGAAGAAGGGATCGATCACCACCACCCCGGCAATCAGCATGTCAACCTCGCTGTCGGCAGTGGCCCGGTCGAACTGCGCCTGCCGGGAGCGGAAGTTCTTCGCGTACCCCCACACCGGCTCATCGCCGTAGCCGACTTCGTCGGCCTCGACCCGGACCCACAGCCCGGTGTCCGCCAGCCGGATCCGGTCCCCGGTCGTGGGGCCGAAACGCCGCGCGTAGTCCTCGCGTGACAGCCTCACCGTGGGCTCGCCAGGGCCCGCGCCCCGGGCAAGGCCCGCGCCCCGGTCAAGGCCCGCGCCCCGGTCAAGGCCGGCGCCCCCGGCAGGGCCGGCGCCACCGCCGCGGCCCGCGCAGCGCTGTCATCCCGCCCGGCCGGCCCACCGGGCCCGTCGTCACGAGGCGTGCTCATCGTCACCTCCGTAGGGAACGAGCTCGATCTCCTTGACTTCGCCGGGCTCCCAGCGCACCGAGGAGCCGGCCGGGATGGCAAGCCGGAGTCCCCGGGCCGCGTCACGATCGAACTCAAGCCGCGGGTTCGCCTGCCAGAACGGGAAATGCGACGCGATCCGGACCGGCCGGGCCGACCCGTTGCGCACGGCCAGCCGCCGGGGCTCCCGCCCCGGGTGCAGCTCGATCGTCCCCTCCGGGTGCCGGGCCGCCCCCGGACTGTCCGGCTGCTCCGGCCCGCCCGGAATTCCCGGCTCGTCCCAGGGCCGGCGCAGCACCACCAGCCGGCTGCCCTCGTCCAGCAGGACCTCCAGGCGGATCTCGTCCACCAGGCCCGCGACGCCCGGCAGCAGCTCCCCCGGCTGCACGGCGCGCCGCCCGGCGGCCAGCACCTCGCCGAACGAGCCGCCGGCCCGCGCGGCCAGGTGCATCTCGTCGCACGCCAGCGCGATCGCCTCTGGCGCGTTCAGCCGGAGCCCCCGGGCGACCATCCGGCGCGCAAGCTCCGCCGCCGCGAACACGCGCAGCCGGTCCTCATCTGCCGGGCTCAGGTACATCGTTCAGCGTCCTCGGATCGTCGGTCCGCCCCGCGCAGGCGCCTCGCGCCAGTATGTCTTGCCGCCGCGCGGGCCGCGATGTAATCTATCGATATATCGTGATCGTATCGTGAGTGGATCGCTGGAGCGTGAGATGTCAGCAGCAGGATGGGCGGCCGGGGACTTCGACCGCTGGCTGTCCGGAGTCGTTGGGTGCGTCGGAGGCCTGCTCGGCCACGGCGCCGGCGGATGGGCGTCCGGCGGGCGCGGCCAGGGATGGCGCGGCGGGCCGTGGGAGCGCGGCCGCGGGCGGCCGAAAGGACCCTGGGAGTGGGCAGGCGGCTTCGGCGGGCCGCCGGGCGGCTGGTGGCCGGGCCCGCCCGGGTTCCAGCGCGGGCCGAAGGCCGGCCGCGGCGACGTGCGCGCCGCGATCTTGGCCCTGCTGCGGGAAGGCCCGCGCAACGGCTACCAGATCATGTCCGAGATCGAAGAGCGCAGCGGCGGCGCCTGGCGGCCAAGCCCCGGCGCGGTCTACCCGGCCCTGCAGCAGCTTGCCGACGAGGGCCTGATCGAGGCAGCGGAGTCCAGCGGCCGCCGCACGTTCCGGCTCACCGAGGCCGGCCGCCGTCACGTCGAGGAGAACCCGGAGACGGCGCGGGCGGCGTGGGAGTCCATGGCCGACGGCGAGCCGGGGGAGGTCCCCGGCCTGTTCGTCCAGGCCGCCCGGCTGGGCGGCAGCATCGTCCAGATGGCCCACGCCGGCACCCCCGGCCAAATCCGCGCCGCCGAACAGCTCCTGGAGGAAACCAGGAGCAGGATTTACCAGATCCTGGCCGGCGACTCCGGCACCGACGCCGACCACGAGTAGAAGGCAAGGGACAGGCAATGGATGACCGGATCCGCGCTTCCGACACTGACCGGGACCACGTCACCGCCCGGCTGCGCGACCATTTCGCCGAGGGCCGGCTGAGCCGCGGCGAGCTTGACGAGCGAATCTCCGCCGCGCTGGGCGCGACAACCCTCGGCGACCTGCGCCGCCTCATGGCCGACCTGCCCGGGCCCGTTCCCGTACCGCCGGCCGCGGCGCAGCGCCCGCCGTGGGCTCACTCGCCCTGGCTGGTCCGCCGCCGCGGCCCGCGAGTGCTGCCGCTGCTGCTGCTCGCGCTCATCGCGGCGCTGCTGCTGCCCGGCGGCGTCTGGGTGCTGCTCGCGTTCGTCAAGCTGGTCCTGCTGTTCTGGCTGGTGTCCTGCCTGGCCGCGGTCCTGTTCGCCAGCCGGCTCCGGCGGCGGCTGCGCCGCGGCCAGCTTCCCGGGTACACCCAGCACGAATGGGGATCTGCGCGCTGGTGACAACCGCCGGGCGGCCCGGCGGCAGCCTCGGTGACGCGGTGCGGTGACCTGACCGCGGCCGGGCAGCAACCCGGCCCGCCCCACCAGCAACCAGCCCGCGGTCGGCCCCGCCCGGCCCACGGCGGCCCGTCATCCAGCCCGCCCGGCTCGCGGTCCGCGCCGCGCCCCACCAGCAACCCGTCCCGCCCCACCAGCAACCCGTCCCGCCCCACCAGCAACCCGTCCCGCCCCACCAGCAACCAGCCCGCGGCCGACCCCGCCCGGCTCGCCCAGCCCGCAACCCCTCCTGCCCCACCTGCAACCCGTCTCCCCCATCCAGCCCCGTCCGCAGCCTCTCCCCTAATGATCATGGAGAGTTGAGGGGGTCAGAGCACCGCAAAGTCTCCGCGATCACCGCGGATCAGGCGCCCAGGTACTTCTGGACGGCAAGTACCCGGCGGTGGTCGGTGTCCGCCGGAGGGAGGTCGAGCTCGGCGAAGATGTTGCTGACGTATTTATCCACCGCGCTGTGACTGACCCGCAGCGCGGTCACGATCCTGGTATTCGAGCGCCCCTCGGCCATCAGCCGGAGCACCTCCTCCGCCGGTCCCACTGGTCCCAGGTCGCCCGCGTGGTCCCAGGTCGCCCGCGGCCGCATGGTCGCCTGGGGCCGCGGCCCTTGCTGGCGTTCTCCCTCGTCAGCCTGTTCCGCAAGCCCTGACGCGGGATCCTGCGGGGCGGGGCGATGCGCGTCAGAGGCCGGCGATGATCTCGGTGAGCGCCGGCCCGGCCCGGCCGGTGGTGACGAGGTAGGACAACCCGAACCGGTCCCGCCGGGCGTGCAGGTCCGCGCGGATCTGGGCGGCGCTGCCGATGAGGATCGTCGGCATCTCCCAGACGGCGCTGACGTCGATCCCGCCCCAGCCACGCCGGGCGATGAGCGTCTCGGTGTCCGCGCGCCTCTGGTCGGTGATCCGGATCGTGACGAAAGCGCTGAGTTCCAGCCCGGGGAAGCGGTCGCCGGCCCGCGCCCGCAGCACGGCGATCTTGCGATCGAGTGCTGCCGGCAACAGGTCGACGGGGTCGTCGAGGTCTTGCGAGTTCCTGATCGGGGCTGGCAGCAGCCCGACCGTGTCAGCGTGCCGGGCAGCGACCCCGAGCATGCGCGGGCCGCCGGCGCCGACGAGCAGGCGCGGCCGGCCGTTCTGCCGCGGAAGCACGTCAAGGTCCAGGCCGGTGACCTGATAGGCGGTTCCGTCGTGATCTGCCCGGGTGCCGTCAAGCAGCCCGCGGATGACGGCAAGGCCCTCCTCCAGCCGGTCTATCCGCCGCTTCGGTGAGTCGAAGACGATGCCCGCCGCGTCGTATTCGGGCTGGTACCAGCCTGCCCCGAGGCCTAGCTCGAACCGGCCGCCGGACAGATGGTGCAGGCTCGCGGCCTCGTGGGCGACGATGACCGGGTGCCGGAAGTCGTTGGCCAGGACCAGCGTGCCCACGTGCAGGCGCGAGGTCACCGCGGCGGCGGCGCCCAGTGCGCTGAACGGAGCGAGCTGCTGGCCATAGGCGCCCGCCGAGAAGTGGTCGCGTATCAGGAACACGTCGATCCCGCCGTCCTCGACCTGGCGGACATGGTCGAGCCAGGCCGGCCCGCTGGGGACCGACTCGCTGACGACGCCGAACCGGAGCTTGCCCGTCATATGTCACCTCTGCTGAGTGCGCCCGGACATCGGCCGGGCCGTAATCCGGCTCCGGCCGGCCGGGCGGAAGAAATCTCTCTGTCATCAGGTAAACGCCGCGGCGCACCGGAACGTGAGGTCCATCGCCAGCCATGCTCCGCCGCCGGCCCGCTTGGCCGGGACCGGACAGGCAGCTCAGCCGCGGGAGCGATGGCCGCTGGATGCCGCTCAGAATGATCGCCGGGCCATCGCTGTGGAGATGGCGAACCAGGCAGCAGCCACCGGGATGAGCAGGCAGGCGACGATCGTCATGGCCCGGCGCCAGCAGGGGCGCCGGGCGATGCCGCGTTCATGCGTTCAGCGTCCCAGCACAGGCCGGATCGCGCGAACGATGAAGCCGGTGCGGGTGGCGCTTGCCGCCGCGGCCGGCGTTGCGGCCCGGCAAGCATCAGGGATAGGCTCCCTCATAAGTAGTAACGCTACTTACGAGGGCAACCAGCAGGAGCGGGCATGCCGGCGGCCAGTCACATCCTCGGCATCGAGATCGGCTCCACCGCGCCGGTGTTCCTGGCCTTCCTGGCCATCCACGTGGCCGCCGGGCTGACCGCGGTGATCACCGGGGCGACCGCCGCGCTGGCGCGCAAGGGCAGCCCCCGGCACGTCCGCGCTGGCCGATGGTTCTACCGGGCGATCACGGTGCTCTTCGCCACCGCCACGGTCCTGGCCGCGATGCGCTGGCGGCAGGACTACTACCTGTTCATCATCGGCGCCGTGGCGTTCACCGCCGCCACGATCGGCTACCTGCACCGGCGCCTCCGCCGTCCCGGCGACACTGGCCACATCGCCGGCATGGGCACCGCCTACATCGCCATGCTCACCGCGTTCTACGTCGACAACGGACCGCACCTGCCGCTGTGGGACCGCCTGCCCACGGTGGCGTTCTGGCTGTTCCCCGCAGCTATCGGAGCGCCGGTCACCGCCCGCGCCGTGATCCGCGCCCGCCGCGTGCAGGCGGGCGCTACGGCGGCCAACGCCGACGGCGACGCGCATGGCCAGGCTGGGTGATGTCCGGCCACGGCGCGGGCGTGCCGGATTTACGCGGGCGAGAACGGCCGGCGGGAGGCTGCGCCTGCCGTGGCGGCACTGCGGCGGGTGCTGGGGCAGGCCGGTGCGCTGGGCTGACCGCCGGGCCGGTACCGCTCACTGCTCGCCTTTTGCCGCGGCGACTGCGGCGGTGATTGCCCGCGCGTCTGGCCTGACATTTGCGCCATCGACCAACACGGTCGGTGTCGCGTTGACCCCGCGTGCGGTGGCACGTGCGGTCACGTACGGCGGCCAGTCCAGATAGGGCGCGGCGGACAGGCAGTCAGCGAACGACGCGTCGGCCAGGCCCGCTGCACGGCCGAGGCCAGCGAGTTCAGTGTCGCTGAGGCCAGGCCCGCCCTCGGGCGGCTGGCTGGCGAACAGCGCATGCGCGTACTCAACGAACCGTCCCCGGTCCGCGGCGCATCCCGACGCCGCGGCAGCGCGCGTCGAGTAGTTCGTCGTCGACGCCTCGTCGAGGAAATTCATCGGGTGGTAGGCAAGACTGATAAGGCCACGGGCCACCAGGCCGGCCAGCGCCGGCCCCGAGGAGAACTCAAATCGCCGGCAATACGGGCACAGGAAGTCAATGAAAGCATCCACGCGGACCGGGCCATGCCCGATAACGACCCCGTCGCCTTCCGGTGTCGCCCCGGCCGGAACGCGGCCAGGGGCGGTCGGATCGATCATGACCCTCCAGGGAGAATCTCGAGAAGAACGGCAGCTTCGTTATCAAGGTCACATTCTGCCAGCTGCGCCAGAAAGGACGGACTCGCCCGGCTCCCGGTCAGGCGCCACCTTGCCAGCGGGAACCTGCCCTGGGCTGCGGCAAGCCCCCGGGCTTGCCCTCGCCTGTTGTCGCCGGCCGCCGCTTAGGCGTCCGCCATGATGCGCATGATGACACGGCGATGCGCGCGGGCGGCCGCATCCGAGACCACGGCAAGTGCCTCTTCGCGCAGTTCCTCAGCAGCCTGCACGATGATCACCAGTGGCTCGTGGCCAGCAGGAGCCTGGCGGATGACGTCCCGTACTTGACGGGGCTCGCGGGTCAGCGTCTCTGGTGAGAGCACGGACATGACGATCTCACCAGCTTCGGGCGGCCCCAGGTGCCCGCCGGGCGCACGCGCAATGTGATCAAGCAGAACTTGGCCACTGGCGACGCTTGGCGGCGGATCCGCGCGAAAGTGGCGGTCGACCGCGCTGTCGCGCGGCAACTGCACGATGAGGCCCGGCTCACTGGTCATAGTCCCGCCAGCCTATCGCGCGGCCTGATACCGCCGCCCCGCGTCGCGGGCACCGTCGCGGGCACCCAGGCAGACCACAGGACCCGGCACGGCAGGCAGGACAGTTTCTTGACCGGGGCTGTAGGCACCGCCCCTGCGGTCAGCCCTTCGCGCGGTTTCGGGCGGCGAGGATGATCTGGGTCACCATGTAGGGGCTCACGCCGATCTTGTTCGCTATCTCGGCTGGCCGAAGTCCTTGCTCGTTGTAGATGAGCGCGAGCCTTTCCTGCCGCTTGGTCCACCTGCTGCGCGCTGTTGCCGGGGCCGGTGAACGCGGCTGCGGCTGGGCCCGGCGGGCCGGCCGCCCGGGGGGTTCGGCGGCACGGGGAGCGGCTCGGAGCTGCGACGCCGGGGTGGAGGTGCCAAAGGACCCTCGCCGTTGATCATGGTATTTGCCGCTGGCCAGGTCCTCGCGGGTGCGCTCATCCAAGATCATGAGCTCATCGGCCGCCTTATTCATCCCCACGGTTACCACGGTCAGGCCCTTTGCGTTTTTCTCCTGGCACTCGCGGGCCATGCAGTAGTTATATTTCTGCGCTCTTTCGGGATGCAATGCTGTCCCGCACGTGATGCACTGCGCCATTGCCTATTCTCTCGCCAGCAGAAACGTCTACTGTAAAACGCCGGCGGCACGCGCCGTGTTCCCGCAGCGCAAACGAGGCCGGCCGCTCATGTCCCGCCGGCCGGTGCCATGTCCTTTCAGGCCCGTTCAGGGACGTCCTGCGTGGACAGGCAGAACGGGTGGCCGACCGGGTCGGCGTAGACGCGGCAGTGGTCGTTCGGCTGGAAGTCGTACTTCGCCGCGCCGGCTGCCAGCACTCGCGCCTCGGCCGCATCCAGGTCATCGACATCGAAGTCCAGGTGCATCTGCATCGCCGAGGCCGGATCGGGCCAGGCCGGCGGGGTGTAGCCCGGTGCGGTCTGGAAGTCGATCCGGCCGCCGGGAACCCGGACGGTGGCCCAGGCCGCATGAAGGAAGGTCACTTTCCCGCCGGTGATGTCGGCGTAGAACTCGGCCAGTCGCCCGGCGTCCGGGCAGTCCACCGCGACCGAACCCAGCTTGATCGAGTCAGACATGACGTCCTCCCTTAACGACGCGGCCGTCTCCCTTAACGACGCGGCCGTGCGGCATGATTCGCCGCCCGGGCTTGCCTGGACCTGGCTCTGCCCGCATGGCGCTGATATCACACTGTCGGCCCCGGCTCAGCGAACCGGACCCGGCCGCCGTCCGTCAGTACCCGGTTGCTCTTCCCGTTGTACGGGGCAGGTACGACATTCTCGTTAGCCGAGTCGTCGCTGACATCACTCCAGGAGGCGGGATAATGAGCTGGGACTATGGGGCGCTTGCCACGGAGGTATACGAACTCGACAAGCCCATCGGGCACTCGTTCGGAGACGTGGAGTACTACATCCGCCAGCTCTCCGGGGTTTCCGGACGGATCCTCGAACCGGCGGCCGGGACCGGACGCATCCTCATCCCGCTGCTCGAGGCGGGCTTCGAGCTAGAAGGACTGGACAGTTCGCCGGACATGCTGGCCGTCTGCCGCCAGCACTGCCAGGACCGTGGCCTGGATCCGGTCCTGCGCGAAGCCGACATGACCACGTTCGTCCAGCGGGGGGCATACCAGGCAGTGATCATCCCGGCCGGCTCCATTGCGCTGCTTGCTGGCCGCGGCGCCGTGATGCAGGCCATGGCAGCGTTCCGTGAGTCACTCGTCCCCGGCGGGCGCCTGATCGTGGATGTTGATCCTCCCCGGCCGGCCACCGGGCCCGAGCCGGCGCGCTACTGGCGGCGTGATTCGTACCTGTGGACGCTGCAGGTCATGCACGTCGGCTACGACCCGGCTGCCAATCAGGTGAGCAGCCTCCTGCGCTACGAGAAGTGGCGCGACGGCATCCTGCTCGCCACGGAACTTCAGCTGTTCCGGTTGCAGCAGTGGAGCCTGACCGAGTTCGGGACGCTGCTCGCCGAGGCCGGATTCACCGGCGTCAGCGTGATCGGCGACTACCAGGACGACAGCCGACCCGGTCCCGGCAGCCACAACTGGACCTTTCACGCGATCAGCCCCTGACTCAGCGCCGCCATCACAGCGAGAACCCCGGCGGCGACGCGAGCTGAGGATGGTCCCTCGCGAAAGCGCGCGCGGCCTTCAGGGTGCGGATCCAGTCGTAGTAGACGCCCTTGCAGTGCACGAGCTCGACCCCCAGATCGCGCAGCCGCGCGGTTCCCGGCGCGTGCGCCCCGAACGGCGAGTAGGTCGCGTCCTCGGCGACCACCACCCGGTAGCCGGCTTCGCCGAGGCCGACCGCGGAGTGAGTCACGCACACGTCGGTCTCGAATCCGGCGAGCAATGCCGTTCGGCGCTTCGTTGATTCCAGCGCTGCCATGATGTCGGGACAGCTGGCAAGCCCGAAAACGGGCTTGCGGAAGACGGCGGCGTCCGGCAGGGCCGCCAGCACTGCCCCGTCGGTCGGCCCGTTCCTATCCGGGTCCTCCTCGGTGATCACGGCTGGGACGCCAAGCGCGCTGGCCGCGGCCGCAAGCCATGCCGCACGGCTCGCCGCTTCCTCAGCGCGCCGCAGATCGTCCGCAGCAAGGCGGTCATCCCAGAAACGCGGCTGCAGGTCGATCACGACCAGCAGCGAGTCCGCGCGCTTGATCAGAGGCATGCCCAGACCTCCTACGTCACGACGACGATAGGCGTACCCGCGTGCCGGAACCAGCGAGTGTCCGGCGGTGGCCGGTCAGCGATGCCGGGGCGGGATCGCCCGTCAGGCCCCGGCCGCCGTGACGATCGCGTCGGTGGCGAAGCCCAGCAGGACGCCCAGCAGGATCCCCCAGGTGGTGATCTCCTTCAGCGCCTGCTTGCGCGCGACCGCCAGCAGCTCGATCACCACGTAGAGGATGGATCCGGCGGCCAGGGCCAGGAAGCCGATCGACAGCGTCTCGTTCACGACGCTCTGGCCGACCAGCGTCCCCAGGAACGTAGGCCCGCCGCCGATAAGGCCGAGTACGAACAGGTAACCCCAGGAAGGGCGGCGGCCGGCAGCCGCCATGGGCGCGACGATGCCGAAACCCTCGGTCGCGTTGTGCAGGCCGAATCCGATGACCAGCAGGACTGCGAGCTGCAGCTCGTCCCGGGCGGCCGAGTTGCCGATCGCCAGGCCTTCGGCAAAGTTGTGCAGGCCGATCCCTATGGCGATCATCATCGCCAGGTCGTTGAGGCGGGCGAGGCCGGTCCGCTTCGCCTGCAACTCGGCGAGCGCCGCTGTGCCCGGGCCGAACGACCGGGCAGTACGCCGTGCGATCCAGCGGTCGAAGTAGACCAGGCCCACCAGGCCGATGCTGAAGCACAGCGCGAACACCGCGCCGTTACCGAGCGCTGAACCGTAGCCGTGGTCACTCAGCGCGGCGTCAATCGGCTCCCATGCGTGGTCGAGGACGTCCCACAGCAGGAAGATCAGGATGCCCGTCGCTGTCGAGCAGAGCATCGTCCGCAGCTTGGGCATCGGCCCGCGCAGCCTGCCGACTGGCAGGCCGAGAAAGATGGTGAACCCGGCTACCGCACCGAGCGCGGCGATCTGAGCGGAACCCACGACAGAACTCCTCGGGCAGGAGACGGATGCTGCCAGTGCCTATTAGGCGAGCCTAACCTAACTATCCGCACGGCTGAGCGCCGACCTGTGCAATCGCCGATCTCCACGCGAGTAGTGCTGCTACGACATCCCGGTGGTACCTGGCCACCCCGGCGACGTCGTGAGTGGCGGCGCGGTCCGCGCCGATCTCGGCGAGCAAGACCGCGCTGAGGACGGGTCCGACACCGGGGAGGCTGGCGAAGATCGGGGTGCCGGGATACCCGGTGGCGGCGATGGCGTCGTCCTGCTCGGCGGAGCGTAAGCCGGTGCCTCATCCTCCAGATACGTGAGCCAGCCAGCGGCGAGTAGCACGCGGGGATCGAAGGCGCACAACTGCGAGGTGCTGATTCTCTGGCCCGGCGAACATCCTGGGGTATTCGCGACGCTGCCCCTTGTGTGATCGGAGCGCCGTGAGTACCCCTTTCGCGGCCGAGAGAAACTGCCTGGGCACTCCCGCCTTTTCGTCCTTCCCTGCCGCCTGCGCTTTGAGGACGGAGGTACGCCATAGAGCCCGTTTCCCGAGTCTCCACAAGGACACGACCAAGGGGTAGTCGAGCCAGATCACCGTATCCGCCCGGGGCCAGACCAGGTCGCGCACCGCACTCTTGTTGCCGTCGGTTACCCAGCGATCTCCGGCGATCGCGGCGCTCGTACGATCCCGCAACACGGGCAAGGGCG
>WNGG01009408.1_pt1 | contig 16971 bp, 13 predicted proteins | sample 5400661 | NCBI WGS metagenome assembly WNGG01 (sample SAMN13153372, study PRJNA577476) | soil metagenome | isolation source: 100 cm soil or saprolite under Garry oak tree replicate 1 | place: USA:California | collected 2016-06-15 | reverse complement strand
CGAAGGCGCTTCGAGTCATGCGAAACGCGATCCAGCGGCACATCGAGGAAGGCCTGCCCCTCCCCGTGAACGACGACATCGTCACCGCATTCCGGGCGGACCTCCGTGAGATCCGCGGGATCCTGGAGGCGAAGAAGGCAACGTTCAAGGCGGAAGACATCGGGAAGGTCAGCATCACGCGGTTCCCGCCGTGCATGTACAACCTGCTCGCCCAGATCCAGAACCACGAGAACGTCCCGCACATGGGCCGCTTCGCGATTGTCGCGTTCCTCCATCACATCGGCCTGGGAAACGAGGAAATCTTCCGCGTCTTCGGGGACGTGCCGGATTTCGCGGCCGACGTGACCAAGTACCAGATCGAGCACATCACGGGCACGTCGAGTCCGACGGAGTACACGCCGCCGGAGTGCGCGACGATGAAGTCGTACGGCATTTGTCCGGGACCAGACCGAATCTGCCTGACGATCAAGCATCCCCTCCAGTACTATCGTGTGAAGGGGCGCGAGCAGCGGCCGCGGGGCGAGAGCGCGTCGACGGCCACGTAGGGCCATCCGTTCTCGGACTTGAGGTTCCGTCCCAAATTGGATAATCGACTTGCAAGCCTCATATACCCCTGCCCCTCCTCGCAGTCCGCGCCCGGGAAGCCACTGGGCGGCAAGAGATGACAACGATGAAGCTTGGGGTCGTCTGGTTGATCGGCTTTGCGTTGGGAATCGTATTTGGGCTGCTGACTTTCATCGGCGCGGGACTAGGCGCGTATTGGATTCTCATTGGCGGACTCGTCATCGGGTTCCTCACCGGGTTCCTCCTGAAAGAGATGGGAAAATCGCTCGGGTTCGGATTCCTGAGCGCTTTCCTCGGCTTCACCGTCGGCGGAATCATCGTCGTCGTCGCCCTCGCGCCGTTCCTGACAGCCATCCCCTTCCTTGGGGGTTTTCTCGGGATCTTGATCGTGATCGTGGCCGTCGTCTTCGGCATCGGAGCGGGGATCCTGGCGCTGATCGGGGCCCCCATCGGAGTCCTGGTCGGGAAGCGGATGGCCCCCGCGGCGCAGCAGCCGAGCGCCATCGCCCCGCCGCCCTCCATGTGAAGTCCGCGGCGACACTCATCGCGGGGCCGCCAAGCCCCGCCAGATCCCCACGGCTCGCTGGACGGCCGTCGCATTGCCGAGGACCGCGAAGAGCACCATGAACCATTCGAGCGGCCCGAACGTCAGGACTCCGACGCCCCACGTCGCACCGCCCGACGGCGCGATGATCAGTTGAATCAGGCCGCCTAGGAAGAGGAGCACGAGGCGGTCCGCCCGGCCGAGGACGCCGCCGTACGCCCGGCCTTGTCCGACCGCCTGCGCCTGAGTCCCCATGTACGACGTCAGGAGGACGCCGAGGAGGGCCAGCGTCCCGACCTCGAGATGGCAGTACATCGCGTTGAATGCGATCCCTCCCAGCATGAACACGTCCGCATAGCGGTCGAGCACGTGGTCCAAGAAGTCGCCCCGAATGGACGCCTTCCCGGCCATCTTCGCGATCTTGCCGTCGAGCGCGTCGAGGTAGGAATTGACCAAGATCAACACGAGCGCGAGGCCGAGGAACCCCCGCCCGCCGATGAAGAAGGAGATGCCCGCACCGACCGCCGCGAGGAAGGCGATCCACGAGACGACGTTCGGATTGACGCGGAGCATCCGGGAAGCGACGGGGACGAGGAACCAGTCCGCGGCCTTACGGTACCGGTCTAGTACCACGAGAGCACCTCGGAGGCCCAATCGACGGTCCCCGGTTCGTGGCCTTTCGTCTTTCCCTGAAGGATCGCGAGGATCGCCTCGGCCGTCTCGCTCGGGGTCGCGTTCGTCGTGTCGACCTCGAAGACGAACGGAAGGCGAGCAACCGCCTCCTGCAGGATCACGTCGATCGCCTCCGCTTCGACGTTTTCCCGGACTTTTTCCGAAGGCCAACCGCGTGCCTCGAGTCGTGCACGGAGGACGGACGGTCGGCACCGCAAGACCACCGCGAGGTTCACGTCCATCCGGTGACTGTAGTGGCTCTTGAGGAAAGCGACTTTCGCGGGGATGCGCAATCCCTCCCGTAGGGCGTCCACGTCGACCTCGTCCGTGACCCGTTTCTCGTCGCGCCCGACGATGAGGCCCTCCCGGCGCGCGATCTCGTCCAGGTCGACGACGACGTAGCCTCGCTTCGCGAGCACATCACATGCAGAGGACTTCCCCGTCCCGGGCGTCCCTGTGATGGCGGCGAGCACGCCGACACCATCGGCGCGAGGCCTAAATCACTTGCGTTCCGGTCCGAACCAGACCGGCCGTCCGCGGCGCAGGAAGTATTTCTCCCGCAGCGCGAGTCCGGTGCTTGTGCCCACCAGGTCGACGACGAAACCGAGCACGAAGATCAGGAACCCATAGTGGAACAGGAACGCGGGAACGGAATCGGGCGAGACGAACACGACGTCGACGAGCATCGGCGAGAGGGCCATCGCGGTCGCCACGGCGCCGCTCAGGAGGAGCCCGATGAAGACCTCGAAGATCATTTCGGACAGATTCTCGGTCGCGAGGCCTACGAGGATCGACGTGACACCGAGGAGCGCTAGCATCAACGGCACCGAAGCCTCGCCCGATGCGGGGACGCCGCTCACCGGGAACACGCCGTAGAAGATCACATAGCCGCTCCCGGCGCCGAGGACCGCGGCCAATGCGAGCGTCCGGGTGATCGACCGCACCCTCGCGGGTTTGGGACTAGCCAAGGTTCGGTCCCTCCTCGAGCACGATGCGGGTCAGGGAGCTGAGGAACGGATTCGCGTCGGGGCCCGGAGTCGGCAAGTCGCGGACCTCGACGACCAACTGCACCCAGTGGATCCACGGCATGACGGTTCCGTTGCCCCGGACCTGGGCCGCATACTCGGTGATGTTCTGGACCGCGCCAAAGCGGGCGACATCGGAACTCCGGGTCAGGACGAACGACAGCGTGAGCGTCCCGGCCCCTCTGGGCGGGAGCGGCACCGGAAGGACGCTGACGGAGCCCAAGAACGCCTTGAAGAAATAATGGGTGCCCGTCTCATTGTCGAGCACCTGGTCCGTTCGTCCGAGGTTCGGGAGTCCCCGCTCCATCGGAAGATCTTCGATCCAGGACTTGTATGCGATCGACGTCAGGGCGAGCGATCTCGAACTCGGATTCGTCACCGTGAGCGTCATCGTCAGGTTGACGGCCCCGGTCGCCAGCAAGGCGCCCGTCGCGGTCGTTCCGGTGAACGAGACCGTCCGCGATGGTGCCAGTTCGACGGACGTATGAGCGAGGATCACCGACGAATAGCTTGCGGACGACACGGCCACGAGGACCGTCAGCACGACGACCCAGCCGGCGACCAGGAACCATACCCGTTGCTCCGGGTACTTCCATCGGGTTGCGAGGCGTGCGGCCCAGCCCATCGTCCTCACTTCGCGGGAGGCCCGTGGGACGCAAACAGCTTCATCGCGATGTCCTCGACGACGCTCCGCTCCGGCATCGGCGGTTCCACCAGACGGCCTTCGTAGATGTCCTGGGCGAAGTGGCATTCCGCCATGTGGCCTGGCGAAACCTCTACGTTCGGAGGCGCCGTCGTCTTGCAGATGTCCTGGGCCAGGAGACAGCGGGTGCGGAAGCGGCAACCCGACGGCAAATCGATCGGACTCGGCAGCTCGCCCTTGATCGGCACCTGGGTGTACGTGTGCTCCGGATCCGGAACCGGCACGGCCAACAGCAGGGCTCGGGTGTAGGGGTGAGTCGGCTTCGAGACGACCTCCTCGGTCGGGCCGCTCTCCACGATCCGGCCGAGGTACATCACGGCGATCCGGTCCGACATGTACCGCGCGACCGCGATGTCGTGGGTGATGAACACGTACGGGATGCGGTACTTGTCGCGGAGATCCAGCATGAGGTTCATCACGCCGGCGCGGATCGACACGTCGAGCATCGACACCGGTTCGTCCGCGATGATGACCTTCGGGTTGAGGACGAGGGCCCGCGCGATCGCGACGCGCTGCCGCTGACCGCCTGACATCTCGTGCGGGAAGCGGTCGAGGAAGTCCTGCCCGGGACGGAGCCCGGCGTCCTCGAGGGCGTGGATCACGAGTTCGGCCCGCTGCTCCCGATCGTTCGTGATCCCGTGGATCAGGAGCGGCTCCGAGACAGCCCGCAAGACGGAGAACCGCGGGTTGAGCGACTCGTACGGATCCTGGAAGATCATCTGGAGGTCCCGTCGGAAGTCGAACATCTCCCGGGCGTTGAGGGAGGCGATGTCGGCGCCTTCGAACAGGATGAATCCTTCCGTGGGGGTCTCGAGGCGCGAGATGAGCCGTCCGGTCGTCGTCTTGCCACAGCCGCTCTCCCCCACCAGGCCGAGGATCTCTCCCTGCATGAGGTTGAAGCTGACGCCGTCCACGGCGTGCACGTACACCTGCTCGCCGCGGAACGAGCGGAGGAACCCTTTCTTCAGCTCGAAGTACCGTTTGAGTCTCTGCACGCTGACGACGGTCCCGGGCGGCGGGGCGACCGGGCCGAGCGGGACCTCGCCCGAAAACTGCGGAGGGGCAGCCGCGGTCAGGTCCGCGTCAATCCCCCCTGGGTGTAGAAGTCCTGGCTGAAGTGGCAGAGCGAGCGGTGGCCCGGCTCCGGGACGACGTACGGAGGCGGGGTCGTCGTGCAGATGTCTTTCGCGTACTTGCAGCGCGGATGGAAACGACAGCCGCTGGGCGGGGTCACGAGGCTCGGAGGGCTGCCCGGGATCGACTCGATTCGCTTCTTCTCTCCCTTCACGCTCGGAAAGGCGCCGAGCAGCCCTTCCGTGTACGGGTGCAACGTCTGCGAGAAAATCTTCTTCGAAGAACTCTCTTCGATGATCTCGCCGGCGTACATCACGCAAATCCGGTCCGCGACCTTGGCGACCGTGGAGACGTCGTGGGAGATGATGATCACCGTCATCTTGAGCGTCTCCTGGAGCCGCAGGATCTCGTCCATGATCTTCGCCGCGGTGATGACGTCCAACGCGGTCGTCGGCTCGTCCATGATCACGAGCCGGGGCCCGAGGGCCAGGGCCATCGCGATCATGGCGCGCTGCTTCATCCCGCCGCTGTACTCGTGCGGATAGTTGTCGATCCGATCCGGCGGGATTCCGACGAGCCGGTACAGTTCTTCGACGCGTTTGCGCGCCTCGTCATCGCTCATTGGCTCGTGGGTCTGGATCGCCTCGACGATCTGATCGCCGACCGTGTACACGGGATTCAGGGCGTTCATCGCGCCCTGGAACACGATCGAGATCTGGGCCCATCGGACAGCGGACAGCTTCGGGTGGTACTCTCGCAGCCGCCCGTCCTTGCGGCGGGTGACCGCCACGAGATCGCCTTCTTGACTCGCGGCGGCCAGGCGCGCTTGGATCTGGGCGAGCTGCCGGCCGGCCCCGCGGCTGCCCTGCTCCATCTGCGCCTCGAGCTCGGCGACCTTCGTCTCGAGCGCACGGATCTCGGGCTCGAGGTACGCCCGGTATGTCAGGCTGAGCGGGTGCCGAAGGAGTTCGACCTCCTCTTCGAGCGCCGTTCGTTCGTCGTTGGGCTTGCCCCCTTCCTCAGGCTTCGGCATCCCGGCGAGCCGGGCTTGCATCACCTGGACGTCCCTCGCGATCCGTTCCGCGGCGATTTTCCAGTACTCCTCGCGATACGGGTACAGTTTCCCATCGGGTTCCCAGATCACCTGACCGCCGAGGATGTGCGCGTTGGACGGGAGGAGTTGGGTGATCGCATATGCGAGGGTCGTCTTCCCGCAACCGCTCTCTCCGACGAGTCCGACGGTCTCTCCGCGATCGATCGACAGATTCACGCCGTCGACGGCGCGCACCCACCCCTGGCGGATCCGGAAGTAGACGCGCAGGTCCCGGACGGCGACGAGGGGCACGCTCAGCGCCTCCGGAGGCGCGGGTTGATGATCTCGTCGAAACCGCGTCCCAGCAGGTAGAAGCCGAGGCTCAGGAAGGTGATCGACAAGCCGGGCGGGAGGAGCCACCACCAGTACGCCAGCGCGCCTCCCTGTGTGAGGACGTTCGACAGGATGCCGCCCCAGGAGACGACCGTCGCGTCGCCGAGGCCGAGGAAACTCAACGCCGCCTCCGTGATGATCGCCCCCGCGACGGCGAGGCTCATGTACAGGAAGCTGAACGGGAGCACGTTCGGCGCGATGTGCAGGAAGATCAGACGCAGATCCGACGCCCCGGAGACGCGGGCCGCGTCGACGAACGGACGTTCCTTCAGGGTGAGGACCTGCGCCCGGATGACCCGCGCGATGCCGGGCCATCCGAGGAGACTGAGGACCATGATGATCGTCCAGATGCTCGGACGCAGGATGGAGTCCAGGATGAGCACGACCGGCAGGAACGGGAGGACGAGGAAGATGTCGGTGAGCCGCATCAAGAGGGTGTCCACGATCCCGCCATTGTAGCCCGCCACGAGGCCGACGATCGTTCCGATGCCGACCCCGAGGAGAGCCGCCAGCAAGCCGACGAGGAACGCGACCTGGGCCCCGTAGAAGACCAACGTGAGGATGTCATGGCCGATGAAGTCCGTCCCGAGGATGTACCGGTTTCCGGAGGGATACACCCCCGGGGGGAGAGGGGCCCGCGTGGTCCCGAGGAGCTGGAAGACGCGCACCTCCCGAGAGACAGGATCCGTGAAGGCGCCGTTCACCTCTTGCGGTGTGATCGCGCTCCCGAGGAGCGTGCCTCCGAACGCCCCCGCGTAAACGACGTGCGGGACGCTCGGAGGAGGAACGACACCGAGGGCCGCGGGGGCTTCAACTCCGCCGGTCGAGAACGTCGTGCCCATCGAAAGAATCTGGCGTTCGGCCGTGAAAATGAAGACGGACGTCCGGGCATCGACCTCGAAGTAATCCCGGAGCGGGCCTTTGAAGTACGCCTGGAACTGGGGAACCACGGCGCCAGTCTGGTTCAGACCGACGAGATAGCTCGTGTCGTTCGTGGAGCGATAGAAGCCCGCGTAGACGGCCTCTCCGCGGGTGCTGAGAGGAAGTCCGATCGGCTCCCAGGAGCTGTCGAGCTGCGCGAACTCTCGGGCCGGAACCAGGGACAGCGCGTTGAGGTCGAGATACGCAATCCCAGTATGCGAAGCAGATTTGACGGGCAGATAGAACAACATCGGGAAGCTAGACCGGGTGAAGCCGATCTGTCCTTGGACCGTCGCCGGTTCACCCGCAAGGGAGAGCGGGATCCAGGCCCGGTGCACGCCGGTGATGTTCAGCACCTCGAGCGTGTTGTTCGTCAGGGGCAACAGGACCGCCGCGCCGCGGCCGGCCCGCCACGCTTCCCATTTGTCGACGCGCTCCTGGTTGTAGTAGACGAACGGCGGAGCGCTTAGGCTCGCGTTCGATGTGAACATGATGCGACCGGAGGGAGCGACCGGATCTCCCTCATGGACGTACGTGATTTCGTAGACGCGCGTGTGGTTCAGGTCCGACGCGTAGAAGTACCGATACGGGCCAACCGGGACGTTGGAAATGCCGACCGACACGCTGCGTTCGAGCGGTTGGACGAGGAGGTTCCCCGAGGACGCGGGGTCTTCGCCCGTGTACAGCGGGTCGAAGTCGAGGCGGTCCCGGGTGAAGTTCGTCTTTTGGAACGGATTGACCGCGGCGAAATCGCGTCCGGAGAAGAAGGCCAAGGCGCCGTTGTCCCGGCCGGAACCGAATGTCCCGGGAAGCCCGGTCGGCGTGATGTTCTTCCCCGGGACGATGTAATAAACGTTCGACAAGGGCGAATCAATCAACGGGATGAACCCGAAGTCCGAATGGACGTCCAGCCACCGCGACTCGTTCCCCGCTTGGAACGGGCTCTCGTTCACCCCCAACGTGTAACGCAGCAAATCCATCCGAATGAATCCCGCTCTCGCGTAATTGATCAGCCACATGGCGCCCGCCCGGTCGCTCGAGAGCGGAGTCGTGGGCCCCATAACCGGCACGCCGTACGTCGAGCCGGCGGGAAGCGTCGGCAGCGTGATGTTGTACGAGTTCACGATGAAGCGGTCCGACGCGGGGGCCTCGAACGTCTTCGGGTACGGAGAAATGAACGGTGCGAAAATCGCGATGATCGCAAAGACGAGGACGACCGCCGCGCCCGCCATCCCGAGACGGCTCTGACGAATGCTGTCCCAAGAGCGTTTGACGAGGAACCGAAGTTGCTTCAGAATCCCGGAGCCGGTGAGCCTCGCGACGGGCGCCTCGACCTCAGAGACGGACACGCGGATCGAGCACTCCGTACAAAATGTCGGCGACGATGTTGCCTAAGATGACCAACACGGAGATCAGGTACAGGATCGCTCCCGCGAGCATGTTGTCTTGCTTGAAGATCGATTGAAGCAAGTACCAGCCCATCCCGTAGTAGGAGAAGACCTGCTCGAGGATGATCGCCCCGCCGATCACGAAGCCGAGGCTGATCGCCAACGTCGTCACGATCGGCAGGTAGGCGTTTCGAGCGACGTGGCGGTTGCGGACCTTTCGCGCCGACAAGCCCTTCGCGCGCGCGGTCAGGATGAAGTCTTCGCCGAGGACCTCGAGCATCGAGGTCTGCATGAGGAGGATCGTGCCCGCCGCGCTGATCAGGACGAGGGCGAGCATCGGCAGCGCGCCGTGCATGACGATGTCCGCCGCTTGGAACAGGAAGCTTCCGCGGGCCAGAGACGGGAAGTGCTGCGCCGTCCAAGTCGGATCACTGTATCCGTTGAGAGGGAAGATCGGGATCGCGAACCCGAAGGCCCACAGGAGGATGAGGCCGATCCAGAAGGACGGCATGTTGTAGAAGAACAGGCTCGAGACGATCGCCACGCCTTCCGTCTTGCCGCGATGCCAGGCGATGAACCGCCCGATCGCGATGCCGACCAGATACTCCGCAATCAACGCGCCGCCGAACAAGAAAAGCGTCCTGGGCAACGCGATGGCGAGAATCTCGGAGACCGGCCGTCCCTCCGAGAACGAGCGACCGAAGTTGAACGTGAACATGTTCCCGAGGAAAATCCACAGCTGCACGTACCAGGGTTGGTCGAGGCCGAACTGGATCCGAAGCTGGGCCCGACAGGGCGCCTGACACGTCGGGTCTTGCGTGTAGGCCGCGAGCGGGCCGCCCGGCAACGCCTGGAACAGCAAGAAGATAATGATGGTCACAACGAAAATCGTGATGACGCCCTGAATGCCGCGACGGATCAGATACCGCCTCAGCGAGGCCAACCCGACTCACCCCCGACTCCGGTACTTCTAACGGTCGCCAGCATATTTGTACGTTCCCCCGACCGGACCGAGGGATCCCAAAAATGGAAAGAGGAAAGGGACCGGGGCGAGTGCCCCGGTCGTTCGGACCTAGAGGTTCTCCTCCGGCGGCAACTCCTCCTCGGCTTGGCCTCCGCCCTTCGTGTCGTCCATCACTCCCGGGGCCTTGGGCGGCCGCCGACCGCGGCTCATCATGCGGCCGACGACGACTCCGACGATCAGGCCGACCACGAGCAGCCCGCCCGCGAGCGCATACAGCGTCGTCAGGTCCTGCGGGGGCGGAGCCGGAATGCTCGCGGTCGTCGACGAGCTCCCCACCGCCACGGTGTGCGAGCCCGCCGTCGGGAAGACGTATGTGAAGGTCGCGGTCGCGCTGCCCAGCGCCGTTAGGTTCACGGTCTGGACCGCCACCGCGGCGCCGTCCACGTAGAGGGTGACCGGCAAGGATCCGGCGACGCTCAACGTATTCGTCACGGTGGCCGTGATCGTGGAGGCGGTTCCTGCCACTTTCGCATCCACAGTCGGCGTACCATACGTCACCACAGGCGGCGACGCGACGTAGCCGTACCAGCCGCGAGCGGCTCCACCGTAGGCGGTCGTCGCGACGACGAGTCCTTCGGTCGCGCCGAGTGTGGCCGCCGTGACGTTGAACGTCGCGGTGCCGGTGGAGTCCGTGGCGACCTGCGTGCTGCCACTCCAGACGTCCGCGCCGGCAATCGGCGCACCCGTCAGGATGCTCCAGACCTGGACCGTCGCCGTCGCGGTGCCGCCCGGCGGCAAGAGCGTCCGGTCCAACGAGACGGTCAGGAACGCTCGCGTCGTCGGCAGATACAGGTAGCCGATCGTGAAGTCGTACGGAATCTTCGCGAGCGGAGCCGCGAACGTCGGGGCGAACCAGTACTTGCCGAGGGCGCCTGCGAACAGCTGGTCGGTCCCACCGTAGGCGTAGCGGGAGTCCGACGGGATGAAGCTCAGCGGGAACGACTGGGACAGGCTCACGAGCGTTTCGGTCCGCGTGAAGTTCACGTAACCGAGCGATGTTCCCGTGATCGTTCCGCCGAACCGGCCCAGTACGTTGCGAGCCGACGTGCAGGTCCCGCACCAGGGGCCAGGGCCTTGCACGAGGAAGACCTCGGGACTGGGCACGGTCGCGCCGCCGGCGCCCGCTGGATGACGACGCCCGAATCAATCGCGAAGGCGTAGTTCTCGGCAGCCGAGACGAAGTTGCACGCGTCCGCCGAGATGTCCGGCGCTCCGCCGATGTAGGCCTTCACCTGGACCCGCGAGTCGATCTTATGCTGCATCGCCGTGAAGTGCGCCGTGAATGCGCCCGTCGCATCGGTCGCGCTCGTCGCGTTGATGGTGTACAGACCATCGAAGCCAGTGGGCCACGCGACGACGCCGTGTGCGGGGTCACCGTCCGGGTTGCACGAATCAATGGCGCCGAGGTTGCCGACGACCTCGAGATCCTCGACAAAGTTCGTAACACCCCATTTGGTGCCGACCGTCGGGTCGCCAATCACCGGAGAGTTCGCGAAGGAGCCACCGAGGCTGCCCATTCCGAATGAGTTCAGGTCGAGCCCCGCGCCCTGGTAGGTGGGTGAGTCCGCCGCGCAGCTCGGGTCACACCCGTAGTGGTACGCCCAGTCGAATTCCGCCGGCAGACCGAGGTCGCCGTACGTGATCTGGAAGAACACGGGGACCCCGCTCGCGGCGGCTCCGGTTTGGTCCACCACGTGTGCGCTGACATTGTTCTGTTTGCCCGTGGGATCGAATGCCATCGTCCGCGCGTCGAACGTGATCCAGGCCGCGTGGCCCGCAGTGGCGAGGCCGGCCGATACGAGGACCTCCAGCTGGTCCGACGTCGCGAAGACCTTGTTCCGGGCCACGAACCGCAGTCCGACGTTCACGTTGTTCAAGCCCGACCTTGCGGCGCTCGTCTCTGTCGCCGTGAACGTCGCCTGCCCGCCTGCATTGGTCTTGTTCGAGTTCGCGCTCGTCGCAGCGACAGTCAAGTTCGCGGCATCCGAGACCTGCGGGTCGACGTCAACGCCTGCGACCGGAGCGCCAGCCCAGTTCGTCACGGAGACCGTGAAATTCGCCTGGCTCAGGAGGGGACTCACGACCAAGCCGTTCGCGGATGTCGCCGCGGCACTGACGATCAGCCAGTCCGGCGTGACGTCATTCTGGACGAAGAGGATCATCGACGCTTTCTGCGTGTCGGCGGCGATCGTGTTCGGCACGGTCGTGTTCGCCTTGATGACTTCGGTCAGGTGTTGGTTCGGGTACACGGTCGCGGAGGGCGGGGTGTACGTGAACGTGGTCTTCCCGGTCGCGTCCGTCACGCCCGAGGCCGGCGAGATCGTCCCAAACACCAGGGTCGTGTCAATGCGGACCGTATATCCAGGAACCCCCGTACCGGCGGCGTCCGTCAGGGACGCTGTGATCGTGGCGGTGCCCGTCGGCGCGATGACTGGCGTCGGCGTGCTCAGCCTCAGCGTCGATATCGGCGCCGGCGGAGCGACTGTCACCTCCATCACCTTGCCGTTCGTGCCCGTCAGGGATCCTTTCGTCGCCACGACGGAGGCAATCACGTTACCTTGAATCACTGGCACTGCCCATGTGAAGTGGACGCGCCCGCCGGCATCCGTGGTCCCGCTTTGGGGAACGGTCTGGGAACCGTACTTCAAGGTCAACGTGACGGCTGCGCCGCTGGCCGGCGCGGTGCCCTGGGAGACGAGGATGTCAAAGGGCGCGACCTGGCGTGCGTACACCTGGTCCGGCATCGAGAGGGCCACGGTGAGGGAACCGCCGGTCGGGGGCGTCACGGTGCCCGCGGGCACGATGTGAGGAATCGACCACGGGTTGTAGATGCCACCGCCGTTCGGGTAGTTCGCCCAACCCGTCCAGGCGTCGTTCCGGTACGCGTTCAGGTTCTTGCGGTAGTAGAGGATGTTCCACGGCAGCTGATCGGTCAGGATGCCTTCCACGTCTTTAATCGCCTTGACGCGGCTCGTGGTGTCCGTGTCGGTCAGCGCGTTGTGGATCAGATTGTCGACCGCCGTGTTGCTGTACCCGGCGGAGTTGGATCCACCGGTCCCGAGGTTCACGTCCCGCTCCGTGCAGAAGAAGTCACAGATGTACGTCTCTGGGAAGTCACCCAGCGAGAAGCCGAGGACGTAGATATCGAACGACACCGGAGCCGAGAACGCCTTCGCGACGATCGTGTCGAAGCTCGTTGGGGCCGCGTCGATGTCCAACCCCATCGCCTTCAGGTTCTTCGAGATCATGATGCCGGCGTCGGCTCGGATCGGATCGTAGTCCTTCGGAGGCGTCAGGATGGTCGCCTTGACTGGAGAGCAATCCGGAGCCTCAAGGAAACCGTCGGCCGGGCTACTGCAGTCCTTGAAGCCCGCCGCTACGAGGGCCTGGCGGCCGGCCGTGATGTCGAATGTCGGCGGCTGGGCGGTCGTGTTCACGTAGAGCGGGTTCGAAATCGCGATGGGGACCGTGCCCTTGACGCCGAATCCGCCCATCAGCGTGTTCACGATGTAGTCCTTGTTGATCGCCTGCGAGAACGCCTTGCGCAGGGTCTGGCTCCACGGAGCCTGGCCCCACGGGCGCTCGCGCATGTTGAAGGACACATAGAAGAACCCGGAGTCGGTGACCTGCTCGATGTTGATCGCCGGGTTGGACTGGACCTGGCTCAGGAAGCCGGGCGTGAGGGGCCAGACGAGGGTGTCGATGTCGCCCCGCTGCAGCGCCAAGCTGATGACGTCCAGGCTGCCGTAGATCACCGCGCGGATGTGGCGCAAGGCCTTCGGGTAGAACGGATATATTTCGTTCCTCCAGGTGTGGGATTGTCCCTTGCCCCAGTAGGTCGGCGACACGTCCATCGTGGCGTCCGCGTTGTGCGTCCACGAGGTCAGCTTGAAGGGCCCCGATCCCGTCGCCGCGTCGATCCCGTTATACGTCGTGTCGATCGAGTTGTCGAACGTGTCCGTCAACCGGCTAGCCGGGTCGGACAGGTTGAGCTGGGGCCACGTGCCGAGGTGGTTCTTCCACAGGCCTGATGGGATGATTGGGATCTCCATCGTGTCGTAGAAGAACAGAGCATATGTCTTGGAAAGATGGAATTTCACGGTCGTTGCGTCGATCTTCTCGACGCCGATGTGGGACACGCACTTCGCGGAGGTGCAACCCGTCGTCGCGTTCCAGAGCGGGTACTTCTGCGTGTTGGACCAGATCGCGTTGTAAATCCCCAGCTGGTACGTGGACCACGGCAACGTCTGGAACGTGAAGACGACGTCGTCGGCGGTCAGCTGCTGGGTGTTCGTGAACGTCGCGTTGTTGTGGATGTAGACGGTTACACCGAAACCCGTTGAATCAATGCAATATCCTGGGCCGCTCGGAAGACTCCCGGCGGGACAGGCCGACCCACCTCGGGCCGGATCTGACAACACGTTAAACGTCGTAAAATCAGGATCATGGGAGAACAACCCTTCGAAGTTGAACTCCACGTGATACTGTTTCCAGACGCTATTCGTGGCAGTATCGAAATAGTTCGGGTTCACCATGTCGTTCTGAAGGCCCACCGTCAGCGTATCCTTCGACCCGGCAACGGCCGCAGCCGGGTGGGCCTGCAGCACGAACACAAGACCCGCGGCGATCATCACATAGACGACCAATACCGCGTGCACGTGTTTCGAGCGCAGAAGCTTTGGAAGCAACGAGACTCCTCCCTCAAATCAATTAGCGGCGGAACAGGGGGGAGCGTATAAATACGTTTGTCCGAACCGCGTTTTAGCGCGAGGTTCGAACCACTTCTTGGTACGACTCTCGAACCCGCGAGCATCTTCGCGATGAAACGCAATCGACAAAACGCTAGAAGCGAATCGAAGGCTTCAGGCGGACGCGGCGAGGTCGATCGCGCGCAGCCAGCGCATCCGAAGCGCGGCATCAATCCGCAGCGCGTGCCACTCGTCGAGCGCTTTCCCCTTCCGGACGACCTGAAAAGGGAACCCATACGAAACGTCCATCAGAAAGAGAGGCTCCGCGGGAGCGACTCCGAAGTCGTGTCGCTTTCCTTCGAGTGCGGCCTGGACCGCGTCGAGGGCGGCGTCGCTCCTGGCGACCGCGACCATGGCGGCCACAATCCGACGGACCATGCCTCGACGAAAACTGCCAGCGCGCACGTCGACCACGATGACATCCGCGTCGCGCGTGACGTCGAGCGAGTTCAGGGCGAACGGACCTGCAGGCGGCTCCGACGTGAACGAGCGAAAGTCGCGGTCCCCGAGGAAGAGCGCACCGACTTCTTGGAGCGAGTCGACCGATAACTCGTCGTATAGGTGGTAGCGATACCAGCGTTCTACCGCGTGGCGGGGATGGAATGCCGGAGGGACTTCCGAGTACGCCCAGGCCCAGACCCCTTCGGCATGGTCGTTGAAGACGCCGACCACGGCGTCGCCTCGGAGGGCGGCATCGAACGCAATCACATTCCCGACGGCGCTCACGCCCCGATCCGTTCGACTCGCGCTCCGGAAGAAAGACTCCCGCGGATTCCGGAGGATCTTGCCGGCGCGCAACGCGGCGAGGCACTCCCCTTCGACCGTCCGCCGGTCCGGCTGCCTCTGATGGCCGAAGAACGCGCTGCCATCGTACGCGATCTTAAGGGCGACACGCATGCCAAGGAATATCTCCTGTACAATATATCGAGCGCAGTGTGCCGACGATCCGCGTCGTCCTCGTGGAGCCGAAGAACGAGGGGAATGTCGGCGCCGTCGCGCGGGCCATGAAGAACTTCGGCGTCGCAGACCTCGTGCTGGTGAAGCCTTGTCGGCTCGGAGCGGAAGCGCGACAGCGGGCGATGCGAGGCGTCGAGATTCTGGAGGCCGCCCGTGCGGTGGGCGACTTCGAGACCGCGTTGAAGGATACGGATCTGATCGTCGGAACCTCGGGTATCGACACGGAGAGCGAAAAGCGGTTCGCTCGAATCTCCGTGACTCCACGAGACTTTGCGGCGCGGGTCGCCAAAATGAGTGGCCGGGTTGCGCTCCTCTTCGGTCGGGAAGACTTCGGTCTCCTCGATGAGGAGCTGCGGCGATGCGACCTGCTGACGACCATTCCGGCATCCCCGGAGTACCCGATCCTCAACCTTTCGCATGCGGTGACCATCCTGCTCTACGAGCTTCTCGCGGCGAGAGCCATCAAGCACGGGAAGCGCGAAGCGTCCGGCATGGAGAAGGAGAAACTCCACGAGGCGTTCGAGTCCTTGCTCGCTGCGACGGATTATCCGGCGCACAAACGAGCGCGCACGGAGGTCATGTTCCGCCGACTTATCGGCCGCGCGGTCCCGAGCAAGTGGGAGTTCCATGCGCTCATGGGCGTAATCCAAAGGGCGACGAAACGGATTCAGCGCCTGGAACGCAAGGACTAGCCGGATTGGGTCATGCGGTCCGAGACGAAACTCTCGCGACGCGTCGCAAGGATACGAACGGTCCCAGGAAGACAAAGAAGGCGAGCGCGGTCACTTCTTGCGGATAGGCGACGCCAAAGGCGGTTAGGACCAGCGACCCGGCGAGGACCACGCACCCCAAAGCGGCAACCCATGGAGCAACGGACAGGGACCTCCCGAGTCGGGCCCAGGTCGCGGGCGCAGATTCGCGGATTCGGTCGACCGACTCGTGCATCCCGAGGACCAACGTGCCGAAACCGACGAGCGCAATCGATCCGAGCAGGAGGAACGTAACTCGGGCAGTCAGAGGATCGGTCCGGGCAAACTCCTCGATCACCATCGCCAACATCACGAAACCGGCCACAATCGACACGATCGTCGCCGATCCCACCTCGATGTGAAAGGCAGACTTCGCGGAGCGACGCATCTCGTGGACGATCGTGAGGACCACGGCTGCCAAGAACGAGGCGGAGGCGGCCACTGCGTACGGGACCGCGTTCGCAGAGAAGTTCCGCGCGAAGGCGGCGACGACGAGGGATAGAGACGCCAAGACAACGATCGAGTACGCCTTGCCCAACGCCGCGAGAAGGGATTCACGCGCTCGTTCGACGACCGCGGCGGTCGAGTCGACAGGCCCCCGGCGGATCACGTCGGCACCGGTGCCCTCCCGCTCGCCCACGCGCGCGACATCACGCGCACGGGGAATGAAGGTTGGGTCGAAACTCATTTCGCGATCCCGATGCCGAGAGACCGGTCCGTCTTCTTCATGCTCTTCCGGCCGTCTTTCTCGAGCTCGAGCATCGCACGAATCGCGTCGACGTTCTCCGGCACGACATCCGACTCCTGGTGCACCGCTTGGAAGTAGTAGAGGCGTTTGCCGTCGACGACGTGCACACCGTCCCGCCACACGGCGATCTCGTACAGGTCGGAACGGCTCCGCGAGAGGTCGCGGGCCATTTCCATGATCTGGGCCGTGGACTTGACGCCATCTCCGCCGGAGACGAGCGTGATCCGCGGGAACCGGTTCCATACGTCGAGAATCTGCGTCGCGTCCGCGGACTTCTTCAGGTCCACGGCCAGCGTATGCAGGTGCATAATCGTCGTCGGCACCTTGACCGCAATCGTGTGAATGTCCAGGTCCGGCAAGACGCTCTGTACGTCCGGGCCATGGTGGCTCGGCATTTCGAGCTCCGGCTCGATCGCGTTGATGGGACC
>WNGG01007341.1_pt1 | contig 16975 bp, 15 predicted proteins | sample 5400661 | NCBI WGS metagenome assembly WNGG01 (sample SAMN13153372, study PRJNA577476) | soil metagenome | isolation source: 100 cm soil or saprolite under Garry oak tree replicate 1 | place: USA:California | collected 2016-06-15 | reverse complement strand
AACTCGAGGTAGGAGCCGTAGCCAAGCTGCCGGAACGCTGGTGTGTCGGCCAGCCCCTTGAAGATCTGCGAAAACAGCACCAGCCAGATCACCGGCTGGAGCAGCGAGGCCGTGACCAGCATGGGGGTGCGGAGGTTTCGGGTGACGTTCCTCGCCCCGAGCGCCACGGGCACAGGCTGCCTCCCGGCATGCCGCAGAGAAATGGAATTAGAACGCATGACCTCAGTGCCTCCTTTGTCCGTGGCCGTGGCCGGCGCCGAAGGTGCCGCTCACGGCGCCCTCGACCCTGGCCTCGACGCGGGGACGCTCGCCGGTATAGCGCAAGAACACGTCGTCCAGCGACGCCTGGGCCTGCTCGATCGCGGCGACCGCGACGCCCTCGGCGTCAAGCCGCCGGAGGATGGGAGCGATGCTGGCTGGGGCGTCATCGACATAGACGACCAGCGGATCGCCGGGCCTCCCCGGCTGGACGCGGGTGACCTGAGGGCAGCCGGTCAGCGCTTGCGCCGCGCGGTTAGCGCCGGCTTGGTCGGTGAGCCGCAGCGTCAGGCGCCCGCCACCGACCTCCTGCTTGAGGGCGGATGGCGTCCCCACTTTGAGCAGGCGGCCGTCGTCGAGGATGGCCACGCGGTCACAGGTCCGGTCTGCCTCCTCCAGGTACTGGGTGGTCAAAAATACCGTGGTCCCCTGTTCGCGCAGCTGTCGAAGGGTCCCCCATAGGGCGTTGCGGGACTGCGGGTCAAGCCCGGTGGTCGGCTCGTCCAGAAACAAGACCGCGGGAGCGTGCACCAGGGCCTGGGCGAGGTCCAGGCGCCGCCGCAGCCCTCCCGACAGTCGGCCGGCCCGGACATCGGCCACCTCGTCGAGGGAGAACGTCGCAAGCAGCTCTGCCGCCCGCTGGCGGGACTGGTCGCGACCCAGGCCGTGCAGGGCCCCGCCCAGGGTGAGGTTTTCTGCCGCGCTGAGGTCGTCGTCGATGCCGACCGATTGGCCTGCGTAGCCGATCAGCTCCCGGACCCGGCCGGCCTGGCGGTCGGTGTCGAAGCCGCCGACGCGTGCCCGTCCGGAGGTCTTGCCAAGCAGCGTGACCAGGATCCTGACGGTGGTGGTCTTGCCTGATCCGTTGGGGCCGAGGAAGCCGAAGATCTCGCCGCGGTCCACCGAGAGCGAGATCCCCGCCAGGGCGGTCTTGCCGCCGGGGTAGACCTTGACCAGGTCGGCGACCTCGATGGCCGGGCCTTGGGTGGTCTGGGTGGCGTACATGGTTCCCCTCCCTTCACCTCTCTGCATCCGCTAGAATGAGCATGTGCCCATAGTGTATGGGCGAGTGCCCATTCTGTCAAAACCGCAGTCCGAGGAGAGGAGCGGGACCCGTGTCACCCCGAGGCGTAGCCATCCCGGAGGTCAGGCAACAGCTGTTCCAGGCCGCAGAGCGAGTCCTTCATCGTGACGGCCCCGACGGGCTCACCAGCCGCGCCATCACCGACGAGGCCGGGGTGGCCAAAGGGCTCCTCTACAACCATTTCAAGGACCTCGACCAGTTCCTGGCGGAGCTGATCGTCGACCGGGCTCGCGCCGCAGTCGACGAGACGGCAACACTTTTGACCATGGCAGGCACCGGAACCGTGGCCGGCAACTTGACCGAGGCCGCCACCTCGCTGCTACGGTCCCAGGCGTTGGCGATCGTCGGCATCGTCCACTCCCGCCCCGCGCTAATGGAGCGCCTTCACCAGGCAGGGGCCAGCCGGCCATTCTCTGTGTTCGACGACGTCGAGCAGGCGTTCGCCGCCTACCTCAAGGCAGAGCAGCAGGCCGGTCGGATCAGTGCACAGACCGACACCGAGACGCTGGCCCTGGTCTTGGTCGGCACCATCCACCACCTCTTCATGACCGGGCGGGCGAACCTCTCGAGTATGGAGACACAGATTCAGCAGATCATGGCTTCGCTTACCCAGGAGTGATGTTGCATCTGATCGGCAACAGCCACATCGACCCGGTGTGGCTGTGGCGCTGGCCCGAGGGGTATCAGGCGGTACGGGCGACCTTCCGGTCAGTGCTGGAGCGCATGCGGGAGTACCCGGAGTTCGTGTTCACCTGCGACTCGGTCGCGTTTCTCGCGTGGGTGGAGGAGCACGACCCCGAGTTGTTCGGGGAGATCCGGCGGCGGGTCGCCGAGGGGCGCTTCGAGATCGCCGGCGGCTGGTGGGTCGAGGCGGACTGCAACCTGCCGTGCGGGGAGTCGCTGGTGCGCCAGGCGCTCTACCAACCTGGACCCCTTCGGGCATCCCGCCACGCTGCCGCAGCTGCTGCGCAAGAGCGGCCTGGACCGCTACTTGTTCATGCGGCCAGGCCCGGGCGAGCTGCCGCTGCCGGGTGCGGCGTTCTGGTGGCAGTCGGCGGACGGGTCCCGGGTGCTCGCCTACCGGGTCCCGCACGAGTACCAGAGCCCCGGCACCGACTTGGACGAGCACCTGCGCGCGGCGCTGGCGCAGCTCGCCGAGGTTGGCGCGGACCACGAGGTGGCCTGCTGCTACGGCGTCGGCAACCACGGGGGCGGGCCGACCCGGGCGAACCTCGACTCGATCCGCCGGCTCGACGGCACCGACCCCTTCCCGCAGCTGGAGTGCGCCAGTGCCGGGCGGTTTTTCGACCACTTGGAGGCCGCCGACGGTGCCCGCCTGCCGCTGGTGGAGGGCGAGCTGCAACCCCATGCGGTCGGCTGCTACGCCGCGCACTCCGGCATCAAACGCCTCAACCGCCGCGCGGAGAACCTGCTGCTCGCGGCCGAGAAGTGGGCGACAGCAGCGGGGATCCTCAGCGGGGGCGCCGCGCCGTATCCTGCCGCTGCGCTGACGCACGCCTGGAAGCAGGTGCTGTTCAACCAGTGCCACGACATCCTGGCAGGAACCGCCATCCCCGCCGCCTACGACGACGCCCGCGACCAGCTCGGCGAGGCCACCGCCATCGCGACCCGGGCGCTGTACAGCGCCGCGCAGGCGATCTCAGGTCGTATCGCGATCCCCGAGGAGCCGGGCACCACCCCGGTGGTGGTCTTCAACCCGCACCCCTGGCCGGTGCGCGCCGAGATCGAGCTGGAGGCCGAGCGCGGCAGCGCCAACCGGGTCGAGGGCGGCGGCGAGGTGGTGCCGAGCCAGGCGACCCGCTCGCACGCCACCGTGCCGTGGCGCGAGCGCGTGGTGTTCGTGGCGGACGTGCCGGCGCTCGGCTGGCGCCTCTACCGCCTGCGGGCGGGAGGGCCGGACCCGGAGCTGGAGCCGGAGGCAAGCCCAGACCAGTCCACCCTGGAGGGCGAGCACCTCTTCGTTCGGGTCGATCCGGCCACTGGCTGGCTGGCGAGCTTGCGGGACAAGGCGTCCGGAGCTGAGCTGGCGGGGGAGTCCGCCCCGCACGCCGTAGTGATCGATGACCGGAGCGACACCTGGGGGCACGGCGTGCGTTCGTTCACAGCTGTGGGCGACACACAGATTGTGGGCGCCTTCGCGTGCCGGTCAGTGCGGCTGGTCGAGCACGGCCCGGTCCGCTCGGTCCTGCGGGTCGAAAGCGAGTACGGGCGCTCGTCGCTGGTGGAGGAACTGCTGCTCGGGCGGGATGCGCACCACCTGGAGGTGCGCGTCACGGTGGACTGGCAAGAGCGGCTCAAGCTGCTGAAGCTACGTTTTCCGACTGCGCTGCAGAACGTGACCGCCACCCACGAGATCCCCTACGGGCACGTCGTCCGCGATGCCGATGGGGAGGAGCGGCCCGCGCAGGCATGGGTCGACGTCAGCGGTTCCCGGGCGGGGCTTACGCTGCTGAACGACGGGAAGTACAGCTTCGACGTCAGGGGCGGGACCATTGGCATGACCGTGCTGCGCAGCCCCGTCTATGCCTGGCACGACCCGGCGCCGCTCCGTCCCGGCGAGCCCTACGAGTACCTGGACCAGGGCATGCAGCAGTTCACCTACCGGCTGCTGCCGCACGCTGGCGACTGGCGCTCGGCGGGGGTGGTGCGCCTGGCCTCCGAGCTGAACCAGCCGCCGTTCGCGCTGCTTGAGTCCTTCCATCCCGGGCCGCTGGCGCGGCAGGGCTCGCTCGCCACCGTGACGCCGGAGGCGGTGGTGGTCACCGTCCTGAAGCGCGCCGAGGGCACCGATCCCGGTCATCTCGGCGGCGACCTGGTCGTCCGCGCCTACGAGAGCGCCGGCCGCGCGGCCGAGGCCACCATCGACCTGCCGCTGGTCGGGCGTTCGCTCCGCGCGGCCTTCGGGCCGAACGAGATCAAGACGTTCCGGGTCCCGCTCGATCCGGCCCTCCCAGTCCGGGAGACCGACCTGATCGAGTGGGAGGGACTGCTCGATCAGAACTCGTAGGCGCCGCGGTCGTCGTAGGCGCGCGCACCGGCGCCGGTGTTGGCGGTGGCCGGGTCGTCCGCGCGGGCCTTGCCGGCCAGGTCGGTGGCGGTCTCGCCGCTCGCGGCGGCATTGGCCGAGTCGATCGCGGGCGAGCCGGCCTTCAGGTGGAAGTTCGACCCGGTCGAGACCCAGCCCGGGTTCGCCTGGCGGCCGTGCGATTCCTGGCCGGTGGCTGCCTGGAAGGCGGCCAGCGAGCTGTAGCTCTTGGACCCCCACACGTACATGACCTGGCCGGAGACGCTCAGGTAGACGAGGTTGTAGTTGACCGTGGCCCCGCTGGTCGAGGTCGAGTCGACGCGGAGGTTGCTCTTGGTGCGTGGCGAGTTGACACCGTTGTCCACGCTGAGGTTGTTCTCGAGCTGCCCTCCACGTTGATCCCAGCGGTCACGTTGTTGTAGACGGTGTTGGAGATGATCCGCTGGCCGGTGGAATGCAGGTCGTCGATGCCATGGTCGCCGTTGCGATAGCTCAGGTTGTCGACTACCAGGTTGTCGTGCGAGCCGGTGTAGAACTGCAGGCCGGAGTCCTCGTTGTTGTGGCTGACGTTGCGGTCGATGGTGTTGTTATGCCCTCGCACGTCGATGCCGGGCGCGGCGCGGGTGTAGCCGCGGGCGTTGCCGTAGGTGGTGTTGCCCGTGACGCGAACGCCGCTGGTGGTGCCGTCCAGGAAGATGCCGGCGTCGGAGTTGTTGAAGGCGACGTTGCCGGACACCAGTGACGCGGTCGTGGCTTGCAGCCTGATGCCGTACTTGGTGAGGCCGGAGGCCCGCTGGCCGGCATTGCTGACGTGGTTGCCGCGCAGGGTGACCTGCGACGAGCCCGACACCAGGATGCCGTAGCTGGTGGTACCGGTCACGGTGAAGTTCTGCACCACCACGTAGCTTTTGCTGGCGAGCTTGAAGCCGTCGGCCTTGCCGCTGACGGTCACGCTGGCCCCGGAGGCTGCGGTCAGCGTGACCGGCGCCGCTGCCGTGCCGGAGTGGGCGACGGTCACCAGCTCGTTGTAGGTGCCGCTGGCGACCTGGACGGTCTGGCCGGCGGTGGCGACCGACGCGGCCTTGTTGATGGTGCAGAAGGGCGCCGCCTGCGTGCCGGCGCCGCTGTCGTTGCAGCTGGCGCTGCTCTGGTTGACGTAGAGCACGGTCGCGGCCGCTGCCGGCCCCGAGGCCGCGACCAGCAACCCCGTGGCGATGAGCGCGGCGGCCAGCAGGCGCACTGGCAATCCCACACGGGACCCCAGTTTGAACCCCCGGAATGGGTGGACGAGCTTGGGCATTCGGAGCCTCCTCGGCGACAGAGGTACGCTCGCTTGGTTTGCTGCTTGTCTTGCGAGCTGAACGTACGGCCGCCCTGGTCCGCCGGATACCGTTGACTGCGGTAGGCCGCATACGTAGTCAGAAGGTGCGAGCGCGCGAGAAGCGACATCGACATGCCGCCGAGCGGCGTCTAGGCTACGGAGCCACGATGGTCTACAGGGTTGGCGGGCTGAGTTTCATGGGCGTCGGGGCTGTCCTCGGCGCAGTCGGGCTGCTGCACGGCGGCCAGGCGGTGTTCGGCCTTGGCTTCGGCGCTGCCACCTTTGCCCTGCTCGGGCTGGTCTGCTACCTGACCGGCCGCGACCCGCTAGGAGGCAGGGTGGGGAGTGGGGCGGGCGCGCAGGACCACGATGGCGATGTCGTCTGAGGGTTTGTCGCCCTGGTGGTCGAGGGCGGCCAGCTCGACGCGGCGGGCGATGCCGCCGGCTGAGCGGCCCGCGCAGGTGGCCAGCAGCGCGGCGAGGCGGTCCTCGCCAAACTGCATGCCGTCCGCGTCGCGTGCCTCGATGACCCCGTCGGTGTAGAGGACCAGCGCGTCCCCGGGCCACAGGGTCACCTGCTCGTCGGCGAAGACCGGGTCGGAGAAGACGCCGAGCAGCATGCCGGCGCCCTCGTCGAGCCGCTCCACCGACTCGTCGTCGCGCAGCACCAGCCCCGGCGGGTGCCCGCCGTTGGCGAGCCGCACCGCCACCCCTCCATCCCTTGACTCAGCGGTCGTCGGCAGGGTCGCCAGCGCGTACAGCGCGGTGCAGAAGCGCTCCGCCGGTCCCTGGTGCAGCATCGTCTCGTTGAGCTGGGCGAGCACCTCGCTGGGCTTGTCGCCCGGCCCGGCGATGGCGCGGACGGTGTAGCGGGCGATGCCGGTCAGTGCCGCCGCTTCCGCGCCGAATCCGCTCACGTCCCCGAGGATCAGCCCCCAGGTCCGCTCGGTCAGCTCGAAGACGTCGAAGAAGTCGCCGCCGACCAGGTTGCTGGCGCCGGCGGGGCGGTAGCGGGCGGCCAGGTCCACGCCGGGGATGTCCGGCAGCAGCGGCGGCAGCAGGTTTCTCTGAAGGGCGGTCACGATCTGGCCGCGCTCGGCGAACAGCTCCGCGTTCTCCATGGCGACGCCGAGCTGCGAGCAGAGGCCGCCGACCAGCTCGTGCTGGCGGGCCGAGAAGGCGTGGGCGCGGTGGTGGCCGAGGTAGATCGCGCCAAGCATAGCCCCGCCGCGGCCCCGCACCGGCACGGCCAGCCAGCTCCGCACCAGGCGGCCGTCGGCGAACACGCCGTAGGCGCGGGCGCTCTGGTCGCGTGAGGCCCAGGTGGTCACGTCGTCGACCCGCACCGCCTGGCCGCTCCACAGGGCTCCGGCGAGCAGCGGCGCCGACTTGAGCGCCGGCGGTTCGGCGAACGCGGGCGGCGATCCGCCGGCACCCACGAAGGCGACCGCGTCCTCGTCGCTGTCCGCGGGCGCGAAGGCGCCGAAGCGGGCGTCGGCGAGCTCGGCAGCGGCCTCGACCACGCCTTGGACCAGCTTGCCGACGTCCAGTTCGCCCATCAGCGACGGCAGGCGCAGCAGCAGCCGTTCGAGACGGTCGCGCTCGCCCTCCAGCCGCTCGATGGCGCGGCGCTGCAGCCCGAGCCGGTCCCCAGTCTCTTCTGGAGGTTCCGCCATGCTGTGCCTCTTATCCCAGCCCGGTGCCGACGGGGCCGCTGTCACGTGTCAACTCGAACCAAACGGTCTTGCCACCCGCGGATTCATGATACGTACCCCAGCGGCGCGCCAGTGACGACACCATCCGCAGGCCACGTCCAGAGCCCGCGGCCGCGTTGTGGTTGCGCTGCGGCAGCGGCGGCGGGGTGTTTGCCTGGTCGGCCACCTCCACCCGGGCGGTGTGCTCGGTGAGCCGGAGGACCACGCGCACGTCCGAGCCTGCGTGCGTCACCGCGTTGGTGACCAGCTCGCTCACCAGCAGCACCGCCGTGTCCAGCGGCCGTTGCAGGCGCCAGGCCTCCAGCGTCCGCCGGACGAAGGCACGCGCCGCCCGTGGGCTGCGGGGGTCGCGCGCGAGCCGCGTCGAGGTCTCCTGCAGCACCGACTCGACCGCGTCGACCAGGCCGGTCACCGCCACCAGCTCGTCGCCGAGCCGGCTTGGCCGCACGTCCTTGCTCAGGTAGCCGAGCACCCCGCTGGACCAGGCGGCAGCGCGCAGGTCCTCGGTGGCATGCCCGGAGAGCAGCACCACCCGGCACTGCGGGCGGGCGCGGCGGATCGCGGGCAGCGCGTCGAAGGCGTCGCCACCTGGCCCTGGCATGGCGCAGTCCAGCAGCACCAGGTCGGCTTCGCAGAGGACGGCCGCGGCGGCGGCCATGTGCCCGTCGGAGGCCTCGCCCACGACCTCGAAGCGCGAGTCGGTCGCCAGTGCCAGCCGGACGAGCAGCCGGTAGTCGGGGTCGTCGTCGACGACCAGCACACGCGGCATCAGTCCGGACCCTCGGCCTCGGCCTCGGCCTCGGCCTCGGCGTCGGCGTCGGCGTCGGCGTCGGCGTCGGCGGACGGCAGGATGAAGCAGAACGCCGCCCCGTCGCTGGTGTTTTCCGTTGCGGGTTCGCACCAGATGACCCCGCCGTGGCGCTCGACGATCCGGCGGCAAGTCGCCAGGCCGATGCCGTGGCCGGGCCGGTCGGCCGTCGAGCGCAGGCGAGCGAACACGGTGAACAGGCGGGGCACGTCGTCGGGTGCGACGCCGACGCCGTTGTCACGCACGGTGACCCGCCACAGGCCCGGGGCGGCCTCGGCGGAGACATAAAGCACCGGTGCAGCCTCGCTCTGGAACTTCACCGCGTTGTCCAGCAGGTTCACGAACAGTGAGGTCAGCAGCCGCCGGTCGCCCGGAACCGTGGGGAGGTCGGTGGCGACCACCTCGGCAGCGGCGGCACCGAGCGGCTTCGCCAGCTCCCGCTCAGCCGCCTGCAGCACCTCCGAGAGCGGCACCGGCTCGGTGGCCAGTGGTTCGGTGGCGGCCTTGGCGTACTCGAGCAGCCTGCCGGTGAGCGCCCGCATCTCGCCGACCCCGCGGGCGGCGCGCTCGGCAAGCAGTTCAGCCTCCTGGTCGAGCACCTCGCGGTGGCGCTCCAGCAGCAGGTCGAGGAAGCCGGCGGCGTTGTGCAGCGGCGCCTGCAGCTCGTGTGCAGCGACCTCCGCGAACAGCTCCAGCGCCGCGTTGGAGCGCTCCAGATCATTGGTCTGCCGGGCGAGCGTCTCATGGGCCCGGTCCAGCTGGCCCAGGCGCCGCTCCAGCTCGGCGTGCTGGCGCTCGATCAAGATGCCGCGCTGCCACAGCTCCAGGAACACCGCCACCTTGGCCCGCAGGATGTCCGGAGCGAACGGCTTGTAGACATAGTCGACCGCGCCGAGCCCGTAGCCACGCAAGTGGTGCTCGGGCGCCCCGCTGATGGCGGTCAGGAAGATGACCGGGATGTAGCGGGTCTTCTCGCGCTGCTTGATGAGCCGCGCCGTCTCGAAGCCGTCCAGGCCCGGCATCTGCACGTCGAGCACGATGAGGGCGAACTCCTCAGCGAGCAGCCGCCGCAGCGCCTCCTCGCCGGAGCCGACGCTGACCAGGTCCACGTCGAGCTGTTCGAGGACAGCGGTCAGCGCGAGCAGGTTGCCCGGTTTGTCATCAACCAGCAGCACCCTTGGTCGCGCACCCCCCACATCCGCTCCTTCCCGTTGCACTCCAGGCAAGGAGCGTTCCCCGCGATTCATCGATACAACCACACCCGCAGCATGTCCAGGAGCTGGTCGACGTCGACCGGCTTGGTGATGTAGTCGGAAGCGCCAGCCGCCAGGCACTTCTCGCGGTCGCCGCGCATCGCCTTGGCGGTCAGCGCGATGATCGGCAGGTCACGGAACCCGTCGAGCTGGCGGATCGCGCGGGTGGTCTCGTAGCCGTCCATCACCGGCATCATGATGTCCATCAGCACCACGTCCACGCCCGGCCGCCCGCGCAGCAGCTCGATGCCGGTGCGGCCGTCCTCGGCGACCAGCACCTCCATGCCGCGGTTCTCCAGCACGCTGGTGAGCGCGTAGACGTTGCGGACGTCGTCGTCGACGATCAGCACGAACTTGCCGGCCAGCATGGCCTCCGCGTGGGAAGGCCCTAGCGACGCCGACCTGGCCGCGTCGGCGCTGACCACCGCGCTGACTCCGGGCGTGGCTCCAGGCACTGCGGCGGCGGTGTCTGTCTCGGCGGCGAGGAGCGTCTGGACCCGGAGTGCCTCCGGCGTGTCCTCCTCGCCGCCCTCGGTCATGCCGATTTCGGTCATGCTGGTCCGGGCGCTCTGCGGTTCGGCCACGGCCGGGAGCAGCAGAGTGAACACGCTGCCCTTGCCGGGCTCGCTCTCGACCTGCAGCTCGCCGTCGAGCAGCCGGGCGATCTCGCGGCTGATCGACAGGCCGAGACCGGTGCCGCCGTAGCGGCGGTTGGTGGTCCCGTCGGCCTGCTGGAACGCCTCGAAGATCACCAGCAGCTGGTCCGAGGCGATGCCGATGCCGGTGTCAACCACGGAGAAGGCGATCACCGCGGGCGCGGCACGCAGCCTGCTGCGGGTGAAGCGGGTCCCGGCCGGTGGCGGGCCGACGCGCAGCCGGACCGAGCCGTCCTCGGTGAACTTGAAGGCGTTGGAGAGCAGGTTCTTCAGCACCTGCTGGACACGGCGCTCGTCGGTGACCACCGGGTCCGGGGTATCCGGTGCGACCTCGACCGCGAAGTCCAGCGACTGCTGCTCGGCGATCGGGCGGAACATCTGCTCGATGTCGCTAGCGAGGGTGACCAGGTCGACCGGGGCGATGCTGACGTCCATCTTGCCGGCTTCGACCTTGGACAGGTCGAGGATGTCGCTGATCAGTTTGAGCAGGTCGTTGCCTGCCTCGAACATGCTCTGGGCGAACTCGACCTGCTTGTTGTCCAGGTTGCCGGTCTGGTTCTCGGCCAGCAGCTTGGCCAGGATCATCAGGCTGTTGAGGGGCGTGCGCAGCTCATGCGACATGTTGGCGAGGAACTCCGACTTGTAGCGCGAGCTGAGCGCGAGCTGCTCGGCGCGCTCCTCCAGCTCCCGGCGCGCCAGCTCGATCTCGGCGTTCTTGACCTCGATGGCGCGGTTCTGGAGGGCCAGCTGCTGCGCCTTCTCCTGCAGCTCCTCGTTGGTGTGCTGCAGCTCATCCTGTTGCTTCTGCAGCTCCTCCTGCTGGTTCTGCAGCTCCTCGGCGAGGCCCTGCGACTGCGCCAGCAGCTGCTCGGTGCGCATGGTGGCCAGGATCGTATTGAGCACCACCCCGACCGTCTCCACCAGCTGCTCCAGGAAGGCCCGCTGCACCACGCTGAAGCGCCGGAACGAGGCCAGCTCGATGACCGCGAGCACGCGCTCCTCGAACACCACCGGCAATACCACGATGCTCACCGGGATGCCGTCGCCGAGGCCGGAGCTGATGCGGATGTAGCCGGTGGGCGCGTCGTCGACCACGATCGGCCGCTTGTCCACCACGGCCTGGCCGACCAGGCCCTCGCCGGCGCGGAAGCTGGTGGTGATCCCGCGGCGGTGGCGGAAGCCGTAGCTGGCCAGCAGCTTGTAGAGCGGCTCGGCGGCGTCCCTGTCCTTGTCGCTGTCGGTGGCGCTGTAGAAGGCGCCGTACTGCGCGCCCACCAGCGGCGTCAGGTCCGACATCAGCAGCCGCGACAGGGTGCGCAGGTCGCGGTGGCCCTGCAGCATGTTGCCGATGCGGGCGAGGTTGGAGTTGAGCCAGTCCTGATCCTCGTTGCGGGTGGTGGTCTCGCGCAGGTTGGCAATCATCTGGTTGATGTTGTCTTTGAGCTGGCCGACCTCGCCGGGCGCGTCCACGGTGATGGTGCTGGTCAGGTCGCCCTCGGTGACCGCCGTGGCCACCTCGGCGATGGCCCGCACCTGGGTGGTGAGGTTGGCGGCGAGCTGGTTGACGTTCTCGGTCAGCCGCTTCCAGGTGCCGGAGACCCCCTCCACCTCGGCCTGGCCGCCGAGCTTGCCTTGGATGCCGACCTCGCGGGCCACGCGGGTGACCTCGTCGGCGAAGGAGCTGAGCTGGTCGACCATGGTGTTGACGGTGCTTTTCAGCAACAGGATCTCGCCGCGCACGTCCACGGTGATCTTCTGCGACAGGTCGCCGGAGGCCACTGCGGTGGTGACCTGGGCGATGTTGCGGACCTGGTCGGTGAGGTTGTCGGCCATGGAGTTGACCGAGTCGGTGAGGTCCTTCCAGGTGCCGGAGACGCCTTTGACATAGGCCTGGCCGCCGAGCTTGCCTTCGGTGCCGACTTCGCGGGCGACGCGGGTGACCTCGTCGGCGAAGGCCGAGAGCCGGTCCACCATGGTGTTGATGGTGTCTTTGAGCTCGGCGACCTCGCCGCGGGCGTCGACGGTGATGGTGCGGGTCAGGTCGCCGGAGGCGACGGCGGTGGTGACCTGGGCGATGTTGCGGACCTGGACGGTGAGGTTGGCGGCCAGCTGGTTGACGTTGTCGGTGAGGTCCTTCCAGGTGCCGGAGACGCCTTTGACATAGGCCTGGCCGCCGAGGCGCCCTTCGGTGCCGACCTCGCGGGCGACGCGGGTGACCTCGTCGGCGAAGGAGCCGAGCTGGTCGACCATGGTGTTGATGGTGTCTTTGAGCTCAGCGACCTCGCCGCGGGCCTCCACCGTGATCTTGCGGGACAGGTCGCCGGAGGCGACGGCGGTGGTGACCTGGGCGATGTTGCGGACCTGGTCGGTCAGGTTCGAGGCCATGCCGTTGACCGAGTCGGTCAGATCCTTCCAGGTGCCGGCCACGCCGGGGACTTCCGCCTGGCCGCCGAGGCGGCCGTCGGTGCCGACCTCGCGCGCCACCCGGGTGACCTCCGCCGAGAACGCGCGCAGCTGGTCCACCATCGAGTTCAGCGCCGTGCCGATGCGCTTGAACTCGCCCTCCATCGGCCGGCCGTCGATGTCGAGGTCCATCTTCTGGGTGAGGTCACCCTCGGCCACCGCCGAGATGACCCGGGCCATCTCCATCGTTGGTTTGCGCTCCACCAGCTCGTTGAAGGCCCGCGCCACCGCCCCGGCCAGGTCAGACTTCTGGCGGGCCGGCAACCGCACCATCTGGTCGCCCGCCTTGGCGGCGTTGAGCGCTTGCAGAAGCTCGTCGAGGAAGCGGTCACCAGCCGGGCCGCCGCCGTCGCTCATGGCGCCTCTCTTCATCGTGAACAGCCAGCATGTCCCGTCCGGGCATCACGGCGAGGCACGAAGCGGGGGCAGGGCGCCCTGGCGGTACTGGGAGCAAATTGCCAGATCTTGAGCGGCGATTCTACCCGGACGAGCCGGTCGGGGCATAGGTCACATTCGCTAGACCGGACGACCGCGCACCCACCGGTCAGACCAGTTGAGCCTGGCGATTGGTTTGGCCACTGCCTCCATTGCCCATATCCGAGCAGAGATCCTTCGAACTACGCAGAACCGGAAGGAGGGAATCACATGGTCTGGATCGCACTGCTCGTCGTCGTGCTGCTGTTCGGCTTCGGCTTCGCCGTCAAAGCCCTGCTCTGGATCGCCCTGGCGCTCCTGGTGCTGTGGCTGCTCGGCTGGCTGATCCGTCCTGGTGCGACCACCCGCCGCTGGTACTACTGGTAACCGCGGCGCACGACGTCCGTGACGTCAGCGTTTGCGGCCGACCCCACCGAACGCGTCCAGTTCGGCGGGAAGGCCGCCACTGGCGTCGACGGTAGCGGAATCCGCCCGCCACCGCGGGCACGACACCACCCCGGGCTCCACCAGCTCCAGCCCTTCGAAGAAGCCAGCGATCTGCTCAGGGCTGCGCAGGACGTAGGGGACCGCGCCGCTCTGGTTGTAGCCCTCCTGGGCGGCCACGAATTCCTTGCTGATGACGTTGGTACCGTCGTTGAGCGCGAAGTAGCTCCCGGACGGCAGGCCGTCCAGCAGCCGCCGCACGATCGACCGCGCCTCCTCGTACTCGGTGACGTGCCCCAGAATCCCCATCAGCATCAACGCCACCGGCTGCCCGAAGTCCAGCGTCTTGCCCGCCTCCGCCAGGATCGCGTCAGGGTCCCGCAGATCAGCATGGATATAGGCGGTGACGCCTACGGGGGTGCTGGTCAGCAGCGCCCGAGCATGCGCCAGCACCAGCGGGTCATTGTCGACGTAGACAATCCGTGAGTCGGGCGCGACCCGCTGGGCAACCTCGTGGGTATTGTCGGCCGTCGGCAACCCAGTCCCGATGTCCAGGAACTGCCGGACCCCTGCCTCCCCAGCCAGATACGCCACCGCCCGCGTCAGGAACCCCCGCGACGCCCGCGCAATGTCGACCACTCCCGGGAACACCTCGATGTACTGGTCCCCAGCGGCCCGATCGACCGGATAGTTGTCCTTGCCACCTAACCAGTAGTTCCAGATCCTGGCCGACTGCGGTACAGCGGTATTGATCCCAGGACTCTCAGTCACGTTGTCATCCTCGCTCTGCTCAGCCGCTCCATTCGGCGCGGTCATGGGGGTCGCCGCAAGACTCTAAGTCGTCCCCTTCCTCGCAACAACCCACGATTCACCGATTTGACATCACATGACCTGCACACGCCTCCTGTCCCCCTCAAGCCGCTGCTACGATGCATCAGCAGCAGGCCCGCGTAGCTCAGCGGATAGAGCAACCGCCTCCTAAGTGGTAGGTCGCGCGTTCGAGTCGCGCCGCGGGCACCAACTCGGCGCTTCTGCCGCGCTGATCCAGGGCTCCCTCTCCCTGCGCGGCTCCAGAGGGGCTATGTTTCATCTCCGGAATGTGCGCCATTTTGGTGGAGGTGCGGCATGGGAGCATTGGGACGCCGCCGTGGGGCGCTCCTGTTCGTGGTGCTGGCGGTCGCGGTGGTCGCCGCTGGTTGTGGGGGCGGGAAGAAAGCAAGTTCGGGGGGCGGGCAGCAGGCCAGCAGCTCCCCACTCAAGAACCTGATCACCGCCGGGACACTGACGGTGGGGACGGAGTTGCCGGCCCCGCCGTTCTGGAACGGTACGACCTACGACAACCAGCCGAGCGGGTTCGAGGTCGACCTGTCGAGGGAGATCGCCAAGCGGCTCAACCTCGGGACGGTCAAGTTCGTCGAGATGCCCTTCAGCGGGCTGGTCGCCGGGCAGAAGTGCCGCTGCGACATCGACTTCAGCCAGGTCACCATCACCACCGACCGGGCGAAGGTGGTCGGCTTCACCGTCCCCTACTTCAACGCCGATCAGGGTGTCCTCGCCCGGAATGGCGTCACGGTGAGCAGCGTGGCAGACGCCAAGAAGCTTCGCTGGGGCGCGCAGATCAACACCACCGGGCTCGACTACATCAAGGGGACGATCAAGCCGTCGTCCGAGGCCAAGGTGTACCAGACGACGGTTGACGCGTTCACCGCTCTGGCCGCAAGGCAGATCGACGCCGTGATGCTCGACACGCCGATCGTGCTAGGAGCGGTCAAGGCAGGGCAGATCAAGAACGGTTCGGTCATCGCCCAGTTCAAGACCGGGGAGCAGTACGGCGCCGTGGTCAACAAGGGCTCACCAAATCTCCAGGCGTTCAACCAGGTCATCAACACTCTCAAGTCGGAGGGCTTCCTGAGCACTCTGTTGAAGAAGTACTTCGGCGGCGATCCGGCGGATGTGCCGTTCGTGAGTGCCTGATCGCGGGGCCTGACGGTGGAGCAGTTCTTTGGCACGTTCTTCAACTGGGCTCGGTTCACCGAGAGCTTCCCAGATGTCCTGAAGGGGTTCACCACCAACCTGTCGCTGATGATCGTGGCCGAGGTGTGCGTGCTCGGCTGGGGGTTGGCGCTCGCTCTGCTCCGGTCCAGCCGGAGCAGAGCGAGCGCTCCCGCCCGCTGGCTGGCGATCGGCTACATCGACCTGTTCCGGGCGCTCCCTGGGCTGATCGTGATCTACATGGTCGGCTTCGGCATCCCCATCGCCGGGGTGCCGGTGCTCAGCAACTGGTCGTTGTATCAGCTCGCGGTGCTGGCGCTGACCCTGGTGTATGGCGCCTACGTGGCGGAGGTGTACCGGGCGGGGATTGAGAGCGTGCACTGGAGCCAGACGGCCGCCGCGCGCTCGCTGGGGCTGTCGCAGGCCAAGACCATGCGCTTCGTGGTGCTGCCGCAGGCGATCCGGCGAGTGGTCCCGCCGCTGCTCAACGACTTCATCGGGCTGCAGAAGGACACTGCGTTCATCGGCATCATCGGGGTGCTGGACGGCTTCCGCCGCGCGCAGATCTATGCGGGAACCAAGTTCAACCTGTCATCGTTCACCGGGCTGGCGCTGTGCTTCGTGGTGATCACCATCCCGATGACCCGCCTGACCGACTACCTGCTCAAGCGCGACCAGCAGCGCATGGCGGCCGGGCGGCGGTGAGCGGCGATGCCTGACGGGGCTCGCCCTCAAGCCGACACACCATTCCTGGAGTTGCGCGGGGTCGTCAAGCGCTTCGGCGCCAACACGGTGCTGCGCAGCATCGACCTGACCGTGGGCGAGCACGAGGTGGTGAGCCTCATCGGTGCCTCCGGCTCGGGCAAATCGACGCTGCTCCGCTGCGTCAACGCGCTGGAACCGATCGAGGAGGGCACCATCGCCCTGGGCGGCAAGCTGGTCTCGGGCCCCGGAGTGGACCTCGACCAGCACCGGCGCGACGTCGGCATCGTCTTCCAGGCGTTCAACCTGTTCCCGCACATGACGGTGCTGCGCAACATCACCCTGGCACCCCGCCAGGTGCTGCGGCTGTCCAGGAAGGAGGCCGAGCGGCGTGCCGACTCGCTGCTGGAGCGCGTCGGCCTCCAGGAAAAGCGCGGCGACTACCCCGACAGCCTTTCTGGCGGCCAGCAGCAGCGCGTGGCGATCGTCCGCGCCCTCGCCATGCAGCCGAAGTTGCTGCTGCTGGACGAGGTTACCAGCGCCCTCGACCCGGAACTGGTGGCCGAGGTGCTGAACATCATTCGGGAACTCGCCCACGAAGGCATGACCATGCTGCTGGCCACCCACGAGATGACCTTCGCCAGAGAGGTCTCCAGCCGCGTCTGCTTCCTGGACGACGGGGTGATCTGCGAGCAGGGCGAGCCCGAGCAGATCTTCACCGCGCCCACCCATCCGCGGACGCAGACCTTCCTGAAGCGGATCATCGCCGCCGGGCGCCTGTGACGCCCGGCGGCGATCGGCGCGTCAGCCTTCCTGGCC
>WNGG01007685.1_pt1 | contig 16976 bp, 15 predicted proteins | sample 5400661 | NCBI WGS metagenome assembly WNGG01 (sample SAMN13153372, study PRJNA577476) | soil metagenome | isolation source: 100 cm soil or saprolite under Garry oak tree replicate 1 | place: USA:California | collected 2016-06-15 | reverse complement strand
CCTCGGGTGGCGGCGGCTCCTCGGGTGGCGGCGGCTCCTCGGGTGGCGGCGGCTCCTCGGGTGGCGGTTTCGCCTGGGCGCCATTTGGCCCGGATGACCCGCAGATTCCAACGCCTGGCTGGCCCGCGTACAACCCCTTCGCCGACGGCAATTGCTCCAAGCTGAGGAAGAATCTCGACAGCCTCGGCGCCTTCGGGAAGGCCATGGTTGCGGTGTGCGCCGCCGCCATCGAAGGGCGCCAGGACCAGTGGGAGATGGCGGAGAAGGCCTTTGCAGCCGGAGATGCATCGTCCCTCGCTGATGATTGCCTCGCCAAGAAGGTCACGGGGCTGCTAGAGCGCGCGCTCGCTTGGCACCAGCGCCACCCGGGTCGAAAGCCTCTTGTGCAGTTCCAGCGCGTGACCGGCAACAAAGGCGAGCGCAAGACGGACTGTGGCAAGAAGGAGACCACGACCACGACCGAGACCACGACCACGACCGAGACCACGACCACGACCGAGACCACGACCACCGAGACCACGACCACCGAGACCACGGGATGAGCGCCCCGTCGGGACGGCGTTTGCAGACCAGCGGACGGCGTGGTCTCCCGCCAACCAACGCAGCAGATCCGACTAATGATGCGCAGGTGGCCGACGATGCTGCACTCCCGGCGCCGCCCGCCGATGTGGTGGCGCGGAGCGAGTCGGAGTCCCTGCCCGGCCCGGCTCCCGGTACCGGCGAGTCGCCGCTGCGCTCAGCGCTGTCGGTCCTGACCACCCTTGGACCGCCCCTGACGATCGCGACGGCGCTGATGTTCTACTTCGGCTGGGCGCGCAGCAACACGCAGGCCCGCTTCATGGGCCTGGACGTGAGCCTGTTCGGCTTCTCCACGCAGGACTATGTGCTGCAGAGCATCAGCACCCTGTACATTCCGCTGCTGGCCACGGCCGCTCTCGCGCTCGGCTGGCTCGCCCTGCACCAGCGCGTCGACCGTGCGCTGGGTCGGCCCTCCGCACGGCCAGCGCTCCGGACCGCGGGGCGGGCCGCCTTGGGCTTTGGCCTGCTCGTGGCCGCCGGGGCGGTGCTTACCGCCACTCTCAACCGGAACCGGGCGCCGCTGGTCATCCCGATCATCCTGGCGGCCGGCACGGCCATCGCCGCGTACGGCGGGTGGCTTGCAGGCGCTGCGGGCGACCCTCATGCGCCGCTTCCGGCAGTTCCGCCGTGGCAACGAGCGCTGCGCGTACTGCTTGTCGGAAGTGTGATCACGCTCGCGCTGTTCTGGGAGGTGTCCAAGTACGCCGGCGTCGTGGGCCGCGGCTACGCCCTGGAAATCGCCAGGACCATCCCCACGCTGCCGAGGGCCACGGCGTTCAGCGCGACGCCGCTCGGGATCGAGGCCCCCGGCGTGCGCGAGGAGCGGCTCACCAGCGGCCCAGACGCCGGCAAGGGCACCTTGCGCTACCGCACCACCGGACTGCGGTTTCTGGTCCGCTCCGGCGGGCGGATGTTCCTGATTCACGACGGGTGGACGCCTCAGCAGGGGACCGTGATCGTCCTCCCAGACAACGAGCAGGTGCGCTGGCAGTTTTCACGCTGAGTCGTTCATCTTCCGGTCAGCGTCATAGACACGCGGCGCACACGTGGTATCACCCCTTCAGGCAGAATGCGGCGATGCCTGACCTTCACGTGACCTGCACGCCAGTCGGCGTCCGCGATCTCGCCGGTCGGCTCAACGTTCATGCCAGCACGGTTCGCCGCCCGGGTCATGGCAGGGTTCGCAGCCGCCATTCTCCCAGCTAGAAGGCCCTTTTCCTAATAGCTAGAAGGCCCTTTTCCTAATCGCATCAGCCGCCAAACAACCTCGCTCCGGTGGATCCAGGCTTAGCGGACGTTTCCGTTCGGATGATCCGACCCCCGGTTACCTGGTCGGTGTGGGACTTGCCGTGTGGGGGTTGCGGGCGGGCGCCTGGCCGGCTATCGTCCCAGCGAAGTTAGGTTTGCCTAAATACTGTTGTTCGGAGGAGGCCGCCGTGTCCACCCCCCAAACCGTGCTGCTCGGCGCGATCGCCGGGCTCACCATCTTCCTCGGCCTCCCGGTGGGCCGCCTGCGCACCAACAGCACCGCCGGCAAGGCGTTCCTGAACGCCGTCTCCGCCGGGATCCTGCTGTTTTTGCTGCTGGACATCCTCGAGCACGCCACCGGGCCGCTCGAGGAGGCCATGGAGCAGGCCGTCGACGGCCAGGGCGGCTGGGGGCGGTTCGCCGCGCATGGTGCGGTCTACGTGCTGGGCTTGGGGGTGGGCCTGCTCGGGCTGTTCTACCTTGGCCGCCGCCTGCAGGTCCGCGCCCGGACCAGCCCGCCGTCGGCGAGCATCGGCCCGGGCGCGATGGCCGCCGCCGAGGCCACTGCGGCGCCGGCGGCGGGGGCGTTGCGGCTGGGCATGGCGATCGCGGTGGGGATCGGGTTGCACAACTTCTCGGAGGGGCTGGCGATCGGCCAGGCCGCCAGTAGCGGGGCGCTGTCGCTTGCGGTCCTGCTGATCATCGGGTTTGGGCTGCACAACGCCACCGAGGGCTTCGGCATCGTCGGCCCACCGGCCGCGGCGGGGGTGCGGCCGTCGTGGGGCTGGCTGGGGCTTGCCGGGCTCGTGGGTGGCGGGCCGACGTTTGCCGGCACGCTGCTTGGCACCCAGTTCGACTCCTCGCTGGTCTACCGTGGGTTGTCTGACGCTTGCCGCCGGCGCGATCGTGTATGTGCTGGGGGAGCTGCTGCCGGTGGGGCGGCGGCTGTCGTGGGAGATCACCCTGTGGGGCCTTGGGGCCGGGTTCCTGGTGGGGCTTGCCACCGAGCTGGTGGTGGCCGCCGCGGGCGGGTAGCCGCCGGCCGCCGTCCATCAGCACGGCTCGTTTCGCGTCTTGGATCCCTGCCGTGCTGCGGGCCGGCGCGGCGTGGTCGCCCGAGTCGGCCCCGCCCCCCAGTGTTACGCTCGTAACAGCAGCGGGTACGCAGCGTTCGTCGAGCCCGCGAAGCTGCCTGTGTCCGGGTTGGGGATGCATCCAGGCCCAGCCGGCCCGGGCCGAACACGGGTGAAGGGGTGAGGGCGATGGCTGGCGGGCCGCACCGGGGTGACGAGGAGTGGAACTGGCAGGCACGCCAGGAACCCCCGAGCAGCGGCTGGACCGCAATTTCGGCGAGTTGCTGCAGGAGCTGCGGGTGGCCCAGACGGGCGTGCAGATCCTGTTCGCGTTCCCGCTCACGCTGGCGTTCACCCAGCGGTTCGAGGACCTGAGCGGCACCCAGCGGGGGATCTACGTCGTGGCGCTGGTCGCCGTGGCCATGGCCTACCGCCGTGCTGACCGCGCCGGTCTCCTATCATCGGCTGCTGTTTGGCCAGCGCCGCAAGGCCGAGCTGGTCTGGGCGAGCAGTCCGCTGGCGGTGGGCGGCCTGGTGCTCATGCTCGGTGTCGCTGCGGCGGTGCTGCTGATCGCCGACGTGGTGTTGGGCCGGCGGCCCGCGGTCGTGCTGACCGCCCGGGATGGTGGGCTGGTCCGTGGCGTTCTGGTATGCCGTGCCGTTGTGGAGCCGCCGCCGCGGCGGGACGGTTGACCCGGCCCCGCGGACCAGAGCGGCCGGACACTTCTGTTGCGGCCGGCGGTAACATTCGTTTCATGCCAGGATCGCCGAGTGACGCACCGGCCGGCCTGATCGTCAACGGCACGGCGCGCAGTGGACGGCTGGCCTTTGGGAGGACGACCGGCCAGCTGCTCGCCAGGGGCGTCAGGCTGGTGGCGGCGCGGCTGGTGGCCGAGCCGCGTGCCCTGCGGCCGGCGGTGCGGCAGGTGCTGGAGGCGGGGGCGCGGTTGCTGATCGTTGGTGGCGGGGACGGCACCCTCAGCACGGTCTGCACGCCGCTGGCCCGCTGGGGTGCCACGCTTGGGGTGATCCCGCTTGGCACGGCCAACGATTTCGCGCGGACCCTTGGGATCCCCACAGGGGTGGATCGGGCTTGCGAGGTGATCGCCAGCGGCCGCGTGGTGGATGTCGACCTGGGCATGCTGGAGGGCGTGGACGAGCAGGCCACCGAGCACAGGGCCGAGCACTTCCTCAACGTCGCCTCGGTCGGCCTGGGCGCGGCGGTGGCGGCGGCGGTCTCCAGCCGGGCAAAGGGGCTGCTTGGCCCGCTGGCCTATCCGCTTGCCACGCTCAAGGCGGCCGCGTCGGCGCGGCCGTTCGCGACCCGTCTGCACGTTGGCGCCCCCGACCCGGCCGCCGGGGTGCGGTCGTTCGATGACGTGCTCCAGATCGCAGTGGGCAACGGCCGCCTTTACGGCGGCGGCCGGGCGGTGTCGGCCACCGCCGGCATCGACGACGCCGCCCTGGACGTCTACGTGGTCTGCAAGGCCGGGCCGTGGCAGCTGCTGCGGGTGGCGCGCCGGGTCAGGTCGGGCGACTTCGCGGGGCTCGGCTCGGTTGCCTACGATCGAACCGACCAGGTGCTGGTCGAGACCGACCCGCCGATGAGGTTGAACGTCGACGGCGAGCTGCGCGGCCAGCGCACGCCCGTGCGGTTCGCCGTGGCGCCAAACGTCCTGCGGGTGCTGGTCCCAGCCGGCTCCACCGCTGCCCGGCTGGACCAGGAGCCTCCGCGGTGACCCCGACCCCACGGCCGGTTGGAGCGGGTCAGGTAGGCGATGGGCCCGGGCTGCTCGCTGGGCCGATCCTGCGGCGCGTGGACCCACGCGGCGTCTGTGTGTGGATCGCGACCAGCGAGCCGGTCGCCGCGTCGCTTTGGGTGTACCGCGCCGGCCACCAGGACGACGGGGCGGTGGGTGGTGGTGCGGCGGTGTCGGTGCGGTTGGGCCAGCGGCTGTGGGTGCACCTGCTGACCGCCCGGCCCAGCGGCCAGCGCTTTCCCACCGACGAGCTGCTCACCTATGACCTGGAGCTCCAGCGCCCCGCCTCGGGCTGGAGCGGCCGGCTTGCCGAGCTGGGCCTGCTGGACGGCGCCAACACCCTGGCCTACCCGGGGGTTGGCCTGCCGAGCCTGTTCGTGCGCCAGGGCGGCGCAAGCTGCACGGCAAGGGCCAGGACGCGCTGCTGTGCGCCGACGAGCTGCTGGAGCACACCAGCGCCGATCTGGCGCAGCGGCCGAGCGCGCTGTTTTTGACCGGCGACCAGATCTACGGCGACGACGTGGCGGCCGCGCTCGGCTGCTACCTACACCGCCTGGGCAGCTGGCTTGCCGGACGGGCCGAGCAGATCCCCGGCATCCCACCCCAGGCCCTGGAGGGCGTCGGCGGGCGGCAGCGGTGGGTCCACGAGCAGGCCGGGTTCACCTCGCCACGGGCCGCCAACCATCTGGCGACCTTCGGCGAGTTCGCCGCCGCCTACCTGCTGGCGTTCGCCGACACCTTGTGGCCTGGGGACACCGGCCAGCTGGCCACCCTCGCCGAGCAGGCCAGCCCGCGGATGGGTCCGCGTGCGCGGCGGCGGCTGCGGACCCGCGTCAAGGATCTGGACACCGCCCGCAAGGCGCTGCCAAGGGTGCGGCGGGTGCTGGCCAACGTGCCCACCTACATGGTCTTCGACGACCACGACGTCACCGACGACTGGAACCTCACCCGACGCTGGCGCGACCGGGTCGCCTCCAGCCCGGCGGGCCGGCGGATCGTCGCCAACGCGCTGGCGGCGTTCTGGGCGTTCCAGGGCTGGGGCAACGACCCCGGCGGGTTCGACGCAGACTTCACCCGCACGATCGAGGCCCACCTTGGCGGCGGTGGCCACGACCAGGCCGTAGCCGAGCGGTTCGACCGGATATTGTGGGGCTTTGACCGCTGGAGCTTCGCCGCGCCGACCCGGCCCCCTGCGATCTGCCTGGACACCAGGACCCAGCGCGCCTACGACAGCGACGAGGGCGCCGCCCGGCTGGTTGGCCCGGCGGGCCTTGACCGGGTCGGCGCGCTGATCAGCAGGTCCGGCCACCGCCCCGACGAGCCGTTGCTGCTGGTCTCGGCGACGCCGGTGTGCGGCCTTGAGGTGCAGGAGCGCCGCCAGAAGTTCCTGGCCAAGCGACTGGGACCCTACCTGGTCGACTTCGAGGGGTGGCACTCCAGCCTGCACGGGCTGGTCGACCTGATGCGCTTTTTGGCCGCCACGCCCGGCGGCCAGACCGCGGTGGTGCTGTCCGGCGATGTGCACTACGCCATGACCGTGGAGGTCCGCTTCACGGTTGGGGACGCCACCGTCCACCTCGCCCAGCTGGTCTCGAGCGGGCTCAAGCATTCGGGCACCATCAGCAAGCGGCTGCTTGGCCTGCTCGGCCGGCTCAACCGCCGCCACCACCAGCGCGTCGGCTGGGCCAGCCCGCCGGAGATCCGACACCCTGGGACGCGGATGGGGATCCTCAAACGGCGCCTGCTGCTGCGGCCGGTCAACACCGACGCGTGGGTCGACGATGGCGGGGCGCCGGTGTTCCTGGCGCCGTCGCTGGCCCACAAGCTGGGCGTCATCCAGCCGCCCGAGTATCGGGAGGTCCGCGCCTACCTGCGGCCCGACGGGCCGTCGTCGTCGCCGCTGATCGGCGAGAACAACCTCGGCGTCGTGGTCCTGGACGGCGACAGGATCACCCATCGGATCTTGAGCAGAAGCACGCACACCACCACCCACCAGGCACGCCTGGACCTGGCCCACCATGTCCGGGCCGGCGAGCCTGGATGATGGGAGTACATACGATTGGCGGCAGCGACGGCGTTGGGTGTGTCGAGCGAGGGATGTGAGGACTGGTGCGTTCCAAGCAGGCGCTGCAGGCCGCGATCCGCGGCGGCGGCCGGGCGGTGCTGGTGGTCAACACCCGCTCCCGCAAGGGCCGCCGCCACTGGCCAGGCCTGTCGGCGCGGCTGGCAGCCGCCGGCCTGCCGGTCCAGGCCGCCTTCGCCATCCACGACCCCGCCCAGCTGCCCGACATCCTGACCCGGGCGCTCGAGCCAGCGCCCGACCTGCTGCTGTTCGGCGGCGGCGACGGCAGCCTGACCGCCGCCGCCGCCCGGCTCGCGTACTGCGACACCGCGCTTGGCGTGCTGCCGCTTGGCACCACCAACAACTTCGCCCGCGGCCTGGGAATGCCGACAAGCCTTGGCGGCGCGATCGCCGCCCTGGCAAGTGGCAAGGTCGCCGACGTCGACCTGGCCAAGGCCGGCGAGGACCTGTTCGCCAACATGGCCAGCATCGGGCTGTCGGTCCAGGTCGCCCAGGCGGTCCCGCACCGTCTCAAGCGCGTGCTCGGCCGCGGCGCCTACACCCTCACCGCCGCGCGCCGCCTGCCCGGCCACCAGGCCTTCAAGGCCACCCTCATCATCGACGGCGCCGAGCAGGTGGTGTGGACCCACCAGCTCAACATCGCCAACGGCGGCTACCACGCGGGGCGGCGCATCGCCCGTGACGCCAGCGTGGACGACCGCCTGCTGGTCGTCTACCGGCTCGGCGACGCCGGCCGCCTGCACGTCACCGGCCAGACCGTCCGCCAAGTCATGGTCGGGCCGCGCCGGCCGCTCGCCGACGGCCCCTATGTGATGACCCGGGAGGTGTGGGTCGACACCGACCCGCCCCTGGCGCTGGACCTCGACGGCGAGGTGCGCGGCACCACCCCGGTCCGCATCACGCTGCTGCCCCAGGCGCTGCGGGTGCTGGTCCCCCACAGCTTCGCCGACACCTGACCCCGGGCCGAGGACGCCATCCCGCCCCGATCCTCGCTCCCGAGGCGCTACACCTGGGCACCGCCAACAGGCTTGACAGGTGCGCACCGCCAGCTTCCGACGCCGGTGTTACGCTTGTAACATCACAACGATGCGTTCAGTTCGACCCAGAGGGAAGTGGGATGGCAGACGGCGGCCAGCGGTGGCTCGTGGTGGCCTCGACCGTGGGCGGGGCGGCGTCGCAGGCGTAGGCCCGGCCGCCGCGACCGATGCCTGGCCTGCCGCCGCCGCGTCCATGGCCACCTCGCCAAGCCAGCCGCACGTAGACCCATCCCTTGCGGGCTGGGTTGCCACGGCTCACGGCGACAGCCGTCACCTTGTCACCTTGCCCTGGTGACGCGGGCCCGAGCGCCGGGCCTTAAGGGTCAGTGTGGCGCGGTCGAGCACCGTGCCGTTGTCGGCGATCGCGGTCGTTGTCGCCGGTGGTGACCAGCGCGTCCACACGATGGCCGGCCGCCACCCAGCGCTCCATCGCCGTCACGACCGCGTGCTGGGCCTTGCCGCCGCCGAAGTCGCCGAACACCACGAACCCGCTCACCACCGCCCCCCCAGACGGTGCTCGGGCCGGGCTGCTGGTCCAGACGGCGCCCTCCCCGGCCACCTGGTCGTCGCCGCGGTGCGCCTGTCCGGGGGTGGTGGCGCAGCCGCCCACAGCGACGGCGATGGCCAGCAGCAGCGCCGTGCCGAGCTGGCGCGCACGGTGACCGCAACCGCCCCGCCGGATCACCCGGCCGGCGTGGTCGCCGCTCCGCATCACGGACCTGGACACGGGTTGCCTCGACGGGGCCGCAGCGGCACCGCGAGCAGGGCCATGCCCGCGGCGAGCAGGTAGCTGCCGAGCACGTCGGTGAGCCAGTGCGCGCCAACGGCGACGCGGGCGGCAGCGTGGACGGCGAGCGCGACCACGCCGGCCGCCACCAGCGGGCGGCGCCAGGAGGGCCGCAGCCGCACGATCACCGTCCCACCGACGATCCAGCCGAGGGCGACGAGCAGCGCGGCGCCGGACGGATAGGACCCCAGCGGCGACTTGGGATTGGGCGACTCCGTCGGGTCAGGCCGGTCGAAGGCCAGCCGCAGCGCCTCCACCAGCGGCACCGAGCACAGCAGGATGCACGACCAGCCAAGCCACCGCCACGCTGGCGGCCACAGCGCAGACCAGGACCAGTCCCGGCGCAGCCTGCCGACGGCAGCGGCGGCGAGGGTCGCGGCGAGCAGCAGCGGCAGCGCGGCGGTGAGGTAGACCCCGCGGGCGGGGCCCCGCTCGTGCCCGATCGCGCCGACCACCTGCCAGGTGAGGCGCTGGGGGGCCAGCAGGCCGTGCAGGCCCCGCCAGGCGGCCTCGTCGACCGGGGTGGCGCCGTTGCGGACCACCAGGCCGAGGGCCACGACGGCGACCAGGCAGCCGAGCCCGGCCGCCCCGGGCAGCCACACTCGACGGCTCGGCAGGTGCCGCGTGCGGCCCCCCGGATCGAGCGGCCGCGTGGTGTCGGGTCCTGGCGATGGTGGGTGCAACCGCACCTCCTCCCGATGTCCGCGGTGCATGACGTTACGACGCCATCCTTCGAGCGGACGGCATGCGCGGCAGGCAGCGGCGGCCGGAACACTCGTGCCCTAGTCGTCGCCGAACATCTCGCCGAGGAACCCACGTCGGCGCCGCTTGTCGCGATAGCCGCCTTCGCGATAGTCGCCACGACGGCCTTCGGCTGACCGGTCCCACTCCGACTCTCGGGTCGGCTCCCCGGGCTGCCCAGCGGCGCCATAGGCGGCTTCCGCGTCGATGAGGCGCTCGAGCTCCCCGCGGTCCAGGAAGACCCCGCGGCACTGGGTGCACTGGTCGATGGTGATGCCGCTGCGTTCGTAGCTGCGCATGGTGGCCTGGCATTTCGGGCAGACCAGCGTCGTGGTGCCGGCTGGGTCGGTCACGATCTCGCCCTCCTTGCTCGCGGGACATTGCTTGCGGCGTCGCTCAGCTCGCTGTGGTGCGTGCGCCGGGGGGTCGCAGGCGGCTGGCGAGCGGGCCGCGGCCGCAGCGGCCAAGCAGCTGCGCCGTGGCGCAGCCGCCGGCCGAGCTGGTCGGCACGCCCGCCGCGGGCCTCGGCCTGGCGGGCGGCCCACTCCAGCGCCCAAGCGCCCAAGGGGATGGCGATGGCGACCAGCCCCAGCCGTCGCAGCCGCCGCTTGGTCCTTCGTCGCACGCCGAAGCCTCCGATCGTGGCGCCTGCCGATCCTGGACCGGTCTGGTCTGGCGGCAGGCGTTCCTCCCGTCGATGTTACAGTTGTAACACGTTAGCGATGCGTTGGTTCGAGACCGGGGGATGGTGGGATGGCGGACGTCCAGGCCGCGCGGTGGCTGCTGGTGACCGTCTCGACGGCGGGCGCGCCGGCGTCGCTGCGGGTGCAGGTGTGGCGCAGGCTCCGCTCCCTGGGCGCGCTGTATTTGCAGCAGTCGGTCTGCCTGCTGCCGGACCGGCCCGAGGTGGCCCGCGCGGTGCGGCGGCTGCTGGACCGGGTGCGCCGCGACGGCGGCGAGGCCAGGCTGCTGCACGTGAGGTTGCCGGAGCCCGCGGAGCAGGCGCAGATCATCGAGGCGTTCCGCAGCGAGCGGGCGGTCGAGTACGCCGAGGTGCTGGAGCGCGTCCCGTCGCTGCTGGAGGAGCTTGAAACCGAGCGCGCCCGGGGCCGCACGACCTATGCGGAGGTGGAGGAGTCCGAGGCCGACCTGGAACGGTTCCGCTCGTGGCTTTCGAAGATCGCCGCGCGGGACTACTTCGGCGCGCCCAACGCCGCCGAGGCCCACGCCGCCGTGGAGCGCTGCGCGGCCGAGTTGGCCGCCTTCGAGCAGGCCGCCCTGGCCGCCGAGGCCCCAGAGCCCGCAGCGGACGCCGCCGCGCCCGCCGCTGCGCCGGTGCGGCGGCTGCGGCTGGCCAAGACCGACCCGCCATGAGCCTCATCCCGGCCGCCACGCCACCAACCCTGCCCGTGGCGGTCGCCCGGTGGCGTCGGGCGCGGATGGTCCTCACGTGAGCGGCATCCTGCAGATGCTTGCAGGGCTGGCCAGCCCGTGGGCGTACCCGGTGATCGGGCTGCTGGCCGCGGCCGAGTCGGCCGCAATGGTCGGACTGGTCCTGCCCGGCGAGACCGCGATGCTGCTGGGCGGGTTCCTCGCCTACCAAGGCCACGTCGAGCTTGGCTGGATGCTGGCGGCGGCCGCTGCCGGCGCGGTCGCCGGCGACCAGGCGGGCTACCTGGCCGGCCGGCTGCTCGGCCCCAGGCTGCGCGCCGGCCGGCTCGGCCGCCGCGTCGGCCCGGCCCGCTGGGCCAGGGCGGAGGCCTTCGTGCGCACCCGGGGCGGCCGGGCGGTGGTTGCCGGCCGGTTCGTGGGGGTGCTGCGCGCGCTGATCCCGGCGCTTGCGGGCATGGCGGCGATGCCCTACCGGGTGTTTGTGGCCTGGGAGCTGGCCGCGGCGCTGGTGTGGGCACCGGGCCTGGTGCTGGCCGGCTACGCGGCGGGTAGCTCCTGGCAGCTGGCCGCGCAGGCCGCCGGCCGGGCGGGAGTGCTGCTGGCCGCCAGCCTGGTCGTGGTGGCGGTGGTCGTGGTGGGGGCGCGCCGGGCCGCGCACCATCCCGAACCGATCGTGGCGCTGGCTCGCCGGCAGCTCGCCCGCCCACCGCTGGCCCGGCTGGCGGGCCGCTACCGGGCGCAGCTGTCCTTCCTGGCCGCGCGGGTCCGTCCAGGAGGGGCGCTTGGCCTGTCGCTTTCGGTCGGCCTGCTGCTGGCGGGCGTGGCGGGCTGGCTGTTTGGCGCCGTCACCCAGGACGTGCTCGACCACGAGGAATCGGTGCGCCTGGACGGGCCCGTGCTCTGGTGGGTTGCCGGCCATCGCGAGGCCTGGCTGACCGGCGTGGTCCGCGTGGTCACCGAGCTGGGCAGCGGCCGCGTGCTGGTCCCGCTGCTGCTGGTGGTCGGCGTGGCGGTGGCGCTGCGCACGCGCCGCTGGACGGTGCTCGGGCTGCTCGGAGTGGCCGAGCTGGGCGCGGCAGGGTTGTACCTGGCAGTGAAGCAGCTGGTCGCCCGGCCCCGCCCGCCCCTGGCGCTGGCGCTGGTCGACACCCACAGCCAGCTGGGGTTCCCCTCCGGCCACGCCGCCCAGGCCGCCGCCTGTTGGGGCGTGCTGGCCTGGCTGGTCGGCGGCCTGCCCGCGTGGCGGCGCGCCTGGCCGATGGCGGTGGGGGCATGGACGGCGGCGCTGCTGGTGGCCTTGGCGGTGGGCGGCTCCCGGGTCTACCTGGGGGTGCACTGGCCGACCGACGTGCTGGGCGGCTGGGCGCTTGGCGGGCTGTGGCTGGCGGTGGTGCTGGTGGCCTGGACCACCCTGGCGCGGACCCGCCCACCGGCCAGCCCCACCACCACAGCCGTAGACGATGTGGACGTGCAACAGGAGGGACGGGTGCATGCTCGCCGATGAGGAAGGACCGATCGACCTGTGGGGGCTGCTGACCCCGCAGGTGCTGCTGATCATCGTGATCGCAATCCTGGTCGTGCTGGCGGTGGTGGGCGGTCTTGCCATCCTCGCGTGGCGGCGGGCACGACGCAGCGGCGCGCTGGACCGTGGCCGCCGCCTGCTCCGCCGCGCGAGCCTGACCGTGCAGGCCCAGGCCGCCCCGACCCAGGCCGCCCGGGAGGTCGCCGGGCTGCGCCAGCAGCTGGCAGCCACCGTGGAGCAGACCCACGCGAGCGTCGCCGCGGCCTTGGAAGCCGACAGCCCGGTCGGCGAGCTGCCCAGCCTGGTCCGTCGGCTGACGCGCGCCGCCGACGCGCTGGAGGCCGAGCTTGGTCTGCTGGCGCGCGAGCCCGACCCGGCCGAGCTGAACGCGCGGCTCGCGGCCGCGCGTGCACGGGTCGGCGAGCTTGGCGGCGCCGCCCGGCGGATCCGCCACGCCGCGGCCGCCGCCCGCCAAGGCGCCAGCGACGCCGGTGTGGCCGAGCTCACCGGCGACCTGGACACCGAGCTTTCCGCGCTCCAGGCGGGCGTACAGGCGCTCGCCCAGCTTGACCGGCCCGATCGGCCCGGCCGACAGGCCTAAAGCGGCGCGCCATGCCAGCCGCGCAGCATCGCCCGGTTGCCGCGCCGACGTCCCAGCCTGCCGGGCAGCCCGCCGGCCCCAGCTCGGCCGGATCGCCGGATGGAACGCGACCTTGAAGCGTTGCGGGCGCTGCGCACCGGCCAGCCCAGGCGCCGCCGTCGTCGCCGCCTGGTCCTGCTGGCCATGGCGACGGTCGTGGCGGCCACGGTTGTGGGGATTGTCGCGCTGGCGGTGTGGTTGGCGCTGCTGCCCGGCGTGGGCGACGCCCAGGCACGCGGCGCCGCCATCGTCCGGGCCCACCACAGCCGCGCGGTCCACGTGCCGGCCTCGGCCAGGATCGCCCGCGCGGTGGTCGCCGTCGAGGACCAGCGCTTCTACAGCCACCACGGCATCGATTCCCACAGCCTGCTGCGGGTCGCCTGGCACACGCTTTCAGGCGGCGGCGACCAGGGTGGGGCCACCATCGACCAGCAGCTCGCCAAGCTGCTGTACACCGGCGACCGCCACGACCTCGCCGGCAAGCTCGCCCAGCTCGGCTTGGCGCTCAAGCTCGACCACCACTACACCAAGGCCACCCTGCTCGACCTGTACCTGAACGTGACCTACTGGGGCGACGACCAGTGGGGCATCGCCAACGCCAGCGCCGGCTACTTCCACAAGCCACCGGCCGGGTTGGACTGGGGTGAGGCGAGCCTGCTGGCCGGGCTGCTGCAGGCCCCCTCCGCCTATAACCCGCGCAGCCATCTCCAGTCGGCGCAGCGGCGCCAGCGGCACGTGCTGGACCGGCTGGTCGCCACCGGCACGCTCCGCCGCACGCAAGCTGACGCCGCCTACCGGGAACTGGCCCGCGAAGCCACTCGATGGGGCTTCCAGACCCGGGCAGCCTGACAAGTTCGCCCTGGCAGGCTGCCTGCCGATGGTTGTCTGGCGGTGGGAGCCATGCATCCCGGTGCACCGTGGGCGGCTGCCGCCGACCACGGAGGTCGATCTCGGCGGACCCGTCCTGTAGTCCACCGTACCCCAGGCCAAGGACCGCTCAACCGCGCTGCTCATCAGGTCGACTGCACGGCCAGGCGGGTGGATCGATGCGGGCGGGCCCGGCGCACGTCCGACAAGTATGGCATGGCTTCCGCCGACCGCGACTGCTCCGCGGCCATCGTTTTCATGGCCCCGAGTGAGGGGCAGCAGTCGTCCGTGATGATGGCCTCGAGCGCGTCGGCTTTGATCGGATGATCGCTCGCCTCCAGTCCTCGACGTGGCATCAGCGCGCGTCGCGCAGAAGATCGGGATGGGCTTGGACCGCGAGACGACCGGGCGGAGGGGTGAGGCGTTGCGCTGCGACGTTCTCGGCCGCGCCGACTGGCAGCAACGCTGAGCATCGAATCCGAAGGGCTGAGGTATCGTCCCGATCGGCGGGCCACGGTATTGACGGCAGGCCGGGCAGCCGGGTCGGTCGACGCTGCGATCACTCAGCAGGTGGCGGAAACGAATGCCAGCGCTCGCGGACCCCGAGCCCCATGCACATCCTGAGCCGGCCGCGACCGGCGCCGTGTTCGGTGAACGAGCTCACCGTCTCCCCTGCCGCAGACACCGGAGGGCCTGCTGAACGCTCGCCTCGGTGACCATGTCGAGGTTGGACGTGGCCTGGTCGAGGACGGCCGGGCCGCAGCGCCTCACAGGCTCGCGCCGAGCCGAAGCAGCCGGCGCCCAAGCGCGGCGATCACGGCCATCGCGGCGACCGAGCCCATCACCACCCCCCACGCGGGCAGGGAAAGCGCCTCCAGCCCCACCAGCCGCCCCGCGGGCGAGCCGGCCAGGACCACACCTGTGGTGGCGGCGGCAAGCGCCCAGGCGGGAAAGGCCGGGTTCGCCCGCAAGGACTGCCCGGGCCGGGCCCGCAGCGCCCAGGCGACCACGGTGTGGCCGACCAGCCACGCCGCCACGGCGGCGGCGGTCCCGGCAGCGGTTCCGTCGGCGCCGCGCACCACAAAGTAGCTGGTGGCGACGCCGCCAAACAGAGCCAGCGCGGCGGTCAGGATGGCCGAGACCTCGACGCGGTCCAGGAAGTGGGCCGCCGGATCCCGGGGCGGCCGGCGCATGGCCCCGGGGGCGGCGGGCTCCGACACGAACGCTACTGACGCGCCCAGGTCCATGAACAACTCCAGCAGCACGATGTGGACCGGACGGAACGGCGCGGGCAGGCCAAGCGCCAACGGCACGGCCACCGAGGCCACCAGGGCGACCTTGGCGCCCAGGTAAAAGGCCACGGCGCGGCGGAGCTGCGAGGCGATGGTGCGCCCACCCTCCACCGCCACGGCGATGGTGGGGTAGGCGTCGTCGGTGAGCACCAGATCGGCCGCCTCCCGGGCCAGGTCGGTGCCCCGCCGGCCCATGGCCACGCCCACGTTGGCGGCGGCCAGGGCGGGGGCGTCGTTGATCCCATCGCCGGTCACCCCGACGACCTCCCCGCGGGCCTGCAGCACCCGCACGATCCGGAGCTTGTCGGCCGGTGTGGCCCGCGCGACCACCGCCCCGTCCCCCAGGCGCTCCCCCAGAGTCTGGTCGTCGAGCAGGCCGAGCGGGGAGCCGCCCAGCAGCACCTGGGTGCCGTCCAGGCCCGCACGGCCGGCGACGGCGGCGGCGGTGCGGGGATGGTCGCCGGTCACCACGATCGTGGCGACCCCGGCGCCACGCAGGGCCTTGACGGCCTCGGGCACCCCGTCCCGCAGCGGGTCGTCGAAGGCGGCCAGGCCGACGAACCCAAGCTCCCGCTCGGCCTGCGCCGCGGTCTTGGGGGCGGCGTCCGCTCGGCCCCTGGCGAAGGCGATGACCCGCAAGCCCTTGTCCGCCAGCCGATCGACCTCCGCTCGGATGCGCCCCTGCTCGGCGCCGCTGAGGCGACAGGCCGCCAGGATCGCCTCGGGCGCGCCCTTGGCCAGCACCTCCAGGCCGTCGGGTGCCTGCCAGAGGCGGCTCATGCGCTTGCGCTGGGGGTCGAAGGGGAAGGTCGCGACCGGCGCTCCCTGGAGGTCCACGCCCTGCTGGCTGGCCGCCTGCGCCAACGCCACCTCCAGCGGATCGCCGACCAGCCCGCCGCCACGGCTTCGCAGGCTCTGGCACCCCACCGCCACCTCCAGGACCTCCCGCGGGGTCCCGCTCAGGTGGGCCAGCCGCAGCCGGTTCTCGGTCAGGGTGCCGGTCTTGTCGGTCACCACCACCGTCAGCGCCCCCAGCGTCTCGCCCGCCCGCAGCCGCCGCAGCAGCGCGCCCCGCTGGGCCAGCCGCCGCCCACCCACCGCCAGCAGCACGGTGACCAGGATCGGCAGCTCCTCCGGGATGGTGGCAAACGCCAGCGTGAGCCCCGCTAGCACCATCGGCCGCAGCGGCTGGCCGCGAAGCACCCCGACCAGCGGGACCAGCACGCTGGCGGCGATGGCGATGACCAGGATCACGCGGGCGAGCTCGCCCATGCTCTTCTGCAGGGGCGTGACTGGCTCCCGCGCCTCGGCCACCATCCGCCCCAGCCGCCCAAGCTCGCTGGCCGCTCCGGTGGCGACCACCACGGCCGTGCCCTCACCGTCCACCACCGCGGTGCCGGAAAACACCATCGACGACCGCGCGGCCAGGGGCGCGTCGGCGGCGACCGGGCCGGCACCCTTGGGAGCGGCCTGCGGCTCGCCGGTGAGGGCGGACTCATCAACGCCGAGCCCGCTTGAGTCGATGATCCGGCAGTCGGCGGGGACCACGTCCCCCGCCTCCAGCGCGACCACGTCACCGGGGACCAGCTCGCCGGCCGGGATCTCCAGGAGCTGGCCATCCCGCAGCGCCCGGGCCTTCGGCGCCGCCAGCGAGCGCAGCGCGTCCAGGGCCTTGCGGGCCCGCCACTCGCTGGCCGTCTCGACGCCCGCGACGGCTGCGATGATGGCGAAGATGGCGATGGCGTCCCGCAGCTCCCCCCAGATCGCCGAGAGGATCCCGACGACAATCAGCAGCAGCTGCAGCGGCTCCCGCAGCGATTCCAGCAGCGCTTCTGGCAGCGACTCGCGGTGGCCTTCCGCCGCGCTGTTGGGCCCCACCTGCTCCAGCCGCCGCGCGGCCTCCGCCTGGCTTAGTCCCTGCGCGGTCGAACCCAGCCCCTCCAGGACCTCCTGGG